>Ga0208125_100039_pt1 | contig 163691 bp, 159 predicted proteins | sample LakWasM128_HOW14_2_FD_183938 | JGI IMG/M metagenome (GOLD analysis project Ga0208125, IMG submission 183938) | Freshwater sediment methanotrophic microbial communities from Lake Washington under simulated oxygen tension - Sediment Metagenome... | ecosystem: Environmental > Aquatic > Freshwater...
GTGCCCGGCCCGTAGCGCATGCCCCACAAGCCAGGCCTGCAGCTGCAAAGCCGGTTGCCAAGCCAGCCCCCAGCAGGGTAGTGGCCAAGACCGGCACGGATGATAGTGGCGACTGGGAAGAGTTCTAGGCCGTTAGCCTGGGCTGAGTTGAACAGCTAAAGCAAGCGCCAACCGGGAAAATAGTATGAATGCCAGAGGTGAATTGACAGCTAGTAGAGTGAGATACGCGAGTATGCCGACTAACTTTGCCTGGATGCTGTTGTTGACTTGGATGTTTTATAGCTGTGCGTTGCTGTGGCATTTCAATCAGCAAGGTGAGTTCAAAGCGGCTATATGTACCAACCGTACTTTAAAAAATCTGTAATCAAGGAGCAGAAATGAAGAACATAGCGGACGCATTTATCGACCATCAATCCGTTAAGGCTGATCGACTGATGGCTCTCACTTTACTGGGATTGTTTGTGTTATCGCTAGCGATAGCATCAGCAACCAATAGTTGGGGTGTGGCGCTTGCATTGGGTTTGCCGGCAGTGTTGATTCCAGTATTCCTGATTAGGTTGAGGCCGGGTGCGTTTGTTAACCGGGTAGCTGTCGCTCTTTCCTTCATGTTGTTTTCTGCGCTTTATATTCAACAAACCAAGGGCATGATAGAAGCCCATTTTGCGATTTTTATCGCGCTGGCATTCCTGATGTTTTACCGGGACTGGAGGCCTATTGCCATCGCAGCGATTGCGATTGCTGCCCATCACCTGGTTTTGAATGTTCCGCAAGTCGTCAATGCAGGTTACCAGTTGTTTGCACAGGGCCCGGACTTGAAAATGCTGATGGTGCATATGCTGGCGGTAGTGGCCGAGGCTGGCCTGCTCATCTATATGTCGGTAAGCCTCAAGGAGGAGGCAGGGCATTTGGGACAGAGTTCCACCCGACTTGCTGAAATTGCTAACAAGTTTGCCAAAGGGGATTTGAGTGCAACTATCGAAGTTGCTGCTGATGACAAATCCAGCGTTGCCTACTCGATCAAGGTATTGCAAGAAACATTAAATGGGCTGGTGCAGTCAATCAACCATGTTACCGCTCAGCATGATGCCGGAGATATCGATTGTACTGTTGATGCCAGCCGGCTTCAGGGCTCTTATGCTGCCATGGCAAATGCTGTTAATACTATGTTGGCAGGACATACTCAACTCAATCGGAAAGCCATGTCGGTCGTAAGCGCATTCGGTGAAGGTGATTTCGATGCGCCTTTAGAACAGTTCCATGGCAAGAAAGCGGAAGTGAACGAGACCATAGAAAAACTGCGCAGCAACATCAAGACTTTTATTGCGGATATGCACTTTATGGCGCAACAGCATGATGCAGGCGAAATTGATGTGGTGATGGATACCTCCAAATTCTCAGGTGCTTATTTGGAGATATCGCAAGGCTTGAACTCAATGGTGGGCGCCCATGTAGGTGAAAAAGAGCAGATTATCCGCATGATGCGTGCTTTGGGCGATGGCGAGTTTGCCGTTGAGCTGCCTCAGTATCCGGGCAAAAAAGCCGAAATCAATAAAAACCTTGACCGTCTCAAAGGCAAACTGCAGGGCATAGTCGACTCTGTTAAATGGGTGACCGAAGAGCACGACAAAGGCAACATTGACATGACCCTGCATGCACACATGTTCAAGGGCGGCTTTAATGAGCTGGCTTCTGCCGTAAACAAGATCGTCGCTGGGCAAATTGAACTGACAGAAACAGCCATGGCCTGCGTTAAAGAGTTTGGCGAAGGTAATTTTGATGCGCCTCTGGAGCAGTTCGCCGGGAAGAAAGCCTTCATCAATGAGACGATTGAGCAGGTGCGCAGCAATTTGAAAGCGCTGAACGATGATGCGCAAATGTTGGCGAATGCAGCGCGTGAAGGCCGAGTATCGGTACGTGCCGAAGCAGAAAAACATCATGGGGATTTCCGCAAGATAGTGGAAGGTGTGAACGAAACACTGGAAATGATTGTAGGCCCTATCGTTACCGTGAAGGTTTCTGCAGAAACGATCAACACCGCTGCCAAGGAAATTGCTCAAGGCAACGCTGACCTCTCGCGCCGTACTGAAGAGCAGGCTGCATCCCTGGAGAAAACAGCCTCCAGCATGGATGAGCTATCCAGTACCGTGAAGCAGAATGCCGATAATGCCAAGCAAGCCAATCAATTGGCACTTGCTGCATCCGGTGTTGCTGTAAAGGGTGGTGATGTGGTATCCGAAGTGGTCAGTACCATGGCGGATATCAATCAAAGCGCCCGCAAGATTGAAGACATTATTTCGGTGATTGACGGTATTGCCTTCCAGACCAATATCCTTGCCCTCAACGCAGCGGTGGAAGCCGCCCGTGCCGGTGAACAAGGTCGCGGCTTTGCTGTAGTGGCTGCAGAAGTGCGAAATCTGGCGCAGCGTTCGGCCAGTGCCGCCAAGGAAATCAAGGAACTGATTAGTGACTCCGTGGGCAAAACTACAGAGGGCACCAAGCTGGTAGAAAATGCCGGCAAGACTATGGAAGAGGTGGTGATCTCAGTCAAGCGAGTCGCTGACATTATTGGCGAGATTGCAGCAGCATCCAGTGAGCAAAGCTCTGGTATTGCCCAGGTGAATGAGGCCATCATGAAAATGGACGATGTGACCCAGCAAAATACGGCACTGGTTGAAGAGGCCGCTGCTGCCGCTGAATCCCTGATGCAACAGTCTGAACAGCTATTTGCTGCAGTGAGTGTGTTTGTGCTCGACGAGAACGATACGGCCTATGCCAGTCAGCGCCTTGTCAGCAATGGGTATTAACCGCTGAGTAATGCCTGCTGTGCGATGTGAAAGACAGTGCTCACAAAACCTAGTAATGACTAGTGCAGTAATTAACGAGAGATCATGATGCTAAAAGAAAAACACCAGGATGAGCGTGAGTTTGGATTTACGGCAAACGACTTTGCCAGAGTCCGTAAACTCATCTACCAGCATGCCGGCATCTCGTTGTCTGAAGCCAAAACCGATATGGTATATAGCCGCATAGGCAGGCGTCTTCGTACCGTTGGCTATGATTCATTCAAGGATTACCTTGATAACCTGGAAACCCAGAATAGCCCGGATGAGTGGGAGGCGTTCACCAATGCGCTGACTACTAACCTGACCTCGTTCTTTCGTGAGGAGCATCATTTCCCCATACTTTCCGAGCATCTTGCCAAGCTGAAAAAGCCTATCCGTATCTGGTGCTCTGCAGCCTCTACCGGCGAAGAACCCTATACCATCGCCATGACAGCATGTGAGGCATTCGGCACATTGAAACCGCCTGTGGAAATTATTGCCACGGATATTGATACTAACGTGCTGACTACCGCCGCCCGTGGCGTGTATCCCTACGAGCGCGTGAGCAAGTTGTCGAATGAGCGCCGAAAACAGTTTTTCCAGAAAGGAACAGGTGCCCACGAAGGCTCCGTGCGCGTGCGCAGTGAGTTGCGCAGCCTGATTACCTTTCATCAGCTGAATCTGCTGGATGAGCAGTGGGCATTGAAGGAACCGTTCGATGCGATTTTTTGCCGCAATGTGATGATCTACTTTGACAAGCCCACACAAGCAAAAATATTGAGCCACTTTGTTCCCTTGATGAAGCCGCATGCCTTGCTGTTTGCCGGGCATTCTGAGAACTTCCTCTACGTTTCAAATGCATTTCACCTGCGCGGCAAGACCGTCTATGAGTTAAGTAAGGGCGACGATGCCAAGCGCTCCACCACACAGTCCCGAGAAAGAATTCTATGAGCATGCTGGAAGAAGAAGTCTCGACGACGCTGTATTTTGATCGGACGTTCGATTGTAATGCCGCCAAAATCTCACCTGGTGAGTACTATTACACCGATAAGGATATGGTCATTGTTACCGTGTTGGGCTCCTGTGTTTCGGCATGTATACGCGACAGCGTGACAGGCATAGGCGGCATGAATCATTTCATGTTGCCGGATTGTGCCAGTGCCGACAAGGATAGCCCGGTATCGGAATCCATGCGTTACGGAACCTATGCCATGGAAGTGCTGATCAACCAGTTGTTGCGTAACGGCGCCCGGCGTGAAAATCTGGAGGCCAAGATATTCGGCGGTGGCAATGTGTTGCGCAGCTTCACCACGACCAATGTAGGTGACCGTAATGCATCGTTTGTGAAAAAGTTTCTCAAGGAAGAGCGCATCAGGATTACCGGCGAAGATCTGCTGGATATCTACCCAAGAAAAGTCTATTACTTTCCAAAAACCGGCAAGGTTTTAGTCAAAAAACTCAAACAACTGAATAACTACACCTTGGTTAAACGTGAAGAGGCCTACGCCAGCAAGCTTAAAACCAATGATGTGGGTGGCGAAGTTGAGTTGTTTTGATTGTTTCATGAGCCCGAGAATTTAAATGAAGACGAAAATAAGAGTACTGGTAGTTGACGATTCAGCGTTGATTCGTAGCCTATTGACCGAGATTATCAACAGCCAACCGGATATGGAAGTGGTTGGAGCTGCACCAGATCCGTTGATTGCGCGTGACATGATCAAGCAGTTGAACCCGGATGTGCTGACGCTGGATGTTGAAATGCCGAAGATGGATGGCCTGGATTTCCTGGAGAAGTTGATGCGCTTACGTCCTATGCCGGTAGTCATGGTGTCCACGCTGACTGAACGTGGCTCGGAAATCACCATGCGTGCACTTGAGCTGGGAGCGACAGACTTTGTCACCAAGCCCAAGATGTCGATCTCGGATGGCATGCGCGAATATACCGACGTGATTGCCGACAAAATACGTGCCGCCTCCCAAGCCAAAATAGCTGCATTGCCGCGTCAGGCAGCAGCACATGGCGGTAGCGCAGCACCCGCGCTCTTGCGTAATCCTTTGATCAGTAGTGAGAAGTTGTTAATCATTGGTGCTTCTACCGGCGGCACCGAGGCCATTAAAGCATTCCTGTTGCAAATGCCTTCGGATTGCCCGGGGATTCTGATTACACAGCATATGCCGGCTGGCTTTACCAAGTCTTTTGCAAATCGCCTGGATTCACTCTGCAAGATTTCAGTGAAAGAAGCAGAAGGTGGTGAGCGTATCCTGCCGGGCCATGCTTATATCGCGCCCGGCGATAAGCATCTGTTACTGGCGAGAAGCGGTGCCAACTATGTCACCCAGCTCAGTGATGAGCCACCGGTCAATCGCCATAAGCCTTCTGTGGATGTGCTGTTCGATTCGGCCGCCGAATGCGCAGGACGTAACGTCTTAGGCGTCATACTGACTGGTATGGGTAAAGATGGCGCGGTAGGCATGGCCCATATGAAAGATGCCGGAGCATACAACTTTGCGCAAAATGAAGAAAGCTGTGTGGTGTATGGCATGCCTAAAGAGGCGGTTGCCCATGGTGGTGTGCATGAAGTGGCGCATTTGAATGATTTACCAAAGCTGGTGCTTAATTATTTGATGGCAAACAGCTCCCGCGCTATGCGCGTGTAATGTGTTGCAGTGTAGCGTTTTAAAGCGCAGTGTTTTAATTAGAGCGGCTTTTCTGCTGCTACTCGCGATTAAAGCTTGCTCAAACTGAGCCGATAATGAATCAAGCGAGCCTGAAACCAAGGCTTGAGGATGAGTAAAGTACAGAATTAGTCATTCAGTGTGAATTCGATGCTGATGTCGAGTCTTAAGAACGACTATTGTTAACGGAGTAATGTATGGCAAACCCAAATACCAAATTTCTTGTCGTGGACGATTTTTCGACCATGCGCAGGATAGTCCGCAACCTGCTTAAAGAGCTAGGTTACACCAATGTCGATGAGGCGGAAGATGGTGCGATCGGCCTCAGCAAGCTCAAGGGTGGCGGTTTTGAGTTTGTGGTATCGGACTGGAATATGCCCAACATGGATGGCCTGACGATGTTGCAGCATATCCGTGCTGACCCGGAGCTGAAATCATTGCCTGTGCTGATGGTGACGGCAGAAGCCAAAAAAGAAAATATCATTGCTGCCGCTCAGGCTGGGGCAAATGGTTATGTAGTTAAGCCATTTACCGCCGCCACCCTGGATGAAAAACTAACAAAAATATTCGAGAAGCTTGAGAAAGCTGGGGCTTAACCATGAAGAGCGAGCTTATGCAGCAGCCTGCTGCACAACCTGACATTATGCCTGCGCTTACCACGCAGGATGAGATGCTTAACCGCATTGGCCATGTCACCAGGGCGCTGCATGACAACCTGAGTGGTTTGGGTTTCGATAAAATCCTGGAGCAGGTTGCACAAGATATCCCCGATGCTCGTGATCGCCTCAACTACGTAGCGCGCATGACAGAGCAGGCAGCAGAGCGCGTGCTTAATGCGACTGATGCTGCAATACCATTGCAAACCGAGCTGGCTTCTGAGGCTACCTCGCTGGAAGAGCGCTGGAAAGAAGTGCTAGCCAAGCCCTCGTTGAAAACTGAATATAACAAGGTGGCAGATGAGACACTGCTATTCTTGACGCTGACAGGCAAGAATACGGCTGAAACCAAGGCCCTGTTGATGGACATCATGATGGCTCAGGATTTTCAGGACCTGACAGGGCAGGTCATCAAGAAAATCACCAGCCTGGCACAGGATCTGGAAAAACAACTGGTGCAGGTGCTGGTCGACTTTTCGCCGGCCATCGCCAAAAAAGAAAGCGATGCCAGTAGTAACACCGGCTTGCTCAACGGGCCGCAAATTGACCCGGAAAATGCTGTGGATGTGGTTGCTAGCCAGGAGCAGGTGGATGACCTGCTGGATAGCCTGGGTTTTTAGTAGCAGGGTTTTGAATAGCAGGGCCTGCCTATAAAGGGCTGTACCCTTTAATTAACACTTAATTAAGACCATAGCGTACAACAGGGCCTAGCTGTTGTAGCTCATCATCGCTGAATAAGCGCCCCCGCGTAATAAATGCCATACCTGTACCACAATCCAGCGAAAATGAGCCGCTAGAGCCGGGAACCGCATCCAGTATGGTATGGGTGTTTTCCGCGAAGGTGAAGTGGCTATCTCCCATATAGAAGACCGCACTCCCAATTTCTCCTAGCACGACGTCAGAAGGTCCAGGTTTGAATTCATTGGCAGGCATGCATAAAGGCCCGCTGCCTTCGCAGCATCCGCCTGACTGCAGAAAGATAATTGGTCCGAATTGGTCCGTGAGTTTTTGTATCAACTCCATAGCTGCAGGTGTTGCTGAAACGCGCTCGGCCATCACCATATCTCCAAAAGTAACGCGCTAAAAAAGCAAGAGGCGGACTAGCCGCCTCTTGATATTAGACTTGTTTATTTTCTAGTTCAAGATTGAAATACAAGCTTGCTGTTTAGAAAAATCCAAGCTTTTTAGGGCTGTAGCTGACCAACAGGTTCTTGGTTTGCTGATAGTGATCCAGCATCATCTTGTGGGTTTCACGACCGATACCGGATTCCTTATAGCCGCCAAATGCTGCATGTGCAGGATATGCATGGTAACAGTTGGTCCACACACGGCCAGCCTTGATACCACGACCCATGCGGTAAGCACGGCTGCCATCGCGAGTCCACACGCCGGAACCAAGACCAAACACCGTGTCATTGGCGATAGCCAAGGCGTCCGCTTCGTCTTTAAAGGTAGTCACTGCCAGCACCGGCCCAAAAATTTCTTCCTGGAAAACGCGCATTTTGTTGTGGCCTTTAAGCAGGGTAGGCTGGATGTAGTAACCTTCGGCCAAATCACCGCTTAGCATATTACGTTCGCCGCCAATCAATACCTTGGCACCTTCCTGTTTGCCGATGTCCATGTACGACATGATCTTGTTGACCTGGTCTTGCGAAGCTTGGGCACCAATCATGGTGTTCGGGTCCAGCGGATTGCCTTGCTTGATGGCTGCAACACGCGGTAATACGCGCTCCATGAATTTGTCATAGACGGACTCTTGAATCAATGCACGTGATGGGGAGGTACAAACTTCACCCTGGTTGAATGCAAACAGCACCAGGCCTTCGACTGCCTTATCAAAGAAGTCGTCATCTGCTTGGGCGATATCTTCAAAGAAGATGTTAGGTGATTTACCGCCCAGCTCAAGGGTGGCAGGAATCAGGTTATTGGCAGCAGCTTGTGCAATCACGCGACCGGTAGCAGTTGAGCCGGTGAAGGCGATCTTGGCAATACGCTTGCTATTGGCCAGTGGGGCGCCCACGTCACGACCATAGCCATTGACGATATTGATTACGCCAGGAGGTAGCAGGTCAGCGATCAGTTCCATCACGATCAACAGGCTGATAGGGGTAAATTCTGCAGGCTTCATGACAACACAGTTACCGGCGGCTACTGCCGGGGCCAGTTTCCATGCGGCCATCAGGATAGGGAAGTTCCAGGGGATGATCTGGCCGACAACACCTAGTGGTTCATGGAAATGATAGGCAACCGTGGTCTCGTCAATTTCACTTAATGAGCCTTCTTGCGCGCGCAGGCAACCTGCAAAATAACGGAAGTGGTCAATGGCCAGTGGAATGTCGGCGTTGAGCGTTTCGCGGATAGGTTTGCCGTTGTCGATGGTTTCGGCAGTCGCAATCAGTTCCAGGTTGGCTTCCATGCGATCTGCAATTTTAAGCAATACATTGGCACGCTCTGCAGGTGCGGTACGGCCCCATTTGTCGGCTGCTGCATGTGCTGCATCCAATGCCAGCTCGACATCTTCAGCGCTGGAGCGGGCTGCTTTGGTGTATGGCTTGCCGGTAATCGGGGAGATGGCATCAAAGTATTCGCCTTTGACCGGAGCTACCCATTTGCCGCCAATAAAATTATCGTATTTAGCTTTATAGGGGATTTTAACGCCCATGTTTTTCAAGATTTCCAAACTCATGATTCACTTCTCCTGGTTCATTTTTTATATAAGTACAAGATACTAAATCCACTTAGCAGCTTACCCTATAAGCAGGATGCATGCCCGCAGGTGAATAATCACTTTCTCCCTGAAATTTAAGGATTATTTTTCAGGTGACCAAGCTGCATAGATACACTATACTCATTTTGAAACACTTGTGTTTTTCATAATGAGACAGCGGAGACAGCATTGAGTAAAGTCAGTTACAGCCACCAGATACGTAATGCCAGAGAGCGATTCCTGGGGAATGGTGAGTTGCCGGATGGATTATTGCCGGACCCGATTTCCCGGTCATGGGAGCGTTGTGCCAGAACGGGGCTGGTTCTGGATATCAGTGCCGGGCTGGAGCCTGCAGATACCAATGAGCTCAATGAGCTGCGGGAAAAAAACAGCCAGCTGATTACGCAATCCCAGCCGGAAATGGAAAGTCTCTACTCGCATATCGTCGGCACGCAGAGTATGGTTATTCTGAGCGATGCTGGCGGTACCATCCTGCATGCCATGGGCAATCAGGACTTTATGGGCAAGGCGCAGCGAGTGGCTTTGCAGCCAGGTGTTTCATGGCGCGAAGATATTACGGGCACTAACGCGATAGGTACTGCACTGGTAGAAAAAAGTCCGGTGTACGTAAAAGGCGCAGAGCACTTTATCGAACGTAACGGCTTTCTTAACTGTTCGGCGGTACCCATTGCCGACCCGCATGGCAACGTCATCGGCGTACTGGATGTATCCGGCGATTATCGTCAACCGCAGGAGCACACCATGGGGCTGGTGCGGATGTCGGCCCAGATGATTGAGAATCGCCTGTTCAACGTTAACTTTGCCAGCGACATCATTATCCGATTCCATACGCGCCTGGAGTTCATTGGCACCTTGTGGGAGGGCATTGCTGTTTTCTCGCCCGAGGGCAAGCTGATCGCAAGCAATCGCAGTGGCGCATTCCAGATTGGGCTTGGTGAACAGGTGCAACTTGGTATTGAGTTTGAAGCCTTGTTTGGCGTTTCCCTCAGCCTGTTTCTGGATACCGTTAAGAAAAGAACCTCAGTCGCCAATATCACCCTGCCATTGAAGAACGGCCTGCAGCTCTATGTCAAAGTCGATCCTGTTCCTGCCAACCTTTTTTATGCAAAGTCTCCCAGCCAGGCGCGTACGCAGCCTAAAACCAGCGATACGCTGGCACTCGACGCACTCAATCATGGCGATGCAGCAATGCAGCACACACTGGAAAAGGCCAAGCTGGCAATGGGGCATGATATTCCCATCCTGGTAGAGGGCGAGACGGGCACGGGCAAAGAGCTACTGGCCAAGGCAATACATCAGTCAGGTGCGCGCCGGCAAGGGCCATTTATTGCGATCAATTGTGCGGCAATCCCCGAGGGGCTGATCGAATCCGAATTGTTCGGTCACGAAGAGGGCGCGTTTACCGGTTCGCGGCGCAGGGGCGCGATGGGGCGCATACAGCAGGCGCATGGCGGCACATTGTTTCTGGATGAAATCGGTGAGATGCCCATAGCATTGCAGGCCAGCCTGTTGCGCGTGATACAGGAGCGCGAAGTGGTGCCGCTGGGCGGCAATAAATCGATACGTGTAGATATTGCGATCATTTCTGCTACCAACTCACGACTCAAAGAGAAAGTCGCCAACAATCAGTTCCGCGAAGACCTGTATTACCGGCTGAACGGCTTGCGTTTGACTTTGCCGGCCTTGCGCGATCGCACGGATTTCCCTGCATTGGTACAGCATCTGCTTAAAGAAAACCTGGCCAAACCGGAGGTGACTATCCACCCGCAAGCCATGGCACTGATGCAAAGCCACCCCTGGCCCGGTAACATTCGCCAGCTCTCCCATGTACTGCGTTCTGCCATGATTTTTATGCAGGATAATGAGTTGCGCACACAGCATTTGCCCGAAGATTTTATGGAGGATATCGACGACGGCGATATGGTGGGTATCCAGGCACACAACCTTCACGCACTGAACAATGGCCAGCATAAGGCTGATAGCGGTGAAGCTGCCGATATCGCCAGCACCGAAGCAGCCATGATCCGCCATGCGCTTGCGGCGCATCAAGGTAATATGAGCGCGGCCGCCAACCAGCTTGGCATCAGCCGGGCTACCATGTACCGTAAATCCAGGCGGCTTGGTTTGCGCTAACAACTTTATTGCAGCTAAAAGTAGTAAGATAAATTAATAAAAAAATAACGGAGTGCTGGCAAGCGTGTTGAGATGATTGCGATTCTGGAGGCCAAACGGGCAGGTTTGCTGGCACGAGCTCATTGGCTTAATAATTTGCTGGCAGGCGTGATTGTCGGCATCGTCGCACTTCCTTTAGCCATGGCGTTCGCCATTGCCTCCGGCGCCAAGCCCGAACAGGGCATCTACACCGCGATTATTGCCGGGGGCGCCAGCACCTTGCTGGGCGGTAGCCGCTTACAGATATCAGGGCCTACCGGTGCATTCATCGTCATTCTCGCGGGCATCACTGCCAAATACGGTATAGCAGGCTTACAGGTCGCCACCCTGATGGCGGGGGTCATGCTCCTGCTCATGGGGCTGGCCAGGCTTGGCGGTGTTATCAAATACATACCAGACCCTGTGATTGTCGGGTTTACCAGCGGCATCGCCGTGATTATCTGGGTTGGGCAGTGGAAAGACTTTTTCGGGCTGACGCCGGAGCTGGGTGCGGATCATTTTCATGAAAAACTGTGGGGCCTGATACAGGCATTTCCCGGATTGCACCTGGAAACGGCGCTGCTGGGGATGTTAACCCTGCTGGTGCTGATTTTCTCACCACGGGTCTTCAAGCGCATCCCGGCACCATTGGTCGCTATGGTCACAGCTACCGTGATACAAGGATTTTTCGAGTTCGATGGCGTCGCCACCATAGGTAGCGCTTTTGGCGGTATTCCGCAGAGCCTGCCGCATTTTGAGTTGCTGCCCATTACCTTTGGTGATGCCATGCAGCTGATAGGCCCGGCCTTTACCATTGCCTTGCTGGGCGCGATTGAATCGCTATTGTCTGCAGTGGTGGCGGACAGCATGACTGCCACCAAACATGACTCGAATCAGGAGCTGGTAGGGCAGGGCATCGCCAATATCCTTTCTCCACTTTTTGGCGGCTTTGCTTCTACAGGGGCTATTGCACGTACAGCCACCAATATCCGCAATGGGGCTACCAGCCCACTGGCCGGTATTGTCCATGCCATCACGCTCATTGTCATCGTACTGGTATTGGCGCCCTTGGCCGTGCACATTCCGCTTTGCGCTTTGTCTGCCATCCTGTTTATGGTGGCTTATAACATGAGTGAACTGCATCGTTTTACCCACATGGTACGCACAGCGCCTAAAGCCGATGTCGCGGTATTGCTGATCACATTCCTGCTCACGGTGTTCAGTGACCTAGTCGTTGCTGTCAATATAGGTGTAGTGTTGGCGGCGTTATTGTTCATGCGGCGTATGGGCGAAGCCGTCAGCATTCAGGCGCAATCGCATGAGCAGTTAAGGCAGGAGTTCCGTGATGAAAACTTCACTTTGCCGCCCAATACTGCCATCTATACCATGGAGGGCCCTTTTTTCTTTGGCGCCGCCGAGCGTCTGATCAGTGCGCTACAGCATGTGCACAGCCATGCCGATATCCTGGTACTGCGCATGGGGCAAGTGCCCATTATCGATGCCACCGGCCTGCAAGCGATGTGGGACTTGATCGATATCTGCAAGCGTTACAACACGCGGCTGGTGATTTGTGAAGTGCGGCCAAATATCCTGGAAAAGCTAAAGCGGGCAGGCATAGCTGGGGCCATCGGTAAAGCCAACATATTGGCCAGTGCCAAGGAGCTGAAAAAATAGCATCAGTTCATCCCTGATAGTCTTTTGGGGCATATCAGTCGCTATCTGGCGACATTGCAATTAAAACGGAAATTAGCAGACTCTATCCTCGCAGAAGCCTTGCTATCAAAGGGACTTCTACTAAACCCCTTCAATCCTGAAAGTAAGTTTTCTCCGTGCTACTGCAATACAGGGTCACCTTTCGCAGACATTCAGCACATGGAGTTCTCACATTAAAGCGTTATATTGAATCTAATGTAATGATTTATATATATAAAAATATTCTGGTGTGATTGTTGCTAATACTAACCACTCTACGTGTGGCAGCTTGGCCCGCGTTGCTTAGCATTCTGCGCAACAGTAACAGGAGGGATCAATGATGAAGCTTATCGTTTTAATGTATCGAGCACCTTGGAAGCCTATACTCATAGCGGGTTTGCTCACTTTCAGTTGCGTCGCAATAGCGGCCGACATGACGGAGATACCACCATCCGACACTACTGAATTGCCTACGGTAGTACCCAGCAAGCATGAAATTGCAGAGTCGGCTTTCTCAAAGCTGGATAAAGGTCAAAAGGGATTCGTCTCTAAAGATGATGTGCAGGTTTTGCCTGATTTCAACCGGGTATTCCAGAAAGTAGATGCCGACCATGACGGAAAATTATCGCGTAAGGAGTTCATGATTGCCTGGTATGTATATACGGGTACTTCGGATAGTAAAACCAAAGTAAATTAGTGCATTAAGTATAGAAGTAATCAAAACGGCTTATACCAAGTAAGCCGTTTTTTTATATCTATCATTTGCAGGTAGTAGGTGGCATCTTGCCTCATGGGCTGCTGCTTATGTGCCGCGTGACTACCGCTGCATGCGTAATCCACAATAAAAATACAGGTTTGCTTACCCCTGATGGGATTATTGGCTTATTATTAAAATCATAATAATAAGTGAGCACCCAAGATGAATGTCGGGCGTAAATTGATGTTGATTGTGATCGCCAGCGTAGCGTTGGTGACGGCACCTTCGGCAGCAGTCATTTACTACTTTACCAAACAAAACCTGCTGGCGAGAGAGGCGACTACCCTGGTGAGCGAAACCAGGGATATGGCTGCGCAGCACACCCAAAATCTGATGGAGGCTGAGCCCAGCCTTAAAGCGCTTTCGCGCATGCTGTCGCAATCCTTAAGTGCAGCACCACAAACCTCAGAGGCCGAGGCTTTCGACCGGCTGGTACAACGCGACCCAGACCGCGCCTGGCGTAGTCGGCGTGATAGTTTTGACGGGAGCATGGAAGCCGGGATGTTTCTACCGCCCGATGCCCCGTTAGATGCACAACAGAAAATTTTACATCTGCGCAGCAAAAACATCATGGATGTGTTTGGGAGCTCCATTCATCGCCCGTTCAGCAATGTATGGCTACTCACCCCGGGCAAAACCGAAATCATCTACGACCACGGGGTACCTGATTTCGCGCTCATCATCGCCGCCGATAACGACTATACCAAGACGCCATGGATCACGTTGGGAGACCCCGCAAACAACCCTGAAAGAGCCATGCGCTGGACACCTGCACTGTATGATCCAGTCCCCAAAAGCTGGATGGTCAGCGCGGTGCTGCCTGTGGATGTGAATGGGCGCTGGGTTGGCAATGTCGGGCACGATATCTATGTTAGTAACCTGCTTTCATTGCAGCTCAAACAAAGCCAGCGTTATGTTGGTGAACAGCACTTACTTCTGGATGCGCAAGGTAACTACATTGTGGCGGGGCCCTGGCAGAAGGATCAGGAGAAAAAACCGGAAAGCTTCAGGCCGGATTTAAGCCAGGAGCCAGATATTGAAAAGCTCTTGGCCAAGCAGCTGGATGTAACCCCGCAAGCATTCAAGCAAGAGGTATTAATGCAGGGGCGCAAGTACCTGGCTATCGGCATGATCATCCAGCCGGTAGGCTGGCACTACTTCCGTCTGGTGCCCATCGATGAAATTCTGGCTCCTATATGGTATTTATTTTTTGCACTGACTTTCGTGGTGTTGATGGTGGGTTTACTCGTCGGATTCATGATCGAGTTCTCGGTAAAGCGCAATATTATTTTGCGATTGCAGGCATTGGCAAGCACCGTACGCAGATATGGGCTGGGTGACCTGAGCGCGCGGGCAGGGCTGACCGGCGATGATGAGATAGCCAAAACCTCGAATGAGTTCGATGCCATGGCCGAGCATTTGAAAGCCACGCTAGAGGCGATTCCCGACCTGTTGTTCGACCTGGGCCTGGATGGCCGCTACTATGCCGCACATTCGTCGCGCGCTAATTTGCTAGCCGCCTCACCAGCTGAACTGGTCGGTAAGACGGTGCGCCAGGTGCTCCCTGCGAATGCTGCCGAAACAGTCATGTCCGCATTGGATGAGGCGCATCAAAAAGGCTGGTCTCAAGGCAAGCAGTTTGAAATGCAATTACCCCAGGGCAAGTTGTGGTTTGAGCTTTCTGTCGCCAAGAAAGCGACCGGCCCCGAGCAGCAACCACGCTTCATCGTACTGTCTCGTAATATCACCGAGCGCAAATTGGCTGAGGCCGAGTTTCAGGTAGCTGCCACTGCCTTCGAAGTGCGGGAAGGTATTATGATTTCGGATTCCGAAAATTCCATTCTTCGCGTCAATAAGGCTTTTACTACGATAACTGGCTATAGCCCAGAAGAGGTGATTGGCAAGCAACCCAACATGCTGAGTTCGGGACGCCATGATGGGGATTTTTATGCCGCTATGTGGGAGTCGCTAGGCAGTATCGGGAGCTGGGAAGGGGAGATATGGAACAAGCGCAAGAATGGTGAAGTTTACCCACAGCACCTCACCATAACCGTAGTGAAGGGCAATGACGGCACGATCGAAAATTTTGTTGCCACCTTCTCTGATATCACCCTGAATAAGCTCGCCGAAAAAGAGATTCAGCAACTGGCGTTTTATGACCCACTTACCGGGCTGCCCAACCGCCGACTGATGCTGGATCGTCTCAAGCAGGCCTTTGCCGCCAGTGCCCGCAGCCACAAAGAAGGGGCGCTGCTGTTTATCGATCTGGATAACTTCAAGACACTGAATGACACCCTTGGCCATGATATCGGCGATTCGCTACTGAAGCAGGTTGCCGACAGGTTGTCATCGTGCGTGCGCGAAGGCGACACCGTGGCCCGCTTCGGTGGTGACGAGTTTGTATTGATACTGGAAGACCTCAGTGAGCAGGAGATTGAAGCCGCCAAACAGACGGAAATTGTCGGTGAAAAAATTCTTGCCATACTCAAGGAGCCATACCAGCTGCAAGGGCATACCTACAATAGTACTACCAGTATTGGCGCTATCCTGTTCGAAAATCACAACCAGAGTTTGGACGGCCTGCTGAAACAAGCAGATATTGCCATGTATCAGGCCAAGAAGGCCGGACGTAACACACTGCGGTTTTTCGATCCCAAGATGCAAGCCAGTATCGCCGCACGTGCTGATCTTGAAAGTGAGCTACGCAAAGCACTACAGGGCCAGCAATTCCGCTTGTACTACCAAATCCAGGTAGATAGCGCCAACCGCATATTGGGTGCAGAAGCATTGATACGCTGGTTTCATCCGGAACGTGGCATGGTGTCACCCGTAGACTTCATCCCGCTGGCAGAAGAGTCCGGATTAATCCTGCCCATAGGCAAGTGGGTACTGGATGCCGCATGCGCCCAGCTCAAAATATGGCAGGCCGACGTACTTACTCGCGCACTTACACTATCGGTGAACGTAAGCGCCCGGCAATTCCACCAGGCCGATTTCGTGGCCCAGGTGGAAGCAGCAGTGGAGAGTAATGCGGTTAATCCCAAGCTGCTAAAGCTGGAGCTGACTGAAAGCATATTGCTGGAAAACATTGATGAAACCATCGCCATCATGAGTGAGCTTAGAGAGATAGGCGTCTGCTTTTCACTGGATGATTTCGGCACCGGCTATTCATCGCTGCAATACCTCAAACGATTGCCCCTGGATCAATTGAAGATCGATCAATCCTTTGTACGCGACCTGGCCGAAGATAGCAGCGATAAAGCCATTGTGAAAACCATCATCGCCATGGCGCAAGGCCTTAACCTGGAAGTCATCGCCGAGGGGGTGGAGACGGAAGAGCAAAGGCTGTTGCTGTTGAGTAAGGACTGCCATGCTTTCCAGGGCTACCTGTTCTCCAAACCATTGCCGATTGAGGAGTTTGAGGTTTTACTCAAGCAATGGTGAAGTTCAATGCCCAGCTGACCGACATTGATTGATATAGCGAATTTCTTAGTGAATTTCTTAGCTTAGTGCGACCACATTTTGGCATATAGCCAAACGGATCAAAAAATTAATCAGTAAAAAATGGCACTAATCCCCCCCAAATATGTGGGTGCTTAGTCAGGGCTAGTGGGGTATCATGGATTAACCTTAGAAAAAGTAAGTTTATTCTGTGACTCACGGAATAACCAATTGCACCCGCAAGTATCTGGTCATTGAGATTAAAAGTTAACGATGTTTCACAGATACCCATACCTCACCTTTAGCTTTATGCTGATATTTGCCTACGTGACCACAGGTAAGCTGGGTTTAATGTTGGCGCTACCCCCTGGTTATGCATCTGCCATCTTTCCACCGGCAGGTATTGCTATAGCGGCATCGCTGGTCGCAGGCAAAAAATCACTCCCGGCAATTTTTATTGGTTCCCTAATACTCAATACCTGGATCGGGTACTCCTCAAAACACGTGTTAAATAGCACAGGGTTTGAAGTTGCCCTACTCATTGCAATTGCTTCGGTGATGCAGGCATGGCTAGGTGGGTGGTGGCTCAAACGTAAAGTTGGTTACCCAACAACACTAGATAGCCCAAAAGAAGTTATTAATTTCATTTTATCCTCTCCCCTAATCTGCCTTGTCAGTGCAAGCATTTCAGTGAGTGGGTTATTTGCATTAGGCCTGATAGGAGAGGCCGAATTTTTTTCAAGCTGGGCCTCATGGTGGATTGGCGATTCTTTAGGCGTGATAGTAGTGCTGCCTTTGGCACTAGTGGCTATCGGCAAACCAAGGAATATTTGGAGAAAGCGACTGACAACGGTTGCTTTGCCGATGACGATTACTTTTACTTTGCTAGTCATTATTTTTGTAACAGTTAGCCGATGGGAACACAAAGACTCACTCGTAGAGTTTGAGGGGTTATCAAATAAATTATCGGAACAGCTTCAAGTGCGCGTTGATGCCCAAGAGTCTGTGCTGGTACAAACTAGTGGATTGTTTACTTACCGCAATTTTAACCCCATCACCCGGCAGGATTTTCATCGTTACGTGAAGGAAACTCTTGCAGCGTTTCCTATGGTATTCGCAATAGAATGGGCGCCTAGAGTAGGTAACTCAGCACGAACTGCATTTAATTTACAGCAAGCACATGATTTCCCCGGTTTTGATATCAAGGAAGTTAACGAAAATAAGGATTTGGTATCAGCTTCAGTCCGAAATTACTATTTTCCACTGACATATATAGAGCCTATGACGGCCGAAACGCAGGCGGCTTTAGGTTTTGACCTTGCATTCCTACCTGACCGCAAAGTGGCTATTCTTCAAGCGTTTAAGGAGCATACGGCTGTTGCCACGCCACCTATCAAGTTAGTTTTGAACCACGGAATAGAGACTGGCTTGCTGCTTATATATCCAGTCAATGGAAAAGCACAAGAAGGGGTGGTGCTAACCGTATTAAAGGCTAATGATTTCTTGGGTGACTTATTCATGCCCATGCAGTCGTTGCTGAATAGCCGCCTGATGGATATTGAAGAAGGAAAAGCCTTATATGATAGTTTTACCGACAATCATACAGAAGTGTTATTCACACGCGAATTTGAGTTCGGTACCAGGCATTATCGGTTGGAAACCTCCCCCACAGCGATCTATTATCAGGGCCATCGTGGCTGGCAAAGCTGGAGCATGCTTGCCGTCGGTATATTCGGCACCGGATTAATGGGTGCCCTGCTGTTGTTAGGTACGGGCTATACGACGCGTGTTGAGGTTTTGGTTGAGGAAAAAGCTGCCGCCCTAAAGGAAAGTTCTTCACGATTCCAGGAAATTACCTCTTCTCTGGGTGAGGGTGTGTATGTCATGGACAGGGATGGCCTCATTACATTCACTAATCTTGTTGCACAACGCATGCTGGGTTGGACTGAAGAAGAGCTGCAGGGTAAAAATGCCCACTTATTCATCCACCACAAAAAGAATGATCATTCTCCTTACCCTGAGCACGAGTGTGTAATGCGCAATGTTATGAAAACAGGAGAGTCGTTTAAATCCAGCGACGAAGTATTTTGGAGAAAGGATGGCACACCCATCAACATTGATGTCACCTCTGTACCTATGTATAGAAATAATGAGATTGTTGGGGCAGTGGTTGTTTTTGACGATATTACAGATCGTAAGAAAACTGAATATGCTTTACGAGCCAGTGAGAAAAGCTTTAGGGAAATTATTGAATATGCACCGATTGGGATGACGATTGTATCGCTGGACGGTAAGTTCATTAAGGTGAATCAAGGCCTATGCAACATTGTCGGGTACGACAATGATCAGTTGTTACAGCTCACTTTCCAGGAGATTACTTATCCCGATGACCTCTCTATAGATCTTGATTATGTACAACAGCTGATGGACGATAAGATTAAGTCTTACCAAATGGAAAAGCGATATATCCGTAAGGATAAAACGATTGTCTGGGTTCAGCTTTCAGTCAGTATTTTTAGGGATGAGCACAACACCCCGCTCTATTTCATCTCTCAAGTTGAGGATATTACTGTACGTAAGCATCAACACGAAGAAACCCAGCAGCATGCTTATCGCGACCCTCTGACCAATTTACCGAATCGGCGGATGCTGCTGGATAATTTGCAGCAAGCACTATCTCAGGCACAACGCTATAACCGCTCAATGGCCCTATTCTTTCTTGATTTAGATCATTTCAAGGCGATCAATGACTCTTTAGGGCATGACGCAGGCGATATTATTCTAAAAGAAGTTGCGACACGCTTATTAAGCTGTGTGCGTGCAGACGACACTGTGTCAAGGCAGGGCGGTGATGAGTTTTTGATTGTCCTGAGCGAAATTGCCCAAGCAGCAGACGCACAATTGGTTGCAGAGAAAATCATCAATAGTTTTAAACAGCCGATAGAGGTGCATGGTCAACTGGTCATGATTGGTACCAGTATTGGCATTGCCGTGCGTCGTCATGGCATGGAAACTACCGTAACGGAGCTGATGAAGCATGCTGATATGGCTATGTATGAAGCCAAGGGCATGGGCCGGAATGGATACCATTTTTATGATTCAATTTGAATGTAGTAAATAAATCGTCAGGGTCTGCCTTGTCACATACTCGGCCAGGTCGTTAGTGATATACGCCAAGTATCAATTGTTTCCGTCTCAATGAGGGCTTTCCAGTCCCTAGTCCTAAGTATGGCATCTCGTATTTTCTAGAACTACATCGCTTTAAAATTCAAAACAGTCAGCTATCTCAAAAATAAACGAGGCCGTAACCTAAAAAAAGGTATAAATTAGCCGTAGATACATTTAGTTACAAAATACTTTCCACCCTCAGCTAGTGGGTATCGACTCAATAGCGATGGGTGGAAGGGTTGGCTTTTTTATAAGCCTCCTCGTATGTGCAATAGCAGTAAATAAAAACAAGCGCTTATGAAGTTGGGAGGGATGCATTGGAACAATTATCTGCGCCAAATACTTTCGGGCAGTTGTTAAAGCTGTCGTACGCGTTGGGCTATATTGCTGATGCGTTGCTCTTTATCAATGGCCTAGTGCGATTTTGTAATGCTAAACCCAGAGTTTGCCAATGGTCAGGATATTCTCAAAAAGACTTAATGGTCTTGGAAGGGAGGGTGCATGCGGAACATTGATGAACAACGTAAGGCACGGCTACAGTTACGTCAGCGTGAAAAATACCTGCGTACCCTTATCGATAACTTCCCATTCATGGTCTGGTTGAAAGATGTTGATAGCGTGCTGTTGGCCGCTAACACGGCCTATGCAAAAGTCGCCGGGGTTGCCTCTACAGATGATCTAGAGGGTAAAACTGATTTCGATTTTTTCCCGAAAGACCTGGCGCAACAATATGTAAATGGTGACCAGGAGGCCATGTTGAGCGAAGCGCCTATCGGAATCATTTGCCCACTCATGAATGCCAAAGGCGAGTACAGCTGGATTGAGTCGTACAAATCCCCTTTGATTGTAGATGATCAAGTGGTGGGTACGGTGGGTTATGCTCGCGATGTAACGGCAACACTACAAAGAGAGCGCGAATATCACTCGCTGATAGAAAACTCTCCCAATCTCATTGTTCGTTTTGACCAGAACTGCCGTCGCGTTTTTCTAAACGCACGGACGGCCGAATATTACGGCGTATCGGCAGACTTTTTGTTAGGGAAGGCTCCGGGCACATTTCCTGGCGGCACATCGGCATTAGAGTTTGAGGCGCAGATCAAGGCCATCTTTGCGGATGGGCTAAATACAAGTTTTGATCTGCATTGGCAAACCAGTGACGGCCAACATCGCATTGTTCATATTCTTCTGGCTGCCGAGCGTGATGCCTCCGGGCAGGTCATGTCTGTTATCGGGATGGGGCAGGATGTCACCGAGGCTTATGAAAATCAGGAGCTCATTCACCATCTGGCCTATTTTGACGCCTTAACCGATTTGCCTAATCGTAGCTTGCTTAAAGACCGGCTTAACCAAACCATTGCAGAGGCTAATCGCAATACGCATCCCTTTGGCTTGATGATGCTGGATATAGATCGCTTCAAGGAGATTAACGACACACTGGGCCACGCGATAGGAGACGCGCTTTTATGCGAGGTCGCCAGACGGCTCGAAGGATCCCTCCGTAGCTATGACACCGTAGCGCGTTTAGGTGGGGATGAGTTTGCAATCCTGTTATCCGCAATCAGCGAGCCGGAAGATGTGGCAGGCGTAGCTTGTAAGGTTATGCAGGCATTTAACACGCCTTTCCAGGTATCGGGTAAGGAGCTGTTTGTCACGGTCAGCATGGGCATCGCTGTCTACCCGGCAGATAGCGGCCAGGCGGATGATCTGCTGAAATATGCAGACTCAGCCATGTATCACGCCAAGAAACAAGGCCGGAACAATTTCCAGTATTACTCTGCCGCTTTGACCCTCAAGGCTTCTGTACGCATGAACCTGGAGATATCTCTACATAAGGCGCTGCAACAAGAGGAGTTTGAGCTTTATTACCAACCGCTGGTAGATTTAAAAACCCGCAAGGTGATCGGGGTAGAAGCGCTATTAAGATGGCACCGCGGCAGGCATGAACTCATCATGCCAGACAAATTCATCGGCATCGCCGAAGAGAGCGGGCTGATTATTGGCATAGGCGAATGGGTCATCGCTACCGCCTGCAAAACAGCAGTAGCATGGAATGCAAACAGAGTGACCCCATTCACTTTCGCTATCAATCTGTCTACCCGCCAATTTATTCATAACGATCTGGTAGGCTCAATAGAGCGCATTCTTAACGAAACCGGCTGCCAACCGGAGTGGCTGAAACTGGAGATCACCGAAAGCCTGCTACTTGAAGACAAAGCCAATATCCAGATCATGTTGCAGCAGCTACATGACAAAGGGCTATGTATATCCATAGACGATTTCGGCACCGGCTACTCTGCCCTGGGTTACCTCAACCGCTTCCCGGTGAGCCAGCTGAAAATAGACCGATCATTTGTGCAAGACATCACCATAAACCAGGATAGAGGCTTGCTGGTACAAGCCATTATCTCCATGGCGCAAAGCCTGCGCAAAGGGCTGGTGGCCGAAGGGGTAGAAACCATAGAACAGGCAGACTACTTAACCGAAATGGGCTGCCCGCAAGCACAAGGGTATCTATTTGGTAAGCCCATGCCCTATGCCCAGCTCAAAGCCGCCCATTGGGGTGAAGCGGACCTGGTTTAAGCATTGTTGCGGGCAATGCAGCTGCTTAGATTCAACGAAAGTAAATGGAGTGTACGTAACCCTCTGAATATTAACTTTTAACATCACGATTAGTCCTTATGGACTATATGTATTGTGCTGGCATGCTGATACATTCAATCCCCAGCATAAGCAAAAATGATTAAGATCATGAAGAATGTATTAACAGGGTTGTTAGCTTTTATTTGTATTTATGGGGCAGCAAATGCCAATGCGGATGTTATAGGTTTCAACTTCAGCGGCGCAGTCATCTACAGCGACTCATTCCCCGATACTCAAGTTGATAGCCTGGTCACCGGCAGTTTCAATTACGATCTCAATTCCGCCATCACTATTGATAGCGTCAACTATGCGCCGGGTGAAGTCAGCACCTATATTTACAACGCCCCCAATGCATTTGTCGCCAACATCAATGGGCACACCCTGTCTTCCAGCACCCTAAAATACACCCTGTTTGCCAATGTAACAGGCAACGTCGGCGATCATTTCGTGATATCCGCCTACAATATTCAGCTGGATGGCGTGAGCACGGGCGGCGGGACACTGGGCTTTTCCCTGGGCAGCTTTTTAGCGACTTCTGATGCCCTGGTTAACGCAACCCAACCCAAGAACCTGGACTTGGCATTGTTCGATCAACCTGCATTCAACTACGCCTCATTCCATAGCCCCACTGGTGCCACACTGCTCCAGTTTTCAGTGCTGTCGCTATCCCCGGTTGCTGCTCCAGTCCCAGAGCCTGAAACATATTTAATGATGTTGCTAGGGTTGGGCTTGATGGGGTTTGCAGCAAAGCGACGCAAACTCACCGCTTAGTATTGGGATTAAAGAACAACCCACCTTGGTGGGTTTTTTTTATTGCGTGGAATGAACCTAGACAAACGATTGAAAGTTTAATGTATGTTGTAAATCTTAAAATTCATTGTCATTTACGGATAAGTAAGTTGTGACTTAACCGAGATAAAGCATGGTAAATCGAGATAAATTTAGCACGTTTTTAGCACAGAACTTCTCATAAAAATTACTCCCTAATTATTAGTTCTTTTATTGTTATTTTCGCTAAATATAAACTTGCTAGAGTTACTAAGCATCCTGCAAAAGAGGCGCCAAATAAAATAAAATTTAATCCTAAAATTTTGTTAGAGCTAATAGCCCAAATAAATATACAGGTAGTGCAAAAAATAAAACTATACAAAAGACTGCAATACACATGAGTCTTTAGCTTCCAATACCCAGGCCAATTGACTAGAAGCTTACTAATATCTTTTTCATTGAAAATCATGTCATGGCATTCTTTCCATGAGCAAATGAGAGAGGCAACAGGGAGTAAAGCCATATACTTGGTAAAATCCTCATTAGGATTTATATGGTTACTTAAGGCTATTAGGTATTCAGGTGGCGAAAGAAATATATAGGCAATTATTATTAATAGCGTAGCTTCCCAGCTAACAATTAATACTCTCAAGAAATATGTAAAGCGCTTCACTAATGCTCCATATCTCTTTCTGTACTAATTTTCTGGAATTCCTTGATTGCTTTTTCAAGTAATGCTTCTGGCGTTGGGGTTTTGTCAAATAAGAAACTTTTGTGATTATCTGAGGTTTTAATTACGATTTCATGCCCATTTTCAAAACCAGTCACTGTTCCTTTTCCATAACCGTCTGCTGCCATCAAAATAGCAGCATCTGTTATGTCAGGTGGATTTTCGGGCTGATATTTTGGGTTTTGTAGGACATTTACAACTAAATTAATGATGTTGGTATTTATACCCTGAGATATTGAGCTAGTCTCTTTGACTGTAACGTTCGATGCATTTCTCTTTTTGACGTAACTATTTAAATCCCCCCATAACCTCCCAAAAAGGGGATTTGGAGGATATACCTTGGCTGATATTTCAGTGAATGTATCAATCGTCCGAAGCTTTTGGGCGAATACTTTATAGTCAGTTACTGGTTCTACTTCGCATTTTACAAAAAAGTTATTGTATGCAGCCTCAATAATTGCTTCAAACCTTCGAGTAAAGACATCTTCTTGAATATTATTCCAAACATGCAAAAAGGCTAAGCCTGAAAATTCAGGTAAATAAATAAACGGAGAACTGGCTTCTAGTAGATTTTCCGCAAGAGCATCAATTTGAGACTTTAGCTTTTCATCAACTAAGGTTACATGGCCCTGTTTTGCGTATTTTGATAGCCTTCCAAAGACATAGGGCGGATTCTCGTTTCTTCCATCCAGTACGTCCGTAACTGTCCAATCAAACTTACCTACTTCTACAACCGGAGAGTCACATAAAGCAGCCATAAGAGTCTCTTGATTTAGCTCCCCTAGCTTTATAACTCTGCTTAGATAATATCTACCATTACTCATGTTACCTTTCCTTCCCTGCTTATTTTTATAGTTAAAGCGTGATTTTGGAAACAGTAAACTAAAAGTTTATTTAATTAAGCTCAGTTTAATATAAATCATTGATTAATTGTAATAACCAATTATTTATCATGTGGTTGTGATAGGTGGATAAAAATCAAATAAATTGATTGCAGATGACTTTTTGTGCCACAATAATAACGCCCAGCGATAGGAGCCCATCCCTATTCCTTATCTGTCACTTAGTGATGTACTTGGATGACCATTATCATAATCCTTATGATACATAATGGTTTCCCCTGTTGGTTTTGTGTCCATGCGCTATGCGCTAGGTTTGCTGGGTATATTTGATAAGGAGCTTGATTATGAAAAAACAACATAATCATGACCTAGTTCTTGAGTGCGTTAAGCTTGCAATCGAAGTAATTCGTTTTGCCTCGCTTATCCTCGAACTCTTGAACGTGGTCATTAACTATCCCATCCAGTATGGCTCAAAAGTACATTTCAAAATTTCAGCTTAAGCCCGGAGTTTGGGTTTTTGTTCCTACTATTGCCAACGCTGCAAAAGGTAATGAAATAAAGTCGCTTCTCGAAAGTAGATGGAAGCTTCCAAAATATTTTTACCATTTGAGAAAAGGCGGTCACGTCGAAGCTTTAAAGGCTCATCTAAATAACAACTGTTTTATCCATCTCGATATCCAAAATTTTTTTGGGTCAATCAACAGAACACGTGTAACTCGGTGCCTTAAAGATTTTTTCTCTTATTCTGTTGCTAGAGAGTATGCAAATGAATCTACAGTTATGCATCCCAGAGAGAGGAAAACAATTCTTCCGTTTGGTTTTGTGCAATCTCCGATTCTTGCTTCAATATGCTTGGAGAAAAGTACATTGGGAATTTATTTGAAGCGGCTGAGTAAGAATAAAAAAATTGTTGTTAGTGTATATGTCGACGATATAGTGCTTTCAACTAACGACGAAGCTCTTTTTAATGAAATTACAGATAGCTTAAAATTAGCAGCAGATAAAGCTCGGCTGTCTTTAAACGATGAAAAAACTGAAGGGCCAAGCGATAAAATCACTGCTTTTAATATCGAGCTATCCAATAAAATAATAAATATTACAGATAAAAGAATTGATGAACTAAAGGTCGCTTATCTAAGTGCAGATAGTGAACATCAACAAAAAGGTATTTTAGGCTATATAGCTTCCGTAAATGAATTGCAGAAAAACGCTATTTTGGAAGCGCTGGACTAAACTCATGCCTAGTAATGCTAAAAATTAGCACAGTTTTAGCACAATTTGAGTTGGACAAAAGGAGTGGTTAGCACAAATTGTTTTTTTAAGTAATTGATTTTAATGTATATTTTGGTGGGGGAACGGGGGATCGAACCCCGGACAAACGGATTAAGAGTACAGGAATCAATGCTCGTATTGGTTTATTAACGTCAAGATTGTTAAGCAATATTTTAACTCCTTATCAGCTAATTTTGAGAAAACCGAACTTATCCCGAACTTGGTCATGAACAAGCATTCGGCTTAACTTTGCTATGCTGAACTGATTCAACGATTTGGCTGTTTATGCCGACTGAACTTTTACTGATCGGTATTAGTTTTGTTCTGGAAAATTGCAAATTTTTAATAGGTGTCAAAATTGATGGCTTGCGCCTGGTAACCCCTGTCACAAAATTTTTGCAGATTGAGGGGGTAGGGATGGCATCCGTGCAATTGTGCGAGAGCGGCACAAGAAACGAAAATAAGGGGCCTTAACGGCTGAGGTTGCCTGGAAACCTGACAACTTGCCACCAACAGAATGAGACTGAACTCAATCAGCTGGCAGCAAGACATCAAGGCAATGCTAGATATTACAGACTCTGGACTTCTTGTAACTTAGTTGGCATTGCGCCATCTATCATGAATGACGCAGTGCTTGCTGCATCTTGTAAGGTTTTAGTCGACAGGTGCGCATATCTTGTAGTGACAGAGGGGTCTGAATGACCAAGAATCTGCTGCACCTCATATAACGATCTGCCGCTATTAACCAGAAATGAAGCAAATTGGTGTCTGGCGTCATGACAGCGAAATTTGCCATGTATACCCGCTGCTGCAGTGATCTTCTGGAAGGTCTTGTGAATAGTGGTGTAGGGCAGTCTGGTTTTGAGGTTAATGAATAAAAATTCAAATTCATTTTCTGTTTCCAGTTGCTCTAATACACTCAATGCACTGTCATTTAGCGGTACTGCCCTAATTCGCTTACTTTTACTATTAGATGCCGGAATACGCCACACTCGATTTGCACGATCAATTTGCATCCACTTGGCCTTGAGTGCTTCATTCAACCTTGCGCCTGTTGATAGCAAGAACAACACAATCATGCTGACAGTCCGGTTAGGATGATTGTGCAGTACAGCTAATAACCTTTGCAGTTCATCCTTTTCCAGATAATGCTCCACTTGGTTAATCTCGGTGAACAATGGGATACGAGTGGCTGGACTTTTATCAAGCATTTCCCACTCCACAGCAAGATTGAGGCATCTACGTATCAACTTTAAGTGATGATTTGCAGAAGCCTCAGCCATGCCCTCCGCAAGCAACTCAGTATGAAATGACTGTATTTCCTGTCGAGTCAATTGGTTCAAACGAAGTGCTCCGAATTTAGGCTTAATCCTGATTCGAAATAATTGCTCATCTCTGGAAATTGATCGTTTACGGGGGGTAGCATAGGGCATGTAATGTTGATAAAAGAAGCCATCAAAGGTCAGCACAGATAATCTAGCCTGCTCTTCAGCTCGTGGATCAGAACCTGCATTAATAGATGCCTTTAATTCACGAGCAGCTTGCTTAGCAGCAGCCAAAGTCATGTCCGTCGTTTTTCCGATATGCTGGTGACGGGTCTTACCTTCAATGCCTTTGTAACGAAGATAATACGTACCTTCACCTTGACTAGAAGATCTTACCTCGATGTAAAATCCGCTGCGGTCGTCACTAACATATTCAATCCTTCTACCTGTATTGCAAACTAAACCATTATTAATAAAATCCTGTGTAATTCTCACTACGGGCATATAGACTCCTTGTGATTAAAAATAGGGTGAGGCAACCAGATGTGAACCACCTAGCTGCCATTGTTTTAATTAATTAACCAAATACCACTTGGTAGGGCTACGTTTAGCTGCAAACTTAAGGGGTAACATTTTGTTAACGGCCATGTACGCTAAGCATCTTCCTGCAAGTCTTCGGTAATAACTGCTACCTAAAACTTCCCAAATATCTTCTCCACATAACATGCGACATGTATATGCCTTGTCTGCTTTAGATTCAGTTAAACCCAATTGGACCATCTTCATGATCGAGTTAAAGAATGATTTACTGACTAGGTGGTTGTCTAAAAGCTGTATTTGATCTACTTCATTGTTTTGTTTCGATTTCTTCATTTAAACTCACTTTCAATTTGTAAATTTAGTTGCATCTGGCTATGGATAAATTTTGCTACCCCAATGCTAGTTGCAAGAAAATTAAGAATTTTTGTAAAAGGTGGGGAGGGGTGGCAGGTCGAAACACTTTGCAAAACCCCGGTGCTTCACTAAGAGGCATAAGCTCACCTTAGTGACGGTATATTTTGTAAATTGCTACCCCCCGCCTACCCAGCTACCCCCATAAATTAAAAACTGATTGGCTGTAAAACTATTTAGTATCTGGTGTCATGAGTTGGTTTATTCCTTAATGCCACACGCCATTTATAATTGCCCTGAATTTTCTTCGGCTGACCTACATACTCACGCAGGACTTCACCACATTCCCTTGCCTGAAAATTTGTAGGTCTTAATATGCCGAGTTCAAAAAGTAATTCTGATGCAGTAAATGCGGGTAAGCCGCTTTCATTGTTTCGTTCAAAATCCACCATTTCTAGTACCTGATCACGAATCAAGCTTGTGGTGCGATGCCGCTTATTCAGAGACTCCAATAATTCCTCCTCTAAGTGGGATAACCACCATACTTCGCCTGCTCTGTAATCAAGCAAAACTTGAGCAAACAGTTGTTGCATATCGATCCCATGTTGGTAATTGATTTTAGTGACCGGGATAGTCCAAAATCTAGAGCTGCCTGTTGCGTCGACCAAAAAATCACCTGCATTGACTGATGCACAAAACACTGTCTTTCTGGCGTACTCAGAGTCGGTTCTTCCATAAGGACGCCTAATCTTGTCTCGATCACTCGTCAGAAAACCCTTGAGCCTGGGGACGTCTTTTTTGAAGCTGCTATCCAGCTCACCGATTTCAACAATCCAATGGCTTATGGCTGTCAACGTTGAATCCTTGTTCCCGGCATCCAAGTGATGGTCTAGCTTCACCAAACTTTCCCTTAATATTGGGTCTGAAACTAAAGCGCTCACCCATGCAGTTTTTCCTATAGATTGAGGACCTTGCAAGGTCAATACGCCTCGTGACTTAAAACCTTGGGGATGAAATGCAGCTGCCACAGCGCTAATTAACCAGCGATACATCAGCACCTGTTTAAGCTCACTTGGATAGTCAACGTCTTCTTGAAGGGTGTCATAGAAGACTTTTAATCTGTCTACGCCATCCCAAGCACGAGAACCAATCCATTCTGCGACCGGATTCGATAAATTGGCATCGGCAATCAAACTTACAAAATTTTGTATCTGGCCAACAGGGATATTGTTTAAGTTCGCAATACTATAAATGTGGCTTAATGCAACCTCGTCAGCGTTATCAGGCGACCCTATATAGCCAGGAATCCTAATGACGGTTTTCTTTGTGATTACATTATAAAAAGCAGTGATTCCATATGATTGTAGTAGGTGCCGAAAATTAAAAATGGTGCTTGGAACAAGGTGCATTCCAGGCCTTGGTTGATTGGGGAACGTATTCCTCTCAACTGGCACATCTAAATCTAAATATGTTTTAACTGCTGGTTTGTCATCTTGAATGTTGCTGCTACTCAAGATAGGTAAAGCAATTTCGCCTGAAGGCTGTTTTCTTGTTGGCGGAACTAGATTCTTAACGGACAGGGGTTTGCTAATACCCATGTTAGGCACATTTGTTTCTTCCATATTTCTCCAAATTGTTTAAAGAACGAAAAAGCAATCATGAGACAAAAGCCCATGGGGTAAAACGATGTCTCACAACAGATTAAGAATGAAAATTTAGATAAACACGAATGCCGCTTCCATGAAAATCCATGGGGACACAAAGAATGCAATTAAGCACGGATGTCGTTTCCATAATTGCTCATGGGCGTACACAAAAGAAAGGCCTATTAGGCTATAGCAACTGTAAATAAAAACTTGCCAGTAGAGATGGTAGACCTTATGTATTATTTTGTAAAGTGAGCGTTTAAGTTGAAAAAAGTCTTAATTACTTAAGTTCAATGACCTCTATCGACCCATAGCGGACATAGATGTTATTTATGAAAGACATTTGTCTCAAAAATAATATAATTACTTTTTTTATTCAAAGTTTAGTTATGTTCAAAGGCCTCTGTGCATTCCCTCTAACGCCAATAAACGAATCGTCCATCGATCAGAATGCATTAGCAACCCTAATTCGAAACTTAGATGACGCTAAAGTCCATTCAATCGGTGTTTTAGGATCCACAGGAAGTTACGCCTATCTAAGCCGTGAAGAGCGAAGTTTGGTAACTAGAATATCGGTTGAAAATGCTGGCGATACACCAGTAATTGTAGGCATTGGAGCATTACGCACTAAAGAGGTTCTCTTGTTGGCAGAAGATGCACAAAAAGCCGGAGCAAAGGGCTTATTATTGGCGCCAGTCTCGTACCAAAAATTAACTGACGAAGAAGTGTTCTCACATTACGAAGTGCTATGCAAAAATATTTCTATACCTCTTTGCGTCTACGATAATCCTAGTACGACCCATTTTGAATTTAGCGACGTATTGCACGGACGTATAGCGGAGTTACCAAATGTTGCTTCTATCAAAATTCCTCCACTTTCAAATAATCTAGCTGAAGCTACAGCCCGAGTAGATCGACTTCGCTCGCACATACCTACACACGTTACTATTGGTATTAGCGGAGATCCCTCTGGTGCAATTGGTTTGAATGCAGGTTGTGAAGCTTGGTATTCGGTCCTTGGAGGGCTTATGCCTCTACCTATACTTCAGATGGTAAGAGCTTCACAAGCCAATAAAACAGATGAAGTTAGTCGACTTTCTGAATCTTTGGATTCTCTTTGGGCATTCTTCCGGCAACACGGAAGTTTACGTGTAATTGCCACAATCGCAGAAATAAAAGGGATTGTCCGAACACCTAGCTTGCCATTACCAGTTAAATCTATTAGTGGCGCAGAGAGAAAACGATTAGAAGTTTGTATTAGCAGCTTAATGTAAAAGCCATGAGCCAACAGAGGGGCGTTTATTACGCCCGTTAATAACAAGACTGACTGCAATGTCCGCTTATGGCCGATAGCAGACACTCGAATACTTCATTACTTAGCTGAGTTTGCAATAAATTACTTTAGTTAAGTAACGAAGTAAAAATTAAATTTAATCTATAGCTCTAAGAATCTTGCCTGGATTGTCTTGCTGCAATAAATACTCCCTCAATAAATGAAAATGCACTCCACAGATATCACTCAACCCATTTATTTTGGAAAACGAGAGGTGACTGAATGCATACAAACAAGCGGTAATACCAAGCTCGTCTCCAGTCATTAATCCCGAAAAACCATTTTCCGCTTCAACCTTGAATAATTCATCAGCAGCTGGAGCCATATAAAACCCATTATTACTAAGCTGGTAAAAATTCCAATACCCACCGTTGTAGTCAGATGAAAGATTGCTGGTTAGTTGAAAAATCGAAGGTTCTAAATAAAGCGGAAAGTGAATACCAAATAGTTTTGCTGTGACACCAGTTCTGAAGTGCTCTGGAACTAGCTCACGGGCAATTATTGATGAGTTCATAGTTTGCCTTTCAATAATAACTAAACCTCCCTGCCAAATTCCAGACGTGAAAATACCTCCAGCTTGATAGGATAATTTTTAGATATTTGTAAGATTTGGATTAAGGCAGGGAAGGGGATTTAATGTGTTTTCAGAAGCTAGTCAGGATATCGATCCCAGGTTTCCTCATATTGGAAACCAGCTATCAGTCTGGATTGATCACTGATTGCCATTGGAATCAGACTGTCAGGTAAGTCCCAGGACAGAACGGTATCTAATGCATCTAGTAAATTGTTTTGTTGATACATGGTAGTGCTCCTTTTTTAATAAAAATGGAAAATGAGAGTTACTAAATGACGTGCCGGAAAAATTTCTTTTGAAGTTGGTCGGTATTGGGCCGGTATTGGAACCGTGCTTCATTGCGAAGCAGGACAAACCTAAGCATTACAAGGGATTTCGAGGATGGGAATTTCGGGACTTGCGGACTCTAACTACAAGGGAGTGTTACTTCTGCGGAGCCTTCTTTTTTGCTGAAGGCTTTTTAGGTGGAATAACGATAGGTTCTGGCTTCTTTCTGGGTGCACGCTTTTCCTTTACTTCGATGCGCACATCGCTTGCCATTAATTTCTGCATCTCAATGTTGAAAGGTTTCGCATCCCCTTGGGCATAGCATCGTGGGTTTTCAGGATCACGCTGCATCAAGCCTTCATTCACAATCGCCCCTAAAAGAAAAGCCGGTGTATTGACCGACTTACCTTCAAACAGTGCAAACAAGGCAAATGAAGTGGTAGGTTTTGGGCCATCATCAATTGCTTTCTGGATTGACTTCAAGGCAACCCATTCATGGCTGAAATAGCCGCCGCCACTATTCTCGAATATGCGGAAGTACAGTGATTGAGCTTCATCACAGCCTATGTGGTAAGTCAGGTTTGCTTTGCCTGTCACGCTTGAGCAAGTACTAATTTTAAGAATCCTCATGCTAGGAATAGCAAAGGGATTTGCGTTGGTTTCTGCGTTCATAGATAACTCCTTAATTTATTGACGGGGTTGGGTTACAGATACTTCATATAAGATGCTTGAAATTGCGGCATCCCATAGAACTGGCAAGGTAGAGGGGTTGCAGAAAGCCATACATCACATCTCGCAGGAAAATCAGATAATCAATGCAAATACTGTTGATGCTTTCTGATAAACCCAAATTGATGTGCCTGGACATGCGGCGGTTTAACAAACTCACTTTAGCCAAGGAATAGTTTGCGCATTGCAATAACCATAAAACCCTTAAATAGCGGGTATAGATTTGTTTCATTGATGCACCTTTCAATAGACGAAAAAAAGCCCGCTAACCAAATGATTAACGGGCCGACGTAACAACGACTTAGGTAGAAGCTACATTAGTGTTGTATTAGGGTGTATTACCTCTAACATCTGGGTAAACTTTTCATAGGCCTCATTCTGGGAATCAGGGCCAAACTTCTTAACTGAATCTCCAATAATCAAGATAGCAATTGCTTCGTTAGTGGTTTTGTTAAAAATAAACCCTGCTTTATTTACACACTTCTGAGCATTGCAACCACTGCAAAAGATGAAATTCTTGTCTGTTGCCATATCAACTTTGGGTGACACTACAATTGATCTCATAAATTCATCGTAGTCATCACCTAATAGTTTTCTGGCAATAGGATTGATTACCTCATTATTCAGGAAATCGACAGCAGGCCTTGACTCATAACGCGCATAGTCGGAATCAACTAAAGGTTGTATTTCAGTATTGGGTTGCAGCTCTGAGGGGGCCACTTCTGCCGGCAATGCAGGAGCGATATCTGCCGGTGCTTCATTACTATGATCCGGCAGCTCATTTGAAATCGGTTTTGAAGAGGTGTCCTCATTGGCTAAAGAGTCTCCTTCCTCGATTGAATTTTTTGTGGTGCTGGCTAAATAAAAAATTCCCGATAGAAATATAACTGCAATGATGATGACAACCCTGAACCGCTGGCGGTCTGACATTGGGTTTGCATCAATTACTTCCTCATTAGCTGTCTCAGGACTGATGCATGCAAATATCCCACCTATAAAAGCCAGCACCATCACAATAGCAACGAAACCCCCGCCAAAGATTCCCCCAATGATTGAAGTGGCAATGATAAACGCTCCAGGTGATGCATCATGTGCATTGATAGCAATGGAGCCAAAAATGATCAAAAAGAAGCAAGCAAGAGCACCTAGCGCTGACATACCGATAACGCCTATGCCGAGCGGAGCGCTAAATAACGTAATCAATCCACCAAACATAAAAGTTACTGCTGCAGCGATCAAACCTAATACACCAGCAATGATCGCAATAATGCCACCAGCTTTTCTCATAGTGTCCCCTTAGAATAAATCGAATTGAATGTTTGTAACTTCTAGCGATTAAGGCTCTTGGTATTGGCCACAATACATACCAGAAACTTCTCTGCCACCCTTAATGCACTTATAGTTCTTGTCCATATCCACCATGCAGGCAGCATAGGCAGTAGCTCTGAGTTTGATATTCTCATCACCCTTCACCATTTCTGCAGGGACTTCTCGTTGAGGTACGGCAGGGTAATAAGTACATGATGTTGACTTGGAAATCTCCGAATATCGGCAATCTGAGGTAGCCAGCTTTGCAGGTTCTGTATAGCCATTTTCCAGGGAGATCATGCCGTATTTCCATGGGTAGCTCTCCCATGCCTGCTTGATGCAAACATCGTGGTTTAGTTTGATTGCCATTTGAGATAAGTTTGGATTGACCCAATGACCTGGCTTAGAAGAGACGGAGCCACATGCGGTAAGCAAAAGAGAGGTGACCAAGAGAATGAAAGAACAAAAATAGGGTTTAGGCATGGTATTAAATAGTCCTTTTATTTTGTTTGTCAGAATATCCTATTTTGGGATTATCCGAAATTAGGTTTAATTAATGAAGGCTTATCAATTGCCGGTAAGCTAGAATGAAATCGACCTACACAGAAACCTATAAGCTTTTCCTGTTAAAACTGATTGAAGCCAGAAAAGCAAAAGGCATTACACAAGCTGGACTTGCAGAGAAGTTGAAACGACCTCAATCTTTTATTTCCAAAATTGAGAATGGTGAAAGAAGGGTGGATGTGGTGGAGTTTTTAGAACTAACGAATGCACTAGGCGTGAATCCGAACGACATAATTAATGCATTGCCGCATTAATCAAACCTTAAGCAGGTACTGCGTATTGCTCACACATGGCTAACAAGGTGGGATCTACCCCTTGAGCCTTAGGGATCAGTAAATCGATACCAAAACCATCATCAGATAGTATAAATACGGCTTCATAGCAAATGGCATGTTCAACCAGCCATTCAAAGGAGGGTGCAAATGCAGGATCACCGAATTGCGTGCTATTAAAATCGCAATGCAGAATCTGACACCCGGTTGCGGCTTCAACTTCAGCAACAACATCTCCCACTTCTATTAATACGAACTTGCCGTAGACGTCTGGATCGTAGGCCTCACCTTGTGTGATTTGTTGGATGCTTTGTTGTATGACTTGACGTAATTCGGGATGAGGAAGTTGTTCAATTGATGCATAGTCTGGAAAGATAATCATGCGACTCCTTTCAGTGGTTATAGTTACGTATAGATAAAGCTCCTTCATATAAGATGGTTAAAAAGCCGCAGTTTATTTCTAGCGCTCTAGTAAGGCATTCAGGCATTTCCGCAATTCAGAAGAAAGCCATTCCGCATCCGGGATCAAGAACGTAATGCCAAACTCGTTATTAACCAGATAGATTGCATGGATATACCCATCGCTAACAAAAGCACCTTCCCACATCACATCAATCCAGTGACCTTTAAGCTCTGGCAATTCAAGCGGAGAGTCCATATCTGAAGCTTCCACCAGAACGATGTAGCCATGTTCATCAGCTACAAAGGGGTGGGTAGGGGTAGCATACGCATCAACTAGCTGGGTGATAGCTTGCGAGAGTGCTGTGTAAGCTGGATGCTCAGTTGATAATTGATCAAGGTAATTAATTGATTTGAAAATAAGCATGTTGAATTCTCCAGATAAAGGACAAAAAAATACCCGCAGCAAAATACAACGGGTGGGGAAGGCATAAAACGACTATTAACTAATGACGAGAGTCAGAGGTAAAGAGCAGATATAAAGCATAGAAGTAAATGCAATTGCATATGACGATCAGCACTAGCCTTAATAGCGTCTGAAAGAATGTTGTGATGATGGGGTTGATTGCACCCCAGATGATTTCAAGTAGGAAGATGAAATGATCAATTAGCCAGCCAACTACTTTCTCTGCTTGGCTCACTTTGATGAGGGTATTACGATGTATTTCAAAATTGGAGTTCATCCTAGCTATACGACGTTCCATCAAGTGCAATTTTGCTAAATGGAAGTTAATGGTTTGCAGTATTGCGATGAGATTGGTTTGCTGTGTGGCCCCATGGTGATCAGAGGCGATCCAGGAGAAGGTTTTTTCAATTCCTTTGCCGCTGGTTTTTATAATGCGACTTGTTGCTTTGTTGAGATGTAAAAGCGGGCGCTTATTTGAGTTACTCTTGTTTGTGGTCATTAAACTCCTAAAGTAAGTTATGAAAAAATCTATCTCGATAGTGTTATTACTACTCTCTGTAATTGCAAATGCTGAAAGCCTTCAAGGGAAAGTAATAGCGATAACAGACGGGGATACAGTTAAGGTATTAGATCGGAATCAGGTGGAGTACAAGATACGTTTGGCTGGAATTGATGCTCCTGAGAAAAAGCAGGCATTTGGTCAAGAATCGAAGCAAGCTCTGTCTGACTGTGCTTACGATAAGATGGCTACCATCGATGGCAATAAGAAAGACCGTTACGGCCGCATAGTAGGAAAGGTCATGGTCAATAGTACCGATTGCAATCTAAGGCAGATCAAATTAGGGTTAGCCTGGCACTACAAGAAGTACGAGAATGAGCAGGAGGTTGAGGATCGATCAGTCTATGCACAGGAAGAGTATCTGGCTCAGAAGGCAATGCGAGGGTTGTGGGCGAGCAAAGATCCGGTGGCGCCATGGGACTTCAGGAAGAAGAGAAAAGCTCAAGATGGGGTAACTAGCGGGACTATCCAGTAAGGTATTCATAAGCTGAGCGAGAGTTAGTAACAATTGCAAACTATTGTATTTTTCAATTATTTGTAAGAGCGAGTAGCGTATTATCGTTGTTCAATTTCATCATTTAACTGCGAGGAGAATAACCTTGAAGAATCTATTAATTGCCGTAGCAATGCTTGCCTGTTGTACTGGCGCTTATGCAGGTACACAGCAAGATAAGATGAAGTCTTGTAATGAGGAAGCCACTTCTCAAGAGCTGAAGAGTGATGCCCGTAAGGCCTTCATGAGCGAATGTTTAAAGGCCAAACCCGAATTAACACCACAGCAAAATAAGATGAAGACCTGTAACGCCGACGCAACCAAAAAAGAACTGATGGGCAGTGACCGTAAGAAGTATATGAGTGATTGCCTAAAGGCTCAGTCAGATGGCCTGACACCGCAGCAGAATAAAATGAAAGCATGTAATGCCGACCCTAAAGCAATGACATTAAAGGGTGAAGAGCGTAAGGCCTTCATGAAGAGTTGCTTATCAAGTTAACAGCATTGCGGAATGCTTGATATTTAAGGAAATCAGCATTACATTACACAGGCAATAAAAACTAACTCTCGCCCGGATAGTCTCTGGGCATTTTTTTGCCTAGTGGGTGGGTAGTGGGTCAAAGCCTTGAATAATTCCCCCTAGCACTCCCACCATTGTTTCCATTCCCTTAGCCATCAAATCAGCTTGCTCCTGATTAGGCTCATCAGTGTCCAGCATCGCTAGGGTTTCATCTAAGGGCAGGGCGCCATACCTTGACTCATAGTGCGCTACATTCATTGCGAGCAGCCTGGCGCATTCTGCTAAGTCCTCTTTGCTGGCAATCTGGGCTAACTCATCTGCTAGGGTAAGGTATTGCTTGAAAAGCGAGAGATCGGCCATATTGAAGCTTTCTGAAATTTAAATGATCATTTAATCAGTTATTGTATAGCGCTTACAACTGGTTCGTTTTGCCTTTATAAAACCCTCGGCAGCTCATCCCAATCACCCGTATAGTTCGGGCTTTTAAAGCTCCTACGCATACGCCAAGGCTTCTCTACTCCTTCAGATGCTAGCTTAATGGCTCCTCGCGCGTATTTCTTATTAATACGATCTATGGCTGACATCAAAGCTTCAGCCTTGGTATCAGGTTTAGAATACCCAAACAGATCAGTCTGCAAGCCACCTGCAGGGATGGTATCGAGCAACATGACCCCAGCCTTCTGGTAATACACACCAGGTTTATAGATCCGTTTCAATATCCATTGAGCGGCTTTAGTGATCTTGATAGTAGAGTTGGTCGGGCTTGGTAAGCCAATTGAGTGACTGTTGGAATAGTATTCAGCTTTATCATGCGGGCTATTCATGATGAAGACATAGACGCCATTGGCAAAGAGTCCCTTTTCGCGCATACGCTCACCCGCCATTGCTGCATGGTAGGCAATCGCTTCCTCCAAGTCTTGCAGGGTAGACGCACGGGTGCCAAAAGAGCGTGAGCTCATGACCTGTTTGGCTTCTGGCAATACATCCTCCATTTCCAACCATACTTCGCCATTCAACTCTTTGATTGTACGTTCTAGCACTACGCCGAACTCGTTACGGATACGCTTGCAGTCGGCACGCTTCAGCCTGAGTACATCGTGTACTCCAAGCTGATTGAGTCTAGCTTCAAGTTTACGTCCTACACCCCATACTTTGGATACTGGTAGCTGCTGCATGATGCTATCCAGCTCTTGCTCGCTGATGGTTGTCAGGTCACAGACACCATTCCACTTATCCTGCTTCTTGGCACAATGATTGGCCAACTTAGCCAAGGTTTTACTGAAGCCAAAGCCTACGCAGATAGGTAAGCCTGTTGATTGCCTGACGGTATCCTTGATCTCCTGACCGTACTGGCTGTAATCCGTATTAATGCCAGTCATTTCCAGAAAGGTCTCATCAATAGAGTATTTTTCCATGCGGGGTGAGAACCTGGATAGCACGGTAGCGAATCGGTTGCTCATATTGGCGTACAGCTCATAGTTAGACGAGAAGACGATAGTGCCCAGCTTACGAGCTTGCTCTTCGATCTCGAACCATGGCCTTGCCATGTAAATATCTAAGGTCTCTTTTGCCAGCTTGTTCTGTGCAATCACACAGCCGTCGTTATTGGATAACACAACAACCGGCTTACCTCGGATATCTGGACGAAACACTTCCTCACATGAGGCATACATGGAGTTGACGTCTGCCAGAGCAAAGCTACGTCTAAGGGAGTGTGTTGATGACATGCTGTACTACACCCCAAATCTCTAACTCTTGCCATTCAGAGAACTCTATCGCTGCATAAGCCTTGGCTTTATTCTCTGATAACAAGCGAATTGTGTTGCCTCTTTTATACAGACGTTTCACTACGAACTCATCTTCAATGATAGCGACGATGATATCTGATGACTTAGCTTTCGATGCCATTGCCTTGTTCACGATCAACATTGAGCCCGGATAGATGCCGATATCGATCATTGAGTCCCCTGTGACCGGCATCATGAAGGTAGCTGGAGGGTCAGTGACATACCGTTCATTTAGGTCAAGCTCTTTCATTACATAGTCTTGAGCGGCTGATGGGAAGCGTGACTGTCCAGCAGAAACCTTGCCGCTATATACAGGTCGTAACAGTAGGCGAGGGTTCTGGCTCGGTATGTAAAGTTGTAAGAATGATGTTGCCATAACGAATAATCCGGTAATCTTCTGTACGAACGTACAGTAATCTGCTTAAATTGCATTGTAGTGATTTTCTATCTGAGTATCTAGTTGTTACATGAGATATTCTTAATAATTGTAGTTATAAACTTGAATCAACAAGGGTTACGAATGACATTATGTTTAGCGTGGAGATCTAAGGGGCAAGTTACATTTGCTAGTGATTCAAGATTAACTTTCAACAAGGGGAATTACTCTGACGTTGGCATTAAAGTCACTTCTATTCCCTACAAGATAACAAGAAACAAAGTAACAATAGTTGAAGGCCAGTTGGGGCTTTGTTTTGCTAAGAGTGCACTTAATTCGTATATTCTAAAAGAAGCCATATCGGATGTTATTAAAGAATTACAAATAACTGGCGACCAAATCCCTACCATGGCTATCCTGGCAGAATTTATCTTTCAAGCATATAAGTCGATTAGTTTTCAACTCTGCCAAGCTATGGGAGAAGCTGGTCGAGCTAGCATATTAATTGGTGGTAGATGTTTCTCAACTGGTGAAGTTGAGGTCTATTCATTTGAAACGAATATTGATAATCAGTATTCCTTGAAAGTTGTGCTGGACGATGATCCATCGATCTATGCTATGGGTTCAGGAAAGGAGGCAGTTGAAGCATTAATTGACATTCATTCATCGCACGAAGAATTTTACCCGGCTCTTAAAAGAGTAATTCAGGATGAGAAAATTCCGGAAGTAGGAGGACACATCCAGAGTGGCACATTCGGACCAAATTTCGACTTTAATATAGTAGGCATAAACAACAGCCCTGACATGCTGGCCCCCTCCGTTTGGAGAGGCCCATTGGATTGTTTACAGCTATATTCGAACGGTATTTACGAGACTTCGTTACCATTCATGAACCCTTTTTATAAAATGTATTTTGATGATTCTGGAAAGCCAAATTTTATGTGGTTAAGCGAAAAGCCTTAATAGGCCTGATTGTTAAATTAATTAGAGCGTTAAAATTTTTCTATGTAAGGATGGAAAGTGGTATGAGGATGACTAATGGAGCTACCTAACAAAGATACGTTCACAGCAATTTCATCAGGAATCGCAGCATTAGGTGTCATGGTGACTTTAATGAAAAGCTTTATGGTTCCTGGGGATAAAATTAATATTGGATTTGGGTTTCCTGGAGGTGCATATGATCGAGGGCCAAACATAGATATTCAGAATCTTAGCGCCCATGTTATAAAAATTCGTGATTTGGGATTCATAAGACCGGATGGTAGTAAGTTTTCTTTATATGACCATGAAGCTGCATGCAGTGGTAGAGATGAAGCAACAAGCATAGGTAGTGGGAGTCTTGAACCTCGTGCTATATGTTATGCAAGGTATGGTCATGATCTAGTTTATTTAGGGGCTTATGCACAAACTACCACACAGAAGTATCCTAGGATGATATTTAATAGTGATGTAACGCTGATAAAAAAGATTGCAACTAGATTAAAGATGTATGGAATATATTAGTTATTTGTATCCCACCACTCATTACGTAGCTAACGAGTATCAAGAATGAAATGGTGAAAGACGCTCCCACCTTTGAGAATGTCGCCATTCTATAACTACATTGAAGGTATGGGGATGGCTGATCATAATGCCCGCCTCGTTCAAGGCTTCCTGAAAGCTGAATGCAAGCGGATATCTACTTATATCTTTTACCGATTGCCGTGACATAATTAAGGTACAATTTATTAATTAAATTAATAAAACCATCATGCATATGGACGATCTATTAGCGCATGACCAGTATGTAAGCAAGGTAAGGTCTAACCACAATTTAGATAGCAAAGAACTGCCTTCAGTTGTTTCACTATTTTGTGGTGCTGGAGGCCTAGATCTAGGATTCACACAGGCTGGATATAATATTGTTTACGCTGCAGACAATGATAAAGCTTCTGTCGAATCGCATAATGCAAATTCGATAAAAAAAGTTGCGCATACTTTAAATATTTTAGAAACAAATGCAGCTGATTTAAACACTCTACTCTCCGATATCTCAGCTACTCAACCAATTGGCATCATTGGTGGCCCTCCTTGCCAAGGCTTCTCAGTTGCCAACACCAAAAGATCCCAAGAGGATCCTAGAAATAACTTAGCAAATCATTACGCACAGCTCATAGTAGATTTATCTAAATTAAGAGCAATTGAGTTTTTTGTATTAGAGAACGTAGCCGGTTTACTAGCCAAGCAAAATGAATCGTTACTTGAGAATTTAAAATCAAAGCTTTCAGAACAGTTTGTATTATTCTCTACCTGCTTAAATGCAAAAGCGTTTGGAGTTGCTCAAAACAGAGTGCGCTTTTTTATGGTAGGTTTGCGCAAGCGAACTGGTGAAGTCAGACGATACGACTTTCCAGTAGGAACTTTTTTAAATCCGCGCACAGTCAAGGAGGCTATTTCAGGGTTGCCTGAAGCAACCTTGTTCAATAAGCAACTTACTCCTGAAACAATTCCATATCATCCCAACCATTGGACAATGAGGCCAAAATCCAGGAGATTTGGAAAAGACTTAGTTAATCATGGAAGATCTCTAATTAGATTAGACTGGGAAAAGCCCAGTCGAACAGTAGCTTATGGCCATAGAGAAATTCATGTCCATCCTAGTGGACTTAGGCGACTAACAATACTTGAAGCAATGCTTTTGCAAGGGTTTCCCAATACGTACAAAATCTCTGGGAATCTTAGTGAGCAAGTGACACAAGTGTCCAATGCTGTGCCTCCGCCTTTAGCCAAGGCAATAGCTCAATCATTAAAAGATCAAGTATTTACATTATAAATTTTAATTAGGATCACCATGGTTGATGCCGTAAAAGAGAATGAGTCTGCTCTTTTAACTCAAGTTCGAGAAGCTAAAGAGTCTGGTGCAGTGGTAGACGCAACGTTAAAAACGGATGAACGCGTGTTTGCCCGGATAACTGATGGAATCTATCGCGAACCTGCATCAGCGCTCAGGGAATTAATAGCAAATGCATATGATGCAGATGCAACTGAAGTGCGTATAGATACAGATGCTCCGAGATTCTCACGAATAGTTGTTCGTGATGATGGGCACGGCCTCACTGAGGAAGCCTTAGTACACGTCATTTGCCACATTGGTGGGAGTTTGAAACGTACCAATAAGGGTAAAGAATTCAATGTCGTAAATAATTCAAATGCGAATCTCAGTCCTGGGGGGCGAAAGTTAATTGGGAAGCTAGGAATCGGATTATTTTCAGTATCACAGTTAACTCATCATTTAACAATTGTGACAAAGGTAAGAGGCGACCCTTTTAGAAGAACTTGCGATATTTTGTTGATGCCGCAAAAAGAGCTTGTAGACTCGACTAATGACGAACAATTTGTAACTGGGCACGCGAGAATTTCAACAATACCTGCAGATGATGTTGATTGGCAGGGGACTGAGATCACATTGCTCGAAATACGTCCTTTTGTTAGAGAAAGTCTGCAGTCTCAGGCCTTATGGACAGCTATTTCAGAAGAGCCTGACATTCCTGAAGGCGAGGGGGTTATAGAGCAAACCAGCGCTAAATCGCACTCATCAATACTAAATTTACAATCCGATGACATAGATGAAGATGATGAGTTTGTAGAAAAACCTATTGTTCCAATATACCATATCGGTAGAGTCAGTCGAGCAGACTCTGAGTTTCTAATAACTACTCCATCTCTGCCTTGGACCCCAGAGGATGACCCGAAAAGTCGCTTTTTAAAGCTAATGCATGGAGTTGCAGACTTGCATACAGGGCGAATATCTCAGGAAAAAATTAAACTCAATGATGTATTAGATACATATTTCCGTACTATTTGGACTCTCAGTTTATCCGTCCCAATACCCTATATAGAGAAACACCCTTTTTCTATCACCAATATAAATAGTCCGTCTATTTATTCTCTTAGCAATAGAGCAGTTAGACCAAAAGCTGAGGAAATAATACTTAAAGACAATATAACTATACGGGACGAGTGCAAGTTATCAACCCCGGATTTACCCTCAACCACAACATTTAAGGTCATTTTTGATGGAATTGAATTAGCCCGGCCTTTGGAATTTCCAAAGCCGATGTATATTTCAGACTCAGTCAATCCGATAATTTTTGTTGGGAAAATTAAGTCAGAAATGACATCGCTGCCCGATGAATATAGTGGGGGGCCGCTTGAATTTGAGGCATATTTCTATTGGTATCCAAGAGTTATCCCAACAGATCATAACGGCGTTATGGTAAGAATCAACGGTGCTAGCGGCATTCTCTTTGACGAACATTTCTTGAAATATCAAATTTCCGAGCAGAACAGATTACGCCAGTTAACAGCTGAGGTATTTGTTATAAAGGGATTGGATGCAGCACTAAATATTGATCGGGAATCCTTCAATCAATCTCATCCTCATTACCAGTATCTTCGAAAGTGGATTCATCATTGTCTACGACAAATAATGTCTCGGCTGAAGGCTGTAAATAAAGGGGCAAAAGATATACGGTTAGACGACGGCTTATCTATGGCTATTTCTAATATTTCAGAAATTGTAGCTAAGGGGCGTAGTGACAGGCATTCTGAAAGCAAAGTACAAATTTCTTCAGGAGGTTTAGACTTTAATACTACTGAAGATCAATACACCATAAATAAAGATATTGTTTTTAGCCCTAGAGCTAATATCAAACCCACTACTAAGGCAGATAAGTTAAAAGAAGAGCTAATACAGGAGCAAATAAAAGCTATTGCTATAGTACTTCAGGATTACGGATTGTTAAAAACTTTGGACTCTGTAACGAAAGATGAGCTACTTCGTAAAATTGTGGCGATTTTCAGTGTTGATATCAAATCATGAGCAACGAAGATGATGTAGAAGAAGATGCTGATTTCGAATCAGGTTCTGCTCCAACTGAGGTAGAACATATTAAATTGTCTTTGAGAACGAAATTTTATCCATGGCATAAGCCCAGGAAACAATGGCTTCGCACACAACAATGGGCACAAAGTATTTCGGGGCTTGTGGATACATTAAATTTAAAGCTGAATAACAAAGCACTTTCATACTTGAGTCTTCCTGGTCCTGATCTCTTAGATGTTCGAATTATTCAGCCAGTATGCGAAATGAAAGAAATTAGTCTTTTTTTCCTCGGTATCAATAACGGTGAGGATGATGGGGATGAGTCTGCAAAATATTTAAATGCCACTTTATTGAATCAAGTAAGGTCAATGAAGAATATTGATCAAGCATCAGATGTTGTACTGGATAAATTTGAACATTTAGCAAAGTTAAAATCGATTGCATATGAAAGGGTGATTAACAGCAAGCAATCGTTTGATGTAATAAATTTAGATTTATGTAGATCATTGGCTGAAGGCGAATCAGGCATAGCTGGGCCAAATAATTTTAGTGCTCTGAAACATCTACTAGTACATCAATCTGCAAAGCGCGAAGATGACTGGTTGTTATTTATTACAACACGAACAAACACTGACATGGTTAATAAAAACACAATGGTTATATTAGTTAATTACTTAAATACCATTGTAGATGAAGAAGAGTCATTTATTCCTAAGATTGTTTCTTCTAAGTTAATTAGCGAAGCACATCTTACAGATGGCATTATTGATGTTACAAAATTAGATGCCAATTCATTTACTAATGTCTTTTCCCTAGCCGTTAGTCACTGGATATTACAAAATCTGCTAGATAATGATCCTGCATGGCGGGTCGATATGCTTCCACAGTATGGATACCATGTGCAAATGGGCGATTCTTCCTGCGATATGTTATCCCTGGGCTACTATTGTAAAAAGATATCAAAAGCGTATGCCCCCGATCCGTTTGGAATTGCGCTAATGAACGAGGGACCTCAACCTGAAGAAAAAACTATTACGCATAAAAAACTAAGCCGTAAAGTTCGAAGGAGAGTGGCAAGTCATGAGGATATCGACTTAAAACTTTTTAATGCCGATGAAATATACCAGGAGTGCTTAGAAGGGTCAGCGCAGCTCTTGAAAAGTGCCCGATATGATGAAGAAGAATATAGAGTTTGGGCAGCGGAGCAAAAAGAAATCATGAATACTTTTATCCAATCAATAGTGATACCAACTCTTGCAAATCAATCAGTACCAACAGCTGAAGAATTAACGGAATAAAAGAAAATGACGGGTGGGAGGATTAAAAAATTTGCAGTGATAGATAATATAGCAACATCTGGCCTCGATATAGCTCAAACAGTCGCTTCTGCTCATCAGTAATGTGTAACTCCGACGTTGCAGCGTTTAGGCGACTTGCTTATTATGAGTATTATTAAAATCTTCAGTTTAGAGGCTTGATCATGCAAGTTTCCCATGAGCGACTTGCGGATTTACTGGTTGAGCCAAGAGAGGATCTTGATTGCGAAATCAAGAATTGGCTTGATCTCCAAGGTTCGAATGAACATAAGGCAACGTTCGCTAAAGCTGTTATTGCACTAGCTAACCACGGTGGTGGCTTTATTATCCTTGGTTTGGTTGAAACTGATACTGGAGCGGTCGAGGCGGAGGGTCGGCCCGCGGCATTCAACGGGTACACCCAAGATCTTATTAACGGAATCGTACAAACCTATTGCGATCCACCTTTTCACTGTGCGGTTCACATTGTCCCAAACCAAGCAGGAGAAATTTACCCAATTGTGGTTGTTCCGGGAGGGCATAGGGTCCCAATTAGAGCACGCCGAGCAGGACCAAACGGAAACATCATTCAGAACAACTCAATCTATTTGCGTAAGCCCGGCCCTCGAAGCGAGACGCCTCAAAGTGCTCAGGAGTGGGATGATTTGTTAGCGAGATGCCTTCGAAATCGGCGGGACGATATGTTTGATCAAATCAGAGACTTGATTGCAGGGGCAGTGCCACAAATTGAGCAACCACCTAGTCAAGATCGTCTTGATCTCTGGATACAATTAAGTCGTACACGCTGGAATGACCTGGTTGCTGGACTGCCAGCAGGGGTTGGGCCACGCCTGCCTAATGGTGGGTATTATGTTGGCTTCGAAATAGTCGGGGAGCCTAAACATATCCCCCCCGCGCGTTTGCCAGAGGTACTCCGATCGAGTGTTGTTAGGCACTCAGGATGGCCGCCGTTCTGGTATCCAACTCGAGCAGGAATTGAGCCGTATCCAATCGATGGCAGTATTGAGTGCTGGTTGGGAGGAGATCCTCAAACCCCATTAGAAGCTAGGGATGCAGCACACTCTGATTTCTGGCGTATTCGTCCAGACGGCTTAGCATACCTTCTGCGTGGTTATCAGGAGGATAGTGGTGAAGCGCAATGGTACGGGCGTGAGCTAGGTGCTCCAGCTTCTCTTTTCGATATTACCTTGCCGGTCTGGAGGATAAGTGAATCTTTACTGTTTGCAAGAAGCCTAGCAAGCAACTTATTTGAAGGGCCCACAACAATACGGTTTACTGCTGGATATGAGGGACTTTCCGGGCGATCCTTAGGGAGTCTAGACAACCGTCGTCCTGTATGGGACAGAAGAGTAGCGCATCAGGACACTATTATTTTGAATACTCACATTGATACCCAGGCGATTGAGACAAACTTACCAGAGATAGTTCATCCATTCTTGTCACCTGTTTATGCGCTCTTCGATTTCTTTGAGCTTCCAATGCAATTGGTAGTGGAAGAAATCACCCGTATGAGGCCGAACAACTATTAAGTGCCTTCATTAGAGTGTGTAGACCCGAGTTTTATGTACTATATACAAGCCAAGAAAATAAATTCGGCAGGTGGGAAGGACTTTTAATTGCCAACGCAAGAGGGGGGATTTTTTGCAAGCTCCGGTTACAATATGATTTCAGAATTGAATCTGATTAATACTGAGCACGATTGATAAATCGCAAGCCTTTGATTTTTTGGTGGGGGAACGGGGGATCGAACCCCGGACAAACGGATTAAGAGTCCGCTGCTCTACCAGCTGAGCTATTCCCCCAATTGGGACGACACTGAGTGTCTTTGGAGCCGCGCATTATGGGGATAAAGCGGCTTTGTGTCAACTTGCCGACGCATATAAAATGGTAAACTCGTTGCTTATCCAGGCCATTCCGAAAGTCTTCCCAATGTCTATCCATGTAATTAATACCCAGCCATTTACTGACCAGAAGCCAGGCACATCGGGCTTGCGCAAGCGTGTGCCGGTGTTTAAACAGCCGCATTATCTGGAAAATTTCGTCCAGAGTATTTTTGATACTATCGCCGCGCCGCAAGGGGCAACACTCACACTGGGCGGGGATGGCCGCTTTTACAACCGTGAGGCTATCCAGATCATCATCAAGATGGCGGCAGCCAATGGCTTTGGCCATGTGCTGGTGGGGCAGGGCGGCATACTCTCTACGCCGGCGGCATCGGCGGTGATACGCAAATACCAGACTTACGGTGGCATTATCCTTTCTGCCAGCCATAACCCCGGCGGGCCGGATGGCGATTTTGGGATTAAGTACAACACCGCTAATGGCGGGCCTGCGCCGGAGAAAGTCACTGAGGCGATTTACCATTGCAGCAAAAAAATCAGCGTTTACCACATACTGGAGGCGCCTGATGTAGCCTTGGATGTGATTGGCGTGACTGAGTTGGCGGGCATGAAGGTTGAGGTAATAGATGCCGTGGCAGATTATGCCGAGCTAATGGGTTCGTTATTCGATTTCGCGGCGATCCGCGATTTGTTCGCCAGCGGTTTCCGTATGAAGTTTGATGCGATGCACGCGGTGACGGGCCCGTATGCGCGCGAGATTTTTCTGAATCATCTGGGCGCACCGGCGGATAGCGTGATGAATGCGGTGCCGCTGGAAGATTTTGGCGGCGGCCACCCGGACCCTAACCTGACGTATGCGCATGACCTGGTTGAGACCATGTACGGTGATGACGCGCCTGAGTTTGGTGCGGCATCGGATGGTGATGGCGACCGCAACATGATACTGGGCAAGCATTTCTTTGTGACGCCATCTGACAGCCTTGCCATTATCGCTGCCAGTGCGCGGCTGGCGCCCGGCTATGCTGCGGGCATCGCCGGGGTGGCGCGCTCCATGCCGACCAGTGCGGCGGTGGACAGGGTGGCGCAAGAGCTGGATATCCCATGCTATGAAACGCCAACTGGTTGGAAATTTTTCGGCAACCTGATGGATGCAGGCAAAGTGACACTGTGTGGCGAAGAAAGCTTTGGCACCGGATCAGACCATGTGCGCGAAAAGGATGGCCTGTGGGCGGTGTTGTTCTGGCTGAATATACTCGCCATCAAGCGCCAGTCGGTTGAGACCTTGGTGATGCGCCACTGGCGGCAGTTTGGGCGCAACGTGTATTCGCGCCACGATTATGAGGCTATCCCCACCGAAGCAGCGAATAGCGTGATGGCGCATATCCACGTGCGCTTTGCCGACTTGCCGGGCGCGCAGTTCGGGCGTTATACCGTCAACACTTGCGATGATTTCAGTTATACCGACCCTATCGACGGCAGCGTGAGCACCAATCAGGGCGTGCGCATTTTGTTTACCGATGGCTCGCGCATTGTGTTCCGCCTCTCCGGCACCGGTACTGAAGGCGCCACGATACGTATCTACCTGGAAGCCTACGAGCCGGACGCTGCTAACCACCATCTGGATGCGCAGGTAGCACTGGCTGAGATGATACAGATTGCCTTGCAGATTTCGGAGCTGAAGCAACGCACAGGCCGCGATACACCGACTGTGATTACCTGAGTATTGGGTGATTAAAGTTGCTGTATAGAGTGTAAAAAATTAGGCCAGCATTGCTGGCCTAATCCATTTATGGCGTTGCAGTTATCGCAGGCAGATTAATTGCCGGTTTGTTTTGCCAGCCACTCTTGCGGATCCAGTTGTTTGTCACCGGATTTATCCATCGCAGTGAATAGTTTTTGATGGTAGTTAATGAACTCGGTTTTGGTCACCAGGTGGTCACCGTCCGCATCTATCATCCCCATCATTTTCATGGAGCGCAGCTCGCGGCTGTAGCCGCCGGTGGCGATGCTCACTTTTTCTTCACCTTTGGTGCCTACCCACTCTTTTGCATCCAGCGAGTCATCGGTGTCTTTATTCAGCGCATCAAAAATAGAGCCGTAGTAGCTGTCAAACTCTGCGCTGGACACCATATGGTTGCCGTCGGCATCCAGCATCTTCATCATGTCCATCTTGTGCATTTCACGGGCATATCCACCGGTGCTGAGCATGGCATCTGCCGCCAGGACAGGGCTTGAGAAAAAGGCGCTTGATAACAATAAGCCAGCGATAAGTGCGGTACTTCTAAGTTGAGTTTTCATAACAATCTCCTTGTATTAAATGAAAGTAAAAGTTTCGTTCCCACGTGGTATCGCTGCTAGCAATCGTTAGTCATGCCAACATGGAATTACTTACATTTAATTTTTAAGGGTAGGCTGCGAGGCAGTATTGGTGCGGCTGCTGGCAGGCTGGCATTGAGGCATCTGCCAGCCTGGGAGGGATTTATAACTGAATTGATTGCTGCTAAATCATGCAATCATCAATGCGGGTTCTACCAGTTTTAATTTTGGTTCAACTTTCTTGGCACGGTGGATCACGCTTAGTACATCCAGCACGCGACAGCAGTAGGCGGCTTCGTTGTCGTGCATGAGTGATAGTCCCAGGTGGCGGCCATTGCTCACGCTCAGGTGTTTCATGAGCAGGATGGACGAGAACTCTGTGCCCAGGTAATCGATACTCGCGCGCTGGTGGCCCCAGGCGCCATAATCACAGTTTATTACGCCTGCCAGCTCGGTTCTTGCATATTGCTCAAACAGCGCGATGCATTCGTCGCGCGTGGTATCCCTGGAGAGGGTTGCCGTTAAATCGATGACCGAGACGACTTCGGTGGGTACGCGGTATGAGAGTGAATCCAGCTTGCCTTCCAGCTCCGGTATCACCAGGCTGGTAGAGGCGCCTACATTGGTGCCGGTAGGAATGATGGATGCGGCACAGGAGCGGCCCAGGTGCGAGGTGGGGTGGAAGCTATCGAGTGCGCGCTGGTCTGAAAGCGCGGGGTGTATGGTGATGATGCGAGCGTAATCAATGCCGAAGTGCTTGTTGAGGATGTGGGCGATGGGCACAAAGCCGTTGCCGGTGCAGGTGTTGGAGGCAATCACATCATGCTTTTCGGGGTCGTAGGCATCGTTATTCACACCGTAGACCAGGCTGATATCGCAGCCGGGAATGTTGGAGGTACAGACCACTTTCTTGGCGATTTTGTTATCGATGATGCTGCGCATGCTGTCGATGGTGGCCGTGCCGGTCGCATCGATAAATACATCCAGCTCAAACTCGCGCAAGGCCCCCAGTCCATCTTCATCCGGACGGCGTCGACGGTCTACCCGCTCATAGCGAACGCTCTTCTGACCGAGCTTTAAATCATTACCCTGGAAATCCAGCGTGAAAGGGGGTCTGCCGTAAGTGCTGTCATGCGCCAGCAGGTAGGTCACCTGATCTATCGGCATCACGTCGCAGACAACGCGAATATCAAACCTGCCTGATGCAATCTTGGCGTGATTGGCGCGTAAAATTCCGCGGCCTATTCTACCAAGCCCAGCAATACCGACTCGCAAAGGTCTCATTACACGTGCTCCGATTGGCTATCTATTTTATTTGTTGCGCTTCAGGCGGCCGGTGATCAGGGCTTGAATGGCTCGGGTAGCTGCCTTGTTACTCAACGCTTAGTAGTTATTTCGGCACTTTTTGCACAAACTTTATGATAGGCAAAAAATGTTTATACGGCAGCAGGGGTATTGCGGGAAAAAACAGAAAAATTGGTGAGAAATTTACAACGAAATATCAATATTGCGATATGAAGCTACGCCAGGAATGGCGTCGCGATTTAGTTACTCTTCAACCTGCTGGATTGTCATTTCACCTTTAAACAGCCGGACATCCATGCGCCCTAAAAATGACATGCCCAACAGCACATCGCCATTCAGGCCGGGAGCGATCACCGCGCCTACATCTTTGGCTTCTACGCCACCCAGTTTGACCGAATCCAGGCGCGTCATGTAGGCCACGGTGTCGCCATTGGCCGTGCTGGTACGGATAGCGGTACGGCTGGTCAGGCCCAGCTTGTCGGCCACAGCTTGCGAGATGGCCACGCCGGTGGCGCCAGTATCTACCAGCACATCCACCTTGTTGCCGTTGATAAGCGCTTCTGCGCGGTAGTGGCCATCCGTTCCGCGCTGCAGCACCACGGTGCGGCTTTCACCCAGCACGGCGATCTTGTTGGGGTTGAGCACGCTATCCGCCAGGTAATAGATAACGCCCGCCAGCACTAGCCAGATGATGCTGGCAAAAATGGTGTTTCTGGACATTTAGAAAGGCAACTGCACGTGTGGTGCGGTACCCAGAATCACCTCGCGAAAGGCTTGCTGGATGCGCTTCAATGCAGCTTCGTTATCTGCCTCAAAGCGCAGCACGATGACAGGCGTGGTATTGGATGGCCGCATCAGGCCGAAGCCGTCCGGGTATTCCACACGCAAGCCGTCGATGGTGATGACCTCGGTCGCACCAGTGAATTTAGCGGTCTGTTGTAGCTTGGCGATAAGAGCATGCGGCTCGCCTTCTTTCATGCTGATGTGCTGCTCGGGTGTGCTCACGCTATCCGGCAGCGCATTCAACACGGCGGAAGGATTATCGAAATGGCTCAGGATTTCCAGCAGGCGCGCGCCGGAATAAAGGCCGTCATCAAAGCCAAACCATCTCTCCTTGAAGAAAACGTGGCCGCTCATCTCGCCTGCCAGCGCGGAGCCGGTTTCTTTCATCTTGGCTTTCACCAGTGAATGGCCGGTCTTCCACATCAGCGGAACGCCGCCGCGTGCCTTGATCCACGGTGCCAGGTTACGCGTGGATTTCACGTCATAAATAATAGTGGCGCCGGGTTCACGCTTGAGTACGTCTTCTGCAAACAGCAACAACTGTCGATCGGGGTAGATGATATTGCCTTCCTTGGTGACCACGCCCAGTCGGTCGCCGTCGCCGTCAAAGGCCAGGCCGATTTCGGCATCGCCATTTTGCAGCGCCTGAATCAGGTCTTGCAGGTTCTCAGGCACTGACGGGTCGGGGTGGTGGTTGGGGAAATGACCATCCACCTCGCAAAATAACTCTTCTACCTCACAACCCAGACCGCGATACAGCGGTGCAGCAAATGCGCCCGGTACGCCATTGCCGCAATCCACGGCTATCTTCATGGGGCGTGCCAGCTTGATATCTGAGGTGATGCGGGCGATGTAGTCGGGGGCAATATCGTAGCTGCTCTCCACTCCGTTACCATGTGCGAAGTCGCTTTGTTCTATACGCAGGCGCAGGCTTTGTATGGTGTCGCCGGAAAGTGTTTCTTCGGCCAGCACCATCTTCAGGCCGTTATAGTCCGGCGGGTTGTGGCTGCCGGTCACCATCACGCCACAATGTGTGTTGAGATGGTAAGCCGCAAAGTAAACCATGGGTGTGGCGACCAGCCCCAGGTTGATGACGTCTATACCCGCTTGACGGATGCCACGGGATAATGCGCCAGCCAGCTCAGGGCCAGATAAGCGGCCATCGTAGCCCACGCAGATTTTTCTTTGTTTACGGGCTACTGCCTCGCTACCGATGGCGTGGCCAATGGCTTGTACGATTTCCGGGGTGAGTGTTTTGCCGACTATGCCGCGGATATCGTAGGCCTTGAATATTTCTTTTGGTATTTGCATGGGAGTGGGCTTAAGTCGTCTTTAAAATTTTAATTGTAGCTATTCTAAATGATAGCTATGTAGAGGTATTGAGAAAACATAATATGCGTTGCGGTAGCCAATCGACGCCCTTGCCGGAAAGACTGCCGGCAAATCCGGCATGGCCGCCCTGTGCGGGAAAATCCAAAATAACCGAGGCCGACACTTCACTGGCATCGGGTAAATCCTCTTCCGGTAAAAATGGGTCATTACGCGCATTGATAAGCAGGGTGGGCAGGCAGATCGATTTCAGGAAAGGGCGGCTATTGGATTTCTCCCAATAGTCATCGGCGCTGGCAAAACCATGCAAAGGCGCGGTGAACAGGTGATCGTAATGCCACAGGTTATCCACTGTTTGCAGGGCTGGAACATCGAAAGCCAGTTGGTGGCGTGCAATCATGGCGAGTGCCTTGGGGCGCAATGTTTTCAGGAACAGCCTTGCATAGAGCTTGTTGAAGCCGCTGCCCAGCACATGGCCGGTGGTGGGTAGTGCCAATGGTGCGGAGATCGCAATGGCTTTAGCTATCACCTCGCGTGCGCTTTGTTGCTGCTCGCCCAGCCATTTGAGCAGGGCATTGCCGCCGAGCGAAACGCCGACCGCGTAAACCAGCCCTGGTTCTGCGGCACGCAGGCGGCGCAATATCCAGTTGATCTCGGCTGAGTCGCCGCAGTGGTAGCCGCGGGCAAGGCGATTGGGCTTGCCGCCGCAACCGCGAAAGTGCACCACTACGCCACGCCACTTCTTCTCTTGCAATGCGGCCATCAGGCGCAAGGCGTAATGCGAGTTTGAGTTGCCTTCCAGCCCATGAAACAGCACAACCAGCGGCTGGTCTGCTGCACCGGCGAGCCAGTCCAGCTCAATAAAATCACCGTCCGGTGTAGCCCATTCTTCGCGGCGATATTGGATTGCCGGCAGCGGTAACCAGGCAGCGGGGTAGATGGTCTGCAGGTGGCGACCCGGCAGCCAGAAGGGCGACTGATAGCTGGCGTACATGGCTGCTGTGCTGCGACCTATTCTGCTTCGTCTATCCAGGCCAGTTGTATGGCTTCCAGTATTTTTTCGCCGCAATGGTCATGCAAATCGTTAAAGCCTTCCAGCGCGATTACCCAGTTGAATAAATCGGTGAAGCGTATGGTCTTAGGGTCGATATCCGGGTGCTTGTCGTAAAGCTCCTCCGCGATTTGCTGCGTGTCTGTCCATTTCATGATGTTTTCCTTCAAGGTGGTAGGTTGCCATGCCTGGCGCATGTGCTGATGAAACCTTCATGCTGGATAAGAGTCATCCATGACGCCAGTGCAGATGCTGATGCAGTAAGTGCCAGTGCAGTAAGTCATGAATTATAACGCGATGCAGGGCCAACGGGCTTGGGCAAAAAAAGAACCCGCTGTCATGTCGATAGTTTCGACAAGATAGCGGGTCATGGAGGTGAGCGAATGGAGATACGCACTACGAATAGGTAATAGCAATGTGCATGCCAATTATTAATTTGTTTAAAATCAGCCTCTTAATATATTAGCTCAGGTGGTTGCGGTGGCTTGTTCCAACCAGCTGGTTGATAACAGCCAGACTGCCTTGTTGGGATTGATATGTTAAAATCTCTTTATTCCTTTACTTAGCCTTTAGAAAGTTAACTATGTTTAGCACGGCAAAAACACTTAGCGTCGCAGATCCAGAGCTTTGGCAGCAGGTTGAAGCGGAACGTCATCGTCAGGATGAACACATCGAGCTCATAGCTTCTGAAAATTACACCAGCCCGGCAGTGATGCAGGCGCAGGGTTCGCAGCTGACCAATAAGTATGCCGAGGGATATCCGGGCAAGCGTTTTTACGGTGGCTGTGAGTTTGTGGACCAGGTTGAGCAGCTGGCGATAGACCGCGTGAAAGCGCTCTACGGTGCCGAGTACGCCAACGTGCAGCCGCATTCTGGCTCACAGGCTAATCAGGCCGTATATTTTTCTATCCTGAAACCGGGCGATACAGTGATGGGGATGAACCTTGGTCACGGCGGTCACCTGACACACGGTTCTCCTGCCAACCTTTCCGGTAAGCTATTCAATATCGTGGCTTACGGCCTCAACGATAAGGAAGAGATCGATTACGACGAAATGGAGCGTATTGCGGTTGAAGCCAAGCCCAAGCTGTTGATCGGTGGCGCATCGGCTTACGCACTGCGTTTCGACTGGGCACGCATGGCGGAGATCGCTAAAAAGGTCGGTGCCTATTTCATGGTGGATATGGCGCATTACTCCGGTTTAATTGCTGCGGGCGTTTACCCTAACCCGGTGCCGCATGCTGATTTTGTGACTTCAACCACCCACAAGACATTACGCGGTCCACGCGGCGGTATCATCCTGGCCAAGGCCGAGTTTGAGAAGTCCATTAACTCCAATGTGTTCCCCAGCCTGCAAGGTGGTCCATTGATGCACGTGATTGCCGGTAAGGCGACTGCCTTTCTTGAGGCATCACAGCCTGAGTTCAAGGTTTACCAGGAACAAGTGCTGAAGAATGCCGTGGTGCTGGCCAATACTCTTGCTGAACGTGGTCTGCGCATTATTTCGGGACGTACTGAATCGCATATGTTCATGGTGGATCTGCGTCCTAAGGGCTTAACCGGTAAGGCTGCTGATGCCGCCCTGGGCCTGGCGCATATCACTGTGAACAAGAACGCGATTCCGAATGATCCTGAGAGTCCGTTCGTGACTTCGGGTATCCGTATCGGTTCGCCAGCGATTACCACGCGCGGTTTCAAGGAAGAAGAAGCCAAGCTAGTCGCCAACCTGATTGCCGATGTGCTGGATAACCCGACCGACGAAGCCGTGATTGCGGCGACCAAGGCCAAGGTACACGCATTGACCAGCCGCTTTCCAGTTTACGGTGCCTGATGGAAACCTGCCCTGGTTGCGGAGTTGCGCATGCACAGCCGAGCGGCGATGCAGGCATTGAGCAGCTACATAACCTGGGCCCAACCAGTACGGCCTGGATGAAACAGGCAGGAATTAATACCGTTGCAGAGTTGTCTGCCTTGGGTGCGGTTGCTGCGTTTGTGCGTGTGGAGGCGCTGGGCATCAAGCCCAGCCTGAACCTGCTGTACGCACTGGAAGGTGCCATTACTGGCAAGCATTGGCTGGAAGTAAAAAGACACAGCAAAACAGCGCTGTTGATAACGCTGGAAGCGGCACGGGAGCCAGTAGCAACATGAAATGCCCTTTTTGCGGTACCGACGATACGCAGGTGATCGATTCACGCGTCAATGACGAGGGCGACAGCATACGCCGCCGCCGCCGTTGCGCCGCCTGCGACAAGCGTTTTACTACGTATGAAACCGCTGAGCTGCACATGCCGCAGGTGGTCAAGCAGAATGGCACGCGCGAGGAGTTTAATCGCGACAAGTTGCGCCTGTCGTTTACCCGCGCATTGCACAAGCGCCCGGTTCCCACCGAGTATGTAGATCGCGCACTGGACCATATTGTGCAGAAGATACTAGGCCAGGGTGAGCGCGAAATCATGGCGCGTGACCTGGGCGAAATCGTGATGCAGGAGCTGCGGCTGATGGACAAGGTGGCTTACATCCGGTTTGCTTCGGTGTACCGCAGTTTTCAGGATGTGGATGATTTCCATGATGTGATCCGCGATCTGGATAAACCCAAGCCCCGCTAGCTTATGGCACTGATGGTTTAACCAATGCAAGGAGGTGAGCATGAATACTGAAGCGAGTACAGCCGGCACTTTGAATGTGATTCGCATCGTATGCATCGCTGCTTTTGTGTTGGCTGCCATCGTCACTATCGTGTTTTTCGGCTGGTGGGCGATGAAAGACCGCATCGTCTTCGGCAATGAGAAGTTCGACCAGGCAGGCTGGATCACGGCTGCCGCCAGTGCCGATAAAACCTGCCATCGCGGCGATATGGCCTATGACTTGCAACAGAACGTGCTCAAGCCCGGCATGTCGCGAGAAAATGTCACAGTCATGCTTGGGCGCCCGGCCTGGGAAGACCCGCAGCAGATTGAATATGACCTGGGCAGCTGCATGCATGTGGAACATGGCTTGCGCCTGTTCTTCAATGACAGTAATCAACTCACCCACACGCGTATTTCACAGCACTGATACTGAATATGTTTAGCCCCGCCGATCATGTTTTTATGGCTCAAGCCCTGCGACTGGCAGAGCAGGGGATGTATACCACTACGCCTAACCCTCGCGTAGGCTGCGTGGTCGTCAAGGATGGTGTGGTGGTCGGCGAGGGCGCACACCTTAAGGCCGGACAGCCGCATGCCGAGGTCTATGCATTGCGCCAGGCTGGCGAGCAGGCGCGTGGGGCAGATGTTTATGTCACGCTGGAACCATGCAGTCACCACGGCCGTACGCCGCCATGTGCTGAGGCCTTGGTGCAGGCTGGCGTAAAACGCGTTATCGCGGCCATGCAGGACCCTAATCCCAAGGTGGCTGGTCGAGGGCTGGCACGCCTTTCGGCACATGGTATAGAGGTAGCCTCTGGCTTGATGCAGGCGCAAGCGCTGGAGCTGAACACAGGTTTTGTGTCGCGCATGACGCGCGGCATGCCATTTGTCCGTACCAAGATAGCGGCCAGCCTGGATGGGCGTACCGCACTGGCGAATGGCGATAGCAAGTGGATCACCGGTGATGCTGCCAGGCAGGATGTGCATCACTGGCGCGCGCGCTCCTGCGCTATCCTCACCGGGGTTGGTACCGTGCTGGCCGATGACCCGCGTATGAATGTGCGCGACCTGGCCTACCTGAAAAGCAGCTATGGCCGACAACCATTACGTATCGTGATAGACAGCAGCTTGCGCATTTCACCCGATGCCAAGATTTTGCATGGCGGCAATGCGCTGATTGTTTACTCCAGCAACCCGTACAACAAGCTGGGCGTGTTGCAGCAAACCGGGGCAAGCTTGCTGGAGATGCCTAACGACCAGGGAAATGTATGCCTAAAAAGCCTGCTAGGGGTGCTGGCGGCGCGTGAAATCAACGAGGTGATGGTGGAGGCCGGGCAGGGTGTTAACGGCGCGCTATTGCAGCACAACCTCATCGACGAGTTTTTGTTCTACTATGCGCCTGTGTTGATGGGGAGTGCAGCTAAAGGTATGTTCGAAATCCCCAGCCTGACCGATATGCAGCTACGCTCGCAACTTCAAATCACCGAGCTCAGGCAAATCGGCAATGACATCCGGCTCAGGGCCAAGCCAGTCATTGCACCCCCTGAGACCTGAGCCGCATGCTCATTGATAGTCATTGCCATCTGGATGCTGCCGAATTCGACGCGGATCGCGAGGCAGTGGCGTTATCGGCCTTGAATGCGGGGGTGGCCGCCATCATCGTGCCGTCAGTACACCGTGCCAATTTCGATATCGTGCGCCAGCTTGCGCAAACACATTGCCATTGCGCTTATGCGCTGGGCATCCATCCCCTGTTTGTTGATGGGGCCGAAGCGGCAGATATATCGGTACTTACGGCATTGCTGGAAAATGAGCAGGGCGGGCCTCAATATCCGCTAGCCGTGGGCGAGATAGGGCTGGATTTTTTTGTCGAAGGCTACAATAAGGAGCGGCAAACCTGGTATTTCGTGGAGCAGCTGAAGCTGGCAAAACGTTTTGACCTGCCAGTGATCCTGCATGTGCGGAAGTCTGTAGATGAGATACTTAAACATTTACGCCAAATCAAGGTCAAGGGTGGTATAGCCCATGCCTTCAATGGTAGTCGCCAGCAGGCGGAGATGTTTATCGACATGGGGTTTAAGCTCGGTTTTGGCGGAGCCATGACTTATCCGCGCGCATTAAAAATTCGTGAGCTTGCGGCAACCTTGCCTCTGGAAGCGATTGTTCTGGAGACAGATGCCCCGGATATTCCGCCGGAATGGCTGGGGCATCAAGGTAGAAATTCCCCGGATCAGCTGCCAAAAATCGCACAAGTTTTGGCCGACCTAAGAGGCCTGGAAGCTATGCAAGTAGCTGAAATAACAACGAACAATGTACTGCAATTACTGCCAAAAATAGCTCAGTTATGCACACCACCTCATGTGCTACTTTAAGAGTTGTTAAAAAATGTTAATAATCCAATGACATAGAATAAGTCAATGATTTTATTGATAAAAATATCAGATTAAAAAATAGGCGTTTTAAAAAAGTCGTTACAGAATGGTAAGTTACATTTTTAAGTCACAGCTATCCACAAAACTATCCACAGATTTTGTGGATAGGAATTTTTCCTATTCGACTTGTCCAGAAATGCAAGTGAATTTTTTATAAAAATGAATCAAAAATATGAATATTGAAGGACGGCAATTCAGGACTATCTGGCCAGACCCGCGCTGCAAGGCTGTCGAGATTATCGACCAGACGCGATTGCCGCATGATTTTACGGTGGCGCGTATTCATTCGCTGCCTATGATGGTGACTGCAATCAAAACCATGCAGGTGAGGGGTGCGCCCTTGATAGGCGCTGCCGCTGCTTATGGTATGGCGTTGGCAGTGCTGGAGGACGCAGGCATTAGTCAGGCCGAAAGTGATGCCCATCTTGCCAGAGCGGCAGCGAGCTTGCTCGCGAGCCGGCAAACTGCGGTGAATTTACGCTGGGCAGTACAGCGTATGGTGGCGTGTTTGCAAGTATTGCCGCCAGCTGAACGCAATCTGGCAGCGTGGAAAGAAGCCGCAGCGATTTGTGACGAAGATGTGAAAATCAACCAGGCTATCGGCCAGCATGGCTTAAAGCTAATACAGGCGCTGATGAGCGGGCAGCACAAGCCTGTCAATATCCTCACCCATTGCAATGCCGGTTGGCTGGCCGCCGTGGATTGGGGCACTGCGCTAGCCCCCATCTACGCTGCGCATGATGCCGGTATCGCGGTCCATGTGTGGGTGGATGAAACCCGCCCGCGCAACCAGGGTGCCAGCCTTACGGCCTGGGAGCTGGGCAGGCACGGCGTGCCGCACACGGTGATTACGGATAATGCCGGCGGCCACCTGATGCAGCATGGGCAGGTGGATATGGTGATTGTAGGCGCGGATCGCGTTACCAGTACCGGGGACGTCTGCAACAAGATAGGGACTTATTTGAAAGCGCTGGCTGCTGTTGATAACCGGGTACCCTTTTATGCAGCCGTACCATCGCCTACCATAGACTGGACCATCAGCGATGGCCTGAGCCAGATTGCTATTGAAGAACGCAGTGCCGATGAAGTGGCCTGGGTGCAGGGTAAGCTGGCCAATGGCGAGATCGCGCAAGTCAATGTGCTGCCTGCTGGCAGCGCAGCGACAAATCCGGCGTTTGATGTGACGCCGGCTCGACTGGTGACGGGTATTATTACCGAGCGCGGCGTATGCGCACCAGAGCAGTTAAGGAGCTTGTTCCCATGCTAATACGAGAGTCCCTGCTTGAAACCACGCGAAAACTGGCTGAGCTGGGACTTAACCGTGGAACCTCGGGTAATGTGAGCGTACGCGATGGTGATGGCTTTCTGATTACCCCTTCCGGCATGGATATTGAAGCCATGACTCCGCATGATATGGTGGCCATGGATTTTGACGGCAAGCCTCAGCAGCATGGGCAAGCCAGTAAGCTCAAGCCTTCCTCGGAATGGCGTTTTCATCGGGATATTTTGCAGGCCAGGCCGGAAGTCAGTGCCGTGGTGCATACGCACTCCATGTTTGCCACTACGCTGGCCTGTTTGCGCCGCGATATACCACCATTCCACTACATGATCGCGGTGGCAGGCGGCGATAGCATCCGCTGTGCTCCCTATGCCTTATTCGGCTCGCAAGCCCTGTCGGATGCGGCTTTGCAGGCACTGCAAGGTCGTCGTGCCTGCCTGCTGGCCAATCACGGCATGATTGCAGTAGGCGAAAACCTCAAGCAGGCACTGGACGTGGCGGTGGAAGTCGAAACCCTTTGCGAGCAATACCTACGGGCCTTGCAGATAGCAGAGCCTTATTTATTAAGCGAGCAGGAAATGAATGAGGTGTTCGAGCAGTTCAAGGGGTATAGCAAATGGGCCAAGCCAGCCTGAGTACTTAAAGCCGCAAAGATGTAAGCAAATAAAAATGGCCTCTACCGAGGCCATTTTTATTGTGTAGCTAAAGTGTTATGCCGCTTTAGATCTGCGGCTTGCTACAAACCCCATCAGGCCCAGGCCCGCCAACATCATGGCAAAAGACTCGGGTTCCGGCACAGCGCTGATAGTTTGTGGCATGTAGCCCGGAAGATCAGCATCGGTGAACGAGAACACATAGAACTGGTTAGGATTGGCAAAACCGGCAGGGTGGTTGCTGTCAGTAATGGTGTTGAGGAAGTCATTATCATTAGTAACGTATAGCGTGTGCTTGATCACGCCGTTTTCAACGATATCCTGACCAAATGAAACGCCTTCCAGTTTAGCTGGAATGTTTTTGGCATCAATACCTGCTGCGACCAGTGCAGACTTGAGGTCAATAAAAGTGCTTTTGCTCACAGCCAACGCGCTAAGGTCGCCGCTTGCTCCAGCGGGTATCTCTTGTGCGTCAGCGAGATCGATACTGAATAGAACTTTGGCTTTGGCCGAGGAATTATCACCCAAGCCTTTGCCATCACGTTCATCAATCAGGAAGGTATGGTCATTCACCGCAACAATCTCACTGACGCCAGAACCGCTAGTTAATTGGTAGGCGTACTCCTTGGTAGCGCCACTAGCGATATCGATAGTGACAATACGAACCACTTTATTGGTATCTTGCTCCAGAGGGGCCTGCATGATGCCTACCAGTTTGGTGCCATCAGGCGTAATGGCCAGGCCTTCCATGCCCTTGTTGGCAACACGGCCTACGCTGTTGCCAGCGATCTCGACATCACCGTTTGCACTGAGGTTGCTGGCCGATAAATTGCCGGGCAAGGTAAACGCCTTGATGCGCTCACCAGTGGTGCGGTTGAATTGGTATACATAAGGACCGTATTCATCAGAGATGAAAACGCTCTTGCCATCTGCTGATACTCGTATGCCCTCAGGGTCGAAGCGGCCATTGTCGGGGTTGGTTGAAAGGCCGGGCGCAAAATTATCGGAACGTCCGGTAAAGTAGTTGTGGGTGCTGTCATTGACCCAGTTGCCATTAGGCAAGCCCGCTGCAGAGCCCGAGCCGTAAGTGAGTGCTGTTGGGCTATGTAGTAAGGTGGTAGCCACTAGAGTGGGGGCTAAGTTGTAAGCCAGGCCGCTGCCAGAGTTATTGACGGTGAGGCTCATGTTTAGGGTGTGAAAGCGCGAAATATAGGAGACCGTATCATCAACTGCACTGTTGTATGGGGTTGCGTTCGGGCCGCGATCCGGTAAGGCCAGAAAAGTATTGCCGCCAGCATAAGCCAGGCCAGAGCCCATGCCGCCGAGGATATTGGCAGCCATGCCGTTTTCCAGATTGCCGGAAAGACTGGAAAAGTCGCTGCTACCTGTCAGGTTACCAATGGCGATCAGATTGACTGCAGCGTGGGCGTTACTATTGATGAACAGGCCGGCAATGATGAGTGGCAGCAGGGATTCTTTCAGCATTGAAATTTCTCCAGAATTAAGTTGGTCGTGATTGAAAGTTGCACCATCTTATCTAGCCGGGATGACAGTTCTATGAAATCGCACCTAGTCTGGCATTACGCATGTCGATTAAATTGTTTGCGTAAAACTTGAGACGTTTAATTGTGGCTTGGGGGCGTTTCCAGTAAAATGGTCTCCCGTCCGCAATGTCCAAAAAGTGTTACTCAATGACTAAATATGTGTTCGTCACCGGCGGTGTAGTTTCCTCCCTAGGTAAAGGTATTGCAGCCGCATCTTTGGGCGCTATCCTCGAATCGCGTGGCATCAAGGTGACCATGCTCAAGCTAGACCCTTATATCAACGTAGATCCAGGCACCATGAGCCCGTTCCAGCATGGTGAGGTATTTGTCACCGATGACGGTGCAGAGACCGATCTCGACCTTGGCCATTACGAACGCTTTATCAGCGCGCGCATGGGCAAGCGTAATAATTTCACTACCGGCCAGATTTACGAAACCGTGATCAAGAAAGAGCGTCGCGGTGAATACCTGGGCAAGACCGTACAGGTCATCCCGCATATCACCGATGAAATCAAAACCCACATCAAGCGCGGTGCCGAAGGTGCTGATGTAGCGATCATTGAGGTTGGCGGTACAGTAGGCGATATCGAGTCGTTGCCTTTCCTCGAAGCCATCCGTCAAATGGGTTTTGAAGAAGGTCGTGGCAATGCCTGTTATATCCATTTGACCTTGCTGCCGTGGATCCCCACAGCAGGCGAATTGAAAACCAAGCCTACCCAGCACTCGGTAAAAGAGCTGCGCGAGATCGGTATCCAGCCTGATATCCTGCTGTGCCGTGCCGACCGCAGTATCCCGGATGATGAGCGCAAGAAGATTGCCCTGTTTACCAATGTCTCACCCGAAGCCGTCATTTCGGCTGTCGATGCTAATTCCATCTATGAAATTCCCGGCTTGCTGCATGACCAGATGCTGGATGAGATTGTCTGCCACAAGCTGAATATTCTGGCAAAAGCGGCTGACCTGTCCAGCTGGAACAAGATTGTCGATGCCCTGGCTCACCCCAAATACGAAGTGAATATTGCTTTCGTGGGTAAGTATGTTGACCTCACCGAGTCCTACAAGTCGTTGACTGAAGCGCTGATCCATGCGGGAATTCATACCCAGTCCAAAGTACGTATCCATTATATGGATTCGGAAGATATCGAACGTGACGGCCCGGCCGCACTTAAAGACATGGATGCGGTGCTGGTGCCCGGTGGCTTCGGCAAGCGCGGTACGGAAGGCAAGATCGCTGCAATCCGTTATGCACGTGAGCATAAAAAGCCGTATCTCGGCATCTGCCTGGGCATGCAACTGGCGGTGATCGAGTTCGCGCGCAATGTGGCGCATCTGGAGAATGCAAACAGCACTGAATTTAACCCTGACAGTCCGCATCCTTTGGTCGGCCTGATCACCGAATGGCAAGCTGCCGATGGCAAGATCGAAGTGCGCAGTGAGGATTCAGACCTGGGCGGTACCATGCGCCTTGGTGCACAGCCTTGCCCGATCGAAGCTAACACGCTTGCCGCACAAATCTATGGTGCAGAAGTCAACGAGCGTCATCGCCATCGTTATGAAGTCAATAATCATTATGTGGAGCAACTCAAGGCCGCCGGCCTGGTTATTTCAGCGCGCACGCCGACTGAACAGCTATGCGAAATGATAGAGCTGCCACAAGATGTGCATCCCTGGTTTGTTGCCTGCCAGTTCCACCCTGAATTCACTTCCAATCCACGCACCGGGCATCCCTTGTTTAAGTCTTATGTACAAGCTGCCTTGAAAAGCAAAGGAATTAAATAATGCAGTTATGCGGTTTTGAGGTTGGCCTGGATCAACCGTTATTCCTGATTGCTGGGCCGTGTGTAATTGAATCGCAGCAGATGGCGATAGATACTGCCGGCCAGCTCAAGGAAATATGTGCTGCCGTCGGTATTCCGTTTATCTACAAGTCCTCCTATGACAAGGCCAATCGCAGCTCAAACAAGACTTTTCGTGGATTTGGCATTAGCGAAGGCTTGAAGATACTGGATGAAGTGCGGCGTCAGATTGGTGTGCCTATCCTGACGGATGTACACACCGAGGAACAGGTGCCGGAAGTGGCATCCGTAGTGGATGTGCTGCAAACGCCGGCATTTTTGTGCCGCCAGACTGACTTCATTACGGCGGTAGCCACTTGCGGCAAACCGGTGAACATCAAGAAGGGCCAGTTCCTGGCTCCAGGCGACATGAAAAATGTAGTGCAGAAAGCTAAGGAAGCCAATGGCGGTCAAGACACTATTATGGTGTGTGAACGCGGCGTATCGTTTGGCTATAACACGCTGGTATCCGATATGCGCGGCCTTGCCATTATGCGCGAGACCAATTGCCCGGTAGTATTTGATGCCACGCATTCCGTGCAGCAGCCGGGCGGGCAGGGTGACAAGAGTGGCGGGCAGCGCGAGCATGTGCCTGTGTTGGCGCGTGCAGCGGTAGCCAGTGGCATTGCCGGCATCTTCATGGAAACGCATCCTGACCCGGCCAAAGCCTTATCTGATGGCCCCAATGCCTGGCCCTTGCATAAGATGCAAGACTTGCTACAAGTGCTAGTGGATATGGACAGGCTGGTAAAAAAAGCCGGGTTTATTGAGCAAACACTTTAATTAAGAAATTCAGTTTTTAAATTTAAGGAAACAACATGAGTGCAATTGTAGACATCATCGCCCGTGAAATTCTTGATTCTCGCGGCAATCCTACCGTCGAAGTTGATGTATTGCTTGAGTCCGGCATTATCGGTCGTGCTGCCGTGCCGTCCGGTGCTTCTACCGGCACCAAGGAAGCCGTTGAGCTGCGTGATGGCGACTCTGGCCGATACCTGGGCAAGGGCGTATTGCAGGCAGTTGAAAACGTGAATACCGAGATCGCTGAGGCGGTGGTTGGTGTAGATGCAGAAGAACAAAGCTTTATCGATAGCACACTGATTGAACTGGACGGCACAGAGAACAAGGCACGTCTGGGCGCTAATGCTATCCTTGGTGTATCCATGGCCTGTGCGCGTGCTGCTGCTGAAGAGTCCGGCCTGCCACTGTATCGCTACCTGGGTGGTTCCGGCCTGATGCAATTGCCAACGCCTATGATGAATATCATCAATGGTGGTGCTCACGCTGAAAATAGTGTGGATATGCAAGAGTTCATGATTATCCCGGCTGGTTTGCCCAGCTTCCGCGAAGCATTACGCGCAGGTGCTGAAGTTTTTCATGCCCTGAAGAAAATTTTACATAAACAAGGTCTGGCTACCACGGTAGGCGATGAAGGCGGCTTTGCCCCTGACCTGCCTTCTAATGAATCTGCTATTCAATACATCCTGGAAGCCATCTCCAATGCAGGATACGAGCCGGGCCGCGATATTCTGCTGGGCCTGGATTGCGCCAGCTCCGAGTTCTATAAGGATGGTAAATACCATCTGGAGTCAGAGGGCGTGCAGTTAAGCTCTGCCCAATTCACCGACTACCTGGCAGCCTGGGTAGACAAGTATCCTATCATCAGTATTGAAGATGGTATGAGCGAGCATGACTGGGACGGCTGGAAAGTGCTGACCGAGCGTATGGGCAAGAACGTGCAGCTGGTGGGTGACGATCTGTTTGTGACCAATGCCAAGATCCTGCGCGAAGGCATCAAGCGCGGCGTTGCCAACTCCGTGCTGATCAAGGTCAACCAGATTGGTACCCTGACTGAAACCTTCCAGACCATTGAGACTGCCAAGCGTGCCGGCTATACCTCTGTGGTATCGCATCGTTCAGGCGAAACTGAAGATACAACAATTGCTGATATTTCGGTTGCTACCAATGCCTTGCAGATCAAGACTGGCTCACTCTCACGCTCAGAACGTATCGCAAAATACAATCAGTTACTGCGTATCGAAGAAGAGCTGGGCGATGCTACCAGCTACGCCGGTATGAGTGCTTTTTATAATATTGCACGCTAGTCGTCACCATCGTTGAAAGCCCTCACCCTTATTTTTGTCTTACTCATTGCCTCGCTACAGTACCCGCTGTGGCTGGGCAAGGGGAGCTGGCTCAGGGTGTGGGATTTGAATCGCCAGATCAGCGAGCAAAAAGATAAAAACAGCAGCCTGAAAGCACGTAACGACACGCTGGATGCTGAAGTACGAGACCTCAAGCAAGGTTTTGCGGCTATTGAAGAGCGTGCACGTAGCGAGCTCGGTATGATCAAGCAGGATGAGGTGTTTTATCAGGTGATAGAGCAAGCCACCCCGAAAGTCACTCCACAACCATCCCCCAAGTAGCGCCTGTCCCTCAGCTACCACCCGATGAATCGATACAAACTGATACTGTTATTGGCGCTAGTCCTTGGGGCTGGCTTTCTGGCGACATCAGTGGTCAGTTATCAGGTTTCTAAACACTCTATCCATGATGCCATTGTCGACAACGAGCTGCCGCTAACTGCAGACAATATCTATTCTGAAATTCAAAAAGACCTGGTACGTACTGTGTTCATTGCCTCTATGATGGCTTCGGATACTTTCCTCAGGGACTGGCTGATTGATGGAGAAGAAGGGGTTGAGCGCATCAGCCGTTACCTGCAGGAAGTGCAGGCTCGATATGGCACATTTGTCAGTTTCCTGGTGTCTGAGCAATCCCGTCAGTATTACTACGGTAAAGGAGTCTTAAAAACAGTCAAAACCGAAGAGCCGCGCGATGCATGGTATTTCCGTGTGCGCGAAATGCAGCAACCTTACGAGCTGAATGTAGATAAAGACCTTGCGCATGCGGATGCGCTGACTATTTTTGTTAACTATCGTGTACTTGATTACGCGAACCAGTATATTGGTGCCACCGGCGTAGGGCTGACCGTAGACTCGGTACAAAAGCTGATAAACAGCTACCAGCAGCGCTATCGCCGCAACGTTTATTTCGTTGATCCACAAGGCATGATTATTATCTCCGGGAATCAAAAGTACCCGCCCGGTAGTAATGTTAAAAAAATAGCAGGGCTGGCCCAACTCTTTCCTGAAATACTGAAGCATGAGAGTGGGTCATACGAGTACCAGAATGCTGGTGCAACCCATTTAATCAATGCTCGCTACATCGCTGAACTGAAGTGGTATCTTTTTGTGGAAAAGAGCGAAAGCGAAGCTACCTCCAGCATCCGGTATACCTTGTATCTGAACTTGCTGATTTGCGTGCTGGTAACTGCCATTGCTGTATTACTGACACACATTGCACTTAAGCGCTATCAGTCCGAACTTGAAATGATGGCGACAACGGATGCACTGACCGGCTTACCTAACAGACGGGCTTTTGATATTGTCGTTGAGGTGTTGTTCAACGAGAGCGTACGCAAGAAAACCCAGATCGCCGTGTTGGTGCTGGATATCGATAACTTTAAAAGCATCAATGATCGCTATGGACACCTGGCTGGTGACTATGTGTTGTCTGAAGCTGCGATGACGATTAAATCCTGTATCCGCGCTTCAGATTTTATCTGCCGCTGGGGTGGTGAGGAGTTCGTGATTGTAGGTAAAGATGGGGATACCCATGGCGCCATGTTGCTGGCTGAAAAAATTCGGGTGGCTATAGAAAGCAGGGCGATCAGCTACAAAGGTGAGTTAATCAATATCACGGCAAGCCTGGGTGCAGCTATTGCTGAAGCTGATGAAAATATTGCGCAGGTAATAGAGCGGGCAGACAAGGCCATGTATCAGGCAAAAGCATCTGGCCGCAACCAGGTGATTTTAAGCTAAGGCGGTAGTTATTCGCTAGCCAGGCTATATGGCAGGCCGAGTATAGCAAGGCTGTTTCCCTGCCAGTCCACAGTGCCTGCTTCCAGGCTATCCAGTCGAACCTCTGCCAGTACATCAAAACCACCCTCAACTGCCGCTGCGCTACGTACAATCTGCCCGACTGCATCTTGCGTACCTGTGGCGTGTATGGCATCTCCTGCCTTCGGTGCAGTCATCTCTGATGCTGAAATATGGGCAAGCTGGGTGCGGCGTTTCACCTTACCCAGGTAATGCGTACGTGCAACAATCTCCTGCCCGGTGTAGCAGCCTTTCTTGAAGTTGATGCCCCCTAGCGCATCCAGATTCACCATCTGCGGCACAAAAGCTTCCTGTGTGCCTGGCACTATTTCCGGGATGCCGGCATGTATCTCCAGGTAATCCCAGCTGTTTTTCCCGGTAGGGGTGAAGTGCGCTTTCAGTTGCTGCCAAAGACCTGTAGCGTATTCACTAGTGGTCAATATCTCAAAGCGCGGGAGCGGTCCGGGCAGGCGGATCAAGGTGGCATGCTCCAGCACGCTTATCTGGTGCGGTTGTTGCGGCACTGTGTCAAATAGCTGTTGCAGTAAAGTTTCGCTGTAAGCGCCTGCAATGCCAAGACGGACTACGCTTTGCGTGACATCGGTAATGACTACTTTGGAACGCATCACATACATTTTCAGGCGTTTTTGTACGGACTCGACCAGTGCGCCATCCAGCTGCAAATGAATATGCTGCTGATGGTTGAATGCCAGAAAAAGTGCCAGCAGCCGGCCTTTAGGGTTGCAATAACCGGCGTAATGACTAGTGCTGCCATCGAGCTGTTTGACATCGTTAGTGAGCTGGCCTTGCAAAAAAGTAACCGCATCATCACCCGCCACTTGCAGTAATCCGAGATGAGACAGGTCGGACATGATGTGGCCGCCAGCCGCAGTTTGCAGTTCTGCCTGCGAATTGCCGAAATTTGTGACGATACCGTTATCAATCACGGCGCCTTGCGTTGCCAAAAATTCATGCCATTGTGTCATCATTGCGATTGCTTTAATAAGGAGTGGGGATGAGTCATTATAGCGCGAAGCCTATGTTTGTGGGTTTGCAGCCTTCATATTGGTTGGCGCTGGTCATTGCTCTGGCTGTGTCAGCTTCAGTGCTGATTATGCTCTTCATGCCTGCGACTTTATGGCTCAGATTGACGGTGTCTACGTTGCTGATAGTGGTAGCAATTTTTCACATCTGGCAGGATGCATTACTACGCTTTTCCTGGTCGTGGGCGAGTGTTGAGGTGAATAGTGCAGGTGCTTTGATCCTGAACCGCCGGGATGGAATAGCGTGTGAGGCCACAATACAGATCAGCAGTTTTGTGGCAAGTTACCTGACGGTGCTTAATGTAGGTATAGGCAATAGCCGCTGGCAGCGTCACCTGATATTGCTGCCGGATAGCGCAGACGCTGATAGTCTGCGTCGATTGCGGGTGTGGCTGTTATGGGGGTTACCGCAAAACCTTAAGTCTCAACCTGCCGATACCACTCAACCTGCCGATACCGAAGAAGCGTGAGATTTTTTCGGGAGGAAGTGATGCCACAGCAGCGTCAAGGCTTTCAGCAGATGGCGTGGAATGTAAGCCGCAATGAGTAACAAGCCAGCCAGCCCTGCCAATACCCAGTCCAGGTCGAATGGAGCCACATCGCGTCTGGCAGGCTTTTGTTTTTTCATGGCAGAGAGCACACCTTGCACACTATCACCACGCACATAGTTGCCGCTAATCTCTTTGGAAATGGATTTCAAGTATTCTTCATCCAGCTTTGACAAGTAGCGGTCATTCTCGCCCCCAGCCACGTTATCGTCACGCACGCCGATATTGGCTTCTGATATCTGTGCAATACCGGGCTGCATGGCAAAGCTTTCACTGGACCAGTAGCCGATGAGCTGGTTTTTTTCATCCAGTTTGGGAATGGGGGTGCCTTTATCACTGCCAACGCCGACAAACAACCAGCCGTTAGCGCCCTGGAAATTGGTTAAATCCTTGGTGTTAAAAGCATGCAGTCTGGGTGCTTCCTCGCCATCGGTAAAGTACACCACCTGCGCCGTTGCAGGGAAGCCGCGTAGTACGCGCGCCAGGGTAAACATGCTTTCCCGCACACGGCTGTTGCCCGACCATGCGGTACGCCAGTCCAGATGCGCAATGGTGTCCTGAATAGCTGCGTAATTTGCGCACACTTCTATAGGGGTATACAGCGCAGCCACACTGACACCGGCAAATAGGCCTATGCTCACGCGCGTGCCGCAGGGCAGTGAAGAGACCACCCTGTTCATCATGTATTGCGTATAGGCAATGCGCGAGGCAGGTTTGCCGTTAATCGTTGTATCCACTACGTTCATGCTCTGTGAAATATCGGCGACAAAGATGTAGCTGTAAATATTGCGCTGTAGCGGAACGGTCGGTTTGAAGATCGCAATGATCAGCAGCAGGAAAGCCGCTGTCAGCAAGGCAGCATCGCGGCGGTGGCTAAGGTAGTTCAGGAATGTTTGCATGTAATGTGCTTAAAACTTCAAGTTAAGGCAAGCCAACAGGAATATTGCCCATAATCAGGCCGGGCGTGTCAGATTCCCCTGCACCCGGTGTCGGCGTTGCCGGCAACATGGTGAGTACTCTATCCAGGTTATGGCGGGTATCCCAATGGTTGTTTTCCAGGCGCAAAGATAGTTGATAGGCGCTTTTGGCTTGCCTGAGTAGATATTCAGTCTCGTCGCGCACCTTCATATTGCTGCCGTTAATCGCCAGCCCGCGCAAAAAGAAAATATTGCCCAGATTATGCTGTATGGCTGACTTCTGGCTGGTGTTGCCTAGTTCCAGCAGGTGCACGAACAACAGGGATGACTCCTTGTAGCGCTCGTTCTTTGCCAGCCAGTAAGCGGTAGAAAACTTGGCTTCAAAGCTTTGCGTATCGGTTTTTGGCGGTTTGCCGTTGGATACTGCGGTATTGAATGCCTCGATCTGGCGCATACGGTTGGCCTGGTGGGCTATACCTGCTGCACTGAGCAATGCCGTGATGGCTAGCAGCCAAGTGAGTTTGCGGCTACTGAGGCGGAATCGGTTAAGTTGTTTCAGGCTGATTGCCATGTTCTGACCTCCAAGTATTTGACGCATAGCAGTAATCCAATCATGAGCGCAGCAAGCAGATAGCACAGCCTAGTGAAATCTTTCCCCGGAATCTGCTCAAGGTAGCGTATCGGTTTCTTTTCTTTCTGGTTGATATCGTCTATCGCGGCAGCCAATGATTTTGGGTCTTCTGCCTCGTAGGCATGGAAAGGGGTTTTCAAAGTTTTGAAATACTCATTCAGTTCTATCTGCGGAGGTAATGCAGCATCTTCGCGCGGCACATAGGTGGTATCGAAGATACTAAGGCCGCCTGGCTGGCGTAACACGATCCAGTACAGGCCTATATTGAGCCGATCCAGCCAGTCGCGAAGTTTCTGCTGCACCTCTGCACTCATGCGGCCACCGCCATCTGACAGCAGAATAATGGCGCGTGAGCCCGAGTCCGGGACTTTTTCAAAGAGCCCGGCACCTGCGGTCAGGCCGCTGCCGATATTGGTCTGGAACAGGGCATTGCCTGCCGTTGCCTGGATGGCGGCAAGGACCGCCTCGCGATTTTCCGTCAGTGGCAACACATACATCGCGGAGTTACTGAAAGTGATCATGCCGAACATGTCGTTCTGACGCGAATTCACGAATTGGGTAATAAGGCGGCTGGCGGCGACTGACTTGGTTTCGCCCACACGGCCATCAACACCTCCGGAAAACGGATCATCCATACTGGCGCTACGATCCAGCACCAAGGCGATTTGCGCGCCTACGCCTATACGTTCGATATGCTGCTGGGCACTATGCGGGCCAGCCAGGCCAAACAGGATGAAGATCAAAGCCAGCACTGCCAGAATCTTGAGTAGCAGGCCTATCAGATCCGAGAGCGGATCCCTGGGTAGCATGGCTATCCATGAGTAAGTGCGGCTGTGCGTGCGGTTGAGCACTAGCGGTAATAGTGCTAAGGGTAATAACCATAACACCCATGGCGTGCTGAAACTCATGGTTTAAGCCTTCGCCGTTGTTGTGAGTTCTGGCGTCAAGCCACGCTCGCAGTCACGGCAACGGCGGCAGAAGCCTTTAAGCCATATCATGGGTTCATCACCGATCTGATGCGCAGCCTGTGTCTCAAAGAACACCTGACGGGATAATCCGAAGAAGTGTTCGATATCGGTTTTAACCGCTGCAAATGCAGGCTTACTGGCGAGGAAGCTATCCAGGTTGTCGCTGAATATACTGCTGCCAGCTGTCGCATTGAGGGCATGATGTATGCGTGCAACAGCTTGCTGCAGGCCGTCTGCTGTGGCTGGCAGTTTACGGATATCACGATAAGCCCGGGCGAACGGCCTGCCCATCAGTGGCAGCCATGCGCGCATGCCCAGTATGTACAGCAAACCCAATACGCTTAATACCAGTATGCCCACCAGCACTTTCAACCTGAGCTTCTGTGGGCTGGCATCCAGTAATAGCGGGCCTCGCAGCGGGCTCATATCTTCTTCGATCTTGACTGAGCCATAGACGGCAATCGGTGAGATGCGGAAGTTCCAGCTGGGGATGCGGTACTGCACGATGCCGCTTTTGGCTTTCGAGCCTGCGACAGCTTTGGCCGGGCCTTTAAATTTAATGATTTCAGCAGGCAGGATGGCTGGCTTGGCGACGATATTGTTGGTGAATACCTGATATGCCAGATATAACGTGTAGACAGTATTGTCGTCATTTTCCAGTGCTTCATGGCGGATGCTTTTCAGCTCGATCCCCGATACCTGGCCTTTATAACGATGCTCGTAGCCGACAATAGGTAGTGAGGTGTTCAATAGCGTATAAGGCTTTTTCACTTCCAGCGTGACGGTGCGCTCCAATACATCGCCCACGGTATATCCTACTGCGCGATCAGGCTCTATGATGCTGATTTTGACGATGCCATCGGCAATCTCAGGAGCAGCCCCGTCATCGGGAGAGGCCAGCGCCGGCGATGCCAGCATGCTAAGAAAAAATGCCGCAATCAAATGCCGCGACAGAGAGAGGTGAAAAAGTTTTGGGTTCATGCTCAGGCAGCCACAAATTGGTGAAAATAATCGGTTAGTGCGTCGGCATCAAACTCACCCTCGACAAAAAAGGGCGGCATGTCATAACGCATAAAAAGGGCTTCAATTGCTGCACGTCGGTTCTCAAAGCTCTGCACGATGCGTTCACGTAACGGTTTACGCAGAAACAGCGTGCGTCTTTCGCCGGATTCACAGTCCGTTACGCTGGTGATGCCGAACTCCGGCATGTTCTTATATTCAGCCGAGTCCCATAACACCATAGGCACAATGTGATGGCGCATCATCAGCGACAGCGAATCCTGTAACTCAGGCAGCGGCATGTGGAAGTCCGAAATGAGGAATATCAACGAGCGCTCACGCGGCAGGTAGCGATTCACTTCATTCAGGCCATGGCTGCCAACATGCTCGGGGTGAAAATCTTTCAGCCGGTCTATGAGCTCAAGTGCGTTATGCGGCCGGAAAGACGAGGTCGCCAGCCAATCCTCACGCACCACATCATCGAAGCCGATAAAACCGAATGGGTCGCTATTGTGTGTGGCCGACATAGCCACGGATTGAGCGATCTCCGCCGCCAAGGCAACTTTTCGCTGTTTGCTGCCAAAATTCATTGAGCCAGAAAGATCGGCAACCACAAATACCGGCGTGGAGCTTTTCTGGTTGAAAACGCGCACATAGACCTGTTCCATCGGGTCGCGTATGGTTTGGCGGATATCAATGCGGCGCGGGTCAGGGTAAGCCAGCAAAGTGGTGTGGCCTCGAAACTCCATGCCCATGCCGCGTTGCGTACTGACATGCCGGCCCGTATGGCGCCCGCGTGAGCGCCAGCCAATGTGGTAACCGAACTCTTTGATATCAGGCGTCATAGGTGCTGTTTAATGATTTAAGGTGCGGAGATGGCGTTGGTGATGCCGGACAGTAATTCACGGGCAATTTCTGTGCGGCGCATTTCATATACCGGACTGAATACCAGGCGGTGGGCAACGGTCTCATGGAATACCGCATGCACATCCTCAGGCAATACTGCCTCACGGTTATTCAGCCAGGCATTTACCTTGGCTGCGCGTAGCATCATGCTCATGCCGCGTGGGCTGGCACCGGAGAGCACCAGGCGCTGCATATCTACACCACTGACCTTGATGCCGTAAGCTGTCGGTGATTTTGTTGCGCGCCACAGGTCGAGCGCGTACTGGCGTAATCTTGGGCTGGCTTCAACCGATGATTGCAGCAGAGATGAAAACGCATTGAGCTGGTCGAACTGCAATATGTCGGGTTGCAGCGTGTCTATCAGCGCATCCACATTATGGAACTTGGTATCGAACACCAATGACTCCATGATCACAGCATCGTCAGGGACCACAATCGGGATTTCCATCATAAAACGGTCACGGGCCGCAGATGGAATCTCAAACGTTTCTTCTTTTTCCACCTGGTTACGGTCAGCAAACACCAGCATGTGCGGGAAGTAATGTTCTTTATTAAAAGCGGTAAGCGTACGTTCTGCCATCACGCGCAGCAGTAGTGAGTGCACTTGCGGGCGAGCGCGGTTGATTTCATTAAAGAAAAATACCGAGAGGTTCTCGCCGGACATAAGCAAAGGGCCAGGGCTAACGTGTGGCTTGCCATCCTCGCCAAGGTAGGTGTGATACACCAGGTCATTCGGCATCAGGTCGATGGTGCCCTCAATACGCTGGTATCCGCCACCAATGCAGCGCGTAAAAGCGCGTAGCAGGGTGGTTTTACCGACCCCAACATCCCCTTCCAGCAATACATGGCCACGCGAGAAAATAGCAGTGGTAATCGCCCGGATAGGGGATTGCTGACCCACAACGACTTTGTTGATTTCCGATTCTAGTTTTTGCGCATGTTGGCGCCAGTCGGCCAGTTGGCGATCACTCATTGACGTATCCTGTAATTAAATAATGGAAGGGTTTTTGAATATGTAACTTATTTGTAAGCAATGGTAGCGGTATTTTTGGTGGGTGTAAACAGATCTGTATACCCCTGTTGAAAATAACTTAATTCTGTTAGGGCTTTCGCTAAATGGCATTTCCGGCGAAAATAGCGGATGTTTACTTAAATTTACTTAGGCTTGGTCATCATTAATGCAAAAACAAAATAGTTTTACCTATGAAGAACTTCTGAGCTGCGGCCGTGGGGAAATGTTTGGCGCAGGCAACGCGCAGCTGCCTTTGCCGCCGATGCTGATGTTTGATCGTATCGTTTCGATTACCGAAGATGGCGGCAAATACGGGCATGGTCAAATCATTGCCGAGCTGGATGTGAAACCTGATTTATGGTTCTTCCAATGCCATTTTACCGGTGACCCGGTGATGCCTGGTTGCCTGGGCCTGGATGCCATGTGGCAACTGGTCGGGTTTTTCCTGGGCTGGATGGGCGGTCCCGGCCGTGGCCGTGCGCTGGGCGCAGGCGAGGTCAAATTTAGCGGACAGGTACTGCCGACCGGCAAAAAAGTCACCTATTATATTGATCTTAAACGCGTGATGATGCGTAAACTGGTGATGGGAATTGCCGATGCGCGTATGGAACTGGATGGCCGTGAGATTTATACTGCCAATGATTTACGTGTGGGTTTATTCACCCGTACCGATAATTTTTAATTCAAAAGCATTTTTAATTCATACAAAGCTGCAAGAATAGTTTGCTGGGCATAATTTTGAGGAGAACACGATGGTACGTCGTGTCGTTGTAACAGGTATGGGCATTGTTTCCAGTCTGGGAAACAATAAAGCCGAGGTTGTCGATAGCTTGCGTGAAGGCCGCTCCGGCATCACTTTTCAGCAGGAGTACGCAGATCGCGGCATGCGTTCGCATGTGGCAGGCTCGATCAAGAACCTCGACATTGCCGAGCTGATTGATCGCAAGCTGCTACGCTTCATGGCAAACGGGCATGCCTATGCGTGGATAGCCTTGCAGGAAGCGATTGCGGATGCCGGTTTGCAAGAAGATCTGGTCTCCAATGTACGTACCGGTATTATTGTCGGTGGGGGTGGTCCCTCGACCGAAAGTATCGAAGAAAGTAACCGGGTACTCGCCGAGAAAGGCATACGCCGTGTTGGCCCGTATATGGTCACCAAGGCGATGTGTAGCGGTATTGTTGCTACCCTGGCTACTGGAGCCAAGATCAAGGGTGTCAATTACGGCATCAGCTCAGCCTGCTCTACCAGTGCGCATTGTATAGGTGCCGGTGTCGAGCAGATCCAGCTTGGTAAGCAGGACATTGTGTTTGCTGGCGGCGGTGAGGAGGAGCATTGGAGCTTGTCGTACCTGTTCGATGCCATGGGTGCGATGTCCAGCAAGTACAACGATACCCCTGATAAAGCATCACGTACTTATGACGCTAATCGCGACGGCTTCGTCATCTCAGGCGGCGGCGGCATAGTGGTGCTGGAAGAGTATGAACATGCCAAGGCGCGCGGCGCAAAAATCTACGCCGAGGTCGTGGGCTATGGCGCCACTTCTGATGGTTATGACATGGTTGCACCTTCAGGTGAAGGTGCGGTCAGGTGCATGCAGCTGGCACTGCAAGGGGTTGAGGGCGGCGTGGATTACATCAACACCCACGGTACCAGCACACCGGTTGGCGATACCAAGGAGCTGGAAGCAATACGTGCAGTGTTTGGCGAGAGCAAAACAGCGATTGCCTCTACTAAATCACTATCCGGCCATGCACTGGGCGCGGCTGGGGTGAATGAAGCGATTTATACCCTGTTGATGATGGAAAATAACTTTATTGCAGCATCTGCCAATATCGAAACACTGGATCCAGCAGCGGAAGGTTTGAATATCGTGCGTCAACGCATTGATAACGCCAACATTCAAACCGCTTTATCCAACAGTTTTGGCTTTGGCGGGACTAACGCCACGCTGACATTCTCTCGTAAGGGGTTGTAGTCAGCGCTGGATAATCAAGGCCGCAGCGACCCTGCGGCCTTCTGCCATAAGTATGTTGTAAGTTCTGCAGGCAGCATCTGTGGTCATGCATTCCACCGCGATGTTCTGCTCTGTCAGTGCCGCGATCAGCCTAGGGTGGATAAAACGATGCTTGGGGCCGGTGCCGAGCAATACCACTTCCGGTTGCAACGTCACCAGCAATGCAAAATCCTCGGTCTTTAGCGCATCAAAATCACCTACTTGCCAATCGGTGCGCACTTCAGTGGGCAGCACAATCACGCTGTGTTCAAAACGTTGATGATTGATGGCCACCCAGTCAGGGGTGTAGCCGGTAATGAGTTGATTGCCTGCGGCTTGGGTTAAATGTAATTTCATTTTGGGTTCTCGCGTGCATGCCTTAGTTACATTGCCTGAATAGGGCCTGACAAGGTAAGATATCACATTTTTTCGACCAGGTTTTTAGCCGTGGAACCCATACTCAAATCTTCCAAACTCAATAACGTGTGCTACGACATTCGCGGCCCGGTATTGGCGCATGCCAAGCAGATGGAAGAAGAGGGGCATCGCATCATCAAACTCAATATCGGTAATCCTGCACCGTTTGGATTTGAAGCGCCTGAAGAGATACTGCAGGATGTGATCCTCAATATGGGCGCGGCTTCCGGCTATACTGATTCCAAGGGGCTGTTCGCTGCGCGCAAAGCCATCATGCATTACACGCAGCAAAAGCACATTGCGAATGTACACATTGATGACATCATCATCGGTAACGGGGTTTCCGAGCTGATCGTGATGGCAATGCAGGCTTTGCTGAATAATGGCGACCAGATATTGGTACCTATGCCGGATTATCCTTTATGGACAGCTGCAGTGACTCTTGCAGGCGGCACGCCGCGCCATTATCGCTGCGACGAAGCTAGCGGCTGGTTGCCAGACCTGAAGGATATGGAAGCCAAGATTACCGCCAATACCCGCGGTATTGTGCTGATCAACCCCAATAACCCCACGGGCGCCTTGTATCCGGCAGAGTTTCTGGAAAAGGTGGTCGAGATCGCGCGTCATCACAAACTAATCATTTTTGCTGATGAGATATACGACAAGGTGCTGTATGACGGTAACGTACATACCTCAGTCGCCTCATTGGCCGAGGATGTATTGTTTGTCACCTTTAACGGCCTGTCGAAGAATTATCGTACCTGTGGCTATCGTGCTGGCTGGCTGGTGGTGTCGGGCGAGAAGCGCCATGCGGCCGACTATATAGAAGGCTTGAATATGCTGGCGTCCATGCGACTGTGTGCCAATGTGCCTGGGCAATTGGCGATACAGACCGCGCTGGGTGGCTACCAGAGCATCAATGACCTAGTAGCGCCAACTGGGCGCTTGTGCAAGCAGCGTGACCTGGCCTATGAAATGCTGACGGCGATTCCGGGTGTTACCTGTTACAAGCCTGCTGCGGCAATGTATCTGTTCCCGAGACTGGACCCAAAAATCTATCCTATCAAGGATGACCAGCAGTTTATCCTCGACCTGTTACTGGAAGAGAAAGTGCTGCTGGTACAAGGCACGGGCTTTAACTGGAAGTCGACCGACCATTTCCGCGTGGTGTTCTTGCCGAATGTGGATGACCTGACTGAGGCCATTACCCGCATTGCGCGCTTCCTGGAAGGTTATCGCAAGCGCCATGGTACATGAGGCTCGTTGAGATCACTGATAGCAACGGACAGGTAGTAGCGCCAGAATGGCTGGTACGAGCTGAGCAAGTGCACCGACAATTAAGGCCGCAGCTACCGGCAGACTATGCTGGGCGGATGAACGAGGTGTTTGCCAACGGCGCACGTTTGCTTGTGGCGGTAAGTGATGAGCAGGTGCTGGGTGTGGCGCTTTGGCGCCTGATTGAGAACACGTATGAAGGCCTCAGGCTGTATGTGGACGATCTGGTGACAGATGAGTCTCAGCGTTCCAGGGGTATAGGTAAGTTGCTACTGCAACATCTTGAGCAGCAGGCGCGAACTCTGGGGTGTGCGGTATTGGCGCTCGATTCCGGTGTGCAGCGGGCTGCAGCCCACAAGTTTTATTTTCGTGAAGGAATGCATATTCCTTCATTTTGCTTTAGGAAAAATCTGTAATGAAACCAGTTAATGTAGGCTTGTTAGGCATAGGCACGGTCGGCGGCGGTACTTTTACCGTACTGACACGCAACCAGCAGGAGATCGCACGCCGTGCAGGTCGTATCATCCAAATTGTCAAAGTGGCCGATCGTGATGTGGCACGGGCAAAGGAAATCACTGGTGGCAAGATTGAGGTGACCGATGATGCATTTTCTGTTGTCAATGACCCCAATGTGGATGTCGTGGTTGAGTTGATTGGCGGCTACACACTGGCTAAAGAGCTGGTACTTAAAGCCATTGCCAACGGCAAGCATGTAGTGACGGCCAACAAGGCGCTGATTGCATTGCACGGCAATGAGATATTTGCAGCCGCCCAAGCCAAGGGTGTCATCGTGGCATTCGAGGCCGCAGTGGCTGGTGGTATTCCCATCATCAAGGCTTTGCGGGAAGGCCTGTCTGCCAATCGTATCGAATGGATAGCCGGCATCATTAACGGCACGACTAATTTTATCCTCACCGAAATGCGCGAAAAAGGCCTGGCCTTTGCCGACGTCTTGGGCGAGGCGCAGCGGCTGGGCTATGCCGAAGCCGACCCGACTTTTGATGTGGAGGGCATCGATGCCGCGCACAAGTTGACTATCATGTCAGCGATTGCTTTTGGCAGCACCATGCAGTTTGAGCAGGCTTATACCGAAGGCATTACCAAGCTGGATGCCAAGGATATTCGCTATGCAGAAGAGCTGGGCTACCGAGTCAAGTTGCTGGGTATTACCAAGCGTACCGACAAGGGCGTTGAGTTGCGTGTGCATCCGACGCTGATCCCTGAAAAGCGTTTGATCGCTAACGTCAACGGTGCGATGAATGCCGTCGTGGTGAAGGGCGATGCTGTTGGCCCAACGCTTTATTACGGTGCCGGTGCCGGCGCCGAACCTACGGCTAGTGCGGTAGTGGCGGACCTGGTGGATGTGGCGCGCATGCATTCTGCAACGGTAGAGCAGCGCGTACCATATTTGGGCTTCCAGGCGGAGCAGATCTTCAACCTGCCTATTTTGCCGATCACTGGAATCAGCAGCGCTTATTACCTGCGCATGCGGGCTATGGATAAACCGGGCGTGCTGGCCGAAGTGACCAGGATACTGGGTGATCGTGAGATTTCGATTGATGCCATGATGCAAAAAGAACCACAGGATAACGAGACTGAGGCTGACATCATTATCCTCACCCACATTACTGTTGAAAAAAATATGAATGACGCGATTGCGGCTATTGAGGCTTTGCCTGCCATTGCAGGCAAAGTCACACGCTTGCGTATGGAAGAATTAGGCAAATAAAACAATGAAATACATCAGTACCCGTGGCAATTCGCCCGCACTCAATTTTAGTGAAATCCTGCTTGGTGGCTTAGCGCCTGATGGTGGCTTGTATCTGCCTGAAACTTACCCACAGTTTACCGATGCAGATTTAACCGCCATGCGCGCCATGAATTATCGTGACCTGGCGTTCACCATACTTTCACGGCTGGTGGATGACATCCCAGCGGCAGACCTCAGAACCATTATTGACAAGACCTACCGGGCCGATGTGTATTGCTACACGCGCAAAGGGCAATCTGCAGAAGACATTACGCCAACACTGAAACTGGAGGATAACCTCTACCTGTTGTCCCTATCCAACGGCCCGACGCTCGCATTCAAGGATATGGCAATGCAGTTGCTGGGTAACCTGTTTGAGTATGTGTTGAGCAAGGTGGGGCAAACCACCAATATTCTCGGTGCGACTTCCGGCGATACTGGCTCTGCTGCCGAATATGCAATGCGCGGCAAAAAGGGTATCAGTGTATTCATGCTGTCTCCCCATAAAAAGATGAGCCGTTTCCAGACTGCGCAGATGTTCAGCCTGCAGGATGACAATATCCATAATATCGCTGTGAAAGGCGTGTTTGACGACTGTCAGGATATGGTCAAGGCGGTGTCTAATGACCATGTCTTTAAGGCAAAACACAAGATAGGTGCCGTAAACTCCATCAACTGGGCGCGCGTGGCTGCGCAGGTGGTGTATTACTTCAAAGGTTATTTTGCCGTGACGCAAAACAACTCACAGAAAGTCAGTTTTTCAGTGCCCTCCGGTAATTTCGGCAACGTGTGTGCAGGCCATATCGCCCGCATGATGGGTCTGCCTATCCACAAGCTGGTGGTAGCGACCAATGAAAATGACGTACTGGATGAGTTTTTCAAAACCGGTGTGTATCGTCCACGCGGCTCCGCGAATACTTACCACACCTCCAGCCCGTCCATGGATATCAGCAAGGCTTCCAATTTTGAGCGTTTTGTATTTGACCTTGTTGGCCGTGACGGCACAAAAATGCGCGAGCTATGGAGCAAAGTCGATAGCGGTGGTGCATTCGACCTGAAGGCTGAGGGTTACTTTGCCAAGGTCGCCGATTACGGCATGGTGTCAGGCAGTAGCAACCACGCTAACCGGATGCAGACTATACGCGACACCTTTGATAAGTATGGTGTGACCCTAGATACACATACGGCCGATGGTTTAAAAGTGGCGCTGGAGTATCGTGAGCAGGATGTCCCCATGGTGGTGCTGGAGACTGCGCTGGCAGCCAAGTTTGAGGATGCAATAGTCGAGGCCCTTGGACATAAGCCTGAGCGCCCAGCGCCGCTGGAAGGACTGGAAGACTTGCCGCAACGTTCGGATGTCATGGATTTTGATGTGAACGCAATCAAGCAATATATCGCAGATAGAAGCTAAATCTTCAGCAGGGCGGGGATCAAATAATGCAGGTGTACCACGAATTATTAAAGCATGTGCTGGAACACGGCAACAGAAAAGAAGATCGTACAGGCACCGGGACCATCTCCGTATTTGGTTATCAGATGCGCTTCAACCTGGAGGAGGGCTTCCCGCTACTCACCACCAAGAAGGTACACCTTAAATCCATCATCCACGAACTGCTATGGTTTTTGCAAGGCAGCACCAATATTGCCTACCTCAAGGAAAATGGGGTCAGGATATGGGATGAGTGGGCCGATGGAAATGGAAATCTAGGCCCGGTTTATGGCTACCAATGGCGTAATTGGCCTAAACCGGATGGTACGCATATAGACCAGATCAGCCAGGTCGTGAATGCCATCAAGACTAATCCTGACTCACGTCGCCTGATTGTATCGGCCTGGAACGTGGCCGATGTCGATCAAATGAAGCTGCCGCCTTGTCACGCGTTTTTCCAGTTCTACGTGGCCGATGGCAAGCTGTCATGCCAGCTATATCAACGCAGTGCGGATATCTTCCTTGGCGTGCCATTCAATATTGCGTCATATGCCTTGCTGACGATGATGGTCGCGCAAGTCTGCGGCCTAAAGCTGGGTGATTTTGTGCATACGCTGGGTGATGCGCATATCTACCTGAATCATCTTGAGCAGGTCAATGAGCAGCTTTCACGCGATATTCGTGCATTGCCGACTATGCGTATCAATCCCGAGATTCAAGATATCTTTGGATTCAAATTCGAAGATTTTGAACTGCAGAACTATGACCCGCATCCTGCAATCAAGGGCCAGGTTGCAGTGTAGTGGCATATGGTTTTTAGCGTTTAGGCTCGGACAGGGCTGCTGAAACTGCTCTTGTCACAGGTCAGCGCAGTAGTAGAGCGCCCATGCGCTATGGTGTTGCGCTTGTTGTTTACCAGCAGGTAGGCATTGTCACAACTTCCAGTCATCATGGTGCTGGCCATTTTCTTGGCTTGGTGCCGTTTCCCACCATTTATATCCCGATTACCAGTATCTGACTTTTCTTGGGTTTGCTGGCTCGGCTTTACCAGCGGCTTATCTCTTGCCGGGATTTCAGTGCCGGTATGGGCAACTGGAATCAAGCCGGCAATCACAGCGCCGCCTAAAATACTGAATATCGTTAATGCAAGGGCGGCGATCAGCACCATAGGGTGAGTCTTGTTTGGGTTGTTGATTGACATGACTGGAACTCCTTTCATTGGTCTGAAAACTGTCACCGCGGTAATTGACCAGCGCTATATATTTACTAGCCCAAGACTGCTCATTAAAAGCAGGCAAAAAAAAAGCGAACCTTCTCGGGGAGATGAAGGCCCGCTGTGAGGAACTGTGTAAGCTGTCTATTGGCGTTAGGCGACAGTCAACTGTATATTCTGGTTGTCTTGCTGGTCGCTCATGATGGGTTCTTGCTGATGCTGTTTAAGCTTTGTTCCATTGTGCGATTTCACGCCATCCTGTGTTTGGTAGAGCTTAGATTCAGGTTGAACTAAAGACGGGGTTGTTGGATCTGGTAGCGTCATGATAATTGACCTGTTTGCCGTGACATCGGTAGCCCGCTCGCTGTGATTATGCGGGATGAGGCCGGTAATGGCAGCACTGCCCAGAATGCTGAAAATTGTCAGCCCAGTGGCAGCAACCAGCACCATAGGGTGGGTTTTCCTTGGTTGTACGGCTGCTAATTTATATTCGGCTTTCGAGATCATGATTTATCCTTTAATGACCAGACCATTAATGACTAATCCATTGGTAACGGCTTGGGCACGATGAACGTTTTTGGTGTTATTCAACGCGGCTTTAAAATTGGTGTATTCGCTTAATGCCAGTACGCCATCACCGTTAAAATCTGCCTTCTTAAAGCTTGTCGAGATATCCCAATCCCTAACGGCTTCTTCCTTGGATAATTTATTGTCATGGTCTACATCAAGATCCATGAACTGATACACCGCGAGCGCATGCGCTGGGGATTCTGAAACGCCATACGCCATGACATTGAAGTGTGAAAAAACTGCAGCAGAAGCTAGCAATGCTGCAAAGGCACGTTTATGTAGCAGAGAATTATTGTCAGGCAGTTTTAGCACGCTATATCCATTTTTAAGTATTGCAATGTAAGCATTGCAAGCAGCGTGCCAACTCTATATTTTCTATTTAAAACAAATGGTTATGATCTTTAAGGCGAGGTTTTAATGATTTCACATGTCTCTATAAGGAGACATGTGGTGGTGGTGATATTTTATGTTTATGATTTTAAAGGATTATTTTAGTCTCAATTCGTAGACGTCAGATAGGTGGAGCGTCTTCCTTGAATAGTGCAGGGGTGAGTTGATGGCGTTGCAATAGCTTGTAAAACTCGGTGCGGTTGCGCTGGGCAAGGCGTGCGGCCTGACTGACACTACCATTAGTTGCTTTAAGTAACTTGACCAGATAGTCGCGTTCAAAGTTTTTACGGGCGATTTCAAAAGGCACTATACCGCCAATATCATCCTGTAATGCTTTTTGCACTTGTGACACAGATACCAGCGGCGTTGTAGAGAGAACAACCGTCTGTTCAACGATATTCTGCAGCTGCCGCACGTTGCCGGGCCAGGGGGCGGAGATTAGCAACTCCATGGCATCTGGCGCAAAACCGTTGAGGTTTTTATTATATTTCTGGCTTAAATAGTGCAGGAAGTTATTTGCCAGCAAAGGAATATCCTCGCGCCGCTCAGCCAGGGACGGTATTGCCAGGCCAACCACGTTAATGCGGTAATACAGGTCTTCGCGGAAACGGCCTGCTTTCATTTCCTCAGCCAGGTTGCGATGGGTCGCAGAAATCACGCGCACATCGATTTCCACGTTGTGATTGGCACCGACGGGCCGTATGGCCCTTTCCTGCAAGGCACGTAATAATTTGACTTGGAGCGGCATGGGCATGTCGCCTATTTCATCCAGGAACAGGGTGCCGCCATGGGCACTTTGAAACAGCCCCTTATGATCGCGTATCGCCCCGGTAAATGCACCTTTGCTATGGCCAAATAGTTCCGATTCCAGCAATGCTTCAGGAATGGCGCCGCAATTGATGGCAATGAAAGGATAATCTCTGCGTGGGCTTGCTTTGTGGATAGCACGCGCCAGGAGCTCTTTCCCGGAGCCGCTTTCGCCCTGTATAAACACACTGGCATCAGAGATGGCCATTAGCTTGGCTTGCCCTAATAAGTTTTCCATTTGCGGGCTGCGGGTAATGATCTCTGCGCGCCATTCATCGTCTTCACCTGGGTTGCTGAGTGAACTGTTGCTGGAGCCCATACGTAATGCAGCCTCGACCTGCTGTAGCAATGACTTGCTGTCGAAGGGCTTGGTCAGGAAACCGAAAACACCGCGCTGCGTAGCTTCTACTGCTTCCGGAATCGAGCCGTGGGCGGTGAGCATGATGACAGGCAACGCAGGGTCACTTTTATGGATGGCATCAAACAAGGCTAGCCCATCCATGCCAGGCATGCGCAAGTCGCTGATGACCAGGGCTGGGCGGTTGACGGCGATTTGTGTCAGTGCTTCTTCGCCACTACTGGCCGAGGTGACATGGTAGCCTGCAGCATGCAGCCGCATTTCCAGTAATCTTAATATGTCGGGATCATCGTCGACTGTCAGTATCCTGGCGGCGGATAGTGGTGCTGATAAAGCAGAGTTCATTAGTTATTTCCTTGACCGCGGTCTGTCATTGTTTTTTCTATGTTCTTCAATTCATCAAGCTTTCTTTGCAGATTATCTGCCTTCTGCTGCGCCGTTTCCGCTTTCACCTGCAGGCTTTCACTACGCTTTTGCTCGTCCCGGGCTTTCTGTGCAAGCTTGGCGGTATCTGCAATGTAGTCGCGTAACAGATTTGCCAGTAGTTTGCGTTCGGCGCCAAGTGATGGATCACGAATCAAATCATCAAGCAAGGCTTGTGCCTTGTTGAAGTCTTTAACTTTACTATTGGGCAAGCCATAGAGCAGGCCGAGTTTCATGCGGGTATCAATATCTTGTCGGTTGGCGCTCAAGTTCTGAGTCAGTTCTGATAGTTCTTTTTTCTGGATATCGCCAGATGCAGCCAGCATATTTGCGGCATATTCCAGAATGGATGTTTTACGCTGCTCATGCTCTACAGGTTCACTCATAGTCACTGCAGGCTTGGGCTTTGCAGTTACGCATGCCCCCAATGACAGTGCCAGTAAAAAGATTGAGAGGGTGTTTAGTGCCTTATTTGGATTACTCATGACTATTCTCATCTCGCTTGCTTGATACAAAGGGTAGCCTTACACGGAAATGGGCGCCAAAGTCGGAAGGAACCAATGAGATTTCACCGCCGTGCGCATCTACATATTCCTTGGCGATGGAGAGCCCCAACCCGCTGCCGCTGACTAGACTTTCATACACGGCACTGCCCCGATAGAATGGGTCAAACAGCCTGGCCTTATCCGAAGCCATGACACCAGGACCATCGTCATATATTTCAATGACAGCATTCTCATGCTGTCGATAAATGCGCAGATTGATCACGCCAGTTTGCGGAGTGTATTTAATGGCATTTGAAATCAGGTTATCAATCACCGTATGGATTTTTTCATCATCGCAAATGAGATGGATAGCCTGAAAATCTGATTTAACGGCTATTCTTTTACTGTCCAGCATGAGTGCATAAGTGGAAAGGATATTCTGCATCAACTCTGATAACAGCACATTGCTTAGCCTGAGTTGTGGTTTCTTGAATTGGACAGAGGTGTAGTGCAACAGGTTCTCTATCATTTTCTGCAAACGTAAACTACTCTCCCGCAAGATATTGGTGATTTCTTTTTGCTGCGGGGAGAGTGTTCCCCCGACTTCGTCGCTCAGCAGTTCGCTTCCCTGACGGATAGCGGTCAACGGAGTTTTTAATTCGTGTGAAATATGCCTCAGGAAGCGCTGTTTTTCCTGCTCCACCGCTTGTAGCTGACTGCGTAACCAGTCTAGCCGCTCACCCAGTATGCGCATATCACCGGGCCCATCTATACTGATTTGATCGTCGTAATTACCCTCTCCCAGATGTTTGATGGCTTCGTCCATACGGCGAATAGGCCTGGCTACCAGATAGGTGATGATCATGGCAACAAAGAAACCCACAGGGACTAGCGTCAGGGTTTGCCAGAACAATATTTTTTGCGTCCGCTCGGCATTTTCTGCCAGTGAGGCCGACTCGCGGTCGATCAGCCGATTGTTTTCTGCCAGTATGTTTTGCGCCTTGCCGGATAGATCCTTGAATCTCGCGATCACGCTAATATCCAGGCCATTGTCAGTTAAGTTGCTGTCGGCAGCGATGTCCAGGCTCTTGTTCTTGAGTTCTTCAAATAGCGTAGTTTCCTCTTTGCTCAGGTTGCTTAACTCTGAGCGTTGCTGCTGGCTCAAAGGCAGTCTGGCAAGCTCTTTGATGCTGGAGGTGAATTTTTGATGAGCCAGGCCATAATTTTCCAGCAGCAAGGCCTCGTGCAACACAAAATACTGGCGCGCGCTACGTTCCATCAGGTTGAGCTGCTCCACCAATACACGGCTGGAACGAGTGGCCTGCACTGCCTGTGCCACAGTGCTGCGGCTTTGATCGGCGAGCCTGTCCACATAGACTGCTGCGTTGCCGAAGGCAAACAACAAAGGCAGCATGGCCAGGGCAAAACCGAACAACAGTAACTTTAAAAATGATTTTGGGTACATGGATAGCAAGTCTTTATCGGATACGCCTTTATTTACTAGCCCCAATATTAACAACTGCAAAGTATAATAGGCTAATGACTTCTTTAGCTCTTATTGTGGCCGTAGCACAGCATGGTGTGATAGGCAAAAACAACACACTCCCGTGGCATCTTCCTGAAGACTTAAAGCGATTCCGCGCTTTGACCATGGGCCATCATATCATCATGGGCCGAAAAACCTATGAATCCTTGGATCGGTTGCTACCGGGGCGTACCACCGTAATTGTGACCCGTAACCGTCAATATTCGGTAGAAGGCGCACTCATTGCCCACACCTTGCAGGAGGCAATCCAACTGTGTGGCGATGACCCCGAGGTGTTCTTGATCGGTGGTGCCGAGTTGTTTGCAGATGGGCTTAAACTGGCGGATAAGCTTTACCTTACGACTATAGACGCTGAGTATGAGGGCGATGTATTTTTCCCTGAGTTTGACCCAACAGCATGGCAGAAAGTATCTCAGGAAGCCCATAGTAGCGCTAATGGGTTGGCATTCAGCTACATTACCTACACCCGGTAATTCTCTACAAAAGGCTGGTCAAGACCAGCCTTTTGCTTTTCTGTTTTTTTCTCGCTTATCTGCTTACTGCGCGACACAATCTACGTAATAAGTCGATTTACCATCCACCATCTGTTTTACCAGGCCGTGGACATCGGTCTCAAACCCTGGGAAGCGCTCGTTGAATTCACGCGCAAACTTCAGGTAGTTAACGATAATCTTGTTAAATTGCTCTCCTGGGATTAATAGCGGAATACCCGGTGGGTAGGGTGTCAACAACACCGCTGTGATGCGGCCTTCCAACTCATCAATCAGCACACGGTCGATTTCCCTATGCGCCATTTTGGCAAAAGCGTCAGTAGGCTTCATCGCAGGTACCATGTCTGACAGGTACATTTCCGTGGTCAGGCGGGCGACATCATTGGCTTTGTAGATTTCATGAATCTGTGTGCACAGGTCTTTGAGGCCGGTATGTTCATAACGCGGTTGCTTGAGTACAAACTCGGGCAACACTTTCCACAGTGGCTGGTTCTTGTCGTAGTCATCCTTGAATTGCTGCAATGCAGCGACCATGGTGTTCCAGCGGCCTTTGGTAATGCCAATGGTAAACATGATAAAGAATGAGTACAAACCGGTTTTTTCGACGATAACGCCATGCTCAGCCAGGTATTTGGTCACAATAGCTGCCGGTATGCCGAACTCCTCAGAGAAGTCGCCATCCACATCCAGCCCCGGGGTAATGATGGTGGCCTTGATTGGATCCAGCATATTGAAGCCTTCAGCCAGATTGCCAAAGCCGTGCCAGCGTTCGCCAGCTTTCAGCATCCATGCGGCGCGTTCTTCTATGCCTTCTTCTGACAGGTCATCCGGGCCCCATACCTTAAACCACCAGTCTGCCCCCCATTCCTCATCTACCTTGCGCATGGCACGGCGGAAATCCAGGGCTTCCATGATGGACTCTTCCACCAATGCGGTGCCACCTGGGGCTTCCATCATGGCGGCTGCAACGTCACAGCTGGCAATAATGGAGTATTGCGGGCTGGTGGAGGTGTGCATCAGATAGGCTTCATTGAATACATCGCGATCCAGCTGGATACCTTCGGCATTCTGTACCAGAATTTGCGAGGCCTGGCTCAGGCCTGCCAGGAGCTTGTGTGTCGATTGGGTGGAAAATATCATCGACTCTTTGCAGCGGGGACGATCGGCACCGATTGCGTGATAGTCACCGTAGAAGTCATGGAAGGTGGCATGCGGCAACCAGGCTTCGTCGAAATGCAGGGTATCGATCTTGCCGTCCAGCATTTCCTTGATTTCCTCTACGTTGTACAGCACGCCATCGTAAGTCGATTGTGTAATCGTCAGTACGCGTGGTTTGGCATTCTTGTCAGTCGCAAATGGGTTGCGTTCGATTTTTTTCTTGATGTTTTCCCACTCAAATTCCTCTTTGGGAATCGGGCCGATAATGCCGAAGTGGTTGCGGGTAGGCATCAGGAATACCGGAATGGCACCAGTCATGATGATGGAGTGCAGCACGGATTTATGGCAGTTGCGGTCAACCACCACAATATCACCCGGCGCAACCGTAGAGTTCCAGACGATTTTGTTGGAGGTAGATGTACCGTTGGTGACGAAATACAGGTGGTCGCAGTTATAAATACGCGCAGCATTGCGTTCGGATGCGGCTACCGGGCCGGTATGATCCAGCAGTTGGCCTAGCTCATCTACGGCATTGCAAACGTCAGCGCGCAGCATGTTCTCACCAAAAAACTGGTGGAACATTTGACCCACGGGTGATTTCAGGAAGGCCACGCCACCGGAGTGGCCTGGGCAATGCCAGGAGTAGGAACCATCTGCTGCGTAGTGCACCAGTGCACGAAAGAACGGCGGTGGCAGGCTGTCCAGATAGGTGCGGGCTTCACGCAGGATATAACGCGCTACGAATTCCGGTGTATCTTCATACATATGGATGAAACCGTTGAGTTCACGCAAAATCTCATTGGGGATATGGCGTGAGGTGCGGGTTTCACCATGCAGGAAAATAGGGATTTCTTCGTTGCGGTAACGTATCTCGTCCACAAACTTGCGCAGGTTTTCCAGTGCTTCCGGTTTTTCTTCGATGAACTCTTCGTCGTCGATAGACAGGATGAAGGCCGAGGCACGGCTTTGCTGCTGGGCAAACGAGGTAAGGTCACCGTAGCTGGTTACGCCGAGCACTTCAAAACCTTCTTCTTCAATCGCTTTGGCAAGCACGCGTATGCCGAGCCCTGAGGAGTTTTCGGAACGGAAATCTTCATCAATAATGACGATGGGGAATCTGAATTTCATGGTTTGCTCCTGGAGCAGAAATTAGTTGGTAGTCGATAGTCGTTAGTTAGAGAACATGGATTAACTAACGATTATCGACTAATAACTAGCGGCTGAGCGCTAGATTTTAGGTAGGGTAACGCCAACTTGACCCTGGTATTTGCCACCACGGTCTTTATAAGAGGTTTCGCAGACATCGTCTTCATCCGCTTCGAAGAACAACACCTGGGCACAGCCTTCATTGGCATATATCTTGGCTGGCAGCGGTGTGGTGTTGCTGAACTCCAGAGTGACATAACCTTCCCACTCTGGTTCGAACGGGGTGACATTCACAATGATGCCGCAGCGGGCGTAAGTGGATTTGCCCAGGCAGATTGTCAGCACATTGCGCGGGATACGGAAGTATTCGACAGTGCGCGCCAGTGCAAACGAGTTAGGTGGGATGATGCAGTAATCAGCATTCACTTCGACAAATGAATTCGGATCGAAATTCTTGGGATCAACAATCGTGCTGTTGATATTGGTAAACAGCTTAAATTCACTAGAGCAGCGAATGTCATAACCATAGCTGGAAGTGCCGTAAGACACCAGCTTCTGGCCATTGGCATACTTCACCTGGTTGGGTTCGAAAGGTTCGATCATGCCGTGCTGTTCAGCCATGCGGCGTATCCATTTATCCGATTTTATGCTCATAGTCTTTAGTGGTTTTGTGATTGATGCTGGTTGTTAAAAGTGTACCCATTATAAGGTACGAAAAAGAGAACGCATTATAAGTTGCTTGTATGACTTTTGTGATGAAAATTCATTGAATTATTAATAAAAAATCCTCACCCCGGCAAATACCGAAATGAGGATGTATCACATGGGAAACCTGAAACTTACTCGTCGCCACCAAGCTCAATGGAATAGCGCCAGAATTGGTCTTCATGCTCGAAGATCACCTTAGAGGCTTCGGGGTCACGGCTACCAGCCGGGTATTGATGCACAGGCTTGCGATCCTTGGCCCAAGCTTCAATCACCGGGTCTACCAGGCGCCATTGCGCTTCCACTTCGCTGATATGCAGGTAAAGCGAATTGTCGCCCTCCATCAGGTTCAGCAGCAGTGTTTCGTAGGCATCAATAGACTCATCGCCAGGCAGACGATTGGCGGCATCCAGCTGTATGGTGCGGGTGGCGATATCCAGGCCAGGAATCTTGGACTGAATTTCCAGCTTGATACATTCACGTGGCTGTATGCCCAGCATCAGCCAGTTCTGGTGGGTACCATCTTTGCTAAGCTGCATGGGTGACTTCTTGAAGCGGATGGAAATGCGTGTGTCTGCTTCGTGCAAGCGTTTTGCGGTGCGGATGTAGAATGGCACACCTTCCCAGCGTGGATTGTCGATGAACAATTTCAAGGCAGCATAGGTTTCCACTACGCTACTGCTATCGCCAAGCTCTTCCAAGTAGCCCGGCACTTTCTCGCTGTTAATCTCGCCCGCTGAATATTGCGCACGGAAGGCATACTTTTCCAGTTGCTCAACCGGAATAGGGCGTATCGCTTCCAGCACTTTGATCTTCTCGGCACGAATTGCGTCAGGTGTCAGTTCTTTGGGGATTTCCATAGCGGTGAGTGCCATGGTTTGCAGGATATGACTTTGTATCATGTCGCGCAGCGCGCCTGTGGCATCGTAAAACTGGGTACGTTCGCCCACACCGAGCATTTCGGTATTGGTGATCTGTACATGGTCGATGTACTGGTTGTTCCAGATAGGCTCCAGAACCGCATTGGCAAAGCGTTGCAGCATGATGTTCTGCAGTGCGGATTTGCCCAGATAATGGTCGATACGGTAAATCTGGCTTTCTTTCAAGTGCTTGGACAGTGAAGCCTGCAGCGCTTGTGCGGATTTCAGGTCGGTACCGAATGGCTTCTCGATCACTACGCGGCGTGAGTACTTCGAATCATCTACCAGCCCGACGTTATAGAGTTGTTCGACTATGGTTGCAAAGTCTGAAGGACGCACCGATAGAAAATAGGCCAGGTTCTGCGGGAATACGGAGTCATCCGCAAGCGTTGTTTTCAGGCGTTCAAATGCGGTTGCATCTTCAGGTGGGTTGCTGTGGTAATGGTTACGGGCGATAAAGCGCTTGAACACTTCTTCGTCGTAGCCCTTCTTGAATTTGGCATCCAGCATGCCCTTGATGTCTTTTTGCCAATCTTCGCGGGATACTGCGCCGCGACCTACAGAAAGAATCGCCATTTTGGCAGGTAAACGGCCCAACGAATCCAGCCGGAACAGACCAGGCATCAGTTTTACGCGGGAGAGGTTACCACTCGCGCCAAAAAGAACCAGTGTGGATTCATCTATTTGTTTAGTCATTTCCATGCTTTCTGATGAGTGAGCTTCTGAGTTAAATGACTGCAAGACAGCCGGTGACGACTGTCTTGCAGCATGGCTTTAATACTAGTTGGATTTATTTATCGCTGACTGACTTTACAAAGTGACCGCCAAAACCATTACGCATCATGGATAGCAGTTTATAGCTATAGCCATTGGCATCCTGACTTCTGAAGCGCGCTTGCAAGGCCAGTGTGAGCACGGGGGCCGCAACACCTTGTTCTACAGACTCCATCACAGTCCAACGGCCTTCGCCGGAATCTGCAACATAAGGGGCAACTGCTGTCAGTTCCTGGTCTTCTTTCAGTGCATCAGCTGTCAAGTCCAGCAGCCAGCTGCGTACGACTGAACCATGACGCCATAGCTCGGTAATCTGTGCCAGATCCAGATGAAAATCTTCTTTGCCTTTGATCAGGTCCAAACCTTCAGCCATGGCTTGCATCATGCCGTATTCAATACCGTTATGTATCATCTTGGTAAAGTGGCCTGAGCCTATCGGACCAACGTGCGCCCAGCCATTTTCCTTGGATGGAGCCAGTGCGATCAGGATATCCTTTACAGCCTTGGCTACTTCAGGAGTAGCGCCTACCATCAGACAGTAACCGTTATCCAAACCCCAGATGCCGCCGGAAGTGCCTGCATCCATAAAGCCGATGCCGCGCTCTGCCAGCCATGCGCCACGACGTTGGCTGTCTTTGTAATTGGAGTTACCGCCATCAATGATGATGTCACCTTTGGACAGCATCGGTGCCAGATCCTGAATCTGGATTTCAGTAGGCGCGCCGCTTGGCAGCATCAGCCATACGATACGTTTTTCTGTTGCATTATCTTCAGTCAGTTTTGATATGGCGTCAGGCACTGAACTGGCGCCTATCATGCCTTCGTTAGTGACGAGTTGGTTGACGACGTCAACGCTTCTGTCATAGCCAACTACTTTAATACCACTGCGTAACAGACGAGTGGTCATGTTGCCGCCCATTTTGCCAAGGCCTACCATTGCGAGTTTCATTATTTTTCCTTGATGAGGATAGTGTGCCATCATCCTTTTGGGTAAGATAGCGGGTTAAGATTTATGTGCGTGCTGCGCTGCAATTATAACGTGAAGGCTTTACATGATGCAAAACACAAACCAAGAGAATGCTACGCAAAAGCAAGTCAGTCGATGGCATCAGTTTGACAGCCAGCAGGCAATTAACCAGGCCGCTGTTGCGCGTATCCTTGCGGCGGCACAACAGGCAATCGCCCGATACGGCAGTTTCCTCATCGTGCTGGCTGGCGGCGGCACCCCAAAAAGCGTGTATGAACTGTTAAGCAAAGAGCAGGCAGGCTGGGCCAACTGGCATATCTATCACAATGATGACCGCTGTCTGCCAGTGGATCATCCTGAGCGCAATAGCCTGATGGCCCGCCAGGCCTGGCTTAACTATGTGCCTATTCCTGCTGAACAAATCCATGACATTCCGGCTGAGCTCGGTAATGTTGTGGGTGCCAAAGCCTATGCACAAACCCTGGCTGGTGTCCGGACATTTGATCTCGTTCTGCTGGGGCTAGGTGAAGATGGCCACACTGCCAGTCTGTTTCCAGGGCAGGCTGTCGATAACAGCGCCGATGCTGTGCCCGTATTTGATGCCCCCAAGCCGCCACCAGAGCGCATCACTATTAGCCAGAAACGCCTCAGCAACACGCATGAGGTGATGTTTCTGGTGACTGGAGCAGGTAAGCAGGAAGCGGTGAATAACTGGCGCAGTGGGGTGGCGATTCCTGCTACGCTAATTACGCCTGAAAATGGCGTGGATGTTTATTGTTATGGCGTCAAGACTGCATAGGTTTCCCCAACCTTTCTAACTGCATAAAGCAGTTGATGTCATGTGAAGATCGAGTAGGTCTTAAATTAGCAATTCAATCTAATTCTAATGGAGTGCCTCATAAAAAAGATGCCCTGGGAGCGGCTCTGGTATTGCCTCGTAGAGCATCTTATTTATGCGCTTAATATTTAGGTATTCTGAATCACGATACTCGGAAACTTGCTGCTGTGATCCAGCGCTAAATCTGCCAGTTTTACTGCTGTAGTGCGTGCGATCTGTTTGTAGATGGCGGCGATTTTGCCATCAGGGTCGGCAACGACAGTCGGCACGCCACTGTCGGCTTGCTCGCGTATTTGAATATCCAGCGGCAACGAGCCTAGCAGATCTACGTTGTAATCCTTGCACATGGCAGCACCACCGCCAGCCCCGAAGATGTGTTCTTCATGACCGCAGTTGCTACAGATATGCGTGCTCATGTTTTCGACAATACCTAAAATCGGAATGCCGACTTTTTCGAACATCTTGAGACCCTTGCGGGCATCCAGCAAGGCAATGTCTTGCGGCGTAGTAACAATCACGGCGCCGGTTACCGGGACTTTTTGTGAAAGCGTGAGCTGAATGTCGCCGGTGCCTGGTGGCAGGTCAATCACCAAGTAATCCAGGTCTTTCCACCGTGTGTCGCGCAATAGTTGCTCCAGCGCACCTGTCACCATAGGCCCGCGCCATACCATCGGAGTGTCTACATCTACCAGAAAGCCGATAGACATGGCTTGTATGCCGTGGCGCTCCATCGGCTCTATGCTTTTGCCGTCAGCACTATCAGGGCGGCCGGTAATACCCAGCATCTGCGGTTGCGACGGGCCGTAAATATCAGCATCCAGTATCCCTACCGATGCACCTTCGGCAGCCAGTGCTAATGCCAGATTGACGGCGGTGGTGGATTTACCGACACCGCCTTTGCCGGATGCCACTGCAATAATATTTTTGACGTTAGGCAGTAGCGGTACGCCACGCTGCACGCTATGGGAAACGATGCGGCTGCCGATGTTCACAAATACGCTGCCTGCATCCGGAATGCTTTTTAGCTTGCTTTCAACCTGCGCCTGGATGCTGGCTAGCTGGCTATTGGCAGGGTAGCCCAATACGATATCTATAGAGATATTGTTGCCATCGACCTTGATATTCTTGGCGGATTTGCTGCTGATAAAATCCTTGCCGGTATTCGGATCGGTGATTTCTCTGAGTGCGTTTTGGACGTCTGATTCTGCAATGGCCATCTGGATAATTCCTGAGTAAAAAGTTAAGGTAATTTTAACGCATGTGAAAGCGTGCGTCATTTGCTAAAATGCGGGATTACACTATTTAATTAAGTCTGTAGATTCAATTCATGGCTCGCAAAATTCTAGTTACTTCGGCACTTCCTTATGCCAACGGCAGTATCCACCTCGGCCATCTGGTGGAGTACATTCAAACTGATATCTGGGTACGATTCCAGAAAATGCAAGGCCATACCGTGCATTATGTGTGCGCGGATGATACTCATGGTACGCCTATCATGCTGCGTGCCGAGAAAGAGGGCATCACGCCGGAAGCCCTTATTGAGCGTGTACACGCCGAACATAGTGCTGACTTTGCCGAATTCCTGGTGGAGTTCGATAATTATTACTCTACTAACTCTGAAGAGAATCGTGAGCTGGCAAGCAGTATCTACACGGCGCTCCGGGCTAACGATAAAATTGCCACCAAAACTATAGAGCAGTTCTACGACCCCGTCAAAAACATGTTCTTGCCGGATCGCTTTATCAAAGGCGAGTGCCCCAAGTGTCATGCCAAGGATCAATATGGTGATTCCTGTGAAGTCTGTGGCGCAACTTACAACCCGACTGAGCTGATTAATCCCTATTCTGCAGTCTCAGGTGCAGTGCCCGTGCGCAAGGAAACCGAACATTATTTCTTCAAGCTTTCTGAGTGCGCACAATTCCTGAAAGAGTGGACACGTTCTGGCACCCTGCAGGCAGAAGCCGCCAACAAGATGAATGAATGGCTGGGTGACGATAGCGAAAACAAGCTTTCGGACTGGGATATTTCGCGAGACGCGCCATATTTTGGCTTTGAAATCCCCGATGCGCCCGGCAAGTACTTCTATGTATGGCTGGATGCGCCCATAGGCTATATGGCCAGCTTCAAGAATCTGTGTTCGAAAAATGGATTGGATTTTGACGAGTATTGGAAAAAAGACTCAACTACCGAGCTATACCATTTTATCGGCAAAGACATTCTTTATTTCCATGCGCTATTTTGGCCAGCGACTCTGGAATATTCCGGCCACCGCACACCAACCAATGTATTTGCCCATGGATTCCTGACAGTCAACGGCGAAAAGATGTCCAAATCTCGCGGCACTTTCATTACTGCACGCAGCTACCTTGAGCACGTCAAAAATCCTGAATACCTGCGGTATTACTATGCTGCCAAGTTGAATGGCTCAATGGAGGATATTGACCTGAACCTGGAAGACTTCGTGGCGCGGGTGAATAGTGATTTGGTGGGTAAGTACATCAATATTGCGAGTCGAACTGCAGGATTCATCACAAAACATTTCGATGGAAAAGTTGAAAAAATATCTAATTTGCCAGTGATTGATGAAATAAGAAAAGCAGCTCCAGTGATATCTGAATGTTACGAAAATCGAGATTTCAGCCGTGCCTTGCGGGAAATCATGCGTTTGACAGATCTCGCCAATGCAAATATTGCGGAAGCAGCACCTTGGGTTAAGGCTAAGCAAGAGGGCACTGACGCTAAAACCTCATTGGAGCTAGACTGCTCGGCGGCATTAGAGATGTTTCGCCTACTGACTATCTATCTGAAACCAGTATTGCCAGACTTGGCAGCCAACATCGAAAAATTTCTCAATGTGCCTGAGTTAACTTGGGATTCAGTAAATACAGCTTTTGAGTCCGGCCATCGTATTAATGATTATTCGCATCTCATTACTCGTATAGATCAAAAACAGATTGCATCCATGACCGAAGCCAATAAAGAAAACCTGCAAGCTACAACTCAGGCAACGCCAGTTGCTGCGCAACCCACCGCTACGCCAGCAACAGAGGCCAGTTATATCAGTATCGACGACTTCACCAAAGTCGATCTGCGCATCGCTAAAATCGTCAATGCCGAGCATGTGGAAGGGGCCGAAAAGTTACTCAAGCTCACATTGGATATTGGCGAAGAAAATCCGCGTCAGGTGTTTGCCGGAATCAAGTCAGCTTATGACCCGGCCACATTGGTAGGGCGATTGACAGTAATGGTGGCTAACCTCGCTCCGCGCAAGATGAAGTTCGGCATGAGTGAAGGCATGGTGCTGGCTGCCAGTGGTGAAAGTGGTGGGCCGTTTATTCTGTCGCCGGATGTCGGTGCGCAGCCTGGTATGCGTGTGAAATAATAAATAACATTAAGTGAGATACACAAAAAAGCCCCGCTAACTAGCGGGGCTTTTTATTGATAGCGACATACTTGTTGCTATATGTTTACTTCTTCTTGTCGGCTGCGGCTTTCTCGGCAGCTGCTTTTTCAGCTTTGGCTGCTCTTGCTTTGGCCATGCTGTCAGTAGGCGCTGCAGGGGCAGCACTGCCACTGACGGCTACCTTGCCTTTTAGGCTGGCAACAGTCTTATCGCCAAAACCTGGGACTTTATTAAGATCATCAATGGATTTGAAGCCGCCATTTTTCTTGCGGTAATCAAGAATAGCCTGTGCTTTTACCGGGCCAACACCTTCCAGGGTTTCAAGTTCAGCTTGAGTTGCGGTATTGAGGTTAACAGCTGCAAAAGCGCTGAATGAGAGGCTAACTAAGGCAATAAAAACTAACAACATTCTTTTCATTCTTCTTCTCCTGATTGTGTTGAGTTATTGTTAAATGCGACGCGTATTCAGTGCGTTGAAAGAGCATAGCATAGGCTTTTGCAAAAACGCCAACAATGTATTCAGGGAGGAAGAACGATTAAGTCGGATGGATTTCCTGATAAATTTTTTCGAGCGCTTCCAACGGATTTTCCGCCTGGGTAATAGGGCGGCCAATCACCAGGTAACTGGCACCGAAAGATAATGCCAGTGCCGGAGTCATCACACGCGTTTGGTCATTTAATGCGACGTTGGCAGGGCGTATGCCTGGTGTGACGAGCAGGAATTTATCTCCAAGCGCATTTCTGAGGTCTATGGCTTCAAGCGCAGAACATACAACGCCATCCAGCCCGGCCTTTTGTGTCAGCTTTGCCAGATTCAGCACCTGGTCTGCCAGACGGCCCGGGACACCTACCTGATGTAGTGTCATCTGGTCCATGCTGGTCAGCACGGTGACTGCAATCAGCAGAGGGGTATGCCCGGATTTGGTAACGCCTTCCCTGGCAGACTCCATCATGGCCAGCCCGCCGGAGGCATGCACATTAAGCATCCACACGCCAAGGCGGCTGGCTGCTTCACAAGCCTTTGCTACAGTATTGGGTATGTCGTGGAATTTAAGGTCCAGAAACACGCCAAAATCCTTATTGACCAGTGTCTCGACGAGTTGCGGCCCGGCGGCGGTGAACAGCTCTTTGCCAACTTTGACTCGACATAGTTTGGGGTCAAGGGCATCAACCAGTTTTAGTGCGCTGCTGGCGTCTGCAAAGTCGAGGGCAACAACTATCTTAGGGTCTGTGGTCATATTGCTGATTCTTCAAGTAGCGGATTCTTTGGGTTCAGGTGAAATGGATTCCCATGCATTGCATGCCGGGCACTGCCAATGAAAATTGCGCGCCTTGAAACCACACTGGTCGCAGCCGTAAGCATTACGGTTGCCGATGGCATTGCGCACGGTTTGCTGCATGAGGCGAGTGTCGCCTTTATCATCAGCATCTGATACGACCCGGGCTTTGAGCAGATGCTCCAAAGTTTGCAGGCTGGGTTTGCGTTCAAGCTCGTCTCTTGCCAACTTGCTGGCACTCTCAGCACCTTGTTCTGCCAGGGTTATTTCATAGACCACACTGAGCAGTGAAGGCAGTTTGTAGGTCTGGAAATAGTATTTGATCAGCTCTACGCCGTCATCAACCTTGTCTAAGGCGCGGTAGCTATTTAATAGTTTGTTGGCGACCAGACCCAAGTGGTCGGGCTGCTGGAACTCTATGCGCTTCCAGAAGGAAATCGCTACCTTATGTGCACCGGTACTGTTTTCCATATCACCCAGCATGACATTGGCACGTACACAGTTTTTGTTGGCATCCAGCGCCATTTCCAGTTCGTGACGGGCGGTATGCGTATCGTTCTCTAGAATGGATTTCATCGCCATCTCGCAATAGAACTGAGCGATTTCCTTACGGAACGAAATACCCGAAATGCGCTCCAGCTCGGTAGCGCTTTTAATGGCACGCTCCCACTCGCGTTCGCGGATGTAAATCTCCAGTAAAGCACGCAGCGCCGGCTGCTGGTAGCGGCTATCATCCAGCGAGCTAAATAGCTCTTCAGCGCGGTCAAACAGGCCGGCTTTGAGGTAATCCTGGGCTAGCTCAGCTTTAACCGCCTGTCTTTGGGCTGGCGGTAACTCTTTCCTGTCCAGTAAGTTCAAGTGCAAGTTAATGGCACGATCAACCTCACCACTGCGGCGGAACAGGCTACCTAGGGCAAAGTGCAGCTCCAGAGAATCGGCATTGGCCTGCACCGCCTCAATAAAGGCCTCGATGGCTTTATCGTGCTGGTCTGTGATCAGGAAGTTCAGCCCTTTAAAATAGGCGGCAGGCAGGGTGCTGGATTCAGATAGCAACTGGTTGATATCTACACGGGCGGCAATCCAGCCTAGCGTGAAAAACAAGGGTAGGGCTAACAGCCACCAGTATTCAAATTCCATCATGGGTTATATCTTCTTGGGTTGTGCCGAGTTGTCTGTATTTTAGTTATTTGCATCAAGTGGCTGCTTAATCATTAGGTTTCAACGCTTTCAGTTCACGCTTTAATGCAAGCAGTTCCCGCCGCTGACGGATCATGGAAGGGACACATGCAACAACGCCTACTACGATGCCAAAAAAGCAGGTGATGAGCAGCATTAGCGATAGTGGTGCCTGCCAGGCGTAGCCAAGGTAGTAATGCAGGGCTACCGGCTCGACGTTCTTCAGTGCAAAGCCGAGTAGCAGAATGAAAAAAAGTGTGCCGAAAGTAATATAGATAAATCGCATAGTCGGATTTTACCTAAGGCCTTGTGAAAAACCTAAAAGAAACTGCAAAGCCTGATTGAATCAGTAAGATGGTTGGTTCTGCAAGATGTCATAAAAAGATGTCATAAAAAAACGGCAGCATCCCGATTAAGGATACTGCCGTTTTTAAGGCAATGCTTGCTTACTCAGCCAAATCTACTCGTTCGCGTAACTCTTTACCTGCTTTGAAGTGCGGTACATGTTTTTCAGGTACCTGCACCTTGGAGCCGGTCTTTGGGTTGCGGCCGAGACGGGGAGGGCGATAGTTCAGACTGAAACTACCGAACCCCCTGATCTCAATACGTTCCCCGGTTGCAAGGTTATCCGACATTGAGTCAAGGATAGCTTTTACTGATAGCTCAGCATCCTTGACGACCAATTGTGGAAAGCGCGCAGCGAGATTAGCAATTAGCTCTGATTTTGTCATGCCACAATCGCCTTATTCGTTATTTTTGCTATCAAGTTTAGCTTTAAGCAGAGCGCCCAAGTTGGTAGTGCCTGCAGCACCGGCATTGTCATTGCTGAACTTCTGCATTGCATCAGCTTCTTCAGCAATATCTTTAGCCTTGATAGACAGTGTGATAGAACGGCTCTTGCGATCAACATTGGTAATGCGTGCTTCGATCTCTTGGCCTTCCTTCAGTACTGAGCCAACGTCAGTGACTTTTTCCTTGGAAATGTCAGAAGCGCGCAGGTAGCCTTCAACTTCGCCGTCAAGGGTAATCACAGCGCCCTTTTCTTCGATAGTCTTGACGATGCCCTTAACAATCGCACCCTTGTCATTCACTGTGGTGTAAGCACCGAATGGATCGTTATCCATTTGTTTAACGCCAAGAGAGATACGCTCTTTCTCAACATCAATGCTAAGTACCAGGGCAGAGATTTCGTCACCCTTCTTGAAGTTGCGGATAGCTTCTTCGCCAGTTTGATTCCATGACAGGTCAGATAAGTGAACCAGGCCATCGATACCGCCAGGCAAACCTATAAACACGCCGAAGTCAGTAATAGACTTGATCTGGCCGCTAACTTTGTCGCCCTTCTTGTGGGTTGCAGCAAAATCATCCCAAGGATTAGCTTGGCATTGCTTCATGCCCAATGACAGGCGGCGACGATCTTCGTCGATTTCAAGAATCATCACTTCAACTTCATCACCTAATTGGGCGATCTTGGCTGGGTGTACGTTCTTGTTAGTCCAATCCATTTCTGAAACGTGTACCAGACCTTCAATACCTGGCTCGATTTCAACGAATGCGCCGTAGTCGGTCAGGTTAGATACCTTGCCGAACAGGCGAGTGCTGACTGGGTAGCGACGTGTCAATGCAACCCATGGGTCATCACCCAGTTGCTTGATACCCAGTGAAACACGGTTTTTCTCTTGATCAAACTTGAGGATCTTGGCTTCAACTTCTTCGCCAACAGTCAGCACTTCTGATGGGTGCTTAACGCGACGCCATGCCAGATCGGTGATGTGCAACAGACCATCAATGCCGCCCAAGTCAACGAATGCACCGTAGTCGGTAATATTCTTGACGATACCCTTAACGATAGCGCCTTCTTTCAATGAACCCATCAATGCTTCGCGATCAGCACCCATGCTCTCTTCGAGAACAGCGCGGCGTGAAACCACAACGTTGTTACGCTTGCGGTCAAGCTTGATAACCTTGAAATCCCATTCTTTGTTTTCAAATGGGGTAGTGTCTTTAACAGGACGCAGATCCACCAGTGAACCTGGCAGGAAAGCGCGGATACCGTTAACCATAACAGTCAGGCCACCTTTAACGCGACCATTGACTTGACCCTTGATGATACGGGCTTCGTTCATCGCTTCTTCCAGATCCAGCCATGCAGCTAGGCGTTTAGCTTTTTCGCGGGACAGCTTGGTTGAACCATAGCCATCTTCCAGTGATTCGATACATACTTTAACGAAGTCACCAACGTTAACTTCCATCTCGCCACGGTCATTGCGGAATTCGGCGGCATCGATAATGCTTTCGGACTTAAGGCCGGCATTAACAACAACGAAGTCGGAGTCGATGGATACTACTTCTGCGGTGATCACTTCACCGGAGCGCATTTCCTGGCGTGCCAGGCTTTCCTCAAACAGAGCTGCGAAACTTTCGCCGAAAGATGAGGGGGTTGAGGTTGAAACGTTAGTCATTAAAAAAGTTACCTAATATAATCCCGCCGTGCAACGGGGCAAATTAAAAAAGCCATGAACCGGTGAAGTCCACGACACCTAAAGATTACTACTTACACTAAAATTACTGTTTGGCAGCGTTGATTTGCTGATAATCCATAACTGCCTGAACGGCCTGTGCTATAGACAGCTGGCTGGTTTCAAGCAATCTGGCATCTTCAGCTTGCTGCAGTGGTGCAACCGATCTTTCACGGTCTCGCGCATCGCGCTGCTGCAAATCTTGTAAGATGTCGGCTAGATTAGCATGGATTCCTTTTGACATCAACTGCTTATATCGGCGTTCAGCACGAATTTCGGCACTTGCGGTAAGGAATATTTTTGTTGCCGCATCGGGGAAAACCACGGTTGCCATATCCCGTCCATCTGCCACCAGCCCCGGGGCTTTGCGAAAGCTGTGTTGCAGGTCAAGTAAAGCGCGCCTTAAGGCAGGGTGCACCGCCACTTCGGAAGCGCCTTTGCCCATTTCTTCGGTACGTACTTGTTCGCTGACAATTTCATGGTTCAGGTAAATTTCGCCGTTTTCAAACCGAATATCCAGCTCGCCAGCCAGCTTTGCCAGAGCGAATTCGTCTTGCCACGACACTTTGTTGTTGCGTGCTGCCAGCGCCACAATGCGATAAAGCGCGCCGGAGTCGAGATAGTGATACCCGAGTTGTTTTGCAACCAGTTGGGCAACAGTGCCTTTGCCTGAGGCTGATGGGCCGTCTATGGCGATGACAGGAGTGGGAGTTTTTGAGTCAATCATCATTTAAACTTGCGCAATATTAGCAAAACGCTCGAAATAGTCAGGGAATGTTTTTGCCACGCATTTGGGATCATTGATAATAATCGGTACATCCCCCAGAGAGACTAGCGAAAAGCACATTGCCATGCGGTGGTCGTCATAGGTGTCTATTACCGCATTGGGTATCAGTGTGGCGGGTGGGGTAATCGTAATGTAATCAGCACCTTCCTCCACTTTTGCCCCTACCTTGCGCAACTCGGTTGCCATCGCTGTGAGACGGTCGGTCTCCTTGACGCGCCAGCTGGCGATATTGCGCAGTGTAGTCGTACCTTCGGCAAATAGTGCCGCAATAGCCAAGGTCATGGCTGCATCGGGGATATGGTTGCAGTCCAGATCCACGGCTTTTAGTTTCCCTGATGGGGCACTGGCTTCTATCCAGTTCTCACCATAGGCGATATTTGCTCCCATCAGCTCGAGTGCTTCTGCAAAGCGCACATCGCCCTGTATGCTGTTTTTACCTACGCCATTAACGCGCACCGGTCCGCCGCCAATGGCGCCGGCAGCCAGAAAGTAAGAGGCCGATGAGGCGTCACCTTCGACGAAAATAGTGGATGGGGTTTGGTAGCTGCTATTTGCAGGAATAATAAAACGCTGCCAGCCTTCGCGCTCGACCATGACGCCAAAGCGCGCCATCAGGTTGAGGGTGATCTCAATGTAGGGCTTGGAAATTAGCTCACCAACTACCTCAATAGTATGTTTTTCCCCCGTCAAGGGTAGTGCCATCAATAATGCGGTCAGAAACTGGCTGGAAACGTCGCCACGAATCTTAATTGGGGCATCAGCCGTGATATCGGCTGGGGCAATGGCCAGCGGCGGGAAACCCTCGTTTGCCAGATAGCGGATGTTTGCTCCGGCCTGACGCAAGGCCTCTACCAGGTCGCCAATCGGACGCTCATGCATACGCGCTACGCCGGAAAGCTTGTAATTGCCGCCAGACAAGGCAAGCGCAGCTGTTAACGGACGAAAGGCGGTGCCTGCATTTCCAAGAAATAAATCCGCCTGCTTGACACTGAAGGCGCCACCACTGCCGACAACACGCCAGTCATGCTCGCCGATTTTTTCCAGACTGACGCCCAATACAATAAGCGCTTCCAGCATGCGCTCGGTATCGTCCGAGGCTAACAGGTCACGTATTTCTGTAGTGCCGTGGGCCAAAGCCGCGAGCAGCAAGGTGCGATTGGAGATGCTTTTGGAGCCGGGGAGCAAGACATGGCCTTGTGCGGAGCCTGCTGGTTTTAGTGCAAGTGATTCCATTATTTTTGCAGCTTTTCTCTGTTGTCTGCCCATGCGTTGCGGGCCTGGCTGGCTTGTTCAAACAATGATTGCAAGCCGGCGCTATCACTATTTTGGAGCAGGGTCTGCATGCGTGCTAGCTCGGTTTGGTAAGCGGCAAGCTCTTTAAGTAAGGCGGTACGGTTGGCAAGGCTGATATCTCGCCACATTTCAGGGGAACTGCCTGCAATACGGGTAAAGTCGCGGAAGCCGCTGGCGGCGAAGTCGAAGAGCTGCTTGGCATTAGGGCGTGCAGCCAGGTCATCAACCAGGGCAAATGCCAGCAGGTGAGGTAAGTGGCTCACTGCGGCAAAAATGCTGTCATGCTGTTCTGATGTCATCTCGCTGACTTTGGCGCCAGCGAGCTGCCATAGTGTGCTTACCTGTTTAACGGCCGTTGCACTGGTCTGCTCGGTGGGGGTTAGTACCACGTTTTTACCGTCGAATAAATCTGCCTTGGCGGCAGTAACGCCACTTTTTTCGGCCCCCGCAATCGGGTGACCAGGCACAAATTGCGAGATTTTTTTGCCCAGCAGGGTTTGGGCATGCTGGATTACATCAGATTTAGTGCTGCCGACATCTGTAATGGTGGTTTGTGGTTCAAGGTGAGGTGCAATGGCGCTAAATATGCTGGCAGTCTGCGCAACCGGAACGGCGATGAGCACCATGTCTGCGTTAACGAGTGCGCGCGCGGCATCGGATTCAATCTCATTGATAACGCCCAGGTTTAATGCGGATTGCAGGCTGTCACCCGTGCGGCCCACACCCACGATATACAGTGCGGGGTTTTGCCGCTTCAAGGCAAGCGCCACAGAGCCACCAATGAGGCCCACGCCAAAGATTACGAGTTTATTCAATTGTATAGTCACTATTCGCTAGCAGGTTTTATATACCGGATTTTTACCAGTGCGAATTGTAGCATGCGTAAAACGTTGTTTTTTGGGATTAGATAACGCGGGGAGATGCCAGGAGCAATTTGAAAACAAGAGCGGCATTCTAGTGCAGGGCTCAATCCACACTAAAATGCCGATTGCCATGGAGATGACACTGAATAAGAGTAATATCTATGCAAATAGTTCAAAACTTGTTCAGTTATTTGTGATGCAAATGATTGATTGCCTGCCATTCACCGTCTATCAATGCTTGCTGCGGCAGGAAGTTCTGCTTATAGGCCATTTTGCGGCTTTCCTTAATCCAGTAGCCAAGATAGAGGTGAGGTAGCTGCAGGCTGCGACACCATTCCAATTGCCACAGGATATTGTAAGTGCCGTAACTGCTGGCGTGATCGGTCGTGTCATAAAACGTATACACCGCAGAGATGCCGTCGTGCACTATATCCACCACGCTGACTATTTTCAGCACGCCATTCTGCCTGAACTCTACCATCTTGCTGTCCACATTGCTTTGCACCAGGAAGTTGCGGTATTGCTCGGTAGTTTCCTGGGCATCGGCACCTTGATGACGTGCGGCCTGATAGGCGACATACAGTTGGTAATGATCTTCATGAAACTCAAGCGGAATAATCTTCGCGGTCAATTCCTGGTGACGCTTGAAAGCGCGCTGCTGGCTGCGGCTGGCCTGGAAATCTGTCACCGGTAGGCGCACCGGGATGCACGCGTTACATTTTTCGCAGTGCGGACGGTAAGTGAATTTTCCGCTACGGCGAAAACCAAGCTGGATAAGGCCGCTGTAGGTATCAGCATTAATGAGGTGGTGCGGTGCTGCAATGAGCGACTGCGCCTGGCGGCCTTCTATATAGCCACAGGCGTACGAAGTGGTGGCATAGAATTGCAGCTTTTGTAACGGTGGGTCGCCGGGCAGGGTCATGGTGTCAAGTTTACCAATTCTGATAGCCGCTGTGAGAATTCCGCACGTGAGATTTCCCTGGCGCCCAAGGATGCCAGGTGCGAGGTTTTCATCTGGCAATCTATCAGGCCAAAGCCTTGTGCCTGAAGATGCTGAACCCAATGCACAAAAGCAAGTTTAGAGGCATCAGTAACGCGGTGGAACATGGACTCACCATAAAACATTTTGCCTATCGCTACTCCATACAGTCCGCCCGCCAACTGCCCATCTATCCACGTTTCTGCACTATGCGCGTAACCGAGTTGGTGTAGCCGGCAGTAGCCTTCAATTATCTCGTCAGTAATCCATGTGCCATCTTGTCCTGGGCGTCCGGATTCCGCACATGCCAGCATCACCTCGTGAAATGCCGTATCAAACCTTATTTCGTAGTCGTTATGCTTGATACGTTTGCCAAGAGAGCGTGAGATTTTTAATTCATCCGGAAATAGCACCATACGCGGGTCTGGACTCCACCACAGCACAGGTTCGCCAGCGCTGAACCATGGAAATATGCCTTGCCGGTAGGCAGATAGCAGGCGCTTCTCAGACAGGTCCCCGCCAATCGCCAGCAGCCCGTTAGGTTCAGCCAAGGCATAACCTAAAGGCGGAAAAGGGCTGTGGTTGCTCAGTGCGGCAACGCGGCCGGTGGGAAGTTGATAATAGTTTTCTAGCATGTTGAAAAGGGTTTAAATCAATATCCAGTCTGGTCAGCCTGCCACTTTAAGCGTTCAGTATATGCTTAAGGCTAACGTTTTCATCAGAGCTTGATAAGCGGGCTTTACCCAACTGACACTTTATGCTTCAATCATTGCATGCGAATACTCCGCGCTTTTATTCTAATGCTCATCACAATTCTTGTGACTGATACTGTGTATGCGGGTTCCATTTACACCAGTGCGATGATGCAGGATGTATCGACATCTGCCGACATTGCCCAACTGCATGAGCATGACGATACGATGCTTATGGGCATTGTTCAAACAAGTGCGACAGAGCCTGAGCATGAAAAGCACTCGTCAGGCTCGCCCTGCGCTAATTGCCATCACTGTCTGGCATGTCTCACCATGATGCCGGTGGCGATGTTATTTGTTCCTTCACTCTTGTCCCACCCAGTGCTGGCCGATGCCGAAAATGGCATATACCACGGGCCCAGCATCAATCGTCTGCAACGTCCGCCCATACAGTTTTAACTCAATGCATCGGCTTGTCCGTTGCTCCAGTTTTTCCATACTATTTTTTAAATTTGTTCCCCGTGAAATATGGTGGAACAGAGTGCTATTGGAGTGCGTTTACAATGAAAAATCACCATACCTTAAACAAATACGGAGGCCTGGCCTTGCTTAGCCTGATGCTGGGCGGATGCGCTGGTTTCAGCAGCGACAGGGGGTTCACCTCTGTGCAGCAAGCCGCACAGCAGCGGCTTGGCAAAGCAGTGGAGTGGCCTAGGACTGATGCGGAAGCCAGCAAACTGGTCGAGCGGGTTGATGAGTTGCTCAAGTCCCCGCTGGATGTCGAATCAGCAGTGCAAGTCGCATTGCTGAATAACAAGAGTTTACAGGCCTCATTTTATGGTCTCGACATTTCTGAGGCTGACCTGGTGCAGGCAGGGCGCTTGCCCAATCCGCGCTTCAGCATGCTGTATGCGCGGCACAATGGCGATTACAAGATAGAGCAGGCGCTGACTTTTAATGTGTTTTCACTGCTAATCATGCCGAAAGCCAAGGCCATAGAGCAGCGTCGGTTTGAACTGACGCAAAAAATGGTGGCGCAAGAAGTCTTCAGGCTGGCACGCGATACCCGTAACGCATATTTCAATGCGGTAGCTGCAAACGAAGCCATGCGATATATGAGCCAGGTGAAGGATGCGGCCGAAGCCGGTAGCGAGCTGGCACGCGGCATGACTCAAAAAGGTAACTGGAGCAAGCTGGAACAGGCGCGTGAGCAGGGCTTTTATGCGGATGCCATGCTGGAATTTACGCGTGCCAAAAATGCACAAATTGCCAGTCGCGAGCGTCTGCTGCGATTGCTCAGTCTGAGCGATGCCCAAGCCGGTTTTAAACTCGCAGAGCGTCTGCCTGATTTGCCGGATACGCCGCAAGCCTTGCCGCAAGCAGAGCAAACAGCCATGCAGCAACGGGTCGATCTGCAGATTATCCGGGCCGATACTGAGGTGCTGGCGAAAGAGCTGGGGCTGACCAAGGCGACACGCTTTATCAATGTATTGGAGCTTGGGCCGGCGCGTGTGCTGGAAGGCTCGAGAAACGAACCTTACAAGAACGGCGTGGATATCTCCTTTGAGTTGCCTTTGTTTGACTGGGGCGATGCGCGCGTAGCCCGTGCTGAGGCCCGCTATATGCAGGCGGTCAACCGTGCGGCCCAGGCCGCTGTCGATGCCCGTTCCGAGGTGCGGCAGTCGTATGCCAGCTACCGTGCCAACTACGATGTTGCCAAACATTACCGCGACGAGATTATCCCTTTGCGCAAGCGCATTTCCGAAGAGAATCAGTTGCGCTACAACGGCATGCTGGTGAGTGTGTTCGAGCTGTTGGCAGATGCGCGTGCCCAGGTTGGCAGCGTGAATAGCTATATCGAGGCGCTGCGCGAGTTCTGGCTGAGCGAAAGTGATTTGCAATTGAGCATGATAGGCGGCACTGCCCCGGCAAAAGGAGAATTCTGATGGCGACAAGACGTGATTTTTTTAAATGGGCAGGTGCTGCGGTGGCGGCAAGCTCGGTGAGCAAGGTGGCGATGGCTGCATTGCCGGAGATTATTACGACGGACAAGGCGGATACGCATGCACCTTTAAGCCCGGCCACTGGACGGCCTTACAATCCGGTAGTGACGCTTAACGGATGGAGCCTGCCATGGCGCATGAAGAATGGGGTGAAAGAGTTTCATTTGGTAGCAGAGCCTGTGGTGCGTGAAATCGCGCCCGGTATGAAAGCGCACCTATGGGGCTATAACGGGCAGAGCCCCGGACCGACCATCGAGGTGGTGGAGGGTGACAGGGTGCGTATATTTGTCACCAACCGCTTGCCGGAAAAAACCACCATACACTGGCATGGGCAGCCCGTGCCGAATGGCATGGACGGCGTGGCAGGGCTGACTCAGCCAGCTATCATGCCAGGAAAAACCTATGTTTATGAGTTTGAAGCCAAGCGCCCCGGCACCTTTATGTATCACCCGCATGCCGATGAAATGACGCAAATGGCCATGGGCATGATGGGTTCCTGGGTCACGCACCCGAAGAATCCGAAATTCATGGCGGTCGATCGGGATTACATATTCCTGCTAAATAGCTATGACATTGATCCTGGCAGTTATACGCCCCGCGTCAATACCATGCTGGACTTTAACCTGTGGACCTGGAACAGTCGTGCTTTTCCGGGCATATCGCCTATTGTTGCAGGCCTTGGAGACCGGGTACGTATCCGTATCGGCAACCTCACCATGACCAATCACCCTATGCATCTGCATGGTCATGAGTTTACCGTGACCGGTACTGATGGTGGCTGGGTACCTGCCACTGCACGCTGGCCGGAAGTGACCACAGATATAGGCGTAGGCCAGATGCGGGCAATTGAATTTGTCGCGAATGCTCCGGGCGACTGGGCATTTCATTGCCATAAAAGCCACCACACCATGAATGCGATGGGGCATCAGGTACCCACTATGATAGGCGTCAATCAGCAGCAGGCCATGGATAAAATCACTAACCTGCTGCCGGATTACATGGCCATGGGAGAGACTGGAATGGCGGGCATGAGTGAGATGGAAATGCCCTTGCCGGAAAACACCTTACCCATGATGACAGGACAGGGACAGTTCGGTGCTATCGATATGGGCGGCATGTTTACTACGGTGAAAGTACGTAAAGGCCTGGCTAAAGGAGATTACCGGGATCCCGGTAATTACCAGATTCCTTCTGCGACGCTGGCCTATGAGTTTACGGGGGAATTGCCGGAAGCTACACGGCCAAAAGCGCAGGATGAATTGCCCGGTATCGAGCTGGATGTGAGAAAGCCATCCGGGCATTCCGGCCATTGAGTCTTGCGCGTAAATGGGGCGCGCCAATGGATCCGGGATTTAGTCAGGATGCGACTTCGACATAGACCTGGTAGTTATCGCCACTGCCTAGCTTGGCCTGGTACATGGCCTGGTCAGCCTGACGCATGATGCTATCTGGTGTGTCTTCAGGCGCTATGTTGAGTACCATGCCGGCACTGGCGCTTACCCGGACTTCCTGCTGTTTGATCATGTAAGGAGCCTTGATGCTATCCAGTATGCGCTGGAGCGTGAGGTGCGCCTCTTGCTCGGATTTCAGGTCGCATAACAGCAGGGCAAACTCATCACCGCCCATGCGTGCCACTGTGTCGCCAAGGCGCAAGCTATCGCGAATACGCTGTGAAAGCTGGATTAGCAACTCATCACCGGCATCATGGCCCAGTGCGTCATTGATGGGCTTGAATCCATCCAGGTCGAGATAGCAAACTGCAAGCATTTCCTTGGTGCGTTTAGCTTTCGCAATGGCATGGTTCAATCGGTCAGAAAATAATGCCCGATTCGGCAGCTTGGTCAATACATCATGGTAGGCCATCTGCTCCAGGCTTTCCTGCTGCTGCTTCATCAGCGTAATGTCGGAGAATACCCCTACATAGTGACTGATCTCGCCCTGCTCATCGCGCACCGTAGAGATATCGAGTGATGCGATGTATTCTTTGCCGCTTTTATGCTTGTTCTTGATTTCTCCATGCCATTCACCTTTGGATTTAACGGCTTTGATGAGATGAGGCAATTTGCCGATATTGAATTTGGCAAAATAAAGCTGGCGCGGGTTCTTGCCTATCGCTTCCAGTCGGGAAAAGCCGGTGAGCTGTTCAAATGCAGGGTTGACCTGAATGATATTGACATTGGCATCTGTAATGAAAATACCATCATGGGTATGGTCGAATACGCTGGCAGCCAGGCTCAGCCTTTCGGTATTGTGCTTAAGTGTGCCTATGAGTTCACGCAGGTTGCCCCGCATTTTGAGCATGTCGTCCATCAGTGTGCCGCTCTGAGCCACCAGGCTATCCTCAAGCAAATCACCTTCAGCAATGCGCCTGACCAAAGCAACGGCCTCAGCTGGATCACCGCCAATAGGGGTAATCACCAGTCTTCTAAGTTGCGAGGCTACCAGTGTGGTAAGCAACAGCAGGATAAGCACGCCACCACAAACGATATACAGGCCTTTGACCAGACCTGCAGCCAGCGCCTCGTGGTCGGGGTAAGCAAACACGACTTTAAATCCCCAGCTCGGCATATCCTCGCTGACAAAACTCCATGAGTTCGGGCGTTCGCGCAATAATTTTTCTGCCGTCTCCGGCTTAACATGTGCGGACACAAAGCGGATGGCATTATGCTCGTCAAGCATGGCGGCGAAACCCGATTCCAGAAAACGTGTTTGCTCGACCGCCTCACGCAAAGCCTGGATGTTGGCTTCATAGCCTACGTACCAGATGCCGATGACTTCGCCTGCCTCATCAAACATAGGTTCATAGCCGGTAATGTAGGGATTGCCAAGAATATCCACTACACCATAAAACGCACTTCCCTGACGAATAGCCTTGATAGCTTTGCCATTAGGGTCAAGCTCTGTGCCTATGGCCCGTTCACGACGGGGTTTTTTGATATTGGTGGAGATGCGGATGAAACCATCCCCTGATTTAACAAACAAGGTGGCTGTGCCATCGACAATATGGGTAACGCGGTCTACCAGGTTAATGCTATTGGTTTGCGGTGTTTTTCCGAGAACCAGATTGGGGATGATTTTTCCGTTCAGTGTCGTCATGCCGTCTATACGCGCGATGCCGATAAGATCCGCTTCGCTGCGCAGCAGTCGCATGGAGGCTTTGACTTTATCCCCAACCAGCGATTGGGTCAGGGTTAACAGGCGTAACTGTCCCTGCGCCATGAGTTGCGCGTTGCGCTCAATAGATTCAATCTCCCGGTTTGATTGTATTGACGCGAGGACAAAAGCAACGGCAATGATCACCAGTACAAGTGGTATCAGCAGGCGTTGCAGTGTGGATATTTTTTCCATGAACCCAGCTTAAATTCGATGCGTAGCCGAAAAGTTATAGTTTTTAGTTATTGTCATAGCTTTCTAACATAATGCAGAGTCATTGAAAATGAAAATCTTTCTTCGTAATCAACTATTTCCAGAGTAAAATAGTCGGGTTATAAAGCTGGGTTATGGAATCTGTTAATGGAAATAGCACGACCAATCAATCAATACCGCCCCTATTGGGCCAAGCGTTTCGGCACATCCCCGGTACTACCTATGAGCCGCGAGGAGATGGATGCACTCGGCTGGGATAGTTGCGACATTATCCTGGTCTCAGGCGACGCTTATATCGATCACCCCAGCTTCGGCATGGCACTGGTCGGGCGCTTGCTTGAATCCCAGGGTTTTCGTGTGGGTATTATTGCCCAACCTGATTGGTTAACGGCAGATGCTTTCAAAGCTTTAGGTAAGCCTAATCTGTATTTTGGCGTTACAGCAGGCAATATGGACTCGCTGGTGAACCGTTACACTGCAGACCGCAAAATTCGTTCCGATGATGCCTACACTCCCAATGCCGAGGCCGGCAAGCGTCCCGATCGCGCCGTGCTGGTGTATTCGCAGCGCTGTCGCGAAGCCTATCCTGACGTACCGCTGGTGATAGGCAGTATCGAGGCCAGCCTGCGCCGTATTGCTCATTATGACTATTGGTCCGACAAGGTGCGTCGCTCCGTGCTGGTTGACTCCAAGGCGGATATTCTGCTTTATGGCAATGCGGAGCGCGCATTGGTAGAGCTTAGCCATCGCCTCGGTCGCGGTGAAAAAGTCGCTGATATTACGGATATACGTGGCACAGCCTATTTGCGTAAATCATTGCCGGAAGGCTGGCAGGAAGTCGCCTCTACCAATCTGGACAGGCCTGGCAAGGTCGATACACATGTAGACCCGTACGAAATGAAGATGGGTGCAGGTACCAGTTGCGAGACTGAGGCCAAGGCCACCGAAGCCAAGTTGAGCGCGGCTGGCGTTGCCGTGCCGCAGCTGCCTGAAGGTGTGCAGCCTATCCAGATAGTGCGCAAACCCAAAGCGGACAGGGCCATGCAAGTGGTGCGTTTGCCGTCTTATGAGGACGTGTCGAGAGACCCGGTACTTTATGCCCACGCTTCGCGCGTACTGCATCTTGAAGCTAACCCCGGCAATGCGCGCGCGCTGGTGCAACGTCATGGGGATCGTGAAGTCTGGCTCAATCCGCCGCCGATCCCACTGACCACCAAGGAAATGGACTACGTATATGACTTGCCGTATGCGCGCAAACCCCACCCGGCTTACGAGGATGCCAAAATCCCGGCTTGGGAAATGATCCGTTTTTCGGTCAACATCATGCGGGGTTGCTTTGGCGGCTGCACATTCTGTTCCATTACCGAGCATGAGGGGCGCATTATCCAGAGTCGTTCCGAAGAATCCATACTTAATGAAATCGTTGAGATCCGCGACAAGGTAGAAGGCTTTACCGGAGTGATTTCCGATCTTGGCGGCCCCACGGCCAATATGTACCGCATGGCCTGCAAGAGCGAGAAAATCGAACAATCCTGTCGCAAACTGTCATGCGTGTATCCGGGCATCTGCGAAAACCTCAATACCGACCACTCCGCGCTGATCCAGCTCTACCGCAAAGCCCGTAATATCAAGGGTGTTAAAAAGATACTGGTTAGCTCCGGGCTGCGTTACGACCTTGCCGTGACTTCACCCGAGTATGTAAAAGAGCTGGTGCAGCATCATGTCGGCGGCTATTTGAAGATCGCGCCTGAGCATAGTGAAGAAAACGTATTGTCGAAGATGATGAAGCCAGGCATGGGAGCTTATGACAAATTCAAGGAAATGTTCGAGCGCTTCTCCAAAGAGGCGGGCAAGGAGCAATACCTGATTCCATATTTCATCGCCGCGCATCCCGGCACCACCGATGAAGACATGCTGAACCTGGCGCTATGGCTAAAGCGTAATAACTTCCGGTTGGATCAGGTACAGACATTCACTCCGACGCCCATGGCGATGGCGACTGCCATGTACCATTCTGGCAAAAACCCGTTGCGCAAGGTCACTGCCGATAGCGATTCAGTGCCTATCCCTAAGGCAGGCGGTGTACGACGCTTGCACAAAGCATTTATCCGCTACCATGACCCGAATAACTGGCCCATGCTGCGTGAGGCTTTGAACAAGATGGGGCGTGCCGATCTGATCGGTAATGGCAAGAAACACCTCATCCCCGCATGGCAACCAATTGCGGCGAAACCAGTTGTTCCGGCAAAAGTCAGCAGGGTAGAGCGAACTAGATCGCCACTTGCCGTGTCGAAAAAAGCAATTCGTCCATCACGCCAGAGATAAGCTGTCCTGGCTGTGATGTTTGTTCAATAAATAAACATAAAGTCAGGATAGTTATGCATACACTCCATCTTAAAAGCCTCCTGCGAGGCTTTTTTTCTATGGCATTACTTGGCCTGGTCTTACCTGGCTTTATCAGTTTCGGCCTGGTTGCCCATGCGCAGGCTGCAGAAAGCGGCTTGTTATGGAAGCTGGAAGCACCAAACGGAAAAGTCAGTTACCTGTTCGGTACCATGCATTCTGACGATAAACGCATCAATAATTTTTCGCCTGCGCTGACCAAGGCACTGGATGAGTCGGAGGCTTTCATGATGGAGACTTTGCCACCAAGAGATCCTTCGATATTCCTCATGTCGGAAGGGCGAAATCTTGCGGAGATGCTCACTGAGAAAGAGTTCGACAAAGTGCGCGAGCTTGCTGATTTTCATTCCATGCATATCGAAGCCGCCATGCGCATGAAGCCATGGTTACTGGCTGTGGTGTTTGACCTGCCCAAGCCGCAAACGCCCTATGCTCAGGATGTTCAGCTATATACGCTAGCACAGGATAAGTCTAAACAAACGCTGGGCCTGGAAGACGCCACTGAGCATTTTTCTGCGATGGACAGCTTTAGTATGGATGAGCAGCTGGTGATGTTGCGTGCGGTATTGAAGCGCAGCCAGAAAGAAAAACAGCGCGACTTTGAGGCCCTGATCAAGGCTTACCTTAAAGGCGATTTGGCAAAAATAGGTTTGCTCGATGACAAGATCACCGGCGGCATATTACCCAAAGAGCTGTGGCAAAAAATGCGCGCCAAACTGCTGGATGAACGCAATATACGCATGGCCGAACGTATTGTCAGCCAAGCCAGCGAAAACTCGGTATTTGTGGCAGTGGGCGCTTCACACTTGCCGGGTGACAATGGCTTGATTGCAAGGCTAAAAGCCGCTAATTACAAGGTAAGCCCTGTGCGCTAGGCTTACTACATCAAAAATAGCTTTACGCTTCCCTCAAGGCTTTTAAAGTGCTGAGACCAGCATGGCGGTGCGTTTTTTGCTGTGTTTTTCGATGTACATTTTTTCATCGGCCTCTGCGCAGGCCATAGGCAGACCTTCTTCAGGCCTGCGCATTGCCAGTCCAATGGAGGCTTCAACCCCGGCTGCAGCCAGGCACTCACGTATCCTGTTTTCCAGGATTTTGGAGGAAGCCGCATCACACTCTACCCCAAGTACGCAGAACTCATCGCCGCCCAGTCTAGCCACTACGTCCGAGGTACGGGTGGCCTCCAGTAGCGCAAGGCTGGCCTTTATCAAAAGCTTATCGCCTGCGGCGTGGCCATAACGGTCGTTGGTTTCTTTCAGTCCATCGAGGTCGATATTCACTACGCAAGCCGGATGGCCATAGCGGTGGCAACGGTTTTCTTCCTTGGTGATCAGCTGTGTCCAGCCCAGGCGATTGTACAAATTGGTCAGGCCGTCGCGGGTCGCTTCGGCTTCGGCACGTTCAGCGCGACGCACAGCATCGGTGGTTTTTAGTTCGGCATCCAGTAACGAGCTCAACAGGCTGGCCATCAACTCAATCAATGGCTGTTCGCGGATCAGCTCTTCCGCTTGCGGCGATGGGTCCAATGCGCACAAGGTGCCGAATAATGAACCGTCACTGTTCGTTAACGGCACGCCGATATAGGCGCCGACATTCACCTGCTGGCCCATGGGCGATTGCACATAGGCCGGGATCAGCCCGATTTCAGGGGCGATGCGCGGGCCCAGACCATCCACCATTCTGGAGCAGAGTGAGTCACGCCATTCCATCACGGTGCCTTCATTGATGCCGTAGCCATGGTCTTCGGTGCTCAGCACTATCCAGTCATCGCCTTCGGTGCGTGTTAGCATCCACAGGTCAAAGCCCAGCCTGTCATGCAGAAGTTTCAGTGTTTGTTTGCCAGCCGATTGAAAGTCTTGAGCCATGGTGTCCACCCCTAAATGCTTTTTTTGTTAAAAACAACCAGCATGTTTTAAGTGTGAGCTGGTCGTTAATTACTTGCTTGAGTCATTATCGGTGGGGTGTAGGACAAACTTTAATGCTGGGGTACGGAGAAACATTAAGAATGTTCTACATTTATTTTTTTTGAGTGGCTTTGTTGATAAGCATCGCTATGAGTTTTTTGTTCTCCAGTTTTTTTGCCAGAGATAAAGCGGTTTCACCATTTCTAGTGGTGGCAGTGATGTCAGCGCCCCTCTCGATGAGTATCTCAGCAACTTCAAGCGTACCACCAGAAAGGGAGAGTAGTAGCGGCGTATAACCCAGCCGGTCGCGAATATTGATAATCGCCCCTCTTTTGATCAGAGTTTCTGCTATAGCTTTGTAGCCATGTGTTGGCTTGCCACAAGCGAGCAAAAGCGGAGTTAGTCCATCTTTGCCTCTAGCGTTAACATCAGCTCCAGCATTCAACAAAATTTGCGCGATTACCGTATATCCTTTTTTTAACGCTATGAGAATAGGAGGGGCGCCATGTTCATCGACAATGTGAATGTTAAAGCTAGCTCGAACGAAAAGATCAATTTTTGCTTTGTCTCCATTTTGGAGTGCTTGGAAAAACTGATCTTTGTTAAAGTTGATGCCATGCAGCTTAAGCTCATTGATGGCGTCTTGCTTGTCCTCAGCTTTACGCAAGGTTTCTAACTCGCGGAATTCTCGTAGCTTGATGATATCGGTCAGAACTTTGCTGGGGAAGCCTTGGCGCCCTCCGCGTTTGTCGATGAGCAAATCACTAAAGTAATTATTAATTTCTACCGTATCCCAGAGTTGCTCAATTTTCACCAGAATACGGTCATAACTTTCCTCCAGGGCATAAGGATAATCATCCCCTAGGCACTCAAATAAGGGATGTTTCATCTTGTGAAAATCCTATTTTGATGGCTTGATAACATCATCAGTATGCTTTGGTTGCTTGCTAGTCCCCATTTAATTATTACAAATGACGGGTAATATGCAAAATAAAATCAAAAATGGTTTAGCTAGGTAATTGACCTATTCGAGGTTTATTGGATATTTAAATTACTATTCTAGTTGCAGTGCTTAAATGCAATTTCGGACTGTTGAAATGCAGAAATAGCCTATTGCGCAGTCTGCTGGCGTTTATATTCGTTGAGCTTCATGGATAAATACTCTTCACGATCAACCTCATGCAATTGTCGTGCATAGCGTTCGGTAGAGGTAAACCATCTTTGCAGGCGCTCATCGAGCTGATTGGCAGTAGGGTGGTTTATGGTAGCAAGGTAGGCGTCGATGGCCAGGTAGTAGCGCATGGTATTACGCTCAACTACCCCCCGCACGCCGCCTACATACTGCGGCTCAGCATCATTTTTCTTGCCGGTGATGGTGAATCCAACTTTGTCGGCACCTATGGTGGCCAAGTAGGTTTTCATGGCAAGTCTGCCGGCCATGCCATAGGAGTATGAGTAAGTGAGATGCAGAAAAGTACGCTTGGCATCAATGGCAACGGCTTCCAGCGACATGTGGTAATCCTTGGTGCTCAATGGTCCCTGTTCAGCATCCAGTTCAATCTGGAAGTAGTCCGACGTACTGGCAACTGATTTATAGTCAAACTCTACCCGGTAAGCATCTGCCAGTGACTGTTCTGTTTTCTTCCCAATATTGACACTGAGCGTGGCAGCTTTCTGCGCATCTGCCACTGAGTTGTCCGCATGGCAATACTTGGTGTTGACATGCTGGATCAGCACATCACACCAGTTGTCCGGGCCTTTTTCAGCATCATTGAGGGCGGCATTTACGGTAGCAAAAGGGTGGTCTACAACTGCGTAGATGTCGCCTTTGAGGGAGGTGGGTGACTCGGTGGAGTTCAGGTAGAGCGGGCGTTGAAACTGGTTATGCTTAAGCTTGGCTGCGAGTGCGGCATATTGGCTGCGCAGGTTATCAGCAGAGCCGCTTTCAGGCGGTGCTGCAAGCGCGGTGCCGGAGATTGCCAGTACAAGGGCAATATGCGCTGCATGTGCTACTTTATATAAAATATTCAGAATATCCCTTTAAGTTAAAGCCTGCAAAACCGGCAGGCGCTATAACCAACGTGCCCAAAGCCTGGCAGCACGTTCTTTGACACGCATCATGACAGAACGTTGTCGCCACTCTTGCAAGGTGATGGCTTTGGATGATTGCAGATCCTGCTCGAACATGGTCTGCATCTGTAAACCGAAATCCTGGCCCAGCAATACGGCGTTGATTTCATGGTTATGCAAAAAGCTACGCCAATCCAGGTTGGTGGAGCCTATGGTGGACCACACGCTATCAATCAAGGCGGTCTTGGCATGCAGGATAGAGTCTTGCCGTTCATAAATCTTCACGCCGGCACTAAGCAGCTCATCGTAGTAGGAGCGCGAAGCATAAAACACCAGGTCTGAGTCGCTTTTGCTTGGTAGTAACAACCTGACATCTACGCCACGCTGGGCTGCACCTTTGAGCGCCAGCAATAACTGCGGGTCTGGGACAAAATAGGCATTGGTAATAAACGCCTGGGTTTCCGCACTGTTGATCGCTGAAATCAGGGTGACATATATCAGGCTGTAAGGGTCGTCAGGCGAGCTGCCTATGGCACGTACCACTTCTCTGCCCTGATTGCTAGCCTGCGGATAATAGTCCCTGCCATCCATAGGCATATCCGTCTGCTTTTCCCATGTCGCGATAAACAGTTTCTGGAATTCAGCGACTACAGGGCCTTCCATACGCAAATGCGTATCGCGCCAGGCAATGCCCTCCATTGTTTCATGCTTTGGGTTTTTTCGTGCTCCAGCACTGCCGGTTGAGCTACCGAATGATCCGCTGGAGTAGACGCTGCTGATATTAATGCCGCCGATATAGGCGACTTTGCCGTCGACTACCAGTAATTTACGGTGGTCACGGTTGTTCACGTTCCAGCCTTTGCGTGCGCTCAACGGGTTGATCGGGTTGAACTCGACCACACTGATACCACTGTCTATCATGGGCTGGAAAAACTCCTTGGGGGTATTGATGGAGCCGACACTGTCATAGATCAGGTTCACCTGCACGCCTTGCTGCTGCTTTTCAATCAGGGCACTGGCAAAGCGCTGGCCAACTTCATCATCCTCCATGATGAAAGTTTCCATATTGATGTTGTCTTTGGCTTCCTTGATCGCGGCAAACATGGATTCATAGGTTGGTGGCCCATCAATCAGCAACTCCACCTTGTTGCCTACCATTAACGGGCTACCCTCTATGGATTCTTCCAGTGCCAGATGTTTTTCGAAGATATTGGTATCATCCGCACCCCGTTTTAACCTGGCAAGGATCTGCTTGCTTTGTTGTGTGGTCAGCGGGCCTTTGCCCCCCTCTAGCTGCACGGCTTTATCGGAACGCACAGCCATGTCGGGATTGATAGTGGGTAAGGTACCGCAACCGGCCAGGATCAATGGGATTACTGCTAGCCAATGGCGCAGTAGTTTTGGAAGATCACCAGGACTTATCAAACCTATCATTTTTTTGTTATACATGACTACCTCCGCCCACAAATATCTGTGGATGTGTTCGCTTTATTGCGATACATAAATCAGTTTTTCTGTTGCAAACCCAAGCCCTTTGGCCTTCGCAATCAGGTGTTGTTTGATAGGGTAGGGCAGTTGAGGAGTGCGCGATAATATCCAGAAGTAAGACTTATCGGGGCCGCACAGCATCACGTAGTTATAGTAGGGCTTATCCAGCTCGATGATGTTGTAGGCGCCATAGAACGGCCAGAAGAACGATACCTTGAGCTTTCCTGTGTAAGTCTTGTCGGCATTGGGCGGATCCACAAAGTAGGCTTTGCCTTCGGCTTCCTGCCATGTATTTTTCTTGGGGTCGAAGCCGTGATTGATGACCTTGATGCCGCCATCTTCTCGCATGCTGTAATTGGCGGTGACCTTTTCCAGCCCATGCTCAAAAGAATGGTCCAGCCGTGCGATCTCATACCAGGTGCCGAGATACTGATTGGCATCCACACTGTTCACTACCTTCACATCAGCAGGCACGCCCATACATGCGCTTAGCAGCAGGGTCAGGCACAACAGCATGTGTTTGATCAGATTCATAGCGATACCAATGTAGCCGAAAGGGTAACTATTGTATGTCGGTAAAGCGCTTACAAATTTTTCCCATAGCGACATTATTGAATGCATCATTTTAAAGTTATGCAAGCAACTGATCAGCTGGGTTTTGCATGCAAGTTTTTTTAGAGATGTTGGAAATTACTACGAACTGCCAGTTTGCGGCGCGTGACAGAAATTTAGTTGCTTTAACGTGCTAAACGATAGCCTACGCCTGTTTCTGTGAGCAGATGCTCAGGCTGGGTGGCATCAACCTCGAGTTTCTGCCTTAGATTTGCCATGTAAATGCGCAGGTAATGGCCATTCTCTACATAGGCCGGCCCCCATACCTCTTTTAGCAACTGGCGCTGGGTCACTACACGGCCTGCATTGCGTATCAACATGGTGAGCAGGCGAAACTCAGTGGGAGTGAGGTGAACTGGCTCTGTTCCCCGGAATACCTGGCGCTTGGGCAGGTCTACCTGCACATTGCCAAACTGGAATAAGCCTTCGCTATTGCCATCGGTGCTCAGCGTCCTGCGCCTAAGCTGCGCGCGTATCCTTGCCAGTAGCTCCGGGGTGCCAAAGGGCTTGGTTAAGTAGTCATCCGCTCCGGCATCCAGCGCCTCAACTTTCTCTGCTTCCTGGGTACGAGCGGAGAGCACGATGATGGGCACCGTACTCCAGCTGCGGGTTTCGCGGATAACATCCAGGCCATCCATATCGGGCAATCCCAAATCGAGTATCACCACATCCGGCTTGCGTGTGCCGATCTCGATCAGCCCCTGACGCCCGGTTTCTGCACTGTAAATCTGCAAGCCTTCGCCTTCAGCTGCCAGTGTCACAAAGCGGCGTATCTGCTGTTCATCTTCGATGAGGATAATGTTGATAGGGTTTTCTGACATAGCACAAGGTTACTACAAACCTTACTTTAAAAGTTTCACTACAAAATCTTACTCAAGAGATGGTAGCGACGGTTGCTCCCCTATCGGCAGGGAAAATACAAACATGGCACCATGCGGACTGTGGTTGCTGGCCCAGATTTTACCGTCGTGCGCCTGGATGATAGCCTGGCAGATAGACAGTCCTAGCCCGACACCCGGCTTGGCCGACTCTTTTTCGCCTCGCGTGAATTTATCGAACACCTGAGTCTCCATGCCGGGCGGCAAGCCCGGGCCGTTATCAGAGACGGTCACTAACACTTCATGCGCATGGACTTGTGCCGAGATAGTAATCAGCGAGTCTGTCGGGGCATATTTCGTCGCATTATCCAGCAAGTTGCATAGCACGCGTTCTATCAACACCGCGTCGAACTGCAACAAAGGCAGCTCTGCGGGCAGGTGTACTTCCACCCGGTGTTTTTTAAGTTGTGGTTGCATGGCACGCAAGGCCGTGCCAACTATTTCATCCAGCACATACCATTGCTTGTTGAGCATTACCTTGCCTGACTGCAATCTGGCCATATCGAGCAGGTTGGTCACCAGACTCGACATTCGGAACGCTTGTTCATATAAACCATCCACCAGATCAGCCTGTTCATCATTCATGGCCTCTTGTTCTTTCAGGCTGCTGGCAATCCCCAGGATGGTAGTCAGGGGTGTCCGCAGATCATGTGAAATAGCGCTGAGCAAAGAGTTGCGCAAGCGTTCTGATTCCATGGAGATCAAGGCATCCTGCGCCACTTCAACATAATGCACACGCTCTATCGCCAGCGCGATTTGCGTGGCAAAGGTATCCAGCAACTGGCGCTGCTCTGGCAGGAATATCATGCGCTGGGCTTCAAGGCTGCGGTTTTCCGGTACGCCCATGCCTGCAGGAAGCTTGCTATCCGCACCTTGTGGGCAAATCACCAGAACGCCGCGCGTGCGCATTGGTGCCTTGAGCGGCAAATATAGCGCGGGGCTGGAGGGTAGAGTGTAGGTGCCCATGCCCGCCTCTTCCTGATGGTCATATACCCACTGAGCTATGCCAAGATCCAGTGCAATGCCAAGGTCAATAGCACCAGCGCCAGCCACCTGTTCGCGTATCTTGTCATGGCTATCCGGCAATAGCACCGCGATTTTCGACTGGAAAATACCGGATAGATGATGCACGCTAATCTCAACGATATGGGATGCAGTAAGCGCAGAGGCCAGTTCTTTTCCCAGATCATATAGAGAGCGGCTGCGGCGCTCGCGCAAGGTGGCAATGACAGCCTGGTAGCGCAGGCTGGAGGTGAGGTTGCTGATGACTAACGCCACGATCAGCATCACTGCAAATGTCAGCAAATATTGGGTGTCGGATACCGTAAACGACAGCTTTGGTGGTACGAAAAAGAAATCGAACACGCCAACGCTGAGGAATGAGGAAAATATACCGGGCCAGCGCCCGAACTTGGCAGAAATCAGGATCACCACTAACAGATACAGCATGACCACATTCACCAGCTCAAAGAATGGAGCAATGACCGCTGCAATTAATGAGCTGGCGATACAAGCGGCAGTGGCCCATAGGTAGGCGCGATAGTCTGTATCAGTCGGGATGGATGGGAAATTGCCGCGCCTTGGGGTTGCGACTTCGGTTGAAGCTTCTTGAGCGCGCGTGACAATATGGATATCAATATCTGCAGCGACGGCGGTCAGTTCATCCACCACGCTAGGCCGAAACAAACGATATAGAAACGAGTGACCAGGCTTACCTACCACCACGCGCGAAGCATTACGACTGCGCGCATAGCCCAAAAGCACCTTGCCTATGCTGGTACCGCTTAGGGTTGCAGTTTCAGCCCCCAACTCATGAGCCAGCCGCAGGGTTTTCAGCATGGTATCGCGCTCTGCATCCGACAGCCTTTGCAGGGCTGGGGTCTCCACATATACGGCCAGCCAGTCGGCCTTCATGCTGGCTGCCAGCCGCGCGGCCACCCGCACCAATTGTTCTGCCCCGGCGCCCGGCCCAACACACAGCAGGATGCGCTCGCGCGCCTGCCATACCTGCTGGATAGATTGATCAGCGCGGTATTCGCGCATTTGCACATCCACACGGTCAGCAGTGCGCCTGAGCGCCATTTCGCGTAAGGCAATGAGGTTGCCCTTGCGGAAGAAATTCTTACCGGCCTGTTCCGCCTGCTGCGATTGATATACCTGGCCATCCTGCAACCTGCGCAGCAACTCCTCCGGCGAAAGGTCGACCAGGGTGACTTCATCCGCCATGTCGAACACTTTATCCGGCAATGTTTCCATGACGCGGATGCCGGTGATCTGGCCGACCACATCATTGAGGCTTTCCAGATGCTGTACGTTGAGTGTGGTGTAGACATCAATGCCAGCGGCCAGCAGCTCTTCCACATCCTGCCAGCGCTTGGGGTGACGCGAACCTTCTACATTGGAGTGTGCCAGCTCATCCATCAATATCAGCGCAGGTTTACGCGCCAGCGCAGCATCAATATCAAATTCGGATAACTCACGGTTGCGGTAGTGCATCACTTTAGGTGGCAGGCAATCCAGCCCTGCCAATTGCTTGACAGTACCATCGCGCCCGTGGGTTTCTACCACGCCGACCAGCACATCTAGCCCTTGCGCCCGCAACATATGGGCTGCAGCCAGCATGGCAAATGTCTTGCCCACACCGGCACAGGCACCGAAGAATATCTTCAGCTTGCCACGCTGCTCTTTCTCGCTATCTTTCTGGATTTTCTCCAGTAGCTCGTCCGGGTTAGGTCTGTTCATAAAGCGGTCTATTCATATAGCTCGAAGCTTAGCATTTTTATCGGTGGTTACTTATAGCGCAGCCTGTGCCAAATCATCCAGCGCCAGATTTAGCTTAAGCACATTCACGCGCGGCTCGCCCAACACGCCGATTTGGCGGCCTTGCGTCTGTTGAGCAATGAGTGCATTTACTTTGGTGATGTCGATATGGCGAGCCCTGGCTATACGGCTGGCCTGATATTGCGCCGCAGCAGGGCTGATGTGTGGGTCCAGCCCGCTGGCCGAAGCGGTGACCAGATCAACCGGAATCGGCAATGCATTGTCAGGATCGGCCGCCTTAAGCGCCTCCCCGCGCGTTTTTACCGCATCGGACAAAGCCGGATTAAGCGGGCCAAGGTTGGAGCCGGACGAAGCAGCTGCATTGTTGGGGTAAGGCCCCGTGGCCGATGGCCTGCCCCAGAAATATTCAGGCGCGGTAAAGTTTTGCCCGATGAGCTCAGAGCCGATGGCCTTGCCATCTTTTTCGATGATGGAGCCACCTACCTGGGCAGGAAAAGCGACCTTGCCTATGGCTGTAGTGGCCAGCGGATAGGCGATTCCGGTCACTATGGTGAGCAGAAGAAATAAAACGAGAGCAGGGCGAAGTTGCTTGTTCATGATGCTTCCTTATTTGAATTCAGTCTTAAGCCAGGCCGACAATAGTCAGTAATACGTCAATAATCTTGATACCGACAAACGGCACTACAATGCCGCCGAGGCCGTAGATCAGCAGGTTGCGCCTGAGCAGGCCGGCAGCGCCCACGGCACGGTAGGGGATGCCTTTCAGCGCCAGCGGAATCAGGAACATGATGATGAGCGCATTGAAAATCACCGCAGACAGAATCGCCGAATTCGGGCTGGTGAGGCCCATTACATTCAACTGGTTGAGTTGCGGGTAAGTGGTGGCAAATGCAGCCGGGATAATGGCGAAGTACTTGGCAATATCGTTGGCGATACTGAATGTCGTCAGTGAGCCGCGCGTCATCAGCATCTGCTTACCGATTTCCACGATCTCGATCAGCTTGGTGGGGTTGGAATCCAGGTCCACCATATTGCCGGCCTCTTTCGCCGCCTGCGTGCCGGTGTTCATGGCAACTGCCACATCGGCCTGCGCTAGAGCAGGGGCGTCATTGGTGCCGTCGCCGGTCATGGCCACCAGCTTGCCTTCTGCCTGATGGTCGCGGATCAGCTTGAGTTTGTCTTCCGGCGTGGCTTCCGCGAGAAAGTCATCCACACCGGCTTCTGCGGCGATAGAAGCCGCTGTCAGCCGGTTATCGCCGGTAATCATCACGGTTTTTATGCCCATGCTGCGCAGTTCGGCAAAACGCTCCTTGATACCGCCTTTGACGATGTCCTTGAGCTCGACCACGCCCATGACTTTGGTGCCATCGGCCACCACCAGCGGTGTGCTACCGCGACGTGCCACTTCATTGACCTGCTCGTTTACCGCGTCAGGGAACACGCCGCCCAGGCTCTGCACATACTGGCTGATTGCACTGGCCGCGCCCTTGCGTATCTGGCGCGTGCCGCTGGCGTCTTGCTGATTAGCGTCTTGCAGGTTTACCCCGCTCATGCGAGTCTGGGCGGTAAAGGCGACAAAGGTAGCACCCAGCGACTGGATATCCCGTTCGCGCAGGTTGAATTTCTGTTTCGCCAAGATCACGATACTGCGGCCTTCCGGCGTTTCATCGGCCAGGGAAGCCAGTTGCGCAACATCAGCCAGCGCTTGCTCGGTGATACCAGCGGCCGGGATAAATGTAGAGGCCTGGCGATTGCCCAGCGTGATGGTGCCGGTCTTGTCCAGCAGCAGCACATCCACGTCGCCGGCTGCCTCAACCGCACGGCCGGATGTAGCGATGACATTGGCTTGCATCATGCGGCTCATGCCAGCTACGCCGATGGCAGACAACAAACCGGCGATGGTGGTCGGAATCAGGCATACCAGCAGCGATACCAGAACGGTGATAGAGGCTGGCGCGCCAGCCCCTGCAGCATTGACGCCAAACATGGAGAATGGCAACAAGGTCACTGTCACCAGCAGGAACACAATAGTGAGTGCAACCAGCAATATCGTCAGCGCAATCTCGTTAGGGGTTTTCTGGCGTTTGGCACCTTCCACCATGGCAATCATGCGGTCGAGAAAAGCCTCGCCTGGATTGACGCTGACCCGCATGACGATCCAGTCTGACAGCACTTGCGTACCACCGGTTACTGCGCTGAAATCACCACCTGATTCGCGTATTACCGGGGCAGATTCACCGGTAATCGCAGCTTCATTCACCGAGGCGATGCCGTCGATCACTTCGCCATCGGCGGGTATAGTGTCCCCGGCTTCCACTAGTATTACGTCACCCTTGCGCAGGCTCAGGCTGTCGGTCAGCGCGACTGCTGCATCGCGGCTGGTGCCAGCGAGTTTTTTGGCGACTACATTTTTCTTGGAGCTGCGTAGCGATGCAGCCTGTGCCTTGCTACGTCCCTCTGCCAGCGCTTCGGCAAAGTTGGAAAACAGCACGGTGAACCACAGCCACACACTTACCAGCAGGATAAAGCCTGCAGAAGCTTCGCCGCTGCCAAACAAGGCCTGTATAAACAATAGAGTGGTGAGGATGCTGCCCAGGTACACCACGAACATGACCGGGTTGCGCCACTGCGTTTGTGGCGAGAGCTTCCTGAAAGCATCGCCTATGGCCGGCTTGACCAGCTTTGGGTCGAACATCGACATCGTTGAAGTGTTACTCATTTAATCTCTCCAGAAATCATGACCAGGTGTTCGATCACAGGGCCAAGTGCGAGCGCAGGTACATAGGTCAGCGCACCGACCAATACCACCGCTCCAATTAACAGGATCACAAATAATGGGCCGTGCGTAGGCATGGTCCCCAAGCCAATAGGGATGCGCTTCTTGGTGGCAAGCGAACCGGCAATCGCCAGCACCGGTACGATGATGCCAAAACGCCCGAGCAGCATGGCGATGCCAAGTATGCTGTTGTAGAACGGCGTATTAGCCGAGAGCCCGGCAAAGGCGCTACCGTTGTTATTGGCAGCCGATGACAGCGCATACAGAATCTCGCTAAAGCCATGCGCACCGGGGTTGGCAATGCCAGCAATACCCGGCTGCACCATGACTGCGATGGCTGTACCGACCAGCACCAGCAGTGGGGTTACCAGCACAATCAGCGCGGTCATTTTCATATCGAAAATTTCGATCTTCTTGCCCAGGTATTCCGGCGTGCGGCCTATCATCAAGCCAGCTACGAAGACAGCAAGAATCGCGTAGATCAGCATGGTATAAAGCCCGGAGCCGACCCCGCCGAAAATCACCTCGCCCAACTGCATCAGCCACATGGGTACCAGTCCGCCCAATGGGGTCAGCGAATCGTGCATGGCATTGACCGCCCCGCAAGATGCCGCAGTGGTAATGGTGGCAAACAGCGCGGAATTGACGATGCCAAAGCGCGTTTCCTTGCCTTCCATGTTGCCGCCGGATTGCAATGCACTATAGTTTTGGTCTGCACCTGCAGCCGTCAATGCCGGGTTACCAGCCTGCTCGGCCCAGATCGCCACACTGGCCATCACCACAAACACCAGCGCCATGGCAGCAAACACCGCCCAGCCCTGGCGCGTATCGCCCACCATCAAACCAAAGGCATAGCACAAGCCGGCTGGGATAAGGAAGATCACCAGCATCTGCAAGAAGTTGGTCAGCGGCGTCGGGTTCTCAAAAGGATGCGCAGAGTTGGCGTTAAAGAAGCCACCGCCGTTGGTGCCCAGCATCTTGATGGCTTCCTGCGAAGCGACCGGACCCATGGCCAGCGTTTGCGTATTGGTGGTCATGTTCTCCAGTACCGCATTGCCGTCACTATCTTTCATGGCAACGCCTTCGCTATCCAGTTTGGGTACCTGGTAGCTGGTGGCCTGGCTGGTCGTTACCTCCTTGTAGGCATCGAAATTCTGGATAACACCCTGGCTCATAAATACCACAGCCAATAACAGCGAAATCGGTAGCAGGATATAGAGGGTACAGCGGGTAATATCCACCCAGAAATTACCGATGGTTTTTGATTCATGTCGCGCAAAACCACGTATCAGCGCAATGACAACCGCAATGCCGGTAGCGGCGGATAGGAAATTCTGCACCGTCAGCGCCAGCATTTGTGTGAGGTAGCTCATGGTGGTTTCACCGCCGTAACCCTGCCAGTTGGTATTGCTGACAAAGCTGATGGCGGTATTGAGGGCGGAATCGATAGTGACACCGGGAAAGTTTTGCGGGTTAAGCGGCAGCGAACCCTGAAAAACCTGCAGTAAAAATACCGCCAGAATACCGACTGCGCTGAACAGCAATAAGGCAATCGCGTATTGCTTCCAGCTCATCTCGGCGGATGCATTAACGCCAGCAAGGCGATACAGCCAGCGCTCAAACGGAGCACCGACTTTGTTGATAGTAGCGCTGCCATCCATCACGCGGGTAATCAGTAAACCCATCGGTTTGGTAAGTGCAAGCAGCACGAGAAAATAGAGTCCAAACTGGACTGCGGCATTGGAGATCATTTGAACACCTCTGAAAAATTCATAGGCTTAAGATAGGGTTCTGTAAGCCTGTTAGCTGGAGATAAAATCATCAGAACTTCTCCGGTTTAAATAGCGCATATAACAAATACCCGAGCAGAAACACTGACAGAAAACCACTTAATCCATATAGCCAACTCATCTTTTACCTCCCAGTTGAACACATGCCACAATCAGCAAATAGCTGAGCAGCAGATACAGCCAAACCATGCCTATCGCAAACATATCAGTCGTTTCCATTTGAAAATTTATTCGCAAAAATTCATATGGCAAGGCTACGCCGGGCAAAGTAAAGATGTCGTAAGGAGTTGGCTAGCAGGCGTAAAGATTGCGTAAAGATCTACTGGAAATTACGAAAGTGCAGAGAGATGAAGTGCAGAGAGATATATAGGGGCGGTGCGGGGGAGGGCTGAATTAATTGAATTTTTACACTAGAGATGCTGCTGAATGCAGGCGCGGGAATGACGAATGGATCAGTGTTTCCCTAAAGGGTTTTCGCCAGAAACCGATCCAGCTCCGCAGCAAAGGCCTGACGATCTGCCTGGCTGAAAGTGGAAGGGCCGGAGATATCCACGCCGCTGCCGCGCAACTCTTCCATAAAGTTACGCATGGCAAGGCGCTCATTGATATTGGCGGTAGAGTAAAACTCACCGCGCGGATTAAGGGCGTGCGCGCCCTTGGCAATCACTTGCGCTGCCAGCGGGATATCGGCGGTAATCACCAAGTCGCCTGCCGCCAAGTCTTGTACGATTTTGTTATCTGCTACATCGAAGCCCGCAGGTACCTGCAAGGCTTTGATATAGGGCGAAGGCGGTACGCGCAATAGCTTGTTAGCTACCAGCGTAGTTGTGATTCTGGTGCGCTCCGCCGCCCGGAACAGGATTTCCTTGATTACCACGGGGCAGGCGTCTGCATCGACCCAGATGTTCAACCTTTACCTGCCTCTGTTACCGCCACCATTGCGATTGCCGCCACTATTATTTCCACCACCATTGTTGCCACCACGATACGTGCTCTTGGGTGAAAACAGGGCGGCTTGTGGCATGGACTGGTGACGTGCCGCTTCTGACATATTCTTGTCAATTTTGGCGCTGACATTGCCATCAGCCGGCGCGCGCTCAGTCGCTGTCCTCACATGCACATGCTCTTTAGGCGCATGGCCGCTGGCCGCGTTGGGTGAACGAGGGCGTTGGCCTGGGCCACCCTGTGGGTTGCCTGGCCTGCCATTGCGTTGGCCATTCGGGTTATTTCGGCCTGTTGATGGACCAGCATTTGCACGGCCTTCACCTGCAGTGCGTTCATTGCTGCGAGCATCCAGATTCACGCGTCCATTATTATCATTACTGCCGCGTTGTGATCTACGGGCATTGGCCTCTTTCGTCTTTTCAGAGCGATTTTGGCGTTGCGCGTTGTTGGTCGGGCGTGGTGGACGTGGCGCTTCTGGTTCTATCTTGGTAGGCGGCACAAAGCTGTCCACAGTAACGCGGGGAATTTCACGCTTGATCAGCTTCTCAATGTCGCGCAGAAACTTGGTTTCTTCGCTATCCACCAGCGAGATCGCCGCACCGCTGGCGCCAGCACGGCCGGTACGGCCAATACGGTGTACATAATCTTCCGGGATATTCGGCAATTCAAAGTTCACCACTTGCGGCAACTGGTCAATATCCAGGCCGCGGGCCGCGATGTCGGTGGCAACCAGCACGCGCATAGTGCCGTCCTTGAACTGGGCAAGCGCCTTGGTGCGTGCACCCTGGCTCTTGTTGCCATGGATCGCAGCGGCTTCAATGCCGTCTTTCACCAGCTTTTCGGTCAGGCGGTTCGCGCCATGCTTGGTACGGGTAAAAATCAGAACCTGTTTCCAATCGTGGTGCTTGATCAAGTGGCTCATCAGGTCACGCTTATGTGCCTGGCTCACCATGTGCACAGTCTGCTCTACCATCTCTGAGGCGGTATTGCGGCGTGCCACTTCCACAAAGCCCGGGTTGTGCAACAAGCCATCGGCCAAAGTCTTGATCTCGTCGGAGAAAGTCGCGGAAAACAGCAGGTTCTGGCGTTGCTTGGGCAACATGGCCAGTATCTTCTTGATGTCGCGGATAAAGCCCATGTCCAGCATGCGGTCGGCTTCATCCAGTACCAGAATCTCAACGCCGGACAGATCAACCACCTTCTGGTTGGCCAGGTCGAGCAGGCGGCCCGGTGTCGCCACCAGGATATCAATATGGCGCCCTAGGCGGTTGATTTGCGGGTTGATGCTCACACCGCCAAATACCACCATGGATTTCAGCGGCAGGTATTTGCCATAAGTCTTCACGGATTCTTCGATCTGCGCAGCCAGCTCACGCGTCGGCGTCAGCATTAGGCAGCGTGGGCGGCCCTTGGCAGGCTCGCTCGGCTTGGTGCTCAGCAGTTGCAAAATCGGCAGGGTAAAGCCGGCCGTTTTGCCGGTGCCGGTCTGGGCGCCTGCCAGCAGGTCGCCACCGCTCAATACTTGCGGTATGGCCTTGGCCTGGATAGGGGTTGGTGTGGTGTAACCCGCGTCGTTAATCGCACGCAAAATGGGTTCGGAAAGGCCTAACTCGTTAAAGTTAAGGGTAGATATTTGTTCTGTAGACAAGGTAATACTCCAGCTAGGAATTTAGCGAAGCTATGAAACTGGTGCTAGCGCACTGTGCGCTGCTGTTCAAGAATCAAAACTTCTTTAGACCAGCCAATTACTTATGAGGCAACACCAATCGAGGCGGGCGAATGTTTAATCATTCATGATTGATTTGAGAAAATCAGGAAGATCAGGTAGTTAATGACCGCTGCGCTGATTGGTTGGCGCAGGGAAATTGGATTATACGTAAGAATGGGATTAAAGCTAGGAATTAAGTTTAAGTAATATTGCTCCCGAATTTATAACTCCTCAAAAGGACGACCTATAAACTCAGCAGCGCTATTCCAAGCAACCATGACTTCACCTGTATCTGGGTGACGGTACCAACACTTATCCCATACATTATCAAAACTCCATTCCCAAGCGACTTGCTGTCCCTTCACGTAGTTTGTCCGGGTTGTTGGGAAGATGCGGAGACTTTTTGAAGCACCTCCTGGAGCAGTAGTCTCAAGAATTACACCTTTACCTTTTTGTACGATATTACCTAAATGTTCATCAGTAAAAATTTCCACTCCAGGATGATATATGACGTTAATTTCGCGAGGAAATGCCTGCAAAGATTTAAGTATGGTAAGTCCAGAATCGATGGCACGTAAAATATCTTCATCAGTTCCTTCAGAGCCATGGATAAATCTGTTTCTTGCTTCCCAGAAAAACTTTAATGAACTTGGGACGTGACGTGGCAAGCCAAATTGTTCATCTAATTCACCTATGGCTTGAATGATTGGCACATATTTTCTGCCTTGTAATTGACCAGTACTGGCTAGTAATTGTTGAGCAAGCTTTTCTATTTCAATTGCCAACAGAATTAATGCAGCTTTTGGGGAGCGCGAGGCCTCGGAAGTTATATTGCGTAAAGTGTCCTCTTCATTAGTTTTGTCTACCTGATTTGATATTGTTTTGACAGGTGGAATTGGCAGTGAGGCTACCTCACGCTCTATTGCAGATGCAGACTCATCAAGTAGTTTTAATGACTCTTCAAGCTCTAACTCTTGTCCAAGGAGCTTTCCCTTTTTAAGTCTGCGCGTAAGATCAATAATTTGTGGTCGAAAGAGAAAAAGGGCAGTAAATGCAAATAGAGGCCACAATAATGACGCTATTGCTTTGAGAAGATCTGAGAATTCGACCACAAAAGTACTCCTGAATATCAAATTAACAATAACCTCTTAAAGCACCAACCCCAGCGTTTTCATAAATAATTCTACCTTATGCGTATAGCCACTTTCCAATCCTAATTCCCCATTAATCTCCCCATGTGACATAGCCTCTGGCAAGGTGCTGGCCTGCGAGCCAAGCAGGACGGCCTTGTCAGCGAAGGCCTTGGCCTGAATACAGGGCTTGTCTTTTCTTGTAGTCGAGCAGACTGCCAGCATGGGCACGGTTTTTTGTGTGAGTTGGTAGCTGGGCGAGACGCTTTGCCAGAAATTTGGGTCTTTGCCGAATGCGTCGTCGTATAAGCTCATATGGCGCCCGGTCATGGTTTTTTCGATGTCGTAGCCGCCGCTATCGAGCATCACCGTGCCTAGCCAGGGCTGGGTGCCCTGTTGCTTGACGATGCTGGGAGTAGTGGTGATGAGTGCGACCAGATGTGCGCCAGCTGAGTGGCCCATGATGACGAAGCGGTTGCTATCGCCACCCCAGCTTGGTGCCAGGCTTTGCGCTTTGGCCAGGGCGAGTGCGACATCGTTGGCTTGTACTAGTGGATCAGCTTTTGGCAGCATGCGGTAGTTGATGGAGACGAAGATGATGCCCTTGGGTAGCCAGCGCTTGACCTTGTTTTCTACCACGCGGTTCATGGCTTTGTCGCCGCGTTTCCAGCCGCCGCCGTGCACCATGAAGATGACGGGGGCGTTTTGCGCATTTGGCGGGATATAGACATCCATGCGCTGCGCTTCGTCACTGCCGTAGGCGATGTCGCTTTTCAGTACTGCACCGGCAGGCAAGTCAAATTTCTCGCGGGTAGCCATGCCAGCTTCTTCGGCTTCATTGCCTTCCTTCGCCTGCTGGCGCTCTGCAATCCGCTCCTTGATGCGGTCGCGCAAGGGGCCGGCAAAAGCGCTTTGGTTGATGGTGGTCAGGATTAGCAGGGCACAGCAAATGTTCAGCAATTTCATGACGGCAACCTTACATGGAAATAGTGTTAAACGCTTAGCCCATCAGAATCCGTCGCCATGCCTTTGTTTGGCGATGCCTACTGGCTTAGGCTTCCTTTACGATTCTTTCTGCAGAGATAAGCTGACTCATCTCACTTTCAGTCAGCCAGCGCCATTCACCTACGGCTAGCTCTTCCGGCAAATCCAGCTCGCCGATGCGGATGCGCTTGAGGCCTTCTACCCGGTTGCTGGAGGCGGCGACCATGCGTTTGACCTGATGGTATTTGCCTTCGGCCAGGGTCATGTGGATGACGTTATCGCTGATCTTGCTACAGGCCAGCGCGGCAATGGGGGCAGGTTCATCCACCAGTTGCACGCCTTGCATCAGCGCGGCGATTTGCTCGTCATCCACCGCGTGTTTGGTAGTGACTTCATATATCTTCGGCACTTTCCACTTGGGCGAGCTCATCTTGTGGATGAACTGGCCGTCGTCCGAAAGCAGCATAAGCCCGGTGGTGTCTTCATCCAGGCGGCCTATGCACTGCACGCCGCGCTCCAGCAATTGCGGCGGCAACAGGCTGAATATGCTGGGGTGGTGTTGCGGCTTGTGCGAGCACTCGTAATTGGCGGGTTTGTGCAGCATGAGGTAAGCCTGCTGGCGATATTGCCAGGGCTCGTTGCGCCACATGAATTGCAGGTCGTTGGTATCGAACTCGGCGAAAGGGTCTTCGCAAACCTCGCCATTGACGGCGACTTCACCGTGGCGAATCATAATGCGGCAGGTTTTGCGTGAGCCGAAGCCCTGAGAGTGTAGTATGCGTTCTAAAGCGAGTTTTTTTGTCATGCGCGGATTATAACGCCCACGCAATCAATCGCGTGGGCGTTTGCAAAAACAAAATACTATTCTTTGCTGACAAACTTATAGATCAAAGCGCCGATGATGCCGCCCAGGATGGGGGCAACCCAGAACAGCCAAAGCTGGTCGATATAGGCACCGCCGGCAAAAATTGCCTGGCCTGTGCTACGCGCCGGATTAACTGAAGTATTGGTGACGGGGATGCTCACCAGATGGATCAGCGCCAGCGTAAAGCCGATAGCGATGGGCGCCAGGCCAGCAGGTGCGCGCTTATCGGTGGCGCCCATGATGATGAACAGAAATACGGCTGTCATGACGACTTCGCAAACAAAAGCGGCATGCAATGCATAGCCGTGCGGGGATAGTTCGCCATAGCCATTGGAGGCAAAACCGCCCGGCGTAAAGCCTTCCTGCCCACTGGCGATGCAGTATATGGTGGCTGCCGCGACAATAGCCCCCAGCACTTGTGCAATGATGTAATGAGGGAGCTCACCCGCCTTGAACCTGCCACCAGCGACGAGGCCGATTGAAACTGCCGGGTTAAGGTGGCAACCGGAGATATGGCCGATGGCATAGGCCATGGTGACTACCGTCAGGCCGAAAGCGAGTGAAACGCCAAGATAGCCGATGCCCAGGTCCGGAATGCCCGCCGCCAATACAGCGCTGCCGCAACCACCTAGTACCAGCCAGAATGTGCCGATGAGCTCGGCGATAGAACGTTTAAATAGTGACATATATTCCCCTGATATTGTTTTTGGAATGACTACGTCAGAATCGTACATCACATTATTTTTGGCGCAAAGAGTGCCAGCCAGCGCTGACAATAGTTAACAATTGAAGTGGTAGCGCTGCTGCTGAATGGAGATAAAAGCGGGATGGGTTGCTGCATTACTGGCCGTAGATGGGGATGCCCTCGTCACATTGGGCTTTGATCCATTTGCCGCTGGTTCGGGTGGTGCTATCCAGCATGCCCATTTGCTCGCTAGTGCCGGTAATGGTGACGGTGCCGTGGTAGCTGGTGTCGCCATTGAGGGTCATGTCGAATTTACCCGTGGCCTTGACATCACCGGTGCAGGATAAATCCGCAGTGACTTTGCTATCCGTGCGCTTGTAATTCTTGACGGTGCAGCCTTCTATACCCTGAATGTTATCGAATGCTTTATCCAGAGAAGCCTGCTCGGGAGTCACGCATTGCTGCAAAGTCATAGTTTTGTCATTGACGGGGACGTCGATGCCAAGGCCACGCAGTTGCTCTATCTGTTCAGGGGGAATGTTGGGCAGGTTGGTCATGTGCATGTTGCCCGTCATTTCCCACTGGCCAGTTTTCAGCTTATCCGCTGCGAGCGTGGTGGTGGCAGCCAGCAGACCCGTGAGCAGGGTCATTGCTTTTAAAATTGGCATGGAGTCGATTGCTTATCCCGAGACTAAAAAAATTAGACAGGGTTAGCGCTGGCGGGTTTCAATCTGGCCATTATCAGCAATCAGGATGGTGCTGGCGAGTTGGTAAAAAACACCGTGTTCAACCACGCCCGGCGTGTTGTTGAGCAACTCATTCAGTGCCTTATCATCCAGTGCGGCAGGGAACGTCATATCCAGCACATAGCTGCCGTGCGCGGTGATGGCGACATTGTCCTTGCCTGCGTTGAGGCGGATATCGCCGGTAGCACCCGCTTGTTCCAGGCTGCGCTTGACCAGTTGCCAGGCCGCTGGGATCACTTCAATGGGGATGACGAACTTCTCGCCGATGCGGCTCACCAGCTTGCTGTTATCGGCGACGACTACGAACTGGTCGGCAGCTTTGGCCAGCAGCTTTTCCATTACCAGGTCCTGCCCGCGGCCTTTGAGCAAGGTGAGGTTAGGGTTGATTTCATCAGCACCATCCACGTAAAGGTCTATCTTGCTCAGCTGTGCAATGGATTGCACGGCAAGCCCGCTGGATTGGGCCTTGATGGCGCTGATGGTAGAACTGGCGACAGTGGTCACTTGCAGGCCCTCATCTGCCTGGCGACGCGCCAGTGCTTCAATAAAATAATTGGCGGTGGAGCCTGTGCCCAGCCCCACTACCATGCCGTTTTTAACCAGCTTGGATGCGTGAATTGCGACGAGTTCTTTATCATTCATGATATCTCTCCTTATCTTCCCCAGCGCAAGGCTGGCGTATGGACTGGTGAATCCCAGTGCTGCTTGATTTCCTCATCCAGCAGGCAAACCGTAATCGATGCGCCTGCCATATCCAGTGCGGTGGTGTAGTTGCCGACCAGAGAACGGCTGATGGTGAGGCCTTTTTCCGTCAGCAGACGCGCTGCGGTGTTGTAGATGAGGTATAGCTCCATCAGCGGCGTGGCGCCAAAGCCGTTGATGAACAACAGGATTTCGCTGCTTTTCCCCAAGGCGATATTGCGTGTTTCAAAGTCATGCAGGATGGCGTTGACCATATCGGTGACTATGCTGTCAGCCGCGCGCATGGGTTCGCGGCGGCGGCCCGGTTCACCATGGATGCCGACCCCCATTTCCAGCTCGGTTTCATCGATATCGAAAGTAGGGCGGCCATTGGCCGGTACGGTACAGCTGGTGAGCGCAACGCCCATGCTGCCACAATGAGTGTTGACCTTGTCGCCCAGGGCTTTGCAGGCGGCGAGGTCAGCACCACTTTCCGCCAGGCTGCCGACGGTTTTTTCTACAATCACGGTACCCGCGACGCCCCTGCGGCCAGTGGTGTAGGTGGAGTTGACCACGGCGACGTCATCGCTGGTGAGGACGGTGGCATTTTCGATAGCCAGCATTTCAGCGGCCATTTCAAAGTTCATGACATCGCCGGCGTAGTTCTTGACGATAAACAGCACGCCTTTGCCCGCATCCACCGCCTCTGCGGCTGCCAGCATCTGGTCGGGCGAGGGGGAGGTGAATACATAGCCGGGACAGGCAGCATCCAGCATGCCATACCCGATAAAGCCACTATGCAAAGGCTCATGCCCTGAGCCGCCGCCGGAGATGATGGCCACCTTGTTGGTGGCTTTATTTGCGCGAGTCAGGAAATTGGGTTCAAGGTGCAAGCTGACCAGGTCTTGATGCGCGGCAGCAAAACCGGAAAGACTTTCTACCAGCACATCATCAACGTTATTGATGAATTTCTTCATAGCAACTCCTCGTATTTGTTTTTTATTGTTGAATCCTGATTCGATTTCAGGCCATAGCCAGGTCGCAAACCGCCCAAATCATCACCTGGCAACTTTTTGCTCCGGGATCAATATGGCCAATGGCACGTTCACCCAGAGATGCTGCCCTTCCCTTGGTGGCGATCATATCCTTGGTGGCCAGCATGCCTTTTTCGGCCTCTGCTTTCAGCGCGTCAGTCAGCTCCTGCATCGCAGTGCCTTGCACGCTAAGTGTGGTGAAGGCGCGCGATACGGGGATTAATACATCCAGCATGGTTTTCTCGCCTATCTCTGCCTTGCCACGGGCGCTGACGGCTTGTACCCCAGCAGCAAAAGCTGCGGCAATATGCGGTGTCGAATCTGCGCCGTTTTCCTTAAGGATTTTTGCCATGGTCATGAAAAAGCTGGCAAACAAAGGCCCGGCAGCACCACCAATGACTGATAGCAGCTTCATGCCAATTTTCTGCAAGGCGGCATCTGGTGCCAGCGGCGCAAGCTCATCCTGCATGGCGACGATGGCAGCACAGCCGCGTTTCATGTTGACAAAGTGGTCGCCGTCGCCGATTTCCCGGTCGAGCGACTCCAGTGTGGACTCGCTGGCAAGGATGGCATTGTTGATGGCCTGGGCGGCTAATAAAATAAATTCAGTTTTCATACTGGGTTAAAATCTCACTTTAGGATAAATGCCGCCAGTTGTATCGGGCGTTTTAAATCGTGCGTTAAGTCTAATAGCGCCAAACGATTAATCAGTCTAAAAGACAAGAAGACAAGCTTAGTGAATTTGCAAATGACATTCAAACATATTACCTCGCGCGACAATAGCCTTTTTAAGCAGCTCAAAAAGCTGGCGGATTCATCACGTGAGCGCCGCAAGCTGAACCAGACCTTGCTGGATGGTGCGCACCTGCTGAATGCCTATATTGATAGTTTTGGTATGCCGGAGTTGCTGATTATTGCCGAGGGCCAGAGTACCGCAGAAGCCTCACACTTGATTCAGCAGCTAGCCGATATCCCCACAGTGATGTTCACTACCCTGATGTTTGCAGAGCTGGCGCCAGTGGCAAGCCCCACAGGCATATTGGCGCTGGTGAAAACGCCGGTGATTGCACCACCAGAAAAGCCTGAGCTGGTGCTGATGCTGGAAGATATTCAGGATCCGGGCAACTTGGGCAGCATGCTGCGCACGGCTGCGGCTGCCGGTGTGGATGTGGTGTATTTGTCCGAGGGTTGTACCGAGGCATGGTCACCCAAGGCATTGCGTGGCGGGCAGGGGGCACAATTTGTGTTGCCGGTGGTGGAGCGCGCAGATTTATTGGTGGTGGCAGACAGCTTTCAAGGCCAGACCCTGGCGACTAACCTGCGCGGTGAATCGTTGTACTCCTTAGACCTTACCCAGCCGGTGGCATTCGTGATCGGGAATGAAGGCGCGGGCCTGAGTGATGCCATGCTCAATGCGGCCAGCCATAAGGTGACCATACCTATCAGTAAAAATGTAGAGTCGCTGAATGCGGCAGTGGCGGCTTCCATCTGCTTGTTTGAACGTGTACGCCAGGTTACCGTGCGGTCATAAGTAACCACGGTTAACCACAGCGTCGTAAAAAATATTTAAGGGAAAGGGATTTATGAGACTCACGATGAAGCATCCGCATGCCGGCTTTACTGCAGTAGAAATGATGGTAGTGGTCGCCGTCATCGCTATTCTGGCGATGATTGCGATTCCCTCCAGCATGGGGAGAATCATCAAAGAGCAGGTGAATGCGGCGATGCCTTTGGCCGATGTGGCCAAAACGCCGATTGCGGCATCATGGGCGGCACTCAAGGTATTGCCAGCAGACAATAAGCAGGCAGGCTTGCCTACGCCCGATAAGGTGGTCAGTAATTTCATCAGCGCCCTGGAAGTGAAAGACGGCGTGATTCACATGACTTTTGGCAATAAGGCCCATGCCCAGCTCAAGGGCAAGATATTGTCGTTCAGGCCGGCGGTGATTGAAGAGTCACAGGTGGTGCCGGTGGCCTGGGTGTGCGGGAACGCCAAGGCACCGGAGAAAATGACCATCAAGGGTGAAAATAAAACCAACGTTGCCGACACCTACCTGCCTTTTATCTGCAGGTAAATGTGGAGTTTGCAGGTGGTTAATGCCTGGCTTTGCTGGCGGGGATGATGATCTCGGAGCTGAACAGCTGTTCGGCATCTACTTTGTCGAAACGGTATCCTGCATTGCAGAAATCGCAGTTCACTTCAATGTTGCCCTGCTCTTCGATAATGGCATGCACCTCTTCGCTGCCAAGCAGGCGCAGCATATTGCTCACACTTAGCCTTGAGCAACTGCAATGAAATTGCACAGGTTGAGCTTCAAACAGGCGTACGTCTTCCTCGCTGAATAGTCGTTGTAGCAGCGTTTCTACCGGCAGGCCCAGTAACTCGGCGTCCTGTACCGTATCTGCCAGAAAGCCGGTTCTGTCCCAGGCATCTGCATCCTGTTCTGGCAGGTCCGGCAGCTTCTGTAGCAGCATGCCCGCCGAGGACTCTTCATCGCAAGCCAGCCAGATTCTGGTCTCTATCTGCTCCGAGCGCTGCATGTAGTTCTGCAGGATTTCAGCGATGCTGTCACCCTCCAGCGGCACAATGCCCTGATAAGTCTGGTTGCCGTCTTTCGGGTCCAGCGTAATGACAAAGTGGCCGTCACCCACGAGTTCTGCCAGCGATGCTTCCTCCAAATCGCCCGACCACTTCGCCGTTGCGCGCATGCCCAGGCCTGCCGTGCATTCCACCACCAGCAGTTTAAGTGCGCCTTTGCCCTGAATCTGCAGTACGATGGCACCGTCTTCAAGTTTCAAGGTGGCGGCAAGCAAAGCACTGGCCGCCATCAACTCGCCGAGTGCCTTGCGCAAAACGGGAGGGCAGTGCTGGTGCTGCAATGCGGTGTTAAAGGTCTGGTTCAGGCGCACAATGTTGCCGCGGATGGGGGTGTTGTCGAAAATAAAGCGATGAAGTTTGTCTTTAGGCATGATGTGGCGCGCATTTAAAACGCAATTTTATCATGGCAAATCTGCGGGCGAGGCTGAAATCTGCCAAAAGCCATAGGGTATATTAATACATTCAGAGCTTATGTTGCCCATGGTGCCTGTCCAGCAGGCTGTAGTAGTTCGAGGGTTCCAGCACTGTGGGCACGGCATCATCCAGCATGTCGGGATAATCTTTGCTGTAGTGCAATCCGCGGCTTTCGTGGCGTTCCATGGCGCTTTGCACAATGAGCTCGGCTACCTGTAGCAGGTTACGCAATTCGATCAGATTGTTGCTGATGCGGAAGTTGCTGTAAAATTCATGCACTTCATTTCTTAGCAGCTGAATACGGTGCATGGCGCGGGTAAGGCGCTTGTTGGTGCGCACTATGCCTACGTAATTCCACATGAAGCGCCGCAGTTCATTCCAGTTATGGGTGATGATGATCTCCTCATCGGCATCGGTCACCCGGCTTTCGTCCCAATAAGGCAGCATGATCTCTGGGTTTGGGACTTGCGCGAGTATGTCTTGCGCCGCCGCCTGGCCGAAGACCATGCACTCCAGCAAGGAGTTACTGGCAAGGCGGTTAGCGCCGTGCAATCCGGTACAGGCGGTTTCGCCGATGGCATACAGGCGCGGCAGGTCAGTACGGCCGATGTGGTCTGTCATGACGCCGCCGCAGGTGTAGTGGGCTGCCGGCACAACCGGGATAGGCTCGCGCGTTATGTCTATGCCCAGCTCCATGCAGCGCCGGTATATGGTGGGGAAGTGCGACAGGATGAAATCTGCAGGTTGGTGTGAAATGTCCAAGTAAACGCAGTCGAGACCGCGCTTTTTCATTTCGAAGTCGATGGCGCGGGCTACCACATCGCGCGGCGCGAGTTCTCCGCGTGCGTCATGTTCAGCCATAAACCTGGTGCCGTCCGGTAGCTGGAGTATGCCGCCTTCGCCACGCACGGCCTCGCTGATCAGGAATGATTTAGCGAGCGGGTGGTACAAACAGGTAGGGTGGAATTGTACAAACTCCATATTGGCTACGCGGCAACCTACTCGCCACGCCATTGCTACGCCATCGCCGGTGCTGACATCCGGGTTGGTGGTGTATAGATAGACCTTGCCGGCGCCACCTGTGGCGAGCACTGTTTGTTGCGCGCCTATGGTAAGCACATCACCCGTGGTGTTATCCAGCACATAGGCACCAAGACATTCGCCGCTGGCTTTAGGGTCTTGCTCCAGCGAGATGCCGGCTTTACGTGAGGTAATCAGGTCTACCGCGATGTGGTTTTCAAGCAGGGTGATGTTGCTGTGCTCGCGCACTTTCTCAGCCAGTGTCTTTTGTACGGCATGCCCGGTGGCATCGGCGGCATGGATGATGCGCCTGTGGCTATGGCCGCCTTCGCGTGTCAGGTGGTAGCCGCTGTCGTCTTCTTCACGGGTGAATGGCACGCCTTGCGCTATCAGCCACTCGACTGTCTCGCGGGCGTGGGTGGCGACCAGGCGGGTGACTTCGCCATCGCACAGGCCCGCGCCGGCGATTAAGGTGTCCTGGATATGCGCTTCAATGGAGTCGTCATTGGTGAGAACGGCAGCGATGCCACCTTGTGCCCAGTTACTGGAACTATCGTCTATGCGGCGTTTGCTGACGAGGCAAACTTTTTTATCGGTGGCTACTTTCAAAGCGACAGTCAGTCCGGCAAGACCACTGCCGATAATAAGTACATCAAATTGCTGCATAACGATCCATTCCGTGAACTTTAGCCAGTTTAGCGCTGTCTGCAACACTAAGCTAGTCAAGTTAATGCTGGGGGAAGCGTAATGATTAATGCTAAAAAAATCGGTGAATTTTCGCGCCTGACCTTCGTGGATACAACGATGCAAGGGTATACTCCGATGATAAATAATGTGCAGACAGGGAGCAAAGCCTCTATGAGTGGCAACGCTGTAAGTGGCAACTCTGGCGGTGGCGGCGCTGTTGCGGGCAACCGTGAGATAGACCAGGAATTGGTAGAGCGAGCGCAACGCGGTGATAAGCAAGCGTTCGGCATGCTGGTGGAAAAATATCAGCGCAAGCTGGGTCGATTGCTATCGCGGTTGATTCGCGACCAGGCTGAAGTTGAGGATGTGGTTCAGGAGTCTTTTATCAAGGCTTACCGGGCACTCCCAAACTTCAGGGGGGAAAGTGCGTTCTATACGTGGTTGTATCGAATTGGTATAAACACGGCTAAAAATTATTTAGTGGCGATGGGGCGCAGGCCGCAGGTTAGCAATGATATCGAAATCGAAGATGCAGAAAACTTTGAGGACGGTGATGAGTTGCGCACGATGGATACCCCTGAAACCGAGTTGATGACGAAAGAAATTGCTCAAACGGTCAATGATACTGTCGCATCATTGCCCGAAGAGCTGCGCACGGCAATTACCTTGCGTGAAATTGAGGGGTTGAGTTACGAGGAAATTGCGACATTAATGAATTGTCCAATCGGAACGGTGCGTTCACGCATTTTCCGGGCACGGGAAACCATCGCACAAAAGCTGCGGCCCTTGCTGGATACCCCTCAGGATAAACGTTGGTAGCTGAATAGCTGCGGCTAACGTCGGAAAGTATTAGGAGATAGTAATGAAAGATCAAATTTCAGCGCTGATAGATAATGAGTTGTCTCTGGATGGGTCAGAGCATCTTTACATCGCAGTGAAATCAGGTGGTGAGTTGAGTGAGTGCTGGTCAACTTATCATTTAATCGGGGATGCCATGCGCGGTAGCCCGGTATTCAAGCCGGGATTCAACGAGCGGCTGATGCAGAAGTTAGACAACGAACCTGCAATTCTTGCGCCACGAGCCAAAAGGTCCTTTACTCGTACCTCATCTTTGTGGTCGGTAGCTGCATCCTTCGCCGCAGTGATGTTTGTGGGCTGGATGGTGTTGAACCAGCAAGTACAAAATGCAGCTGATGCTGCTCCAGTAGCGGTTGCGGCAAATACGGCTCCAGAGTCGAATGTGCCTTCAGAGTACTTGTTAGCGCATCAGGCCTACTCCCCAAGCAACACGGCTTACTATATCCAGCCGGCCGCGTATGCAGAAAGCGCTAAGTAATGCGAAGTTTATTGCTAGCGTGCCTGTTAGCAACTCATTTTTCTCCAGTATACGCGGGCCAGGATGATGCATGGCTGGTGCTGCAAAAGGCATCGCAAGCCGCTCGGGAATTAAGTTATCAAGGCGTGTTTGTCTATCAATCCGGTAAGGTGGCAAAGTCGGTACAAATCACTCATATGAATTATGGGCAAGGTGAATATGCGCGCATGCTGGTGCTGGATGGCCAGCCACGAGAGGTGTTGAGCCAGGGTAATGATGTTGTCATTTTTAACGCGCAGAATGAGAAGGTCGTCATTGAAAAGCGGCGCGGTCAGAATATGTTCCCTGCCTTGCTGCCGGCGAATATGGATTCCATTAAAAACAGTTATCAGGTACGCATAGGCGGATTAGAGCGTGTTGGCGGCCGTGATGGGCAAGTCGTTTTCCTGGAGCCGCGTGATCGCTATCGATACGGTTACAAGTTCTGGGCCGACCGCGAGTACGGCTTGCTACTGAAGGCGATGACGACGAATGAACATAACGAGGCCATGGAACAAATGGCCTTTAATCAACTTACCTTGCTGAACAACCAGAATATGGATTGGTTCCAGCCCAAGGTTGATCCACGCAAATCTTATGTGATGGAGGATGCTGCATTGGCTGGTCTACCTGCTGAGGCCGAAACCTGGACGGTGGCCTCGGTTCCTGCAGGATATCGCAAGGTGGATCAGGTGCAGCGTAATGTGCCGGGCAAAACCGTACCGGTCACGCATATCATCTATTCGGATGGGCTCGCTTCTGTTTCGGTATTCATAGAGCCTCTGGCAAAAGGCGCCAGGCCCAAGGCAGGCCATACCGCCATGGGCGCTACTAATTTTTATGCTGTCGTGACTGACGGCCATCAAATTGTGGTGGTAGGTGAAGTGCCGGAAGCAACAGTTTCCGAGTTTGCCACTGCAGTCAGTTTTAAGAAGTAGACATTCATGATTGAAGAACACGCTATCGTCGTAGATGTCGATAACGACACCGCAATGCTCGAGATTGTGCGCAAAACTCCTTGTGGACTATGCGGACAAACCCGTGGTTGCGGCATTTCTCTGTGGGGCAGGCTGTTCGGCCATCGCTCCAATATATTCAAGGCCGTGAACCAGATTAATGCCAAAGCTGGTGATGCAGTGATTGTTGGCATCGAAGAGCAGGCCTTGCTATTCAGTTCCATGCTGGTCTACGGCATCCCTCTGGCTACTTTACTGGTAGGAGCTCTGCTTGCAGGTGTGCTTGTGCCTAGCGAACTGCATGCAGATCGTAACGCCATAATAGGTGCGGCTCTGGGTTTGGTACTGGGGCTGTTTTGGGTAAAAGTTCATAGTGCGGGTCGTGGTTTGGACGCGCGGTATCGACCGGTCATATTACGTGCTGGTGATAAAAGCGCGATTATCTTGAAGTGTAAATGAGGTGAATAAATGATTAAAAAGCTTATCGCTGTTTCAGCTCTGTTGGTGTCATTCGCTGGGACTGCATTTTCCAAGGATTTACCGGACTTCACTGAGTTGGCGGAAAAGCAAGGCGCGTCAGTGGTCAACATCAGTGTTACCCAAGTGGTACAAGGCAATGCTAATGGGTCGGCTTTCCCCGGCATGCCTGATGATGAAGCGCTGGGTGAACTGTTCCGCCGTTTCGGCATCCCTAATATGCCAGGTGCGCCTGGCGGCCAAGCGCCTCAGCAAGAGTTCAAATCCCAGTCGCTGGGGTCAGGTTTCATCATCAGTGCGGACGGTTACATCCTGACTAATGCACATGTGGTCAAAGATGCGGATGAAGTGATCGTAAAGCTCTACGATAAGCGCGAATTCAAGGCAAAAATCATTGGTTTTGATCGCCGTACTGATGTGGCCTTAATCAAGATAGAGGCCAATGGCTTGCCCAAAGTGACAACGGGGGACCCCAGTCAGCTTAAGGTAGGGGAATGGGTTGCGGCAATTGGCTCACCATTCGGGCTTGAAAACACGGTGACTGCAGGCATAGTCAGCGCCAAGGGTCGGGCCTTGCCGCAGGAGAACTTTGTGCCTTTTATCCAGACCGATGTGGCAATTAACCCAGGTAACTCTGGTGGGCCGCTATTTAACTTGAGAGGCGAAGTGGTTGGTATCAACTCGCAGATTTATAGCCGCAGTGGCGGTTATATGGGCTTGTCTTTTGCTATTCCAATCGATGTGGCACTGGAGATTTCCAATCAGCTCAAGTCGTCCGGAAAAATCACACGTGGCTGGTTAGGAATTGGTATCCAGGAGCTGACCAAGGAACTGGCTGAATCCTTTGGCATGAAGAATACTAACGGTGCCCTGGTAGCTGGTGTGGAAAAGGGCGGCCCGGCTGACAAAGGCGGGTTGGAGGCTGGGGATGTCATCCTGAAGTTTGACGGAAAACCTATCCTGACATCTTCGGATCTGCCACGTGCGGTGGCTGCAACCAAGCCCAATAAGGAAATTCCTGTAGAGGTTTTGCGTAAGGGCGCAACTCGTACGCTGAGCATCACCATCGGTGAAATGCCTGCTGATAAGGATGAGGTCGCCAGCAATAAAGGCATGCCCAAGCCTGAGGCCAATCGTATCGGCTTGATGCTGAAGGACCTGACACCGCAGCAGAAGAAAAAACTCAATGGAAAAAACGGATTGCTGGTGATGGATGCTCAGGGCGCTGCAGCCCAGGCCGGCCTTCGCCGGGGGGACATTGTCCTGGGCATGAACAACTCGGAAGCAATAAATGTAGATCAGTTTAATAAGCAATTGGCTACAGTAGCTAGTGGCAAGACTGTCGCACTTCTGGTCTTACGCGGGGAGAATACCTTGTATGTACCGGTGAAGGTGAACGGTAATAAATAATGTCTATTAATGCTAACGACGCGTAATTGCTGTAAAATTAGGCATTGCTAGTAAATTGCAAGAGGGCGCTTCGGCGCCCTTCTTGTTGGCTACACGACAGATATCAACTATGAAAAACATTCGTAACTTCTCTATTATTGCCCACATCGACCACGGTAAATCTACCCTGGCGGATCGTATTATCCAGCTATGCGGGGGGCTATCTGATCGTGAAATGGAATCCCAAGTGCTGGATTCCATGGACCTGGAGCGTGAGCGCGGCATTACCATCAAAGCCCAGACGGCAGCGTTGTCCTACAAGGCGCTTGATGGGCAGGTATATCAACTGAACCTGATAGATACACCAGGGCACGTGGATTTCTCCTATGAAGTCAGTCGCTCGCTGTCTGCTTGCGAAGGCGCATTGCTGGTAGTGGATGCCAGCCAGGGTGTCGAAGCGCAGAGTGTTGCCAACTGCTATACCGCACTGGATCTGGGTGTGGAAGTCACCGCGGTGTTGAATAAGATAGACTTGCCATCTGCGGACCCTGAACGTGTGATTCAGGAAATTGAGGATGTGATAGGCGTAGAGGCCACTGATGCCGTACGCTGCTCCGCCAAGACCGGCGAAGGCGTGCGCGATGTGCTGGAGGCAGTGGTGGCTAGAGTGCCGCCTCCCAGAGGTGATGTAGCCAAGCCGCTCAAGGCGCTGATCATAGATTCCTGGTTTGATAATTACGTTGGCGTGGTCATGCTGGTGCGTGTGGTTGATGGCGTGCTGAAACCCAAGGATAAAATCCGCATGATGGCGACAGGGGCTGTGCACTTGTGCGAGCAGGTTGGCGTATTTACTCCAAAGTCATTACAAAAGACATCACTGTCAGCCGGTGAAGTGGGTTTCATTATTGCCGGCATCAAGGAACTGACCAGCGCCAAAGTAGGCGATACCGTTACCTTGTTTGACAAACCGGTAGCAGAGCCCTTGCCTGGCTTTAAGGAAGTGAAGCCGCAGGTGTTTGCCGGGCTGTACCCAGTTGAGTCCAACCAGTTTGAAGGTTTGCGCAGTGCGCTGGAGAAGTTGCAACTGAACGATGCCTCGCTGATGTTTGAGCCTGAAAACTCGACTGCGTTGGGATTCGGCTTCCGTTGCGGATTCCTGGGTTTGCTGCATATGGAGATCGTGCAGGAACGCCTAGAGCGCGAGTACGACATGGACCTTATTACTACCGCGCCAACGGTAGTCTATGAGTTGTTGCTAAAAACCGGCGAAGTGGTGCAGATCGAAAATCCCTCTCGCTTGCCTGAGCCATCACGCATTGAAGAAATTCGCGAGCCGGTGATTACCATTAATCTGCTGATGCCACAGGATTACGTTGGCCCGGTGATGACGCTGTGCAACGGCAAGCGTGGCATCCAGAAGAATATGCAGTATATGGGCCGTCAGGTGATGCTGAGTTATGAAATGCCGCTAAATGAAGTGGTGCTCGACTTCTTTGATAAACTCAAGTCGGTGTCGCGCGGATATGCGTCCATGGATTATGAGTTTCTGGAATTTCGTGCAGCCGACTTGGTTAAGCTGGACATCATGGTCAACGGGGATCGAGTGGATGCCTTATCGCTGATTGTGCATCGCTCCAATAGTGTTTATCGTGGACGCGAAGTAGCTTCCAAAATGCGCGAGCTGATACCGCGCCAGATGTTCGATGTGGCGATCCAGGCTTCAATTGGCGCTAATATTATTGCGCGTGAAACGGTGAAAGCCATGCGTAAGAATGTGCTGGCAAAATGTTATGGTGGCGATATTACGCGGAAGAAGAAATTGCTTGAAAAGCAAAAAGAAGGCAAGAAGCGCATGAAACAGGTGGGCAATGTCGAGATTCCGCAAGAGGCTTTCCTGGCGATTCTGAGAGTAGAAGATAAATAGCACTAACCCGATGAATGTTGAAACAAGCAAAGTAATGTTGAAGAAAAATAAGGGTATGTCCATATGATGTTCGCATTGTTTATGTTGGTAGTGCTGGTAATCACAGGCGCGATCTGGTTGCTGGATATTGCCGTGTTAAGTAAAAGACGCGTAGCCGGTAGTCCGGATCCGATATGGGTAGAGTACTCCAAGAGTTTCTTCCCCGTCATTCTGGTTGTGTTTTTTATACGGTCGTTTATCGTCGAACCTTTCAAGATACCCTCTGGCTCCATGATGCCAACCTTGCTTGCTGGCGATTTTATCCTGGTAAACAAATTCACCTATGGCTTGCGGGTGCCGATTTTGAATAATACGTTTATAGATATTAACCACCCCAAACGGGGCGATGTATTTGTATTCCATTTTCCACCCGACCCCTCTATTGACTATATCAAGCGTGTGGTTGGTGTGCCTGGCGACAAAATCGTCTATCGCGACAAGGTGTTGTATGTGAATGGTCAAAAGATCAATAACACTTTTACCGCAGATTATGAGTACGCGGCTTCAGGCCTCAATATGATCTACGCCAAGCGTTATCAGGAGCAACTGGTAGATAAAAAACATGATATCTTGATCGATGAAAACAGCGGCACTCGCGATGTAGACTTGGAGGTGCCACCAGGACACTACTTTGCCATGGGTGACAATCGCGACAACAGCAAGGATAGCCGTTATTGGGGTTTTGTACCTGAGGGCAATCTGGTTGGCAAAGCCTTTTTTATCTGGTTTAATTTTGATGAGCCTCGCCGAATCGGTACTAAGATTAATTAGAGATTAACTAGCAATCAACTAGGGGGAAGTATGCGCAAGCAAAACGGTATGAGTTTTCTTGGATTGGTTATTGTGCTGGCAGCCGTGTTGTCCGTAGTGCTGGCAGGGGTCAAAATTGTGCCTGCTTATATAGAGTTCATGTCAGTAAAAAAAGTGATGAAAAGAATCGCCAATGAGCCATCACTGAATGACATGAGCAAAAAAGAGATTACTGAAGAGTTCGACAAGGGCGCAAATGTTAGCTATGTATCTGTCGTCACTGGTAAGGATCTTCAGATTAACAAAGATACAAACGGCAAGACGGTTGTAACTGTGGAATACCAGGTGGTGAAACCCTTGGCTGGCAATTTGAGTGCGCTGATGGACTTCAAGGCAACCACTGCCAAGTAGGGCATGTTCATATAATCACGAATGGTACAAACTGCACTTGCGCGGCTGATCGGCCACGATTTCAAAAATAAAGCTTTACTGGTACAGGCTCTCACCCATCGTAGTCATAGCAGCACCAATAATGAGCGGTTAGAGTTTTTAGGTGATGGCGTACTGAATTTCATCATTGCCAATCAACTTTATCTGCGTTTCCCAAAGTTGGCAGAGGGTGACTTGAGCCGCTTGCGTGCGCATCTGGTGAAAGAGCCGACCCTCAGCGAAATTGCAATTTCGTTAAATATCGGGGACGCGCTCAGGCTGGGTGAGGGTGAGCTCAAGAGTGGGGGCTGGCGTCGTCCCTCTGTGCTGGCTGACGCACTGGAAGCCATTATAGGGGCAGTTTTTCTGGATGCGGGCTTTGATGCGGCTGAAGCCTTGGTGGTGCGCCTGTTTACCGGCTTGTTAAATCAGATTGATCCAAAATCGATAGGCAAAGATCCAAAATCACTGCTGCAGGAGTATCTGCAGGGGCGCAAGATAGATGTCCCAGAATACCAGGTGTTAGCAACGGAAGGCGAGGCACATTGCCAGACATTCCGTGTCCAATGCGATATCGCTAAATTAAAAATCACCACGCAAGGCGAAGGCACCAGTCGCCGTGCGGCTGAACAACAAGCCGCGGAGTCAGCATATAAACAGCTTGTTAAGGAAAATACACCATGAACAGCACTCAAAAAACACCCGACAGTGATTTCCGCTGTGGCACCATAGCCATCGTTGGCCGTCCCAATGTCGGCAAATCCACCTTGCTCAATCATATTCTTGGGCAAAAGTTGAGCATCACCTCACGTAAGGCGCAGACCACCAGGCATCGACTACTGGGCATACACACTACCGAAGATACGCAGTTTTTGTTCGTTGATACGCCGGGCTTTCAGCAAAAGCATGTGAACGCACTTAATCGCAGCCTGAATAAAACGGTGACGCAGGTGCTGACTGAAGTCGATGTGGTGTTGTTTGTCATCGAACCTATGCATCTGGGTGAGTCTGATAGACTGGTATTGAAAATGTTACCAACCACCAAGCCTGTATTGCTGGTGGTGAACAAGGCCGATCTAATGGGCGACAAGGGTAATTTATTGCCACTGATCCAGGATTTTGATACTGAGTTTCCTTTTGCGGCGATTGTGCCGGTCAGCGCAAAGAAGAACCTGTATCTTGATGAGCTATTGCTTTCGATACGCCAGCACTTGCCAGTGCAGGCCGCTATTTATGGTGAGGATGAGCTGACTGATAAGAACGAACGGTTTTTGGCAGCCGAGCTATTGCGTGAAAAGGCATTTCGTTTTTTGGGCGAAGAAGTTCCTTACGGCATTGCAGTTGAGATAGAGAAGTTTGAGATGGAAGGTAAGTTGCGTCGCATCCATGCTGCCTTTATTGTCGACAAGGAAAGCCAGAAGCCCATGCTTATAGGTAAGGGTGGTGAAAAGCTCAAACAGATTTCTACCGAAGCGCGTCAGGATATGGAAAAGCTGTTTGGCGGCAAAGTGTGGCTGGAAACCTGGGTCAAGGTCAAAGGTGGCTGGGCGGACGACGAACGAGCACTGAAAAGTCTTGGATACTGAAAAATCTTGCTTCTAAATGATTGGTTTTTTTAAATCATAGGTTTTTTGGTATAGCGAAGTTGCCAGAATCCAATCGTTTTGGTTAAGTAGTTGGTCGAAATAGCCTATTAAATCTCCTTTATTTCACCTTTGGTTTGTACGCATGATGGTCTAGCATGAACCTAACTCAACTGAGTATAGGAGTGCACGGTCATGCCAAATCGTCTGCCAAGCAATCACACAAATGTTGCCGCACATAATGTCTATACCATCCCCAGTTATGGCAAAGCCATCAGCCTGGATGATCAAGGCGTGTATTACACGCTTAATCATCAAACCGGGCAGTTACACAGCGTTTTTCAGCTAGTGTATACAGATGATTGGTATCTCTATCGACTGCAAAAAACCGCTGCGGAAGATACTGCTGGGGAGCATCAGCTGAGTTGGAACCTTATGGCAGATAGCACGGATTACGCACTCGAAAGTATGAATTCTGAGCAGATTAACTATCATTTCTCCAGACCCGAATACGCCGAACCTAAAGGTGCCTGGCAGGTGATTCGAAATACTCAATACGGCTTTGCAAAATTCACTCCCAACAATGCTAGTGCTCCTCTCAAATATGCCATGCTGGTATTTCAAGACGGACAAATGCAAATGCCTGTACTGATCCATAAACTGGAAGAGCAGGTCCAGTTAGCTGAAGAGTCTTTATTGAGTCTGGCATGATTTATTAGGTTTGAATCAATGAATTTGATTTCCCGATTTTGAACCCCAGGATTAAATCCAAAATTTAAATCCTAGCCCACAAGGCTAACGTTAATACCTTAAGTTTTGCTTGGTAGCACTAGCCATTCGGTTAAAATAATAGCTTGCAGCTTAACTATGGTTGAATGTGTCTACTCCCCGTCCCGATAACCTGACAAAATCCAACCAGCCGGTATACGTCTTGCATACCTATGCATTCAAAGAAACCAGCCTGGTGGTGGAGCTATTTACGCGTGATTTTGGCCGTGTCGCAGCTGTAGCAAAAGGTGCTCGGCGTCCGCGTTCGGCCATGCGTGGCATGCTGCAATCGTTTCAGCCCCTGTCGGCAGCCTGGTCGGGCAAGCTGGAGCTGAAAACGCTGCACTCCCTGGACTGGCGCTCCGGTTTGTTACTGCTACAAGGCGAGGCCCTGATGTGCGGCTTTTATCTGAATGAGCTGCTGCTGCGGCTATTGCCACGCGAAGACGCTCATGAGTCGCTATTTGACTATTATGGGGAGACACTCAGGACACTGTCGAAATCTACCGGGCATGCAACGACGCTAAGGCGTTTTGAGTTGAAAATGCTGCAGGAGATGGGCTACGCCGTTCCGCTGGAGTTGGATGAAAGCGATGCGGCAATAGTGGCCGACCGTATTTACTCTTATATCCCCGAACGTGGCGCCTGCGATCAGCAGGCGCTAAATGGCCACGAAAACGGCGTACAATTATTGGGCAAGACTTTGCTCAATATGGCAAAAGATGATTATCCGGACGCGCAAACCCAGCAGCAAAGCAAGCAAATGATGCGCATGCTATTAGCCCACTATCTTGGTGATAAGCCACTGCATACGCGGCAATTGCTGATGGATCTGCAGCAGTTTTAACTTTGTGGTTTCAACGGTTATTTATGTTCTCCGATTCTGTTTGTAAGGTTGTTAAATGATTAAATTAGGTGTCAACGTTGACCATATCGCTACGCTGCGTCAGGCGCGTGGCACACAATACCCTAGCGTGGTGCAGGCCGCTTTGCGCGCTGAAGAAGCTGGCGCAGATAGCATCACTATCCATTTGCGTGAAGACAGAAGGCATATCCAGGATGCAGACGTGTATGCGCTGCGCCCTTTGCTGCAAACCAAGATGAACCTGGAAATGGCGGTGACTGACGAAATGGTGGCTATTGCGCTGAAAGTACAGCCTCAGGATGTTTGCCTGGTGCCGGAGCGGCGCGAGGAGCGTACTACGGAGGGCGGGCTGGATGTAGTGGGTAACCTAGACAGGATCACCGATGTTTGCGATCAGCTGGCGGACGCAGGCATTCGCGTTTCCCTGTTCATTGCGCCGGATATCGCGCAGATAGACGCAGCCAAAGCAGCCGGCGCCCCGGTGATTGAGCTGCATACCGGCAAGTTTGCAGATGCGGAAGGTTCGGTCCAGCTTCATGAGTTGGAGCGTATTCAGCAGGCAGCAGCACATGCCATCAAGCTTGGCTTGGTAGTGAATGCAGGGCACGGACTTAACATCCACAATGTGCATCAGATAGCTGCCATTCCCGGCATCGAAGAACTCAACATAGGCCATGCCATCGTGGCGCACGCAGTGTTTGTGGGATGGGATTACGCTATTCGTGAAATGAAGCAACTGATGGTACAGGCGGCATCCTGATATCCATGATTTACGGTATAGGCACAGACATTGTTGAAGTCTCTCGCATAGAGGAGTCATTAGCGCGTTTTGGCAAGAACTTTGCCATGCGTATTCTTAATGAGCGCGAGATGCAGGACTTTACGCAATCCCATACCCAGGCACGATTCCTGGCAAAGCGGTTTGCTGCCAAGGAGGCCTTCGCCAAAGCGCTGGGTACAGGCATACGTGGCCCGGCGACTTTTGAAAATATCGGTGTGGCGCATGATGATCTGGGCAAGCCGGTGCTGGATCTGGCGCCGGAGCTGCAAGCTTACCTGGAGATCAAAGGCATACGCTTTCAGCACTTGTCCATCAGCGATGAGAAAATGCTGGCGGCTGCATTTGTGGTGCTGGAGGTCTAGGCAGTATGGCTGATCCGGCTTTAGTAGCGTGCGACGTAGAGCAACCACCCGACCTGGTGCGTCGCTTTGGTGGCGTCAGCCGCTTATATGGGATGCAAGGGTTAGCCAAGTTTCAGGCAGCGCATGTGTGTGTCATCGGCATTGGTGGTGTCGGCTCATGGGCCGCCGAGGCTTTGGCCAGAAATGCCATTGGTAGAATCACGCTGATAGACCTTGATAATATCGCTGAATCTAATGTGAATCGGCAATTGCATGCAGTGGATGGCGCATTTGGCAAAGCCAAGGTGACCGCTATGGCCGAGCGCATTCGTAGCATCAATCCGGATGCCATCGTGCAGGAAATAGAAGATTTCATTACGGTGGAAAATGCCGCTGCCATGCTGGATCAAGGCTTTGATGCCGTGCTGGATGCTATTGATGATACGCGTGCCAAGGTGGCGATTGCGGCCTATTGCCGTGCGCATCAATTGCCTCTGGTCACCACGGGTGGGGCAGGTGGGCGGCTCGATCCTACCAGAATCAAATGCACAGATTTGGCGCTGGTCAGTGGCGACAGGTTGCTGGCAAAAGTGCGTAACCAATTACGCCGCGATCACGGCTTCCCCAAAGGCATTGATGGCAGCAAGAAGGCGACCACCAAGTTTGGTATTACGGCCGTTTACTCGGATGAGCCTATCTTGCAACCCGAGGTCAGTTGTGACGTAGTAGCTGATGCCGTCACAGGCCTCAACTGCGCGGGCTATGGCTCGTCGGTGTGTGTCACTGCACCCTTCGGCATGGCGGCGGCCAGCCTGGTTTTGAACCTAATCCTAAAGACTTAGCTGCAATCGCTGCTGGAGCCATTCCATGCAAAAACCTGCCCAATCCGTGACTAGCGATATGTTTGATGGCCAGCCCAGCATGCTGCCAGAGCAACAAAGGTTGACAGAAGGTGCGATGTTGCTGAGTGGCTTTGCAAGAGATACTGACCAACAATTAATCGCCGCATTGAATGATGTCATTGTGCAGGCCCCATTCCGCCATATGACTACTCCAGGTGGTTTTGTCATGTCTGTGGCCATGACGAATTGTGGACAGGCTGGGTGGGTTACGGATAGTCAGGGATATCGCTATCAGGCCTTAGACCCGCAAAGCGGATTGACATGGCCGGCCATGCCGAAGGTGCTCTCGGATATTGCAACTCTCGCGGCCCTTAAGGCTGGTTACGCGCACTTTCTACCAGACGCCTGCCTGGTGAATTGCTATGAGCCGGGTGCACGCATGTCATTGCATCAAGACAAGAACGAGCAGGACGCAGCAGCGCCTATAGTTTCGGTTTCCCTGGGGCTACCTGCAGTATTTCTGTTTGGTAGTTTGCAGCGCAGTGACCGGCCGCAGCGACTGAGGCTGGAACATGGGGATGTTGTAGTGTGGGGTGGGCCAGCGCGGTTTAACTTTCACGGGGTTGCGCCGCTGGCGGATGGTTATCATGTCGTGCTTGGGCGTAAGCGCATCAACCTGACCTTCAGAAAAGCGCTTTAATTATCCGCCTTGCGCGCCAGCTCTTCGCGGATAACGCGCTCATATTCAGAGAAGTACTGACCGATTACCGATAACTCAAAGCTACGCAATATGCTGGTATTCGGCTCACGCTCCAGCAAAAATTCAAACGATTTTTCCAGTAGTACTTCCACACTTACTTTATCTGCGGTGAGCCTTTTCGCATAGCCGGGGCTGACCGTCACTATATGCGTGGTAGGTGTTCTGCCGCCAATGCTGACGTTAAATGTGGTGGTGTCGATAGGCTCAATTTGAATGCTGTTCATGCGCTTCTCCTGATATTGAAAGCGACTATCAAAATATATTAGCGTAAGCGGTCAATATCAAGAGTTTAATTTTGTGAGCGACGGATTTTCACTAGCGGTTACGTTTAAAGATACATCTATGTCAGATATAGATTGAGCAGTTGGTCTACTTACATAGCAATGGTCAGCATGTCATACACCTTTAAAAAATCTACAGGAGAAATTCTAATGAACAAGTTTCTAGCAACGCTTATGAGTATCGCAATCACTGCCGCTTTCGTAACATCATCCATGGCTGGGACCAAAGACCCTCGCGTCAATCATCGTCAACACAGACAGGATGCACGTATTGCACAAGGTGTGAAATCAGGTGAGCTGACCAGGGCTGAGAGGAAGGATCTGGTGGGCGATCAAAGAGATATCCGCCGTGAGGAACGTCAGTTCAAATCCGATGGGACATTTACTAAAGACGAACGTCAGGAACTACATCAGGATCAGGCGGCTGCTAACAAGGAAATCTACCAGGAAAAGCATGATGAGCAGGCTAGGCCAAAAGCTGAATAACCGTTAGACGATACTACAAGGCCAGCCTTATGCTGGTCTTTTTTATGGTAATGATATTTGCCATTCTCCTTAGCCTCAGTCGCTATGACTAACGCTATCTTCGATAGTGTCAGACTTGACGTAACCCAAAAATGGTGTGCAATTTTTGAAACTGATGTTGATATCAGATACCGATTTTTGCGCACTTATCAAACTCAATCTATATTCTTTCAGAATTGAAGTAATAATTAATCCATTGAAGTTAAAAGAGATATTTGTGAATTCTTTTTACAGTGGGTAATAGGCATAATCTATGCATGGTTATTTCATAAGGCATGCTGATAGTTGTCAAGGTTAGCTACATGTCCATATCGTTATCTTACGGTGAATCTCTGAGATCACTCTGAGATTTTAACTTTAATCAGATTCAATTATTAAAAGTACGTAACCATGAAAAAACTCACTCTTTCTATACTCGCTATTGCGATCCCCATGACAATTTATCCAAATATGAGCTCGGCAGCGGTCATTGGTTTTTTGGGAAATTTTGATGTTATCAATGATACTGGCAGTACGGCCCATGGATTTGAGATCGATCTCGAGGGCCTATATGCAAGTGATATTACAGATACCTTTGGAGGCGCTGGCAGAGGATTTCCTAGCGGCCGTGGATTTGATCCATTAACTAGCGTGGAGCGATATGGCGCCCCTTCAATTGCTGAATACAATAATGGATCAAGCTTCGGCACAAAAGTGACCTATCTTGGACTCTATAACAGCGCAAGTAGTAGTTGGGATTTTGGTACGCCATCAGGAACGCAAATCACTCCTGGCGACAACTGTTGGTCTGGTGGGGGCATAGGATACGGTGCATCAACTGCTTGTGATCATTTTGGTGTTGGCACCACAAAAAACGCAACCAAGACGACTTATAACTGGCTGCTTGAAACCGCGACACTTGGCCAGCTGACTAACGGTACTGTAAGTTTGCCAGCCCCGGCATGGACAGTAACGCCCGCTCATATAGTGGCAGGCCAGCCTCCAGCTCCACCAATAGTCGTCGCACAAATACAGGCTCCAGCTCCTGAGGTTGAAGCTCAGTTTGGGGAGGCGATCTGGGTAAAAGTTTACACTACAGAACTTGAGCATGAGGTTGGATTAGAGGCACTGATTGGGGGTAATCAAGTAATTAACCAGGCAGAACAAAATGTTGAGACCGAGTGGCAATTGCTACAGGTTGATCCGGGGAACCCGCTCAGCGGACAACTTGAAAGTGGCTATGGTGCGCCCGTAGGGCCAAATGCTGCCTCTATTATTCGTAGATATGAGTTTTATAAATTCAGCGGCAATTACAACCCTGAAGATCACCAAGCAATGTTTGATGCGGGGTTCGGAGACTCTCACCCAGGGCCTAATGATGTCGGAACTTACCTTGGTGCACAAAATGCCGGGATCAATCTTAATGGGCAACTTGTTGCTGCGATACCAGAGCCAGAAACTTACGCATTAATGCTGGCGGGACTGGGGCTAATTGGATTTTTCGCGCGGCGCAATAAAGCGTCTGTGGTGAACCCTAATTTGAGTTGACCTAAGAACAAGAAAATCAATACTAGACATACTCACTGCGTTACGCCAAATAGCACTTAAATTTAAGGGAATAGTTTGAATACACATCTCAAATCGCTTGCACTTTGCACTATGCTTTTTTCAGGCATCACGCAGGCAGCAACCACTACCTTTTTCAACAGCTCACAATCTTACTCACTGGATCAGTCGGGACAGACTTTTGATGCGATTACCAGCGAGGGCTATCTATTTACCTATACGCAGGACAAGTTGTTTACCGGTGGTTATGGCATGACAACGCCGATAGGTCGTAGCCAATATGTGACTTGGCCCAATGGTCTGCATGCACAAGGGTTGACCATTGCACCTTACGGAAAAGCTGCGGTGACTATCCAGCGAGTGGATGGCGCTGTGTTTGACATCACAGCGTTCAGTGCAAAAGTGATCGGTAATACAGCGCCAGGCGGCGCAGACTGCGAGGTGGTAGCTAAGCTTGGTGGTGAAGACCTCTACAATGATCCTGTTGCTTTCTTTGCATCGGGATACTCTGGTACTACATTTAATTATAGTCGTTCACCTAATCCAGGACAGTTGAATCCATTTGGTCAAACTACGCTGCGATTAACCGGGGCCGATAATTACACAATCGGTTTATATACCGATTTTGCTTTAGTTGGTTTAACCGTGGTAGATGCCAGCATTGCGCCATAACCTTTAGCGGTGCCTGAACCTTCATCTTATGCGCTTCTGCTAGCTGGTTTGGGGCTTATAGGTGGTTTAGTGCGCCGTAAGCGTGCTAACAGCTGGCATTGGCACAGGTGAGAGTTGCTCTGTTGGATCATGCAATCAACTACGAAGCAGGCCTGTTGTGAACTTACCGAGCTTGCTGTCCGGGAACAGAGTCGCGGCCAGCTTTTCCTGATCGACACCGAAACACTGTGCAGCGATAGATGAAATAAGCATATCCAGATTGGCGGTAGGTTTCAAATCCCGTCCCTCATAGAGGGCGCTGTTGCTGAGTCCGGGCCAATCTGCAATGACACGTCCACCATGCACATCACCACCCAAGATCATAGCGGCAGAAGCCGTGCCATGATCAGTGCCTCCAGTACCATTGGTCGCGGCAGTGCGCCCAAACTCGGTGGCGACCACGATGGTGGTTTTTTGCCAAGTCTGGCCCAGTCCATCGCGTAATGAAGCGACCAAGGTATCCAGGGCCTTGAGTTGCCTGGCGAGCCGTCCTTCCTGCCCGGTATGCGTATCCCAGCCCCCGGTTTCTATCATGGCGATACGCGGTCCATCTGCACGGGCAAGAAATTCGGCAGCGAGTTTGCCGAAACTGGCGGGATCCTGCTTCGTGCTTGGGTCTTCTGCCATACTCCTGGCATCCATGGCTGCCATCCACAGGGCATGCAGTTGTGCATCATTCGAATAAAGCTGCGACACCCGCATGAGCAGGTCGTCCGATGCCTGTGGCAGTGCAGATGGTGCGTAGGATGTGACTTCGACTTTGCCGCGCAAGGCCATCGGTACTGTAGAGGCGAAGGCAATGGCTTCGCTTTGCGATTTCGGCAGTAGCGTCAGCAGGCGGTTCAGCCAGCCGTCTTTCATCTGATAGGGCGCTATGCCGCCGGTTTCCAGCACATTCTGGCCATCAAAATGCGAGCGATCGCGATATGGCGATGCCACGGCATGTACGAACAAAGCCTGGCCTGAAGCATACATTTTCGCCGTCTCGGCCAAGGATGGATGCAAGGCAAATAAGCCATCCAGCCTGATGGCTTGGGATACGTCAATTGCCAGGGCACCACGTAGTTTTGCATACGCAGGGTCCGCGTAGGGAATGACGGTATTCAAGCCGTCTGCCGCACCGCGCTGGATAATAAAGATGAAACGCCTGTCAGTCTCAGCGCTGGCGAAGGTGATGTAAGGGGATGCCAGCAAGACCCCCGTGCCTACTGTAAGCAGGCGGAGAAAGTCACGGCGGTCCATTTGCGTATCCATAGTCTGTGAGCGCATGGTTATCTCCTCAAGAGTTCCGGTGAAATCAGCAGCAGTGCCAAGCCCGTAGAGGCGCTTTCTGATCTAGCAATCGCAGTTTTTGTCTGCGGGCTGATTGCGCCTATCAGCAATTTTTCGCCCAGTTTTCTTGCATCCAGCTTATCGCCCAATGGAGCCGCCAGCCGTTGTGCCAGCTCTACCCGTCGCATCAGCGCATTAGGGGCGGCCCAGGTGCCGGCAATATCGTCATAACCTGCGGGCGAGCCTGGCCGCCATACGGGCTGGCCCAATTGGTTGAGAATAGGGGCAATGTTGATGCCATCAAGGTTTTGCCGGCCCAAGCCGCGTAAGGATGAAATCACCCATTCCCAAGGCGTTTTGAATTTGGCCGGGGTTGGCGCCCAGGCTTCCGGCGATTCGACTAAGGTGCGGTACAGGCTGGTGAGATTGCCGCCATCTTGCAGAAAGACCTTGCTTAGGCGATCTATCAGGCTGGCAGGCGGCGTATCGCTGACAAAATGACGGGCCAGTTTGGTGGCAATGTGTGTTGCTGTGGCGGGCGATGTAGCTAAATCGACCAGCACGGCTGTTGCCTGTGCCTTGCCGGTTTGATTGTAACGCTTACCCATAATGGCCCGAGTTCCAGGTTCATGCAGTTGGGGGCGAAACATGAAGCCGTTCGTATCAACATCATTATTTCGCTCCTTGCCGTTGCCAATACCTGCAATGCTCCACCCGGTCATGGCGCGTGCAAATTCCGTGACATCGTTCTGAGTATAGCCGCTGCGCACGCCCATCGTGTGCAGCTCCATGATTTCACGCGCCAGGTTCTCATTCAGTCCGCGTTTTTTGTCAGGCTGGCGCTCTGCAGCGCGCTGTGCGGCCATACTTTGCGGGCCCATTGATCTGGCCTGGTCCAGGTACAGCAACATGGCAGGGTGCTGCTCAACGGCAAATAGCATGTCCTTGAAATTACCCAGCACATACGGACGGATAGCCTCAAGTTCAAATGCACCGGCAAAATCTGCGACAGCAGGTTTTTCGATGGAAATAGCAAAATGATTGGCCCAGAAGTGCACCAGGCGCTCGATAAATGGCGTTGGGCTTGTTAACGCTGACTCGGCGCGTGCTTTTACTGCTGCCAGGTAATCATCCCGCACCTCGCGTTTGAACATGCGTTTGGCTGATTTCTTTTCTTCTTCATCGGCCTTGCACATTTCCATTTGTTTTTTTACATAGTCTGATAGCAGTACCGAGGTTTTAGTCTGGTTTGCCCAAGCAGCAGGAGCGGGCTGATACAAACTGAATTGCGCCAGCAGCCACTTTTTGGGATCGGCAGGTACGGCTTCATTGGGGCGCGAGCCAAGCCCAAAGCGGTTGACGGCGATGGCTGCAGGACTCATATCAAAGATGGAGGACAACATATTTTCCAATCACGTCACTGCATCATTTAACCAGGTTTGCCTGTTCACGCAGTGGCCCTCTGCGCGCCAGGCCTTCTGCCAGTTTTTCCCGCTCCTCCTGTGAGAGTGTTGCAGCAAAATTGACCAGGGTCTCTTCAATGCGCATACGCAGTGCTATGTCTGCCTCGCGCGTGCGAGCAATGGCAGCAACCACTGCCGGGCGATCAAAGCTGGGGGCGGCGACCAGTTGCCTGACTTCAGTACGGGCTTGTTTGGCTGCAGCTATTAGCGGCCTTGCTTCGCGCCTAGCTTCGCGCAAAGTTTTATGAAATTCTTTTTGACGCTCAATGGAGAGATCTTCTGCCGCAAAACGCAGGCCACGCTGCCCGGCCTTAGCGGCCAAAGGGGCTGAGTCTGACCAGAACATGCGATATGCACCGCCGGCAACGCCCCCGATTAAAAACACATTGAGCAACAGCGAAACAATCAATATCCATTTGAGTTTGTGTTCAGTCATCATGATATCCAGTCGTTACCAAAGTCGACATACATTGCCGTGCCGCCTACACTT
>Ga0208125_100040_pt1 | contig 157325 bp, 182 predicted proteins | sample LakWasM128_HOW14_2_FD_183938 | JGI IMG/M metagenome (GOLD analysis project Ga0208125, IMG submission 183938) | Freshwater sediment methanotrophic microbial communities from Lake Washington under simulated oxygen tension - Sediment Metagenome... | ecosystem: Environmental > Aquatic > Freshwater...
TGGTTCGACAGCTCTTTTATAAAGTCACCAACATGATATGCCTCATAGGTGTGACTGAATACTAATGCGCCTATGGAGCCTAATACAACATAAAACATAGATTTAAACATAACGTTTCCTCTACATGAACTAATACATCATTACTTCATTAATGAATTGACCTTGATTTGGAGCCGTAAAAGTTACACGAAAACTTTATAGCCGGCACCGCATGTACAGACGGATTCATACACTCAGCAACATTACTTCTAATGATTTTCATTTGAGTAAGTGCATTAAGGTTTTTTCCCGTCGCGATACTGAGGTGTCCGAGCTTGACCGCGATGGGGAATTTCTTACGCACTACCCAACTTTGGGCTTTGCGATGTGGAGTGTTTTTTAATAACACACCACTGTGCTCAACTTGGCTATTCACCGATGAAAGTGTTTTTGCCTGTCTTTGCCGTTCAGTTATGGTTGTAATCATATTTATTTCCCTTCGTGGTTATTCCGCCTTGGCGGAGTTATTTCGTACTTCTAGATTCAAATTAACATACATTTTTAATAGCGCAACTTTTCAGAAAAAATAGTGTAGAACGCCTAGTTACGCGCTCCGAAACGATATTTATCAGTTTCAGAAGTGTTTGCTTCACTTATTACTTCTGCAGGTTTTCCCATCATTCCCAAGCTTTGTCGTAATGTAATAGCCAATACCAATAACTCTTCATTACCTACTTCTTCAATTTGCTTGAAAATACCTTCAGCATATTCCTTATCTTTAATTAATCTCGAGCTATCAATTTTCACTATATTTCTTGCTCTAATCGTTAGCCTTGCCAGCGTTTTAAAATCGTTGTGATCCATATTCAGTTTGTCCTAACAGTAGTTAAATTCCTATTTACCCATGTAGTGCATTGTCAAACTTCGCTCTTGTATCTATTACTTCGCTTAAAACTGGTTGTTGTTCTTTCTTATATGAGCTGATAAATTTTGTTAAAGCTGCGTTTAAATCACCGCCACTTTGAGTCCTGTAGGTCAATAACACTTCAGCTCCAAACCTAAAACTCCCATCAATTGTCTTAAAGGACATTTTTTCATTGTCCAATTTCTTTACTTCCGTTGGGTGCGCAGCTGGATTCAGACTGAATACACCTACATACTTTTTGTCATTGAACATCTGGAATTTTGTAACCTTTGCTGCCAGAGCCAATAGAAGTGAAGCATCAATGCCGGTTACTTGAGACGCATCTTTCGCCGCTTTAACATAAAGAATCGCGTCATAGCTGTTAAGGCCATATTCGTTTTTCAATATCTCATCTGCGCTGATCTTTACTACGTTTGTAGGCGCTGCTATTACAGGTTGTGCTGTTCCCATTGGTATTGCTGGAACAACTAAACCAGGTTGAGCTATTGGTGTAGTGAGCGGAGTGGCCGCAACGGGCGTAATTTTAGTGACAGCTACAGGTGTTACAACTACAGGTTGCTTGATAGCGTGAAGTGGTACCGAGGCTAATTTTTGAGGTTCTAATTGAGTATAAAAACTCAGTATTTTTTTATTAAGAGGAAATTTGTTCAGTAATATTGGCGAAATTACTACGCCTACAATAAACGTTGCCACACCAAAATAAGTAGCAGCTGAAACCTTGATGTAACTTGCATTCAATGAGTTACTGAACATAGGCGCTTTTCTAGCAGTCCATGGTGTGTAGCCCTTTTCTTTTTTTCTAAACATCTTATTTTCCTAGTAATAATTAACCTAATCTACCCTCTCAATCTAAACGATTGAATCAATACGTCAATTTCATATAACAGCTTAAATTGCCCGTATATTTTGCTAGTTCAGTAGAACGAGGTTAGGTCTGTATTTACATGGAAAATACTATATTTATTTTATGGCGCAACTTTTGAGTTTTAATAACAAAAAACCCCTACATCACTAGGATGTAAGGGAATTTATTAAGATAGCTTATAGGCTAAAACACCATCATCTAATTTAATGGGTTCTAGCGTAACGCCACTTTCTAGCCGCATGAAGTAATCATCGCCAGTTTTAAAAAATGTTGCTGCCACGTTGTCATTATCAAAACATAGATGCAGACATTGCGTTTCAGTCTTAGTACCAGGAATTGTATTGATCTCAAATGTTGCTGCCATTAAGTCATCAACATTTCCATTCACAGGTGCTATATCAACATATAGTTGGCCAGAGGTTTCACGATGATCTGTAATCTCCATCTCAAAATCAAGGCCTTTTTTAAAGGGTTTTTCTAAGTAAGCAAGTTCATAACTCAATACGATAAAGTCTTGTTTGGACTCCATGAGTTCTTTCAATTCAACTTCGCCGCGTTCTGCAAAGTAATAAATATTTTGATCATGTACACCAAACTTATCGAGTTCCGAATCGTTTTCTTGAAAGCCATCATCGAAAGAAAAATAAGCATCCCGAATCTGATTGTCATCTAAAAGTTTGATAACACAATGAGCTCCGATCGGAGTATTACCGTTGTAGACTAATGAATCCCAAGCAGCAACACTCACTTTCGATTTGCTTATTGATTTATTGTCAGTGTCATCAAAAGACTGTACAGACTCTTTACCAATACGCATCGCCTCTAGGAAATCATGGCAAACTTTTACGAGTGTTTTTGCATCGTAATGCTGAGTGAAAGATTTAACTGCACCCTGTTCACCTGACATCATTGCCATAGAGAGCATACCGCTCTCCCCTATCACCTTACATTTAACACCTAGTAATTTGGTGAAATCATCGGCATAACTATTTAGAATCGCGTGATTTTTGTTCAATTTTTTTCTCCTGTTATTTTGGAGCCTAACCCGTGACCGGGCTGGCCCCGTGAAGGTTGAATTAATGAGTTAAAACTTTGACTTCGGTTATCAGATTTGCATCACTTGAGTTACGAATAACCCATTGTGCTGAGCAAGCCAATACCTTATTCCAACCTTTGTCCTTAGTTTGCACTAAGTACTCAGTTAAAAATTCCTTGAAATCAAAAGAATAATTGTGAAGATAAAAAACACCGTTACGATAAGCTTCTGGGTTGGTCTTTTCGCTAAATACTGATTCAATTAATTTAGGATCAGCATCCAGAATGGAATTCCCATCCACTAAAAAACTCATCAGTTTAAAAGCATCACTGGTTGAAATGATGTTCTTATTCATCGGTATTTTTGGAACAACTAATATTCTGTTTAACATTTTTTCTCCTGCGGTTATGTGGGATACCCACGTTTTGAAATGCGTAATCGAATACGCTTTTATTTACCATCTCTGGCAAAATTCTTATAGCTTTCCAGCTACCTCTTAAATAAAAGGCGGCTGGAAAGCCATAGGCTTTCCGGTAAAAAAACAATCCTGCGATTAATGAAAATTTAAAGGATTTCTCATCACCTCAGAGTATGTCGTCTTAACTAGACCCAAATAGATTTCGTATAGCTCTGCAGCCACTACTAATCCCATTGGTGTACTAAGGTCTTTGAAATTCTCGATTTCTTCAATCAAGTAAAGGATTACATTTGCTTGAGCTTGCTCGCGAGGTGTCAGTTTATCCAGATCATCCTGTCCAAAATGTTCCAAAGGATCAAATTCAATTTCATGCATATTCAAACTACCAATATGTACAAAATTAGCAGTAACAGGCGAATTGTTAACCACTGGATAAGCTTGAATACTTGATACACCTTCATCATCATGAATATTCAAGTCGATTTCATGGTTGAACTGAATCCAAGTGTCTTGAAGATCTGAATCCGTTATAGAAAACAAATGACAAAACGCAAAGTTTTTAATGACATCTTTCGATGAATGTATCCTTGCAATGATGTCTGCAGCCGTTTCCTTAACATCTTGAATCTTCATTTTATGGACAGGTTTATCAGCTTTGAAGTCTGACATGGTTTTTTTCCTTTATGGTTCGAGAGCAAGTCCTGTAAGGACCGCCCTCATTTTGAGAATGCTAATTAATTTTAAAATGGCAGAAAGGTGAAAATAGACGCTGTGCAACTAGGCTGTCTGGATTCTTCTTCAATTCATTTTTCATTAGCTGTTTTTTGCAGCGTGCTACTTTTTCCGATTTAGTGCCGGCTTTGATGAATTTAACTTCCCCAATTACCTGGTCACCAAAAAAGAAAGTGATCTTCTGAGCTTTTACCGCTTCAACATTTTTAGATGAAGCTGCGGGAGCTAGAGTATCAACACTAATATCTAGCTCGTTTCCTGATAGGACACGGCTGATATTCGCAATTGATGCTGCAAACTTTGGGCTATGATTTAATGGCGCATTTACAATGGCTTTCAGATTAGACATGGTGCGCCTCACAATCTTCATCGTGATGTGTAACATGGTGTGTCTGTAAGTTGATGTAATCTTGTTCTTCTACAGGCATGCATTGATGTGCCCGTTCAGATGCGCTGTAAAAATCGGTGTCATCTTCTTCAACACGACTTACTTCTGTTGAATTGGATGGAACCGTTAGCAAACCAATCAATTTTTTCAATAAACTCATTTTTTTCTCCTACTAGAATTGCGGATTTTTAGTTCCACAGGTTTTGAAATGCACGATCACTCATGCCCTATTTGTCTTTTCAGACAAAATTTTAGCTTTCCGAAAAACCCTGTATTGAAGGATTCTTTGGAAAGCCAAAGGCTTTCCTATTGCTATGCTGCAGCTGTAATTAATTCATTAACTTTAGAGGTCGCTGCGGCTCGAATTTCTTGCCGCGGCATCAAAGATAAGGCCTTTAGTTTGGCTACCGCTTGGATGCCATCCCAACCAGGCATTCTGCGATTTCTCGCATGCTCTGTTAAACCTTTAATCATGAATTGCCCTACATCATCAATTGGCGTCATTACAAGACTTGCAAAATGTACACCTAACATTTCACGCAAATCCGCTAATTGCTTGAGCTGCGAATCTATTAGGTTTTGCACATGTTCTTTTGGAACACTTTCGTACACGGGGATTGAAATAGTATTGATTGCCCAGTAAATATCGCTCCAGGAAACCTTTCTATTCGTTTTATTGACATAACAAGTAGCGCGCCATTGAAACTCATTTGATTCCGTGGATTTTGTAAGATAAAAATCCTCGACAACAAATTGAACACCATCCAGCTCTTTGAGAGCAGCTGAGATCGATGCGAGTTTTTCACGTAAATTATTAGCGATGAGAACCTTGTCGGTCCGGTCGTAAGAATTGGCGATTACTTGGAATTTTTTAGACATTTTGTGCTCCTTTATGAGAGCACTACCCTATAGAGGGGAATGCCCTCTAGTTGGGTTAGTAAATTTGATTAAGTGCCTTGATGAAACAAAATATAAGAAATACCTTTTTCTTTTGCTTCACTTAGGATGCCTAGTAAGGTTTCTGGCATATCCCCAAACTCTTTGCTTAGGTTTATCAAGAATTCCCACACACCGTTTTCTGCATTTTTTACATGGCTGAATGATGCATTACGCTGAATCCAATCCCATTCAAGAACTTCATCAGGGTTTTCGTAAGCGATAACATCACTCAAATCAATAGAAACGATAGCTTCGGTATTAGATTCCGAAATCCATGGGTCTTTAATGATGTATTGCGTGTTAGCTTCTGCCGGCACCTTCGTGATCAGATAACCTAATCGATTGACGAAATGAAAGCCTTCCATGATTTCAAGGTCACCATCATTATCAGAAATGGTCCAAATTGTCAGTGGGTACTTTTTGGCGCGCTTTTTAACTCTTTCGAGTTCTTTGCCATAAGTTTCAAACATGCAGCCGTTATAAGAAGAATTTGGTTCTATTTTGTTTTTAAGAGGTTTGAATCTCTTCCAAAAAGCATCTTCAGACAGGGTGACTGTTTTTGGTAAGGCGGTAATTGTTTCCATTTTTTTGCTCCAGGTTAATGTGGAGCCGCCCATGTGGGAAGCCCACAGGGTTTTAGAATGCGTAATAAAATTACGCGGTGATTTGTCGGTTAGGACAAAAATCTTATATTAGTTGAGGTTGTAACAATGGTTTGAACGCTCTGTACGAACAGCACAAAGCATTGTTTAGAACTATTTTGAGGGTAATACTGGGAGTGGGATGCGTCTTTGTTTAACGTGGCGAGCTACCACAGTGATAATTTATGTGATAACTCGCATGCTGTCAATAATTATTATGAAACCAAATAAAGGTGGCCCAAAGAGTCTTCTTTTATATCATCGTCTTTATTTCTTACATGAGGCATTCTCCATTGTAACCGGCGCAGCGAGTGTTTAGGCCCATGTGGTTGCCAAACCCAAGAGCCTCTTACCCAAGTTGGTTTCCGTTGGCCACTACCGCTGGTTGAATCAAGTTCCTCAACCATTTCAACAAATTTAGTGCCACATATATGTATTGGCGTATAGCCCAAAGCGGCCAGCTTAGACTTGGATCTTTGTTTTAGTTTTGGAGTTCCTTCTTTAGAGTGAGCAATAAGGTCTTTAGGGGTCCTTTTTGGCCACTCTGTTCTTATATCTTCTTGGTAACTTGTGAGGTACGCAATTGAATTAACAACTAGATTTAACATCTCCCTCCAAACTTTATGCTTATTCGGTAATTGACTTAATTCCTTTTGAGCATTTTTACTGCTTACATCAGCAATTTCTTTAAAGTTAGTTTCTGATTCGAGGTTGATTTCTTTCAATGCCTCATCAATATGTTGTTGCATTGAGCTGTCAATTTGTTTTTGTAACTCTACAACTTTAGAGGATAAAACATGATCTACAGCCTCTCCTACACCTGTACCCATTAATTCGCTTGAAACACCTTGTATATAAAATGGTTCATGATTTATTGCCCAGTCTTCATATTTTTTTTGGTCTTTATTTATACTTGTTAGACAAAATTGGATTAAATGATCACCTTTTAAGTCACCTATTCTTGATACATAAGCTCCGTCCGGGTACCAACCTGGTGCCATTTCTAAATCGTCTTGAGCACCGAAGTGCAAATAGAATGATTCGTATGGCAAATTAATGGCTTCCAGAGGAATATCTTCAACATCACTTTTTCTAAAGCTTTCAACTAAGGAGATTGGGAAGTCAAATATTTGTCTTCCATATTCAACAAAATTACCATAAAACATTGATGCTTCTACGGATTTAGTCAGTGTGCGCTGTTCTGTTGTTCTGAATCTACCTGGAGAAGTCTGTAGCTTTTGATTGTAATCGTATATAAATTGTTTCATACCGAATTGCATGGCTTCGATTTTAAACATAGGAGTTTCTTTGTTCAGAGCCATTTGGCCTATTTGCTTAACAAAAGGTATTACAGCTCTAAATCTTTGAGGATGGAATTCATACATTGGTATGTCAGTATTAGTTTCTAATACTTTGGCTATTTGGTTAGTCGAAAGCTCAAATCCGATTTCAACAAGTTCTAGTAATAATTTCTGAAACATTTGTTTATCTATAAATTCAACAGAAATGGTGTCCCAAAACAAATCTCTTGAAATTCTCGATGGCGTGTTGGTAACCCAAAGCTGCAGTATCGCGCCATAGTCGCGTATCGCGTATCTTGTTTCAAAGCCGAACTCTAGAAACGAATCTTCTCCATTGAAATGATTTTCTAAAGCCTCAATGCTATCTTTAAGATAGGCTGATGCCTGCTCTACGTTCATATTCCTGCCCCAATAAACTTAAGTTTACATAACTTTATCATCAAATTTATTCTTCTATCGGCCACAGATCGTCTGTAGGCTTCTTTACAGGACTCTCGTTATTATCCAATTTCATTGCTTCCATTAGTTTGAATAATGCGGCCATTGTATGCGGGCTCTTACCCCCGCCACCGAAACCAGCACAAAATTCAACGGAATCACCAGGCTGAAGCAATCCATTCTCCATGGATTGAACGGCCACAATAATATCACCATCATCCTGTTGTATAAGTCTTAACCGACCACGGCTACTCATATCTTCTATTCGCTCAACAACTCTCATCATTCTTTCCCTATACTAAGTGATTTACAAAGCCATTAGCATTTTTGAAACGGTTGGCGCCGCCCATTACATAATCGATTACAGGGTCTACACAATACCAGCGACGACCTAAATCTTCAGCGGCCCGGCCAGTTGTCATTGAACCTGCGAAGTTATCAACGACTAAATGGTTAGGTTCAGTCAAAAATTCAATTAAGAATTTAACTAATTTAAGTGGCATAGTCGCGCCATGAGGTACAAGTCCCTGAGCAATTGCCTCTTTTCGATAATTTCGATTATCAGAACAGGAGTGACCATAATCCAGGACATTACGAGGAATTCGGCCTTCCGTTAAATTGCCGTAACTACCCTCTTTCAATGTATATGCCCCATCAGATTTGGAAGCCGATTTTTTAGCTCCACCATTCAAAATGAATTCAAGGTGCTTTTCTTTATGAGGTTCAAGCACGCGCCTATTGTTTGATAAGACTTTCATAGGGTCATTGGTGAGCCAATAAATACCTTCCCATTCGACGTTTAGCTGTACACGTTTTTTACTTGCCCATGCAATTGGTCCAGGTGGCTTGCTTGCATTACGCCAAATTAAACGATCCATTAAATCTAGGGAAAATCTATCATGAAGCGCAAGCAGAAGTCTTTCGATATACATCGATCTTGCAGGTGAACCAGACATGAATATGTCTTGACCTAAATTCAGGCATACCGAAGCGCCCGGGGCAAGTTTACTTATGACTGGTTCGATAACTTTACAGAACCAATCAACATACTCATGCTCTTTAACATTCCCGTATTTACGAGGATTAGACAGTGGAAAAGGTGGGCTAGTAAGTACGAGATGAACGTCTTCCTGTAAGTGCGCGAAAACCTTTTCCGAATAACCAATAACGGCTAAACCAAGTTCGGTCGAAAATCCTAGAACCGATATTGAGGGTAATATCTTGTCTAGGTCATCATCTGTTTTCTTGGTAATACACCATTCTCCACGCTTACCTTCTACCCTTTCCAAGATGCCAGCTTGTTTCAAAGTCTGTTGATACCATCTGCATTTTCTCTTGAATAAGTTATAAGCTAGGCCTGCTTTACCTGCAGAGACTTTGGCAGCGATATCGGTGTCATTTAAGCCTAGACTGCTTTGAATTTTTTTATAGAGTTCATCATTGCTGATGGGCGTCTTTGCATGACGGTATGTGGCTAGAATTTCACCGAACAGATCTAGCTGGCTATGCACGATTCAAACCCAATAAATTAAGAAAGAATGCGACTATTGGGTGTTTATCTTTAAGCTTAATTTCGGAAGCGACCCACTTACCTTCTACATTAATTTTTTCGTAGCGATAAGTATTTTTTCCTAGACTTTTAATCCTTACAACAGATTCAGTGATGTGTTCACAGGACACGCAGACGCCAACGGAATGGAATGAGGCAGTATTAGGCATTGGGACATTTACATAGCCATGAACCTTATCATCGCTTATACGTTCACCGCATTGATTACAGGGCATGTTGTGTTCTTCAATAACGAAGTCACCAAGAATTACCGGTAACTGGGATGTGACCGAGGGCGAATTGTGGAACATTTCGACTAGTTTTAATGTTTTTTGAGTTTCGTTCATCTATTTGGCGCACCTCTCGATGCGCCCCTTTTATTAAGCTGCTTTTTGAAATTCTTGTTTATATTTAAGCTGATTGACATCGCATTCTTCAGGCAAGATATCGTCACGTTTTCCGAGATAAACAGGTTGAAACAGTGAACCAGCTTTGAATGCATATAGATACTGCACTTCAATCACATCACCCGCATTAGGGATTTCTTTATTTGCTGGAATACTTACATTACCTACAATGTCCAATTGACCACCGTTGAAAAGTGAGATTTCTACACTTCGTTTATCGTTAAGTTTATTTACGATGCATGAAGCAGTTTCAACGAATTTGTATTTGATTTGATCGCCACCGCTTGATGGGCGACCTGCAACGTATCCTGCTGATTTGCGTTTAAAAACAACTCCCTCACCGCCTTCATCGATAATGTTGTTGTAGAGAGCAAGTTTTTCTTCTTTGCTGTAAGCGGTATGTACAACTTTGATATATTCACTATCCGAGATTGTTTTTTTAAGTTCGGCTACGCGAATCGCTGCGCTAGAATTGCTGTAATCAACATTATTGATATTTGTGGCATCCCACACATAGTAGTAATCACCGATTGATTCACCATCTAACGTGATTCCGTCGATTTTGAGCTGTTTTAATTCATTATGTACAGTTGTGGGTACGCCTGTTGCTAATCCGAGCTTATTCGAGCCTAAAACATGATTTGGCGATACCTTCACCATTAGGCGTCGACCATCAAACTTCTCTTGAGCCATAAAATCATCGTCGTTGATGTAATTCATCAGTTCCGATTTATCGATAGAGTTAAGTAACTGTGGGAGTAAGCCTGTTGATTTGATGTTAGATGTCGAGCTGGTAGTATTACCGGTACTATCCCCACCTACCGAATAGTTATCTTTCAATTTTTTGCTCACTAGATCATCATAAATCTTAACTGCTTTGGAATACTCTACTGGGCTGGCTGTCTTGTTCTGTGGTACTAAAGTACTACCACGACGACCACTGAACCCCATAACACTATAACTGGATGGAGTAACCTGCCTAAGTTCTATGTTGTATACCTTGTCACTATTACCAGTTTGGTTATACAGATTAATTGATTGAACAATTGTCATTTATTTTCCTTTGGTTGGTGCAGAGCCTTATGCCCCGCTGTAAATTCAATATATCAAGAAAGTTTTATCGTGCAACTTTAGCCGCGGAATTGCGGATACGTGGATATAAAAAAACCACCCCGAAGGGTGGCTGTTTTAATAATAGAAATGCTCGTCGTAGAGAATCTTCTCAAGTTCTGAGAGGTCTTTAGACTCGTATACATTATTGCCTAGTGGTAGATAAAACCCACCGTCTTTACTTTTCTCGATATAAAAACCTTCGAGGTAAATAAATCCGGGCTTTGCTTCGTCGTCATTCGAATTATGTAATTCTCTTTCGATACAAGCGGACTCTTTGCGAGTTGCGACAAATTGCTCTAGTGTTAATTTCACTATTACGAAGTTGTCTACATCTGCTATGAGTGACAAAGTACCTTGATTGTCATCCCATTTCATGTGGATATTTCCCGCGTCATCAACAGACGTTACAGAACCATAAGCCCCTGCTTCTACAGGATATGGATCGTCTTTCATTCTATTGAGTAGCTTGATGCGAGTACCAGGTAGATACATTGCTTTTAATTGCTCAACTTTTTCCTTTGTAGGGAAATCATTGTTTGGTTTTTTACTATCATCCGAAAATCTTAACAACCTTACAGCGTAAGAATCGGCAACGACAGTATCAACCTCTTTAGCAAATTCATGCACCAGCAACTCGATCTCAGTTTCAGTTAATGGCTTTTCTATTAAAAGAGAGCGATTACTCAAAATATTATTACCTTTGCTTTGGTAATCTCCTGAGAGCAAATAAAAATCATGACCGGTTCTTAGGTATGCAAAAGCTACCTTTGGGCCCACAGCGGACTGGTATTCCTTAGTTGCGATCGCAACACCGTCTGCAGGTATCCAACCATGACTTACTAGTACATTTAAAAACGTTGAGTTAGGAACTTTGGTAAACCCCGTTTTTGGATTTTCATGTAGCATTTATTTCTCCTTTTGTTATGACGGTTAAATAACCATCGTTTGAATTACACCCGACCTGCAACATCCAATAACTCTTGGTTTGCTTTCAAAACTTCTGCAATGGAAACTACATTAAACATAGCGTTCCGCGCATTGTTCGGGGACTTTTCTTTACTAGGGTCATTTTTAACAATTGACCAAGTTTCACTACCTCTTTCGCATGTAAGAACATGATTAGAGATTGATACCGGACTACCCCAGGGCGGAGAGAAAAGCAAAGCGACTATTTTGACTTTCTGGCCACTATCTCTCTGGATTATTTTTTCGTGATGCAATTTATTTCTCCTTTTGATATGACGGTATGAATAACCATCGTTTAAAAACTACGTCCGAAGGCGTAGCAGTTAATTCAAAGCTGCTCTATCTCGCATTGGCATCCCTTTTAGCTGATTGCCCTCAGAAAAAAGCACTGGACTATCATTGATAGCTCTGGCTTCCGTTAAGGACTTCCACCACCAAGGTTCACCACGCAAGACTTCATGACTGTCTGACCGTCCATCGTTATCTGACAAGTGAATTTCCAAACATAAATCCGAAGTCATCAAATCTAGCAATAATGAATCTTCGGTATGTCCACTTCTCTTAACAACTATGGCTAAATGGCTCAAATCAAGCGCATAAGGGATATTGCTATCCATCAACCAGCGATATTCCTGCCAAGTTGATACTAGATATTCATCTCTTATTGTTGGATATAGACCTTCAATTCCCACAGGCACTTCAAACATATCTTGAAGCGATTTCTGTGTGTCTTTTAAGGATGCTAAAGTTGCGTTTTTTCTATTGCCAGCATGAAGTGTATAAGCAGGTGCTTTTAGTTTTTTAGAAACTTCGGCCAATTCTGTGAAATAGGCTTTGGTTGATTTTGAATAATTACTTGCGTCCCACCGTGGTTGCCCATTAATGGGTAAGCGCACGTTAGCATGTAACCGGAATTGAGTATCAGGCGCAATGAACTTAATACTTTCGATCAATGAATCATCGATAGCACCAGAGTTCTGAGGACAAAGCTGGATGTGCTCAGTTGCAAGCACACCCAATGCTGGTTCCGCAGCCCCCCTGAGTAACTGGGAGACTGCTACCTCATGCGCTACGCCTGGATAACAAGCTGTAGCGGCATTAACTTTCATGCTGTTACTGCCGTATCTTGCGATACCTCGTTAATTTCAGTTGAAACTGATGTATCGTCCCGGAAGTAAATTAGATTTTCACTTTCCTTACCTTTGAAATACACCAAGTCATCTAAAGTTGAATTCACAGTTGCAAAGACATCATGCTTAGTAGCACCTAGCAAAGCATTTAAGTGAGAAACAATTGTATGATTTAGATCGTCATCACTAACATCCTCATCCGCCGCCGCATCTAAAATCTCTTGCGGAAATACATTCGGATTGTGTTCAAGGATTTCATTTGTCCAATCATCATTCCATTCCTCACCATAAGGCAATTCAATAGCTAAACCGCCTATTAATTTCAATGTATATGACGAAAAGGTTTGGAAATTATTACCTTGGTCATCGTGAGAGAAATCCCAATCAAATGTAACTTCACATAGATTAGGCGCCAATTGAGCAACTAATCCCATCTGATTAATCACAGCAGCTTCTTTCGATGCGTTTTTCAACACATACGATAATGAAACTTGATGACCGAGTACACTAGGTTCTAATTCTTCTTTTGAATTAAAAATTAATGCCTCTTTGATTACGTCTTCAGATGCGAAACTAATAAACTTGGCATTTCTATTCATGAATAGATGCAATTGCCGAACATGATTGCCGAGTGATACTTTGACATATTCGTCGGCTAGCAAATCAGCTTTTTTACGAATAGCTTCTTTATTACCCGTCATCATTTCCAATGTTAATGATGCTTTGCATTCAATACCGTATTCTTCTTTCGGTAATTCGTAATGTGCCACCATCAACACATTGTCTCGAATTGCGATCAAATCATGACAATATTCCGCCACTGGATCTGGTTCGTGATAAATGACTTCGAGCGCATTCAATAATTGAAATTGCCCAATAACATCTTGCGGGAACCTATTCGTACTTGCTTCAACCAGAATAAATTCATCTTTTTTTAATGGCTTTTCAATGCGGATTTCGTATTCATTCAGATGTTCTAGAATGTACGAAAGTACCGATGAATCCTGACCACTTAGAACTAATTTAGTATTTGTGTCTACTTCAGAATTAACTGTAGTCATTTTATTTTCCTTAGAGTTATGAAGCCTAAGCCTCGTTTTGAAATGCCCACTTTCGTGCGCGCTATTTACCATCTCTGGCAAAATTCTGACTTTCCTAACTACCCTTATAAAAGGCAGTGAGGAAAGCCAAAGCTTCCCGTGATTGCTCACTTAATCTATTACAAATTGCTAACAACGCAACTTTAGATTTATTAGTCATCGAAACCCTTTATGCTAGGTTCTAGACTTTCTGATATTTCATAGTCAATTGAAATAACTGGATAAGCTATGCTCAGATCGCCATAAATCATCGCTTCTTTAGCTTTGCTTATTGCCTCAACTTCATCTTCAGCATCATTCACTTCCAATTGAATATTGAAATAGAAATTTACCTCGAACAATGTATGAGCCTGGTCTGGTTTAATGGAAAAGTATGAAGTCTCTACAAGACTTGCATAATCAAACTCATCCGTATCTTCTGGAGAGTCATCTTTATTCACATCAACCATCATGCAATCATTGTCACTCCATGTCGCTTGATATTGAGGACTAGATAAATTATCAATTGCCATTCGACTATTAATAATCAACTTAGCAGCGTTTTCATGGGTGTCAGCCATTACTTTTGCTGTAGCGTATGCATACAAATTCACACTGAATGATGTAGCCACAATGTCGTTATTAACTTCATTGAGCTTGTCACAGATCAGGCGAGCAAAAGGCCAGGTAGTGCCATTAGAAACTGCTTCAGCCTCGTTTAATACACGCTGTAAAGCTTCCGCAGCAGTAATTAATAAAGGCATCAAGTTATGAGCTTGGGCGATAAACATGGCATCTGGATTCGTACTACCGTCATCGTAAGGCCGTAAACTTGCAACAGTGTCAAAACTTTCACCACTGATTGCAACTTCATTGCTATATGGTCGTACAACAGAAGTTCCATGGTCTTGTGATCTCCATGTCCCTTGAGTACTTTTAGCCAGTGAATTTTTTATAGCATCGAGATTCGATACAGTCATTTTATTTTCCTTAGATTTTACCGAGCGAGTGCCCAGTGATTTTGAAATTGAAGCTAAGACTTACCCAACCCACTAAGCCGGCAATGCCAGCATTAATGAATTGAGTAAATAACTTAGTTTAGGATTTTTGCTTTAACGAGAAGTCTAGCGTTCGCCGTAAGAAAAACCGATGCAGCTTGGTCTTTCGTTACCTCATGCACGAAGCTTTGAGAAAGGCTCATAAATTCATGTTGTTTAGTCATGTTTTTACGAAATGTACTCGACTTTATCGTCTGCAAGTGTTGCATAGTTTGCATACGGTCTGACATATTGCCCCCCTCTAAGCTGCTAAACGTTGTTCTTTCAACACATCGTTAATATCTAGATGTGCTGGCGGAGACTTACGTTGAAATAGCATATTAAGTTTAGCGAGTTCGCCTTCTAACCGTTGAGCCCATGTCTGGCCCGGGTTTTTCATCTTACCTACAACTTTGCCTTCTTCATCCAGCTGATCCAACTCTTCGTTATCATTATCAAGTGCAACAAACCACTTTTTAATTTCTAACTTCTGAGCAATGGTTACAAACCATTGTGGAGTCCAACTGTTAGTACCAGGCATTCCAATAACATGACCTGTATAGCCAAGAGCTACAGCAGATAACATATCAATGAAACCTTCCACTACCATTGCGCGTGAAGAATGTGCAACACGCCAAACATAAGGTAATTTGATGTTTTTTCCATATCTTATGCTCTTTGGATTATCTTCATTCTCCGGTTGCCCAAGAATTCGGAATTCCGCAGCGCCAAAGCCAGGAAGTATAAACATCAATGGTCGATAGCAAATTGCAGGTGATTTAGCACCCTCTTTCCACAACCCGCTAGATTTCAGTAAGCTTTCACCTACGTGTTCTAACAAAAGTTGTTTGGCTTTTACTGGGTCTGACGGTAAGAAACACAACATATTTCTACGTTGGGCTTCTCTAATCACATCTTCAGGTAAGCTTCGTTCGATTTGAAGGTAATCCATACAGGCCTGTTCGTCCTTATAGGACTGGCAAGCTGCGTGAATCTTTGTAATAGCCTCTTTCAAATGGCTAGCACGTTCTTCATCCAATCGTTTTTCTTCTGCATCATCTACGACCACACGTTGCTTAATTGGCCTGACTTTTACAGTAGTGTCTTTTGATTTACCTGTGAGGATTAGAGCTGTTTCCAGATTTGCCGTGCCCCATAACTCCATTGCAGTTTTCACAATGTCGCCTGAGAATCCACAAAAATGGCACTTGCATTGCCTATCCCCTTTTAAAACGGCTAATCTAATACTGTCTGCTTTCTTAGACCTGCCACAGCTAGGGCATTCTGCATAACGCAGGCCCCCGCCGACTTTCCTGCCTTTTACACTCAACTGACTATCAAGAAAATTTGATAATGATAGAGTGCGTACTTCTTCGTATACAGCTGCGATTTGATTGCTATCCATACATTATCCTTTCTTGATATAAACGGTTGGATTAAGGTTAAAGTTCGGCATTACTGCCATTTTGAGATGCACATTGCTGTGCCATTTTCTGCCATCACTGACAAGAAATTCAGATTCGTTTGTATTTGCTACAAATGAAGCTAAACTTGCATGAGATGAATTATTTGATATGCTGAACTTACTAACCAAATTGAAGGAAAGATATGAGCAGCAAAGTGAATTTGAAAGTGATTAATGGGCAAAGAGACAATCTGGAGAACCAGATTGCCCATGCCTTATTTACAGAATTTGACCAAAAAAAGCTTGAAACAAAAGTAAATGAGATCAATCAGAAGTTATCGCCTAAAGGTAAACTTAAAGCTGTTTCTGATGAGTCCCAAACACCTCAAGACGGGCACTGATTTCTTCGTCGATTAAACGAATGCATAAGTGAATATCCTTTATTGTTTCTGAACTTTTAATATTAGGATTATCAAGTTGTTTAACGCATAGGATGCGTCTTTCATTGATAACCTCATCGCTAGATCCCTCTAAGAATTTAACGAAATTTTTTACCAGTAATCTTTCCATCATGTGACTCCTTATTAGAAGAGTCACCCCATAGGGAAGACCCTATAGGTTTAAGCGCAAAGTTGTGTTTCCGAGTAATCTAAGCTAATTTGGTTTTCCCAGTAACAATGACTGGAAGCACCTTCATAAAAACTATCCAATACACTTGGCTCGTTAAGAGCTAATGCACCGAGTTCCATTTCTGGATTATTACTACCGATTAACCAAGCATCGTTATATGAATTAATCATAAATTCGTTAGCCTGGATCGGGTCAAAAGATTGACAAATTCTTGCTCTGGCGAGGTTGATTCTGGATTCAAGAAATTCCAACATTTATTGCTCCTAATGAATAAGAGCAATTCCCCTAGGAAAAGCCCTAGTGGGTTATTGAAATAAAGTAGTTAAGCTACGTTTTGAAATACATGACTCAATAGATCATGTTTCTGTCACAAGGACAAGAAAACGATAGGCACATCCTGATAGGACATGCGAGAAATTTGGTGTTGCGAGTTGGATTTGAAACTGGTGCAAGACTACTAATGATAGTTTGCTAGGTATTGCTTGAAGTGTGAAATGCGTCTTTGTTTCTCGTGGCGAGCTACCACAGTGCAAGTATCTACTATTTTAAATTTTCTTGTCAAGACTTATAGTAAGAATTTACCTAGAAGATACTACATTGTCGTTGTGACGCACCATCATGACGCGTCACAATTAAACCAATTACAGACTATATATGACCTGATTTTGCTTAATACGGGTCAAATAATTAGCAAAGTGAATAGTTAGATATATAGTTTCCAGAGCTAATTTCTAAATTTGAGTACTTTAGATCTTTAACTTTTTTAAATGCCATCAATGCAAGAGGGTCATGAGGATGAAAATAATCTAAAGAGGCTTGTGCAAATAATAATTGGCCGACAAACCTTACTTGAGGGCTTTGGTTTAAATCAATATTCCTTACCTTTTTGTCATGGTCATTTGCCAAAGGTATGGCCTTAATTTGCTCATATATTTTGGCTTTAGTTAAGACATTATCTAAGTACTCTGATAATTGATTCATATTCTCACTGATGTCGATTCCCGTGATGAGATTGAATGCTTTCTGATGTATCTTGCTATCTAATTGGCAGCAGATATTGAAAGTTGTAGTATTCAGGTGACTTGATACTTTGTGTTGCATCGATGCCAGATTAAAATAATGTAAAGCTTTTAGAAATAACGAACCCTGCTTGCCTTGAATGAATTCAAGTGGAATTTTTCCTGTCTGCTCTACCATAGCCGGTATGATCGATTGAAAATAGTCTTTTTCTTCTAGAAATTTAACCCAGGCCTCTTCTTGTTGTTCAGTGATAAAACTTTCTGGTTGAAAGAGATTGTTAAAAACCTCATAAATAATTTGATGGCTTAAAGAAGGGTCTTTTGAATTAACGTCAGTCAAATAATCCAATAATTTATCATCTAAGTTTTCACTATCTTGCGGTTCACTACTGTTAGTTTTAGCTTCTGTAATATTCGCAATTTCCTCTTTTCTGCGATAAGTCGAATCTGCATCAAATTTAAATCCTGCATCCCGTAAGCGTTTCTCTCGGTCTGGCTTCATCTTTCCTTGCCGATAAAAGGCACGCTGTACTGAACGCCATTTAATTGTCTCTTCGCCACGCAGGAACGCTTGGAAGTTTTCTTCCCAAGCTGGATCCCGCCCATCCCAAGCAAACCCTATTGCCTCTAATCGCTCGATATTGTATTTAGATAGCTTATTTTTCTTATAACTGAATCTAACGCGTCTTAACCAGACGTTCAATTCCTCAGATTCATCTAATGAAGGATTGCAGTGTCCATGCTGAGTATTGAACTCTACAAGTTTATTAAAATTATCATCGAATATAGAAGCATTGCGATATGCGTAATACACATCAATAGATTCGTGCATCTTTTCTGATATTTTTGGATCTGAACTTACCACCTGAAAATCAATACGTTGCTTCCTTGCTTCACGCAATTCTGTCTTGGAAGAGCGTTTATAGGCAATCATTGACTCTTGCTCTGACAAATTAGTCAGAACGTCCCATATCATGCTCATGCCAGATGCTTTTAGGGCGGATTCAATATCGTTATCGTATTTATCTAAGTCAATAAAAACAGGCAATAACACATAACCAATATTTTTATCGGGAGTTATGCGCATAGCGCGCCCTACAGCTTGTACGATGTCCGTAGTGCTCTCTTTTGCGTCAACAAAGGCCACCATATCAACGCCTGGTGAATCTACGCCCTCAGTAAGACAACGTGCGTTTGTAACCAATGATTCTGGTGCAGTAGCAAAGGTTTTCATAAGTTCGCTACGTGTTTTACTTTTCATCTTTCCAGAAACGTGCAGTAATTTTGTTTTGATGGTGTTTTGAACCGCCTTGCTTTCCGCAAACTTTTTAGCGGCCGAGACTGTGTTATGAAAGGTGATCACTTTTTTGACACCAGTAGCATCAATAGCTTTTCTAATCGCAATGGCTGTCGCCATCATTTTTATGTCGTTTGATACTTTTTTGTTATTCTTTGAATTCGCTAGCTCAACCGCAATGTCTTTAGAAGTTACGGCTGAAACCAGCACCTTATAATCGCTAATCAAACCTTCTTTAATTGCTTCTCTAACTGGAAGTACATAGGCACGCTTCCCGTAAATAGCTTCGTTATCCATTGAATAGGCCATGCTCTCACCATCAGCATCCAAATAATGCTTAGGTGTTGCAGTCATGAAAAGACGCTTAGTGATTCTTATGTTCTCGTCAGAAAGTGCGAAGGTAAATGTAGATTCGGTACCCGATGCAGTTCTGTGGCTCTCATCGAATACTCCAAGGTCAAAGCTATATTTGGTTGGCATGCCTGCAGCAAGCATTGCTACAGATTGATAGGTGGAAAATATCGTGACTGATTGTTTTGAATTAGAAAAGAATTGAGCAACCTCATTAGAGGATGTGGTGATATGCATACCTAGTTCATCTTCAGTAACCTCGATGTCATCGTCCGCAACTGTCTTGTCAGAACATACGCATAAGCAGGAGCGACCCTCAAGATTGCCACTACTTTTCCAAAAAGCGAGCGTCTGCCTTATTAGAGCGATAGAGGGAAACAATAAGACCACTGATTTAGCTTTAATCGACTCAGAAACCATACTTCCGATCATAGTTTTACCTGTACCACATGGCATAACTATGTTGGTGCGGTTTTCTTTTTGTAGGACTTCTAATGCCTCTTTAGTCGCTTCCAGCTGATGTTTTTTAGCAATTATTTTCATGGTTATTTCTTCGTAATTGTTTAATATTTTTTAGTATTTTTAATCACATTACATCTATTGTTTGGCACAGTAAAACCTTTTTTTTTATCAACTCTAGATCATTTATTAATGCGGCTTACAGGCTATTTTGCCGTGGGCTAAACGGCTTAAATTGCCCTGGAAAAACACTTCATTTGTACTAATTTTCGTTTCCTTATTTATGATTGCTTCTGATATCTATTCTAATGAAATCTAATTTTTGTCAAATTTCAGGTCTCTTAACTCACTTCTAGAATTTTTATAAGTGTTGTTGCTCAGTGAGTCATTTACTTTTTCTCTCCACCTCGACTGAAATGGCGTCGTTACAAGACGATTGCTAATACGAAGTTAAAAAGTTGCGCAAACAGAAAATTATTGCATTCTGTATGCATGACAACTCATAGCATTCGATATGCCTAGACCAAAGGCAGATGACCCTAGAACCAAGCGTCTTATTAAGAAGCTGGCGCGGCTACAGGAAAATGGTGGCGGTAAACGCACTACCGGTTGGGAAAAAGACTTTCTGAAGGACGTGAAGCTGCGTTTATCCACCTATGGCACCGCTTTCGCTGATGAGGAAAAAGGTGACTTAGACCAATCTCTATCCACCAGGCAATATTTCAAAATGCAGGAAATCAATCGCATGATTCGTTACCGTGAAAAGAAAGTCGGTAAGTTTAAATAATGGCGCGGATCAAATCATTGAAAGACCTTGGGAAAGGATCTTGGAAAGTAGTTTCAATATCTCCTGTAAAGAAGGTAATACCAAAGAAAATTGTAAATGCTGACAATATGCCACAGGCAATTCTGTGGCGTGCAGTCATTAGTAAGTGGCCTCAAGCCGTACAGGAATACCCATCAGGAGTGCCAGGTCGTAAATTTAGAATCGATATAGCTTTTGTGGAACATGGTTTAGGAATTGAACTAGATGGCTGGCAATTCCATGCAAGACACCTTGAGGATTTCAAGCGAGATCGTAGAAGGCAAAACTTATTAGTTATGCAAGGTTGGCGGATATTAAGGTTTACTGCAGCTGACGTACACCAAGATTTGGAAGCTTGTTTATTGATGATTGAACAGGCATTGAAAAAAGAAAAAGGGAGATTACTCTCCCCATAGATTTGGAATGCTAAAAGAATTCTTTTTGTATCCCGATTAAAACTCTTTAATTATTTCTTTTGTTCTATCATCTATTACAGCAACACAACTGGCCTTGATGAGAACGTAATGATTAGTCCATGAGGAAATCTTTAATGTATTGTAATCATCGTTTTTACTAGACACTGAATAAGTGTAGGGGCTTGTCATTTCTCCTAAAACAACCAAGGCATAGTGATTGTGATGACGTGCTGCATCTTTGCCTGACATTTTTAAATTCAAATGACGTTCACCCGATAAAAACTTTTCTTTGGATTGAGCTATATAACCCACTCCCCGCGAGGTTCTATTCGTTTTTTCTACTCCGAGCGTATAAGGTTCTGACTTGGTTATTCCTAAATCGGTAATGCTAATTGAAAACTTCTTCCCATCTAATTTCGTTGTTGAAATTGTATAAGGTGAAAGTTCTAATTTTTCTTTATCAGCATCATAAGTTTCCAATAAATCAATTTTATATTTCAAAAGTCCTTTTTTCATGAATTCTGCTGCGTCTTTAGCAGTTTCATCTTCCCACTTTTTCTTTTCCGCTAATATCCTTTTCTTATAGTCTGATGTTTTTTCGTATGCACCTTTACTGCTTGTATAGAAATCGAGAGGTAACTCTAAATTCCGTGAATTATCGTAATAAGGCGTTTTTGCAATAATGTCCTTACAGGAATTTTTAACTGGCTCTGTAGGTTGTGTAGCTGCACTTACTGTATTTGAATAAATCGTGCTTAGAAGTATCGTGATTAGTATTTTTTTCATTTTTTGTAATTTTGTTATTAAAAAAGCACGCGGATTTTATCAGTATCGGCGTGCTTATTAGCAATTAGAGAGTTATGTTGGTTATTTTTTTGATGATAGTTCTGTGAAGTCTTTGGTTATCATTGCAAGCGCACTGCTGCCATCAGATTCAAGAGCATTCCACTTACGTCCAGATTGGCCAAGGCTCAAGTGAATAACTTGTCCTTTTGCAATGTTGATTTGACGGGTTAAATCTGTCGTCGACCAAGAAATAGTCCCGGTGCCATGATCTGAATGAAAGCCCATAACTAGTGTATGTGCTCCTGGCATAAGGTGTAACTGATATCTGCCACCTGAGTAAAACCCTGATGTTTTATACAGCGTGAAAGCGCTCATGGGTGTGCCATCTACGGATTTGATTTGAATCATGCCATCTGTGGTCACAATACCTACATCCTCGATCGGCAGCTGCTCACCATCGTATCCAAGGTATGCGTATTTTGAGTACATTACCCCTAGGGTTGGTGGAGCGTCAGAATAATTATTACTTGCGCACCCGATAAGTGAAAGTGATAACACAAGTGCTGAGAGGACGACTTTTGCTTTATTTTTCATAATTCCCTTTTTAATATTTAATAAACTGTTTCTACTGCTTTAACCGGCATTCCATACAGCAGACCTTGACCATGCAAACAATCAAGGTTTTTCATAAAATCTTCCTGCTCTTTGGTTTCTATACCTTCTGCTACTACATTCATATTTAAATCGTCAGCTATGTTCATGATTGCCTTAACGATGCTTGCGCTATGTTTATCGTGTGGCAAGTCATTAACGAAAGAACGGTCAATTTTGACGTTATGCACAGGCAATTTTTTCAAATAGGCCAATGAGGAACGACCAACCCCGAAATCATCAATTGATAAAATTACCCCTAAATTTCGGATTTCATTCAGCACTCGAATCGCCCTACTTTCATCTTCCATAATCGCTGATTCGGTTATTTCCAACTCTAATTCGCACGGCTTTATTTCATAATCTTCGATACATTTTTTAATTACCGGTACCAGGTCATCATCAAAAAATTGTATTGGGCTGACATTCACACCTATTTTGAAATTGCGGTGGTTAGCTTTTTTCCAAATTGAAATTTGCTTGCATGCTTCATTGATTACCCAATGCCCGATCTGAATGATAAAACCATTTTTTTCCGCGATAGGTATAAAGCTATCTGGTGGTACCAATCCATTAATAGGACAATTCCAACGTATTAGGGCCTCGTAGCCAATTACATTCCCATTCTTGAGGTGTACCTGTGGCTGATAGTAAAGTTCAAGCTGATTGAGAGCTATGCTCTTTTTGAGGTTGTTCTCAAATTTTATTTCTTCATGTTTATCGACAACGATATGTTCAGCTTGAGCAAACTTAATTCTTTTCGCACGGTTAAAGCTTGAGTTTTTGATGACCTTTTGCGATGCGCTGGCTAGCTCATTCATGGTATTACCATTTTCAGGAAAAATGCTTACGCCTATCATTGGTGTTAATTCCACATCTACTTTTTCAACCTGACAGGTAATACTTATACATTGAAGCAATGTTTCCGCAACTTCATGCGCATGATTTTTGTTATCAACTTCGATAGCTATAAGGAAATCGCTGTTACCTACACGACTTATAATGGCATGCTGTTTTAAGACACCTACAATTTTACTGGCCAGTAATTTAATAATATCTTCAGAGTTCTTATCCCAAACAGTTTCATTGATGTAGTTGAATTCGTTTACCGCGATATAGAAGAAAGCCAAGTGTTTGCGATCTGCTACACAATTATTCAATCGTTCTTGTGCTTGCAGCTGGAAGTTTTTCTTATTTGGCAGGCCTGTTAGTAAGTCATGGTTTTGAAGATAGTTTACCTCGGCTTTGAATTCATCATTTTGGTAATGATCAATCAGCATTACTAACAATTGAGTGTCGTCTGCTTCATGTCTTACGGCCGTTATTCGAATTGAAGATAGGTATGATTTACCATGTCTTGTAATGATTCTTTCGCCCGTCCAAACAGAGTCAATTGCTAATTTTTGTTGAATACGCTGCCTTTTCTCCGGGCTGCTGAATTCGTTGATTATTTTGTTTTTTACGGAGCTTTGGTTAATTGAATTAATGTCGCAATAGGACTTGTTGGCTTCGATTATGAAGCCATTGATGTCGGTGACAGCGATACCATCTTTGCTTTCATTGAAAAGCTTACCCATGATGTTGATACGCTTGGTTGATGACTGCTTATGCTGTTCTAATGCCAAGGCTTTCATGCCGAAAGCAATATCGCCAGCAAATTCTTTCACTAGAGCTAAGTGCTGCTTATCAACGAATTGATTAGACTTACCAACCCCACACAAGAGTAATTCAGCTTTTCCCTCTGCAAAAATTGGCTGCAGGACGATAGACACAGAATTTCTAGTTACTAAATAGTCTAGTAACGAACGCCTTAGTATTACCGGATTATCACTTTGGGCTTTTTCAAAAATAGAGCTGAGAGTTTGGCTAACCGCATCATCAATGATGCTTTCATTGCCATCTGTATCAAAGATAACATTCCCGAACCTGTCGATTACGGACATCCGCAAATAGCCAGTTTCATTCTTCCCCGCATCACAAATCCGCTTCAATAAATCAAGTTGGGTCGTGGCAGTAATTACTGCTTGGTTGGATGCACTAACAGAAGCATGCAATCTATCACTTTTCACAGCGCGTCTATTAGAGACACTGGCACTGAGCCACGAAATCGAGAAACTCAAACCAGCAGCTCCCGTGGCAGTAATCAATAATAAATTAGAGGTATTCATGCTCAGATATTATCGGCATTTTTTACCAGTCAGTGATAAAACATAAATGGTCTTTTTGCTATGTATTAGTTAAATTTGCGCTAAATTAATAATGAGATATATTGGAACTGTAAGTTAATAAATATAGGAAATTATCAATTATGAACGCAGTTAGTGACGCACACTTTTTTTCGAGTATTAGTAGGCCAGTAGTCATAGAGAAGCTATTACCGAAAACTCTTACAACCATGCAAACAAGTCGAATTGTCGGAATGACAGCAGATGATTATTTTGGAACTGAAGGTTACGAATCTAATTCTTCTCTCAAACCTGCATTACGTTCTCTTGCCCATTATGTACATAACAAAGAGAATCCTATGGAAGACCGTCCGCACTTCCATCTAGGTAGTGCTATCCATGCCGCAATCCTAGAGCCAAAACGGTTCAAGGCAGAATACGTTGTATCACCTGTATTCGATGCCCGTACAAAGGTGGGTAAAGAAGCTAAAAATGAGTTTTATGCGAACCATAAAGGCAAATACATCATTAACGATGATGAAATGGCAGCGATCAACGGTATTGCCGAAAATGTAAGTTATCACGAACACGCAATGAAAATGCTTGAATCGGGCACGAACGAAGTTTCATACTTTTGGCAAAATCCTGAAACTGGCATTTGGATGCGCGCTAGAACCGATAGTGAATCCAAATATGCAACCCTCGACATTAAAAGTACAGATGATGCCAGCCCTAAAGGTTTTGTTAAGTCATGTGCTAAGTTCTCATACGATATGCAAGCCTACATTTACACTGAAGCCCGCAAACAAGTTACAGGTGAAGATAAGCGTTTTGCATTCCTAGCCGTGGAAAAGAAAGCGCCCTACTCAATTGGCCTTTATATGGCTTCAAACGAAATGTTAGCGTCAGGTGCGGTGCAATATCAAGAAGCACTGAAACGCATTCAGGAATACCGCGCCAATCCTGATGCTAGGTTCGGTTATCAATCGGATGGGCAGTTGCAAGAGATAGAGTGGCCAAATTGGGCGTACTTCCGATGAATACAGTCGCCTTACAACACAATGCTACTGATGAGCTTAACAAAAAACTATTTGAGTTAGGTTGGGAATACTGGGTAGCTAAACAAGGCTTACCTAATGATGTGGCAGATTACCCTGCTTTCATTGACGGTTACAACAGCGCAAAACAACGTCTTATCGGTAAACGTGCGGATAGATACCATCTTAAATGGTTGCAAATTCGATATGGTGCATTAAAGCGTAACAGAATATTCGATGAGACAGTCACGCCTGAAGTTATTAAAAAAATAGACGTCACCCATTGCCCTATCACCCTAGCACCTATGACGCACAGCACAGGAACAGGCAGCGATTGGAGCATTGATAGGGTTTCCAATGGCACTGGATATAGTATCGGGAATTTAGTGATCGTTAGCACGAAGGCAAATAAGGCAAAAGGCACAATGTCCTATGAGGATATTTTGGAAGCTTCTGAGGCTACTGAGTCTACAAATGGGCTAGCTCCGGTGGAGTGGCAAAGATGGAGATTCATCTGTTCATTGAATATCACGGCTAAAGGCGAAGATGACCATATCAAATTTGGTTATCACTGTGCGCCCTTCGTGAGTGAATTTCCTCAGTTGATGTTTATGAACCCTTCAGCAATTCTGCAATATGCAATCGCGCATAAGGCTTTCCCGTGCGGTGGTGAGGGTATGTATCCCAAAATTATTGATGGACTGCCTAAAGAGTTCAGAAAGCGTTTAAATAGGCTTGTGGATGATGCTAGAGACTCAAGGCATTTAATCCGTACAAACGAATGCGAGATTTGGTTTAACCGAAACCTTTTCAAGAAGTTTTTTAATCTGCATGCCGATTTGCCATCTGATTGTAAAGCCAAAATTATGTCGAACATGCATCATTGCAACGAATTTAGAAGCGCAGGAGCCGCGAACGTTGCTTCGTGGAACCCTGATTTGAAGGGATATAACTTATGAATTACCTGACCATTAATGAAATGAGGACCGGTAGCTATATGGAACGGACGGCGTTTAACGCTAATAAGACAGATTTAACGATTGCCTGTGCCATTGATTACAACACTCCAGGAGAGAAATACACGGAAAAGGTGGCAGGTACGCATTATCTTCGCCTACCTTTATCAATTCAGGCTATTGAATCAGCAAGAGCATTGTTCCGTATCAGGCGCGATAACAATTGGCACTCAATAAACATTGCTGGCAATGGAATGCATACTCTTTCAAAACATGCCATCGAACAAAGGCGCGTTAACCTATGGATTTATGACTTGTTGAGTATTAATCACATTCACATGCCTATCAAAAAATTACAGTCAGGTGGACAAACTGGAGTGGATATCGCAGCTGCAGTCGTTGGACCAATGTTGCAGATCAATACAGAAATCAATTTCCCAAATGGATATAAACAACGGAAAGAAAATGGCATTGATATCCTTCAAACCTTAGACGATGTAATGCAATCGATAGAGTCCATGCGCGAAGAGTTAGAAGCGGATTTGAAGGCATTTCACAATGTTCCTGCCTAAAGTTGCGCTAATGAAAAACTATTGTAATCTGTACTTAAGTGGGTTGATAAACAGCCTGCACAAACTAAAGGAAAAAAATCATGCAAGATTTCGGCATTAAAGGTTTAGCAATCACCCCTACGCAATTAGGTCGTATTAGTATCGGAAAAATGAAAGAACATAACGGTAAACGTATACCGTCTAAAGACGACCAAATCACTGTCACAGCAAATTTCCAAGTAAAAAAAGAATGGGCAAAACACCCATTGAATGACCAGTTACTAGTAGCAACTCATATTGAAGAAAATAAGCTCCCGCCTGAACAAAAAGTGGATGCATTAGCATTGGTGAATACCAAATTGCGTTCGATTCCAGTGAAAATGTTATTCAATGACCCGAATTTAAATCTTCGTGCTGAATATACGGCTTTTGATAAAAATCGCATTTTGTGCAAAGGTAATGGTAAAGAAGCAAAACGTTACAGTCATGAAAATAACAGTGTCGATATTGTTGAGTGCAACCCTACCAATTGCGCGGTTGGGGAACAATACCGCTGCAAACCTTATACTCGTTTAAGCGTACAGATCGATGGCCAGGAAGATGAATTAGGCACATTCACTTATCGTACAACTGGCTGGAATAGCTTGGTCGCACTTCAATCTAAACTGACTAAGCTTTACGCTTTGGCCAATGGAAAATTAGCCGGCATGCCTCTCCAGTTAGTAATGCGTGCTAAAAGTAGTGCTCAATCCATGGGAAGCATCTTCTTCTATTTGGATCTAGAGATTCGCAAAGGCAAAAATATCGTCAGCGCCGTTCAAGAGGCTCATAAATTCCAGAAAGAATGGGAAGATTTGGGAATCAATCGCGATGCATTTGAAGAAATGACACGCCAAGGCATTGCAAATGGCATGTTTGAAGACAGTCCTGATGAGATCGAAAGTTTATTAGAGGAATTCTATCCTGAAGATGAACCTGAAGGCCAAATCACACAATCAGCTGTAGATGACCTTCGCAAGCAACTCGATCAAGAGTCTGAAGAATTAGGTTTCGTCGGTGCAGATGGCGTTCTTACTGAGAACATCTCAAGCGAAAGCGGTGTACAGGCTGCATCTTCCACCGAAACTCCAGAGACGGTTGCGGCTGAATAATTTATTATTCGGTACAACACATAATTACTCAGGAAATATCTTGGAAGACAGTAAATTCGCAACTTTAAGATTGGCAGCTCGCCCTGGTAGTGCGCTTGATGAATTCAATGTGTATTACTTAGCGTTCAAAAATCATTATGGTTTGGTAAAAGTTAAGCTTTCAGCTAATGAGATGCGCTTTCCACCGAATCAATTGAAGGCAATCGCTGAAGTTAAAGCTTTGGAATATCTGCTAGCAGGCATCGAAGTTCTTTCGCATGGCCGTAAAGGTGACTCAGTGCATATCACTGCGACATCACGGGCAATCAAAGAAATCATGCTTATTAATAAGCTATCAAAGCCAATGCGCGACCAGCTGCTCAATGAAGCAAAGTCCTTAAAGTACATTAAAGGAACAAATCTACCTTTAGCTTGTTACCGTGCGATGAGCGGTTTAATGCCATCACTTATCGCTCGATTCCTAGCTGCTACGATTGTGATTTCTGATGATGTTAAATGGATTAATCCAGTAGTGCCTGAGAAGAATGTGCATCAACATTTCTCTAATGAGCAGATCATGCATCGCGTTGAAATTAACGGTATTGGCAAAATTGCCGTTACCGCGCATGCATACAACCGATTTGTCCAAAGATCAAAAAACAATAACCCCGAAAAATTATGGGATTATTTCTTAGAAACATTACGTCAACCAACATTGAAATTATCTGAATACACAGATGAGTTGGTTGAATACAATATGCAGAAGTATGGGTACTTAGCACGCCATTACTATTGTAGTAAGACGCGCTGGCATTTCGTTATAGTTGAACACGAAGGCGAACTCGTACTTGTTACTTCTGCGTTAAGGGAAGTGAATCTTAATGACTACACTAAGCGTTAAAGACGAAATAGATTCAGTAATTGAAAAACTAAAAATCAAGGTACCTGGTTATCGCGAACGCAAAGCTCAGAAAGTTATGTTTTCTGAGGTTGCTAAAACATTTTGGAATGCCAAAGTACACGATGAAAAAGAAGTTAATCCATTTCACAATATCATCGCTATCGAGGCACCTACTGGTACCGGTAAATCTCAGGGTTATGCTATCCCTAGTATCCTAGTCGCCAAACGAAAACAACAAAAGGTAGTAATTTCAAGCGCAACAGTAAAATTGCAACAGCAAATTTGTGAAGTTGATCTACCCCTGCTGAATGATTGCATTGAAGGCGGTATCACCTTTATGTTAGTGAAAGGTCGAACTCGCTATGTTTGCCCTTTGAAGCTAGAAAAGGAAGCTGGCCAAGCTGCACAATCTTCACTTATGGCTGAATCCAATGGTGGCGAATCGGACGCTAATGACACGCAAATAATCCAATTCCAAAAAACCTTTCAAAGTGGCCAGTGGAACGGTGACCGTGATTTGGTTAAAACGGATGATTCGGTATGGTCACAGATTTCTACTAACTCTAGTGGCTGTCTTGGTAGTAAATGCAGCAAACAAAAGATTTGCCCTTTCTTTCAAGCCCGGGCGAAAATGGATAAGGTCGATGTGATTGTTGCTAATCATGACCTTTTGCTCGCAGATTTGAGTTTAGGCGGTGGAGTAATTTTGCCTGAACCAGAAAATACGGTTTACGTTATTGATGAAGGACATCATCTACCAGAAAAGACGCTTACCGCGTTCGCAGCTAACTTTGCAGTACATAGCACCCTAAAAGTCCTAGAAAAGCTCTCTACCGAGCATGCTAGAAGTCTTAGCGGTAGTTTGACGCATACTATCTCAAATAAAGCAGAGGATTTATTCAATTATCTTACTGACTTTGCTATGAGTCTTGAGCATATCGATTCTTTGAAAGCAAATGGCGACTTGCTGCGTTTTAAACATGGTGTTTTGCCTGAATCGTTCAATACTATTGGTAGTAGCATCAAAACACTATCTGGTGAACTCTGTGAAAAGTTATCTGAGTATGTTGAAGAAATAAATAAAAGCATTGAAACAGATGGTACGAATGCAAAACTCGAAAAGGAACTCACAGAAACCAACCTTTATTACGATCGCGTTATCAATATTTTCAAGACATGGAGATTATGGTTAACCGACTGCAGCAAAGCCAATGCACCGGTAGCGAAATGGATTGAAGTTTTAGGAAGCTCAAGTAAGGATAATGATTTCTTAATTTCTGCTTCCCCAGTCTCAGCTGCGCAAGAGTTGAAAACTGCTTTTTGGGATAAAGCTCTAGGAGTTGTAATCACTTCAGCAACATTAACCGCTTTAGGTAAATTCGATTTGTTTTTGGAACAGTCTGGTCTTTCTTTGATTCCGGAACGAGTTAAATCAATATCTCTCCCCTCACCTTTTGATTTTCAGACACAAGGCACGCTGGTTATGCCTAAGATGAAATTCGGTCCGAAGGATGTAATTGGCCATACACAAGAAGTAATTCAGATGATGCCAGGCATATATCCGGAAAAAGGTGGCATGCTAGTTTTATTTACTTCACGAAAACAAATGAACGAAGTTAGAGATGCGATGCCTGAGAGCATTAAAGAAATAACAATGGTTCAAGGTGACAAGTCTTTGACTGACATATTGAACGAGCACAGAACAAAAATAAATAATGGACAAAAAAGCGTTATTTGGGGATTACAGAGCTTGGCGGAAGGCGTTGATCTACCGCATGAACTTTGTGTACGTGTAGTAATCGTAAAGCTACCTTTTGATGTGCCTTCAGACCCTATTGCAGAATGTTATGCGGAATGGCTAGAATCGAACGGAAAAAATCCGTTCTATGAAGTCAGCCTGCCGGCTGTAAGTAGGAAGCTATTGCAATGGAGTGGACGTCTTATTAGGACTATGGAAGATTATGGTCAAATTTATTGCCTAGATAACAGATTGTCTGTATCGAAGTATGGCCAGCAGCTAGTTAACGCGCTCCCACCATATAAAATTGAGAAGAATGTAGTCTTAAATTGAATAGACACTAAAAACGCTTGTATTTGACACTACATCATTCTTAAAAATGTTTATGATTCAAACATATTAGAAAAACGGAAAAATATGCAACACAACATGAGAAAAAAAACCAACCTACCGAGCAAACAACAAGTTATCGATAGAATCAGAAGTATTGAAATGTCGGATGATGCTAAAAGTATTATTTTGCTAATGGTTGAGCACGCTTTATTTGAATTTTCGATGATCGTAAAACAGTTAAGTATGGCCTTAAACATACCGAAGGGATTCGTAGAAAAAGCCTTAAAAGAACTGATAGAGCTTAAATTAGTAAAGCAGCAGGCCCTATATGCTACCGAGCGTACTTACGTTCTCAACCAAGATTTCTTTTTAAGCCTGAGGGATGATAATCCTCCTATTAGAAGGACTCCACAGGAGCTTCAAAGATTGCTAAAAGTAGTAGTTTCCAATGATTAAAGAAAAAGGACTGCTAGCAGTCCTTTTTTTCGCTTCTAGTTATTACATCAGTATTTCATCACTTAGGCGTCACGATAGATTTGTTGAGCTTGTACCAATTCGTCACGACGAATAAGGCTAAAAAGTCCACGTTCCACATCAACAGAGCGATATTTGGAATCGAAATACTTTTGGCTGATTTCGATACACTCATTAGACCATTGGTAATAAACCTTAAAGTTATTTTGAGATACGGGAATACCTGTTCCTGATTTCAATGCATGTAGAGCTTTAGTCCCTGGTATACCAGCAAGACGGGCAATCAAATTATCCAAAACACAAAATTTCTCAGGTTCCAAAAACATTACAATTTTTGAAATGAAAGAGATGAAAGAAAATTGAGGCATGCCAAGTTGTTTAATTTCCAACAATGTTGGCGTCTTTGTGTTTGCCACCAAGTTCTGAAATAACTTCAATTGTTCATCCGTTGTGCCATTGAATGACTTTTCCATTCTAATCATTCTATAGCCGGCAGTAGCATTCCCCCAAAAGACCACATTAGCAAGGCCATGCCTTATCTCTTGAATGGAGTCGGATCTCAAGGCAGTTGAAATGACCTTTTCAACCTCACTCATATCTTCGGCATCAACCACTTTTTGATTTAGAAAATCATAGTAAGAGGTTGGAAAATAATAGTTATCTATGGAATCTTTTAGGATTTTAACCTGTTCATTGTTAAGCGGCATCCATGATCCTTTTTGTATTGTTTATTTGGACTGATAAACAGCATTCTATTGTACGGATTGCTGTTTTCAAAATGGAGCGGTAAACGGGAATCGAACCCGTGTATTAGGTTTGGAAAACCTCTGTTCTACCATTGAACTACTACCGCTATGAGATAAATGTGCATACCAATCAGCCCTGTAATCAAGGCATCATGGTTATAAACACTTACGTTTTATTTGGCTGCACCTGGTACGTTAAAAAACGGAATCGGAGCACCAGCATAAACTGAGGTAGGCAATTGACCATTCCATTTATCTGCTTTTGCCTTTTCCACTTCAATCCGGCGTAACTCTAGGACATCGCGATTCTGTGCTAAGGCAGCATTTTGAATGCGTAATGCGTCAGCCTGTGCTGTCGCCAATTTAACCGTGGCGTAAGCATCACCGTCAGCCTTAGCTTTCACTGCAGATGCTTCAGCTTCAGCTACAGCGACCTTTTGCTTCTCTTCCGAGATCACGGTAAGCAATTTATTCTCTGCACCTAAGCGCAATTGCTCTTGTGTTACTTTCGCGCTAATAGCCGCCATGTAATCAGGCGTGAATGCAAAGTTACGCATATCGACGTTAATGACTTGAGCACCATAAATATCAAGCTTTTTCCTTAGTGCATCCACAATATCCGTAGACACTAAAGAACGCTTGCTAATCAAATCAGGCGCGTTGTATTTCGCTGTAACTGCTTTAAATACTTCCTGAGTAGCTGTCTGGACATAGGACTGCAAATTGCCATCATGACTGTATTTTTCAAATACTTCGGCTACCTTATCAGTTTTGATGCTGTACCTGACTGTTAAGCTAACCGTAACGGGTTGGGTATCACTTGTACTGCCTGAGGCATTCTCAATGGTAGCTTCCTCTGCACGAATGTTGAAAATGCTGAGTGACTGCCAAGGCCACACAAACATGAAACCTTCGGATTCAATGCCACGAATCGCCCCGCCGACAGTTATTACCCCTCTACTACCTGTTGGTACGCTTCTGATTGGCCAGAGCCACATCAATATTGCTAAAACTATCACGCCTACTATTACATTCCGTATCAATTTATTTATTGAATTTGCTTCCATTTAATATCCCTTTTTAATTCACCCATTATTGGATGTACTTCCCTAGATTATTATAAAAATTAATACCCGCAACTTTTGACTATGCGTTTCTGAAACCCAATAAAAACGGGGCATTTGCCCCGTTTCATCATGGTTGAATGACAACCAGTTTAAACCGCCAACTTGTCTTTTAAACCTTTGCCTGGACGGAATTTAGGAGTGTTGGCAGCTTTGATCTTGATGGTGGCGCCGGTGCGCGGATTACGACCGTCACGCGCTTCACGTTTACCTACATAGAATGTGCCGAAACCAATCAACTGCACTGGGTCACCTTTTTTCAAAGAATCGCCAATAGCGCCAAATGTTGCATCAACAATGTCACCTGCTGTTTTTTTGCTTACAGAAGGATTTGCTTTAATTATTGCATCTACTAAATCACTTTTATTCATTAACGTACCTTTCTTGATTAATAAAAGTCGAGCATTCTTGCCTGACCATTAGAAGTTATCACTTAAATACATTTGCGCAACTTTTGCCTACCTAGTAACTATTACAGGTTGTTTCTGCTTGTAAGATTCTTTAAATCATCAGGGTCATAGCAATAATTCATAGCATCTGTTTTTGTAATCTTCTTAGCCTTGATCAATTCAATCAACGATGCATTTAATGAATTTGATTTCAATTTACCGGTTGGAGTTGGGTCAACGTTCATCAAATCTCTAATTTTATCGATGCTCATTTCTTGAATCTGTTTGGAAACCTGTGGGCTATTCACTAAGATTTCGTAAGCCATTTCTGCACCATGGCCTGTTGTGGATGGGACAAGTGTTTGGCTAATGATACATAGTAGTGAGTCTGCCAGTTGAGCCGCTTTTTGCTTCACTTGACTATCAGGATAGAAATTGAGGAATTTGCTAATCGCACTGGAAGCGTTATTTGAATGCATTGTTCCTAACATTAGCAATCCAGCATCAGAACCTTCCAAGCACGTTTCCACCGTATCGCGATTGCGAAGTTCACCGATGGCAATAACGTCAGGACGCTCACGCAGTGCTTCTTCAAAACCATCCTTGAAAGTATTAGCATGTTTAGGAATCTCTCTTTGAGTAAAGATTGATTTCGCATTGGTATGTACAAATTCCAAAGGGTCTTCCAAAGTCACAATATGACCCGCACGGAGATTACTTACATAATTCAGTAAAGCTGCCATCGTTGTGGATTTACCGTTTCCTACAGGGCCGGTAATCAGAATTAAGCCACGATTACGCTGTACGATTTCGGTTAATAGGAAAGGTAGACCGATTTCCGCTAATTTTGGAATGACTTTTGGAATGCGACGAATGGTCATACCTAACTTGCGATCGCCATGCATAAAGCCATTACAACGAATACGAGCATTTGTCATATCCCTTGATAGATTTAATTTCTTTTGCTTAGGATTTGCAGTTTCATCGGTTTCATCAGGTATAAGTTTTTTAACCCATCCCTGATCCATTGTTGTGAAGAAATCCTCGATTTTGCTGCGTCGTTGAGTGTTTAACATGCTCAACTCGACCCAACCGCGAGACAAACGCAACATAATCATGCTGTCTTCGTGCAATAAAATATCGGAGTATTTGATTGGTGCAGTTAAAATGCACGTGATCATTTCCAACAATGATGAATTTTCGTTGATGGAATGTGTATCTAGGTGGTCCTGGATAATGGTTACTTCATCACGTTTAATTTCTTCAGCCATTTCTTTTTCCTTGATTAACGGATATTTAAAAAATCACAGACTGAATCATGCCCCTTATTTCCTAATCAAGTGATAAAACAAAACAGGCAAATTCCTATGCTTTATTTCACTATCTGTACATTTATATAGGTTTACTATTCAGATATCGATACTCCGTGAGTACCTGTTATGCGTACTATTTCCATAAAAGGCGTTGAATTTACCTACGATTCAGTCAAGAACTTAAATAACTTAGATGTACAGGCAGTACTCGCCGGCTGTTATAAAAACCCTGATTCAAGACCAAAATGCATGTGTGTGCCTAACGGAGTGCCGCTGCAAATCAAGAAACTAGGTGGAGTATTCCATTTAGCTAGGATGCCAGCTCAGGGTTTGATGCATGCTCCAGATTGCGATTCTCATGGAGAAACTGAACATAGTGATAGCAAATCCAAGACCCATAAAATAGCCTTATCGTTTAGCACCAAGATTAAAGATGAAATGGTAGAAGGTGATGTTTCGCTCGCGGGTCTTATCAATACTTTTTGGGTAAGAGCTAAACTTAATCATTGGTCGAAAAAGTATCCATTACGCAGCTGGAAATTCGTGGCCAATAAAATCTATAAATCGGTCAAAGGTGTACGTCTTAATGGGACGCCCATCTCCCAATTATTATGGATACTACCTAATATGGACGAAGCGTTAGCTAATAACGTCAGGGAGTCCTGTTTAAACTTTGTCCGTTCATGTAATTCAAATGGGCATTACGCACTTATTATCGCGCCTATCGGCTCATCAACTTATGAGCATGGCTCAATGTGTCTACGCTTCCGAACAATCGATAAGCCGCCAATCTATGTACCTTATTCTAAGTTTTCTATAAACTCCGCCAATTTAAAAGAACCAGGTGATTTCCCCTACCCTGTTGCTCTAATCTTGGCCAAAGCCTCTCCGGACAAACCTTATCTTCATGCGCACGATATAGCGATGTTATGGATGAGCAAAAGTTATACACCATGTTCGGTTAAAGGCAGGACACGTACTTTGAGTGAGATCATGGAGACTACTGACTACTTACAAGTTCCACTCGATATAACGTCCGGTGAAATAAGCAAAGTCATAGCAAAAATCAAAAAGAAAGATAATTTAGAAACCATCATGTCCGATGAAGTCATCAGGCAATTACCATGGAAACCGCATGAAAAAAAGTGAAGCACAACAATTAGTGGATATGCTTGTCAGTTTTCCCAAGTTCGATAACGTATTCAATCCTCTTGTTGATTACGATCGTGAACATGATGCTAACCCCCATGCTCCCCAAATCAGACGTGAGCAATTTGAAAATTACATTGAAACAAGACTAGGGAAAGCTACGACTATTCTGATAGCCGAGGGAGAATCTTACAAAGGCGCGAAGTTTACCGGCATTGCAATGACTGATGAGCGAGTGCTATTGGGTAATAAAAAAACGGCTCCATTCAAGCGTGGGCAAATTATTGATTTTCAGGCACAGCGTACTAGCAAGAATTTAGATAAAAAGACCGCATCAGGAATGAATGAGCTTACCTGTTCTGTGCTTTATAATTTCTTGTATCGAAACGACATCGATACGAGATCAGTTGTAACTTGGAATGCCTTCCCATTCCATCCTCATAAACCTAATGCACCTCTTACTAACCGAGCACCAAAAGCGGAAGAAATCGAAGCTGCTCATCATATTCATAGGGAATTTTTCAACTTATTTCCGGAGTGCAATGTCATCTCAATAGGAAATTATGCGACTGAATTAATGGAAGAGATGGGAATCCCTGCAGACAGCGTGAGACACCCTGCTTTCGGTGGCGCTACGATATTTACTAACTTTATGAAGGCTCGATTGAAGTCCGAGCCAAGGCAGGAACGTTTTGATATGACTGCGAGTTTGTTTTAATCACTTATCGCTTTCATCGAGCACATACAGCTCTTGATTTACGGCTTCTATATCTTCATCAGGAAATTCGTAAGGTTTAATACCGCGCCTTGTAACTCTGTGATGAGTTGTGTATTCGATAGAACGAAGCACGACGAATTCTGGACCATCTGCAAACGCTTCATTATGCGCATCTACCAGTTCTGCTACACCTGGCATTAGCGCACGGTTCCTCTCTTTTTTATCCTCTTCAGTCACTCTTGTTTAGAGTTTTAAGGCGTTCAAATAGATTTTCAAAACGAGTAGCTATTTGTCGTTCAGCACCTTCAGGAAAGGTAGCAGCAGCTTTACCGCGGCGAGTGTCGTCAATCCAATTGATTAACTTTTCGCCAAAAGGCTTATCGTTATCAGCGGATTGTTTTTTCGCTTCGGTATTAACTTTCTTTAAAATAGCGATGGCGTTATTCGCTTTTAATTTCATGCCCGGAATGGATAGATCGCCATCCTTGTCTTTCCCGTTAGCTATTTGCAGGATTTCATCCATAGCTAAACTCATGGCATTTTTCACTTCTAAATTTTTTTGGTTTTTCATAAATTATTAGCAGCAATCGCCATTTGCTTCAGTTATTCGAAGAATCGATTGTATCTCTTTTGGCAAATTAACTCTTATTGGTGTTTTATCTTCTAATTTCCGGCCGAATTGCTCCAGGCCATCTAGTGTAAATGTGATTTGGTTACCTGACTCATTAATCCTTGCTCCGCTCTCCCGGGCTTTGAGTAACATAACAGTTTGAATTGGGGTGATTTGATTTTCCATGTATTTAATTCTACTGATTATTGTTATTTGTCAAATTTTGGGGAGCAGCTTCGCTTTGTTTAAGCGCACGAAACAATGCTAAGAATAAGATATTCAATTCCTTGCGCTCTGCATCTTTTGGGTAAACCTTTTGGCTACCTTTGATGGTGTCACTCGTAAGATGAGGGTTTGCTCTTGATAGCGTTTGCAATTTATCTTCAACGAAAGCATCGAATGCCCGTGCAAGCATTTCTGGAATTGCAGTGAAGCTGCCATTGGGTAGCTGAGATTCACGTTCAAAAACCAAACTTTCATTAAAGTAATGATATTTATTGACCGAAAATCTACTCATTCGCAAAGTCATCTTGCGTACGATCCTATAAATAGCCTTAGTTTTATCAGTATGCGTGCCAGAAAGACTTTCTTGGTACATGGTACTCATATACTTGTCCACCGTAGGCATATTCGTTTTAATCGTTGATGCGACCCTTGCATCGAAATATTTCATCCATTGATATGCGATTGAGTTATGAATACCCTCTCCGGAGTAAGTAATAGACTCGTTTAAGTCATCCTTTTCTGGTAAATCATCATGGCCTACTCGCAATATCATTTTTTGCATTCCAATCCATTTGCGAGGTATTTCTAAAGCATCTGCCAAGTCACATAGGGACTCGTAGCATTCCTGTAAAAGCTTATCTTGCGTCTTGCACTCTTTATTGATAACTAGAAATTTCAGTCCAAAATCGTTTCTAAATTCATTTGGATCTAGTTTTTTGTCCAGGAAGGACGGTCCAAACCTTTTTTTGTCATCTTTGCTTTGTTCGACAGCGATTTGATTTACTTCAGGTGGAATTACAACTGGCTCAACTTTAGGGGTTTCCACACTTATCGTTGGCTCATCTTGAGATGTTGTGTTCTCAATTATGGCTTCAGGAGACTCTCCAATGAACATCGCGTTCTTTTCGATTGAATCTACTGGTAAGGCACTAATGGTCCAGTAAATATAGGTTTTCTCGATCGGTAAGGCATGGATATTGTTGTAATCTAGTCCAAATCTCTCGCAAAACCTCTGATTGATTTGCAGAGCTTGTTCAATGGTTTTGGTCTTTCTAAACAATGCTTTTAATATTGAAATGCTGGTAGCGTAGGAATCTTCCCATTGAGAATTACTAATTGGCGGTTCTTTAGTGCGTGGATTTTTGCGAATGCTGTCATAGGCACGTGTAAGTATCTCAATGACCTCATCAGGGCGTTCGTCATTGATTTGGCTAGCCCAATCAGGTCTAGGCCACATAAGACTTAATGCAGATATGTCAGGTTTATTCAAAATTATGCACGTTAAAATTTATCACCGTATGATGTGCAAAAAATTGACTGCTGACAATTCAATATAGCATGGGTTTTTGCTGTCTATATTTGGTTAGCTGGAGAACCTTGAATTGTCAGCGTTTAGGCTCATTAGTTGTTTGTATCTATCTAAAAATCTTTGCTTGGCTTCTATCGGCCCCACAGGGAATATGCTGATATCAAGTGGTTTGATATGTGAGAATGAAGCCCAGGCTTCATCAAGCTTTGGCATCAAATCTCTTTGCTCAGTAACGAGCATTCTTAGGTCTGCTGCTTTAACCGAAGGGTGCAAGGTTTCAGGCAAGCCAAACTTTTCAAAAATGGTCTTTTCTATACTTCTTTCCAGAGCTTTATAATCAGGTAAGAGTTGTTTAAGAGGTGAGCTAACATCGCCTAATACACTCTCCGCAGCATCATGTAATAGACCTTGTAATGCATAGTCAGGATCTACAATGTAACTTACTAGAACGCTATGTTGGGCTACCGAGTAAAACTCTTTGGTGTGGCCAGTGAACCTGCATATATGAGACAAAGCATGTGCTATGTCTTCAATTTCTAGGATGTTATTTGAACGTTCTACGAAGTGAAAAAGGTTTCCACTAGCCGTAAGAATTGAAGGAGTAATGTTCATAATATTCATTGAGTAAATGAATACAGCCTACTTTAATTTATCTGCATGTCTATTTTCGCTAGTCAAATAGCCGATACAAAATATATTCAAACCAAATAAAGCGATAAAAGCCAACGTCAATAATGTCCATGTGTCTGAGTCGAATAACGCAAAAGGTGCCAGCTGCTCGATAGACACGCTACTTAGTTTTTCTTGATGAAGAATGGTATTAAAGAGAAAGCTGCTTAGCCACTGGTTCGTAAGTTCGCGAGATGGAATTTTGTTTTGATCAAGATTAACTTTTACTTCACGCAAGTAGCTTTGGAACGTAGCACTGTTGATGTTTTGTGTTTCTGACACCAAGTAAAATTCTTGTAAGGTCGCTAGCTTTTGAGCTTTTTCATCAGTATTAATGGCAGCGATATAGCCACGTACTTTAGAAGATAGCTTGATTGACTGAAGGATGTCTTTAGTAATAGCTTCTTGCGATGCTAATGCTACGGAGCCACGATGGAAAAGCATCGTCCCGCAGAGCAATAACAGCACTAATGAAACTATAAAAAGCTTATCAAAAATGGATTTGAATTGAAGCATAAAAAAGGCCCTTTATATTAAGAGCCTATTGTGATTCAGAATACCAATTTAAGTAATCATATTTAAACGATAAAATTGACCTCTATTTTTTACTGTTGGGCTATTTTAATAGAGTCGCCCTTGATTTCGTTTAAAAATAACGCTGTTTTGATCATTTCGACTTCAGGCAGACTTTTCACGTTCCACCGGAATACTTTTAAACCAGCCGATGATAATGCCCTATCCTTTTTCTGATCAGCTAATACCCTCTCAGCACGCTGATGAGAGCTATCATCCAACTCAATAACTGCCACAACTTTAAAGTCCTTTGAGCAAACAACGTAATCTGCGCTCATTCGGTTAATTTTGTTCAGCCAGGTTGCTACATTGTGACCTTTTTTGACACCAATCAATCTAGACAGCTGCACTTGACCTAATATCACATGGTTTGGCAAAGCTTGTACTAGCCTGTGAAATACAACCTGTTCAGGTGCCGACATGAATCGCCGTTCCTGATATGGCCACTCTTTCGAGACATCCCCCTTACTTCCCATAGCCTTGATATAGGATAAAAACCCAATCACAATTACAGCAAATACAATCAAACCTAAATACATAAAATCCCCTATTGTTAATTATTCAAACCACTCTGGATGCCTGCTAAAATCGGTATCCCTTACCGTATTCACTAATTCATAAAAGTCTTTTACATCGATAGGCCTGTTGTGCCCGTCATCACCTAAGTAAGATGGGCGTACAGACTGGACTCCCGTTCTTTTATTGTGGTAACGGGAAACTATAAAATGACCGCCAAGTTTTAATTCACCCGCTAGTTTCCATGTTTTTGTAGTGCCGGCATAAAGCGCAAATGCGTTGGGAAGAAGATCTTGCCAATTCCCATGACGTTGATTGTCATTTATTGAACCTACACGTATCAGCTCGCCCAATGTGGCGGGTAAATCTGCTTTTATGGATGAGCTTTGAATACTTCCTTCATGCGAAATACGTGCCACTTCAGACCTCTCTCCAGAAAACATCCAAATAAAATCAGTATCGTGATCCCACACATAACCAAATGTTTGCGGAAGTACTAATAATGACTTCTCGGTGATGTTTACGTCCCATTTACCAGCTCTAAGGACTGCCTTTGTAAGCACTGCTTTGGTGTCCAAATGATGCTTCGTCTGTGATTTAATAAAGTCCATGATGTTTGGGCCTTAGTAATGACGTTTACTGTAGTGGAATAGATTCTTTACAAGGGAAGATTGGTAAGGTCTGTAAGAGACATTGGAGCCATCAGACCCACCATGATACTTACTGCCGCCGTATTTTTTATATGCCTCAATCCAATCATGCGCCATCGCATTTTGGGCTTCCACTAGCGGAATTTCACCATGACAAACCATGTTGTAAAGCTTCAGCTCCAGCTCGTCTTTTTTGTCTGCGTCGAAGCCACTAACTCGCGGTTGTGGCCAAAGATTACGTTCATCAGTAGGATTCCCACCTATAGATAATGCAATCAGGTGATCTTCTTCGTAATGTTGGGGATTGGTGTCCGTATACCCGTATTCACGGATTTGTATTTTTTTAAGTTTATTAGTGTAGTTTTGGGGTGGACGAATAGTTTTCGTATAGCCTTTCACACAAATAGTATCTTGAATATTGCTTTGAGTTACCGCGCTATTTAATGCGCCTGGTGTAAGTTTTGGGTCTGGTAAATCACTAGCAATAGCCGGTGCAGTTATCGCCAGTAATGAAGTCAGAATAAGAAATCGAAATTTGTTGTTCATGGTAATCCTATAAAATTAATAAGTGTTGCTACGAGATTCACACTATCAAATAAGCATGGTCGCGCAACTTTTGGCTTAATCTTCGTAATGCTCTGTGGGGCTCTTACGCGCAGCGCGATTCACAATCACGCGTTTAGGCAAGCTACTTGCCATTGATTGAATAGCTTCACTGTCAGCAGTCAAACTAGTTATCTGTTTTAGGCATTCATCCATACCAAGAGCAATCAATACCTGAAGGTAATAACCGAGCTGCACTGTAGTTACACCCTTCTCGATCGATACCATAGTATTCATGCCAATATTCACTTGAGCAGCCAAATCAGCTTGCTTGATTTTCCGTGCCCGGCGCGAAACAGAGATGGCATGGCCAATGGATTGAGCCAATTGTTCTACGCTACTCATGATGCCTCGCTTTCGGTAACTGGTTGATTTGCAATTTCCATCAGTACATCACCGTGGCATTGCAATGGTGAACAGAAGCATAAAAGGTTTTTTCCTCTCAGCTCTCGAATAGCGTCTTCAACCATCTCAGGCTTGGCAGCAATATATTCGCGGTATTTATCTATTACATCCTTGCGGTTACCATGTTGGCCGATGATAAAAGGGTTTCCCCATTTGCTACCGCGTCCTATATATACGCAGTTGGCAGGTACATTTATCGCTAAATGTTTATTAAGGACTTGCGGTGAATCTTGTTCGTTTGCCATTGTTATTTTTCCAATGTTATTAAAGCAAAAGTAATAAGTAGTAGATATTTGCTATATAAAAAGTTAATTTTTAAGCCAGCTTACATAAGCTAGCTCATAGGTCGCGTTATCGAGATGTACTACAGGTTTGAAGCAACCCTTAACAGCATCAACACAAGTCGAATAGGAAATCTGCCTAATATCAAACGTATGGGCATTTCGGTATGCTTGGGCAACTTGGAGTTTTTTGATATTGAACTTAGCTAGGAGAAAATCGTGAAGAATTGTTGGCAGATTATAAAAATCCACTATATCCCCTAGATCTTGGTAGCTTGTCACTTGGGATTCTTTGAAGAGGTGTCGCGCATCCTCATTGAGCTGAAGCTGGATAGCTTGACCACTCATTGTGTCGAGCATGGTGTATCTGAATCCACCCTGCTCTTTTGTATCGAATACCAAATGCATCATTAGTCCAAATGTGTTGTTAATACATTCAGTCTAATGATTTATTTTTTTTGTCAAATTTCAGCAATGAATTGCTTTTAATTGTTCGGCTGATATCTTATTGGCGTGTTCACTGCTTGATCCGGGATGAATCCCCCACGTGATAAGTTGGATAATTTCTTTGATGTGTAACTTTCATAAAATGAATTCTTACTAACTAAATAAATTCTTTCTGGCCCACTACTGTCAGCAATATATATGGATTCGACATTACCATCCTTGTCTCTTTCCAGGCCTATAACAACGATTGCGTGACCTTTCCCATTTATAACTTCACTGCCGCTGGTTGTATGATCAATATTATGGTTTTTACTATACTCATCGTATATAGGTTCTGCATTTAATGCTACAGCAACTATTTTGCCATCATCAATAGCTTGAAATATTTTTTCGAGAGCTTTATCCGGATGCGTCCAATGGAATGAAAAATGGCCGAATAATTCGCCAGGATAAGTTTTCCTAGTATCTCGAATGTTAAAAAAGAAATATTGCCTTCCATTACAGCCTTCCAAATATTTGTCTCCAGCTCTTATATTTCCAGTCAACGCAATAGCTATATTTTTTTGCACTTGGCAAACACAAGTTTCGCCCTGTTGAGGTTTTTTATCTATATAAAAATTCTGAGCTCTTCTTTTCTGTTCGGCATTATATTTTTGGACATCAGTGAATAGTTCCGGACTTCCAGATGCTAATGCCAAATTGCTAAATAATAAAAATGCATAAAAAACACGAAATAAATGAAAATTAGATTTCATAAAAATTGTTCCTTGGAATTTGCGTAAAAATGGCCATCTAAAACTTATTAAAATCAAGTCATGAAGGCTAGGAGCTGTGAGCGTACATAAAAATGCCTCATACGCCGTTTCTGTGCGTTTGAGGCTGTTTTGGGCTTATTTAAGCTTGATTATCAAATTTAACAGGTTGTAATTCAGCTTTTGAGTCTCTTACGACTACGGTATTTGCAAGCTTGTCGTGAAATGCTTGCTTCCTGCTGTCGAAAGCTACCCATATAAAACCTATCATCACAGGAAGTATTGAAAAGATGTAGGCGAAGTACCTGCCTATCGATTGATTAACCGTCATCGGATTACCGGTCCGTGCATCCAACACTTTAATCGATAAAATCATCTTGCCTGGTGTGGCAGATTTAGTCACCCAAAATATGATGGTTGCTGTGATCGGAAATACCCATTCAATCAATATCTGAAGGAAAGTATGTGGTGAAGTATCATTCATCAAATAGGATTCGCCGTAAATCGCATAGAGAATCGGCCAAGTAATCATGGCTACGATTATTGTATCTAGCATGGTGGCAAGCGTCCTTATCCAAAAACCAGCATATACAAAATTAGTGTCGTTCATAAATTCACTCTTTCTAGTTATTATTCAGAAGTTGTTTCTGTTGCAATGTTGCCCTTTAATACAATCTTACCTTCGGCTATTTCTTTGTCGATATTGGTGTATAGGTCAATTTGAGAATACGCCCACATAGAGAAAGGTTCATCGTTTGGGTTGTGGATAATCAATTGACGTGCCCACTCAATAGCTGGCTTTGCTTCATAAGTTTGATGATGCCATAACATTTCTTGTCCACTTAAATTTCTGGATTTAACAAGCTCCAAAGCCCGTTCTTCCAGAGTGTCCTTAATGAATTCGTTTTCAGCATTTATATAATCCACCAACTTATTCTTGACTTCATTATCACTAAAGAACGCTGAAGCAAAATCACCTTCTTTTACACCTAGCCTATTCTGAATGGCTAAACAAGCTGCATTCAAGGCAGTTTCCGCTAAGTCATCAATGTCCCTAGAAGACATTAGAACAGAAGGTTTATGTTCTTCAATATAAGCTTTGGTATTATTCAAAATGTGGCCATGTTCTTGCTCGTAGTCAGCCACACCCTGAGCATCGCTTGTGGTCATTCCCTCGGTTTCGAGCTGATAGACTCTAAGAACATATAATTCATCGGAATCCATTTCGTCAGCGCGTTCAATCGTGATCTCGTTCATGCTCTCAACATGGTCTAAATTCAAAATATCGAGTGGGATTTCAACCGAGTCGCCTAAATGTAGCCTGACGTAACTGCGCTTTATATCTTCATTATATTTAATCATACTTGCGCCACCACTGCATTTGGAGAGAGCGTAATTCAGTGAACCACGGGTGAGTGTATTTGTTGGCGTGCTAATCAATTTCATTGGTATTCCTTGTTTGAACTTATGTATATCCTTGCACGAAATTTCTTTTACGCAAGTTTTGACGCACTGATAGGAATTGAAATGCGTCTATAAGGGACGCTAGGATAAGAGGCTACTCGATACAGCTTATTGTATTGAGAAGCCCCCTACCACCCAAAGGTAAGTAGAGGGTAAAGCTATTTTCTTGCTTTTGGTTTTGGCCCTGGCTTCTTACGAAGCTTGTAACCAAACCTTTGCCAAACATCAGTATTGACTGCTAGAGGTGTAGCACGACCGCTTTTCAAGTTAATGAAACCACCGTGATAGGCAATTTCACCTTGTCTAAATAGCATACTCAGGATGTTGAGTCCGTAGTCTGCAACCGACTTGTTAATGAATAACGATTGTTTCTCCAACGCTTCAGCCAAGCTGCAAGAAGGTCCGTCATCGGGATCTTCCAAGTCTGGATTGATGCTGTCAGGAAATAGATCCCCAACATGAGGTAAAGTATTTTCGGTTTTTTGACCATAAGGCAATTCACCTAAAATAACTTGACCGTCATCTTTCCTGTTACCAAAATCTAAATAGTAACAACCTTTGAACCGCTTGATGATGCTAGCTCTGGCCAAACGATTGTCTACACAACCTATAACCAAATCAAAATTACCATCATGACCCGAATGTTCATTGATACGACTTACGACAGCTTCCCAGTTGGTATCAAATAACATATTTGCACGATTGATTAATACTACTGCCTTTGGAGAGCCAACATCTGAAGGTATAAATTTCTGCCTTCCTACATTCGCTTCCGAGACAAAATCATCGTCGTAACACGTTACATGCAATCCGCCCGGGTGACCGAGAGCCAATAATGAAAGATGTAAATCTACAAGTCCCGTTATGACATGGGAACCTGTACCGCCTGCGCCAATTACGGCTACTCTGACCGTGCCTGTGACTAAGTTTGAATGAATTTTATGCATCATTCTCTCCCGTCACTGCAAGACCTTCGCATGGCAAACTTACAAAATGTCCGTTTGCACATAAGCGCATCTCCATCGTTGGTTGATCACTACCGACATTTCCAACCACTATTGCAATTTTCACTTCTGAGCGGTCATCATGATTGTCTTCTTCTGAGAAGAAAGCTCGCGAATGTCCATGTGAATGGATATCCGCAATCAAGTGATCACCATCTTTCAATACAGGACAACGATATGTAATAGCATCTAAAGAAGCTGATTCAGCTTCAAGCGTTTCATATCGTATTTCCCCAGTATCTTCCGACCAGATAAACCAAGCTGCATGCTCATTTGGTAATACTTCACGCGCTTCCTTTAAAAATTTCACTAGGAAGTCATTCGGTAATTTACCAAAATTAAATTGCATTGATTGTTTGAGCTGACCGTATGGCATTAACACTTTATCTTGCAGTGCTAACGGGACACACAAATCTAACCAGGCACGCTTAACTTCTAACCATAAGCCATCGCTGGCGATACAGAATCGCGAACCTGCTTGCTCTAATTTTGAAAACTCACTAAATTTCGGCACCATCACGCTTGGAGTAAGCGTTTGTAATGCTAAGTCACGCTTATCCATCATGATTCATCCTTGTTTAATTGATTAAAAATTGCCCCTACGGTTTGGTTATTTGAAACTAACGCTTTCATAGGGAATTTAGTTATTTCTCCAGTGATTAACTGTTTCCATAACTTGTAAGGTCCGCCTTCATATTTCACCAGCATGTCTTTCCCATGGATATTGATATGGGTAAAGTAGCTTCGGAAAAACGCATCTTCAAACTCTAGCGTCGATTCAGGACCTTTAATTTTTGGAAGCTTAATATTGCCTGTACAAATTTTCCCTTGTTCCCATACATTTAAGAATGGTGATACAAACAATGGAGTATCCGCAGAAGGACGTTTTTTAAGCTTGTGGGCGAAAACATACCAAGCATTTTGATACACATAAAACACTAAACCAGGTATCTCAACGTTAGCGGTGACTTTGCCACCTAACTGCTCACTTTTAAACCATAATTGCCTTTTAGTAGGTAACGTGTACCAAACCAAATGATCCGTATCGTAAGACAGGACGTTTTCAGGAATTAAGGTTCTTTTCGTAACCGTTTCTGGACTTAAATCTTCCAGTAACTTTGTTAAAGCCATTTTTGATGCAGGTTTCCCAGGACCAATATAAGGCTTCGCAAAATCGTTATTGATATACTTAACATCATGTAAAGAAACAAAATTGATTTCCTTACCATTTCCGTATAACAAAATCGCGGTTTCTAGTGCGGTAGTCGAGTGCCCGGAACTGCATTGGACAGTGATACTCATTTTTTTTCCCTTCTTAGTTATCCCGAATACCAATCAAATGAATGAGGGTATCCAGATTTTTTAATTGCCTGAAGCCGGCAGTCATGTCATCCATCCAAGAATCGAACTTTTTCTTCTTGTTTGGAATAGCACAAAGACCTAGCATTTCTGTGTAACCTTCCCCACCCATGTTATTTATCTCTTCAACAAAGTCATCGATGAGACGACTGGATATGTCACTTGATTTCCAATGTAAATAAATACTGTTGTAAACCGGATATAAACATGTGTCATATACAGCAGGTAGCTGCGCATTTTCATTTTCAATCAACTTCAAAACTACACCAGCAACCCGTGATTCGAGGGTTTCAGGATTAAGCTTCGCAATCGCTTCCAACTCATCAACGCTTAGGGGATTTTCAAGCTCGGTTACCCATTTAGGAAAAGAATTCTTCCAAACTTCAGGGCCAATTTCATCGATAATTTCTTCTTCAGAATCTTCGCCTTGGTATTCTTTTAAGGCTTCGATATAGTCTTCTTGATTGTCTTCACCATACCACCACGTTTGAGTAGCTTTACCTTCGCCTGCCCATGGTGTGTATACCTCAAATGTTCTCGCACCTAATGTAGCAAGCCAGTAGTAAGCTGTCTTGCCAAGACCGGGAACCTTATCTTCAATTGCTTGAAGCTTTTCTCCGATCGTTAAGGAAGAAATCCCATTTGGTGTAATGCTAAGAAACATTGGAGCGCTTCCGGACACTTCAGAGTAATTTTCAAGTAATTCTGAAAGCTCTTGTTCATCCATTGAATACTGAAGATCGTCAAGGTCTGCAGATAAATCCGCAATCAACCTGAAGTACTCTAGCTCACCAGCACAATCTGCTATCCATTTCTGAATAGCGTCTTGTACTAGTATCGCAGTCTCGCCTGGTGCATCTTCCGCAATCATTCCTCGACGCATCAAATTCAACGCTAAAATGGCCAGATTTTTAATATCGTGGCCATGCGTAAATTTGGTTTTAACGTCTTGGTTTAATTTTGGTAATGCTAATACAGTATTGGAACGCTTAAAGAATCGGGTAAGATTTTGCTGCCCGCTTTGTCCCTCTGTGTCCTGACGAGAAATTTTTGCATTATTTCTGATATGCATTCCATCTCTCCCATTTCATAGGGAGCGGTGTTTCCACCACCCCCATCAAAAGAGACATCGCCTTTACTTTGCTTTAGAAGCTTTTGTTTTAGCGATGCCATGATTTATCCTTTCGTTCCAACTGCTTTACGGAACTCATAGATGATTTGACTACCTTTGGTTTCTGGTCCCTCTACACTGGCCGTAGCCAGTTCAGCATAATTCGCTGAATAGAGATCGCGTACATCATCGGGTGCCATATCACTACCAGGATCGGGAAGTGTCATGCCATTGTATTTAAAGGTGCGGGTTACTTTCTGTACTTGAATCGCCATGATGTCCCCCTAAGCCCACAAATCGCCAGCACCGGGCGTAGCCGCTGCAGCATTTGTGTTATTTGAGGTTGTGCCATTGGTTTCAGTACTACCTGTACCTTCAGTAGTATCATCACCACCATTTTCGTCATCATCTTCAACTTCAGAGTCCGTATCGTCGCTACCAGATGTTGCTTCGGTAGTTTCAGTTACGGCCGGTTTAGCTGTTTTTGATGCTTTACTGATTGCTGATGTTGCTTTTCCTTGAGCTTCTTTTTTAGCTGCATCAAGGATGATTGTAGTTGTTTCCAACTGCTCAATTAATGATTGGCGTGAACCTACATATTGATTGAGAGCATCTACAAACCCTGCGTCCAATTCTTCTGGTGTACCAGTAAGACATAGAGGTGTAGATAAGGCATTAGCGCCCTCGCCCGTTTGCTTTGATTTTGGCAACACTGTTACTGTAATTGTGTCGTCTTTATTCGCGGCTAATAGGACTGTTAGTGAGCTACTGCTTTTAAGAAGTGAATTTAATTGCGTAAACATTTTTTGGTTCTCCGTAGTTATTACGAATAGCCATCCCCAAACGGGAATAGCTACCCGTAGGGGTTTAAATGTGATGCATTGAACTTAGTAGTACATGACTTTAGGTATCTTGCCTTGATATTCAAAGCCTTCAACTGCCAGTAACGAACTTACGATTTCGTCTTTTTTGTTATTCATTAGTTTTGGATAATCCTTACCAATAAATTCCTTCAAGCCGATCTCATCCGCCACTAAATCGATTTCCGATTTGGTCATGGTGTCTAAGTATTCTTTGTTCAGCGTCCAATGATTACTCATGTCAGCCTTTAAAAATGTCAGTATTTGACGTAAATCAGTTTCTTCCACATCGTCCTCAATAGACACCGCCAAAGCCTGATGTAACGTAGCTTTGACTTCATCTGTTGATTTCGTCAGTATTTCCGCGACTTCTAGGAAGTTATGGAAACCTGTGCCTACCACATTGGAACCAGTGAGCTTGTTCAAAGCTTGCGTGAGCTTGCTTTTATTCAAGTGTTTCCCAAAACCGCTGATGCTAAGTGCTAGCAATGCGATCTGGTTGGTTTCCTTATTAGCAAACAATTCTTTGCGAAGTACTTTACGCCAAACTTTAACTCGATATTCTTTCACTCGAACAGGATCAGTCACCGATACTTTGGTTTCTGGCTTGTCTTTCGCTACTTGAGTATCTTTATCCTGACCGGCTTTATTATCAGCAGGTTTAGCTTTTTCAGCGACTACCGCTTGTTCTGCCTTAATACGTGCTGCAACCTTAGTGCTGTTGCAACCTGTATCGAAACATTGGTCACGATATACCTTGCCGATACTGCCAGGAATGTTTGAAACAACTGCGCCAAAATTACTACAACCTCTACAAGCTTTCGCTTGTTCAACACCTACACCTGTGGCACCTTCAGCAACAATTTTAATCTGGAGAAAGTTCTCACCAGCTTTAACTAGTTTTACTGTCGGAAACTCTTCTTTCAACGCAGCTGCACGTGCTTCCAGCTCTGTTTCTGTCTTCAGGTCATAGCAAGGACTGTTGGTACAATGTCCTGTGCTAATAGCTTCAGCAAATAGCGATGATTGATTTGTTGAGTTGTATTGGCAACCTGCACACTCAGCCTTATCAAAAATGGCTGATGCAAGTGATTTCGAGTGTTGTTGTAGCTGGGCTTTGAATTCTGCAACTGTGGGTAAAGCAGGTAGTTTCAGAAGCTTCTCTAAGACTATATCCTGTTTATCCTTTGGTGCTGTTGCAAATAATTCTGCTAGACCGAGGTTAATTTTTCGTTCTGTTAAAGCATTACGGACCAATTGAGAACACTGCATCAAACTAAGACGCTTCTCAAGAGTACTACGTGTCCAGCCAAGACGCCTTGCAGCTTCATCATAATCGCCATTATGTTGCGCTAAAATCTTAGCGGCAGCTTCTGCTTCTTCTGCAGGGCTCATATTTGCGCGATCAATGTTTTCACTTGCGGCGGCAGCGGCCGCTTCTTCATCCGTCATTTCACGAATAGTAACCGGCATATCAAAATCATCTCCGAATACATCTTTCGCAGCACGCCAACGACGTTCACCAGCAACAATTTCATACGTCCCATTTGGTAGCGGACGCACAAGAATCGGTTGAAGAACACCTTGTGCTTTGATTGACTCACGGAATGCAGCCATTTCTTTTTCGTCAAAATAGGTCCGGGGATTTTTTCCCTGCACTATTTCACGAATCTTAAGGGTAATTGCACCTTGCATTTTTTGTCTCCTAGTAATGCAGAGACACTGATCCCAATGGGAAAAGTATCCCCACTGGGTTAAGCACGGTTAAGTGCGATTGATTTCCGTAAACGGAATATTTTGAAATACGTCTGACGAGCAGACATTTCTTGGCTTTCACCAAAAAAACTTACCGATAAAATATGGGTAAACTCTCTCTAGTGACCTATCAGGACACGGATGAATGCTATTTGGATTTGATGAGTTGCACGATTAGGCGAGCCTAGTGCATTGAGGTAGTACTGAAGAATGAAATGCTGTATGTTTTGCGTGTCCAGCTAACACAACAATATATTGCAGAATTATTGCTGATTCGTCAAGTATTTAACAACCTATAGTTGATTGAAAATTCGCCTGTGAATATTGAATAATAAAGTATGCAACCAGGTTGATTCACTATCGATCTGGTTGCGCCTACTTTTAGTCAAATAACGCTATTAAGATATCAGTGTGAGCCAGTGTTGAGTTAATTCGTTATAACCGTGCCTATTCATCAGATTAATAACTTTTTTAGCTTTTTTATCTGATTTGTCCAGAATGACTAACCAATGTCTATACCAGATTCGGTAATCAAGCTGTGCGATCTGAAATGGACATTTATATTCCATTAATTTTAAGGCTAATTCATTAAGCTCTCTTTCATCACCTTTAAATACATAGATACCGCACTCTTTCGCTAGCCTCTCAACATAAAATTGGTTGAGTTTTGACTCTCTTAACTGAGCATGGAGTTTTACAGGGACATCCAACAGTCTTGCTATATATTTAGCTGCTGCAAAGTGATGTGAACCACCGCCATTATCTAAAAACAACCTACCATCCCATTCTTTTCTTACAAAATGGTCATCGGTATGAGTACTGTTGATAATCCGAATTTCCCCATGTTTGAGATTTTCTGCTAATTTTTCTATTGTAATTTCATCAATCATCTCAGTCGAATTAGTCTTAACCATGTCATCAGTGCTTTTGAATGCTATTAGGTCTGACTTGGAATTAGAAAATCCGAACACTTCCTGAATGTCACATTCATAGCTTGAATTGTCGGTAGTTGTAGTTCGAATGAGTAACTGGTCAATTTCATTGGCTCGCTTCTCGCCTTCTAGATCGCCTTCTTCTCCTGGAATGTAATGGAATTCCACATATTTAAGATTCTCCCAACTTGGAACACAGTCTAGGCTAATGCAATCTGATTTCTTTAAAACCCCTTCATTGAGGTGTTTCTTTTGTAGTAGATATTGGTTTAGATTGTATGAACTCCCAAATAAATGGCTTAGAAACTGCAAGATTGTTGTTTTCCCTTTACTTCTTTTAAACATAGTCGATTTCTTTATTTATATTAATGTTCGTGAACTTAGTGTTTTCACACATTTTTATTACTTTCTAATATTATCTGAAGCCCATCGCCTTACGAGGGCATACAAAACTATTAGGTTGGTAGTGGGTAGTGGTCTGTATTGCGAATACAGAGCCCATTCGCATAACTTTACGTTTTTTTGGTAGTAAGCCATTCATACACATTACAACGCGATACTGAGCGCGATTATAGTAACTATTCTCAGGATCACGCTTGATGATTACGCAATAATTAACCGGTGCTTGTAGATGTTTGTTCATTTATTGTAACCAATAAGCTTCAGCTGCAGCCCTTACAGCCGCCCTAGCCTCTTCAGAGTTTTCTAAAATAGGTATGCAGATGTTTCGCCTAAAACTGTCACCGGCATTCTTGTTGTAATCGTGGGCTTCTTTCATAGCAGCTTCTAGCGGCACATTCGTTTTGAGTATGGTTTCTGCTTTGGTATTACCATCAATTATTTTTAAGGTATACCTTGCAACAGCAGCATGCGCGGAGCGATACAAATCCAGAGTTTCGTCCAAGTCTCTTTCAGCTTTTTTTTGCGCGCTTGCCATATTAAATTTGGACCGTATATTCTTTCTTGCCTTTGAAGCCACTTAACATCGTGCCATCAGCTGCGATACGCCAGCTCAGTTTACGATGTCCCTTATTGACACATTGATGCCATACAGCACCTTCTGAATCAACTTTGATAGGTGCGGTAAGGGTTTCACATTTAGGGCATTCAAGATGCGGATACTCAGCAAGCAAGTTTGCTATTTGCTTTTTGTATTCTTGGATATTGATCACTTGTCCCATATACGCTTTCTTTTATTACTACACTAAATGGGGCATTTGTTTAGCAACATACTCAGGATTCGAACCTAATGAATCCCACCCGAATAATGAGCCGTTAGACATACACTCAGCCTGAAGCTTGGTAACTTCCAACTTCTCGTTCATGTGTTCTACGGTCGATTTGGCATGTTCCATGTCTTCGATGTCATAAGAGGTTGGGTAATATCCCCTTTCACCACGTTTAACGATTCCAATGTATTTGCCTGGTCCATTGCTTTCGATAAATACGAAACACATCTCAGGTAGCTGGTGAATGTTGTTCTGTGTGCTATGAATTGCGCTGTTTTGGCTGTTCATTTATTTTCCTTAATGGTAATTGCTATATAGCGTTATAAAAATGGCTTATTCGATGTCGTTGTGTTTGCTGAAAACGGCTACTGCTTCATCAAAAGGGAGCAAATTAAGAATTTGGTCGACCGATTTCAATTGTTCCCTTATTTTTTCGGGATTCTGAAGATGGATAGCTAACCGAGCCTTAGGAATGGTTGCTGTTTCGTAAGTACCTTTTTCCCCGACTTTTGTGAAAACGATTCTGTTGCTAAGTAATCGTTTAAGGTTTTTTTCAGTTAAGTACTTGTTCATCAGGTCGCCAATAATGATCTCAGCATCGATTTCCATTTCTACTGGCTTGCCATCTTCACCTTTAAAGCTGCAAACATGAGGTGGTAAGGTCTTACCATAGGCATCAATCTTTGAAACAACATCATCGTTGCTGTATTCGTTTGGTCCGCCATAACCGCGATTGCTGACTTCTCCAGCTTTCACACCATCTATATATATCGTGGCTGAAAAACAGTGAGTTTCTTCACTCATACTTGCTACATATTTAACGTTCTTTAAAACTATTTCCATGACATTTATCCCTAGTAATTAATTGGTAACTCTTAATATTCATTCTAAGGATTTAATTTATTTGTCAAATTTTCAGCTTGGATAACGGCTATTTTTTGGCATACTTAATTTGTAAAGCTGATATAGCTTCACCAATAAAAGCAATCCGAATACGATTACCACAGTGAGTCCTAACGCGACTTTATGGTCTATCATCAGAATCAAGCCGCATATAATTACCAAACCTATGCACATACAATCAGTCTTGGCCATGTGTTTACGTTGTTTTAATGTCATTCTCTACCTTCGATTTATAAAATTGTTTTAACCATTCTTCCGCATCGGTAGGTGAACCTAATTCACCGGTAATCTTGCGTCTGAAATTCATGCTGGCGATCTGCCTTTGCGTGACTTCTTTTGCCCCGTATTGCACTGCCAGGGCACGTTTACTCAAAGCTATGTCGTAATGGCTACCGCTAGTACGCTCTGGTGATTGCCACCATCGCCTAGCTACACCTATTCGCATTGCCATCGCATGTAACTCTTCATCTGAGTCTGCAAGCATGTGGCACATTATTAATCTTCCATAAGGCGCTCTCATGTCATCTACATAAACCGTCATTTAAATCCCTGCGTACAGTTGAATCGTTGATTATTTGTATCATCAAAAGCATTTGTGTCAATTTTTAGCCATTCCACAAAGTACAAAAGCCGAGAACTGTTGCGGCTCTCGGCTTGTATAGTGTCTTGATAAGACTATGTACTACTTAGCTGGCGCCGAATCCTTAGAGCGTTTTTCATTCCACTCTTTACGCTTCTCGCGCATTTGTTCGTGAGCTGCTTTACGCTCATCTGGACTGATAGCACCATCATGATTGGTGTCCATCTTTTTGAAGTGTTCTTCAGCGTGCTGGATGAACTGTTCATGAGTAATAGTTGCATTACGATCATGCTCTGGTGGTGCCTGGTCAGCGGCAATAGCAGCTGCGAAAGGTACGATTAGACCAAGCAATAGAAATGCTGCAGAAATAGACGAAGTTGTTTTCATTTTTACCTCACGCAAGTTAGAAAAATGCCGAAGGCATTTGCCTTCGGCTAAACTGGCTGTCTTAATCGGGGAGATGACGTTTGCCAGATGCTTAGGGAGTAAGCATGGAGAACTATGCCTGATTTTTTGAAGTCTTGTAGTGACGAATAACGTATGTTTTTGGTGTTTATATTTCTATAACTTTTAATTACTATTTTTTGAATTCCACCATTGGTTTTCCACATATCTCGCATTTATAGGTTGCGTAGCCTCTTTCGTCTTTATCAATTGCAACGAGGCCTACGATTTTAGTGGATTCCCAGTTCTCGCCGTATGGCTGATCACTCTCCGAGGTCTTTTCGTGACCTTGATGGTGACTTAGGCATGTAAAGTATCGATAAGTGTGGGAAGCCATTATTGAGGATTGCTTTGCCCTTGACGATAAGCCATCACTAGGATGTCCTGGAACAACTTAAAGTTATCGAGTGATTTCTTATTGTTTACATCTAATTCTGCCGTGACTTCAAAGGTATCTTTACCAATTAAATCGAAAGCATCTATAGCCAGCTTCATTGGCAATAATTCTGCAGATGTAGCATCTGAGTTTTTCTTTGAAGGTGAATATGTAATGGTTGGTCCGGCAATATTCCCATCATTACTGAATGATTCATGAGTTTTCTGCATTCGTTTTGGCCCACCTGTCGTTTTATTGACGTAGTTTGATTTAGGTTTTGATCTCAGAAATGTCAGTTTGATGCCCCTTATTATTATTTTCTTTCTTAGAATTCCAACTAAAGCGCTTTAATACTATCCTTGGGTAATTCGCAGAATGGACTTATCAATAGCCAATTTCTGTATCTTAATTGATTGTTCTGCAGACAGCTGCTTTTCAAGGTCGTCTAATCTTATCATTGTATCGCGGGAGCACTCTCGAATGCAGCGCAACGACCACAAGTAAGCATTCTTTGAGTCTTTTATAGACCTATATATCAAAGCGACCTTGTTTGCCGCGTTAGCATCGCCTAATGCCCATGCACTAGCTAAATAAGTACTAGCGGTTAAAACATCCCGGGTGGTATATTCACCTAAATCAAGGATTGATGCAGCCGTAATAAGAGTGCTAGGTTCATTACTCGTTTTCGCAAGCTCCAATACTTTCGGTGCCAACTCCAAACGTTTTTTTCTTAAGCTCTCAACTTTACTCTCAATCGCTTTACCAAAATATGGTGCGTCGAAAGCTGAGTCAGGATACTCATAGAGGACTTTTATCGCGTCTTTATCACCTTTATCGATGGCAGATTCTAAATAATTGAGTTGGTTGAGTAACATTTCTCTAGCTTTATCACCACGTAAAGTATCGTCCTTTTCAGTCTCATAGTTCAACTCTACGTCCTTAAGGTATACATAAGCTTTGTAGGGTTCCTTAAGAGTGGCCGCGTGTTCGTAGTCTTTCTTAAAGCTATGATTTGGGAAGAAGTATAAACCGGCCAGAATCACCACAATTGATACCCATATAAATGTTTTAACTCTCATTTTCTAGCCCTCACCGCTTTCTTTTCGCAATCGCTCGATCTCTGCGTCTATCTTCGGTATCCCCTTGCGTTCCTCATTCATAGAGAGGCGAAAGGTATTCAAAATGCTTACTACCAAATAAATGCCTGCAATCACTAAATAAGTGGTTTGGTTCAGTATCAGAGCTAAGCCCAATAATACTAATAATACAATGCCATCGAATATCAATGACCATTTGAGCTTTTGATTTATAACCATGTTTCGCACCCATCTTTAGATTCTTTAACTGGAGTTACCAGGCTACTTACAACGCCGTAATCTTTATATTCCGCCATAACTCGCGTAAAGAACTGACCTTTAGCCTCTTCTTTGCTGTGTGCCTTTTCGATAGCTTGCACCAAGTTAATTACGACCGTTTCGGTATTCTTTTTAAGTACTGCGGATACCATATATTGCTGCGTCTTCGACGTACGAATGACGGGGCTATCAAAATCATCTCCTGCAAAGGCTATTTGGGTACTGGAGAGCAGGATCACTGCGGTAATTAATTTCAGCATTACATTTTCTTTCTTGTAAGTTATTCAACAGTTAAATATTCGCATAAAAGTATTCCTATGCAACTTTTCACCGTATTAATGAATATTTATTTAAAAATATAATCTCATACCTATGAAATCTGTCAATTTCAAATACCTAGCTAAAATGACAGTATTGTTTTATTTACCCTGAGTGCCGGCATGACGAACGAGCAATTTGATAATTTAAGGCTGTCTCAGAAAGTTACGTTTGCTGAGAGCGAGGCGGCAAGGTACATCCTGGTACTGGAAGGAACAATTGACGAAGCCATCGTCATGTATGGACGCTACGGCATTGATAAAGTGAGGCTGCAAGATGTCTTGAAACTATTTAATACCGCTAAATAGGTTTCTAGTTATGAGTTTTAAGACTTGAGGCGTAAAAAAAGGGCTTTTCAGCCCTTTCATTTATTATTTACGTTTAGTGCTTACGAATCGACCGTTTGGAGCTCGACCATAGATACTACCGTTTTTAAGATAGTAGTTAGGCAGGCCTAATGCTTTCTGTCTTGCAACAGCTTCACTCACAGCCTGTTTAACCAACGGCTCTAAAGACAAGCATGCGCGCTCTCTGGCTTTACCTGTAAGTACTGTGGTTGTGCTATGTAGCATTAAATGTTTCTCCTACTGTCTCTAAAAATATCCTATATTGAACTGGGTCTAGGACTGTAATAGATTCTTTTTGAGTTGATGGACATATTATACCATCAGCAACGGCTTCCACTAAAAGGGATTCGTTGTTAATAGAATTGTAATACAACTCCCAAGAGTCTGCCAATAATCTATATATGCGCCAAAAGTTCTCTCTAGACTTAGGGAAGCGTCTTCTCAAGGCTTCCTCTGGTACATCATGACCGCCCTGCTCCACTCTAAGCTGCACCCGATAAATCGAGATATCCACGTTGTCTAAGTAAATATAGACAATCTTAATCAAATAGCCGTTCAACCGTGCTACTTTGATATGGTTTCTTAGTGTGACACCTGAAAGAGTAGACTCAACAATAATCGATTCTTTATTTTCGATTGCTTCTCTGATCCTATCAACGAACAGTCTACCGGCTTGTTGTTCTACTATTTGAACATCATCGGGATTGAGCTCTTTCGCAATATCATCGGCACCTAAATAGCGTATACCTAACTTCGCTATAAGAAGATTGGCCGTAGTAGTTTTACCACTACCATTCGAACCACCTACGAGGTAAAGATACGGTTGATCTGTGCTATTTTCAGTCATCTGTTCAAGAAATTCTTAACTTCGTCAGGATTCGGTTCCCGTGGCCAAATAAGTCTAGTAAAAGCGATGGCTTTACGGCTTATCGTTTCAAATAGGAAGGCAGCAGCTATCAGGGACAAATAAATATTCACCTTCCATACGATAATCGCTATGGTTGCTATAAAACCTATTACGATCACCCAAAGCATGCAAACGGCTACTACAGCACAGAATTTCCAATAGTACCTGGTCATATAATGATTTTAATTAACCTTTTTTAAATTTCTTTTAGCTGCTGAAACCAGCCAGCATCCAACCATTGTTCAGTTCCAGATAATGTCCGGACTTTGAACATTGTGCCGCTTTGACTATTTTGTTGCTTAATGTCCAATACCACTGACGGACTCGCAAGACGGTTGGGTGCACGCTCAGTTTGATTCCAAAGAGGGTCAGGACTGATTTTTTCGCCTATCTTGATATCAACATACCAGGCAGGAGTTTTTAACGGCTCTGCGCGTGCGTAAATAGCTGGTTCTATACCTTGCATTGATTTCACCCTATTTTTCTTCAGCTTGCCTGATTGGTGTTCTTAGCGAACGGATAAATGCTGCTTCCAGTGCATCCATGCCTGCATAATCGTTCCGCTTACGGTAACTATGGAATAATTTCCTCAGTGGCAGCAATATTTCATCTATTTCATTTGTCTTTTTGGCATCTTTTTCTAATTTGTTGATGCGATCGTGACTTTTGGCTTGGTCATTTAGGGCTTTCCAGCCGATAACCGCATTCGTATCTTTATAGGAGTCCACGAAACTTACGTTATCAAGTCCTCGACATTGGTTTTCACTGAAGGATGCGCCTCGGTAAATGCCACCTATCGTTCTATCCCTACTTTTTTTGTAGTCGTAAGCAGCCTCTTTACCCAATGTCCCGTCAGGATTCAATTGGATAATAACAATCCAAAGGTCTTTGTTAGACATCCGTACACCGCAGTAAACGAAGTCTTTTGCAACTAATGTGTCAGCCTGTTCTTTTTCACTCATATCTAATCCTTAAACATTATTGATTAAATATAAGTTAGCTGAAGATGCTATTTACGCAAGTTTAGGTATCTATTACTTAATAACACCGGAGCGTATTAATAAATAGAACTTCGAATCTTCTGTTTAATTGGTTTGAATAACTTTCTAACTTCCTCAATATTAAGTTTCGTTTTTGACAGCAAATCTTCTTTATTGTACTGAGTATGATTCTCAATTTTTGAATGCGCTGCTGCCATGAGCAAATAATTGTCTACAGAAAATCTCTCGTTAGTAGTTGTAAGTACAAAACCTATACCGTCGTTATAAACATATTCTGGTTCTTTTCTCGAATATTTATTTTTCTTTTTTACAAAATTTCTTAACAGTTTGAGGCGATGCAAGGCAACAGATATCTCTTTAACCTTAAATTGTGCCAAACATTCAATAGCATATTTATAACCAAAGAATTGCTCGCCTCTCATTACAGAAGTTAGATAGCGAGCTATTGATAAAAACTTATAAGGATTTATTTGAACATCAAGGTCTTCTAATGACATAACATTATCGGGATGTTCCTTAATAAAATTCTGTGTGAATTTATCTATACTAATGAAATCTATTTCTGTGTCGTCACCTGGTAGATCACGCTTATCATCTACGGTAAATAGATTTTTAGGTAATTCCACTTCCAGTCTAGACATTAATTCGTGAAACGCGCCACTGGCAATAATTTGCTGTGAGTAAAATCCATACACCCAACTATTTTTCTTATTATTACTAAGGATTTCATCAACAGTGGTTTTTAGACCTTTTTTATCGCCAGCAGTCCTGGCTAAACTAATCATCCATTCTTTAGCATATGAATTAACTTCTAATGACAATATCCAGTCACAAATCGTTAAGAACTTTTCACTGCTGATGACTTTTGCTCTTTTCAATGCTTCTGCAATGAGTTGGCTATTCTCCGAAAGTACATACTGGCCAAATACAACCTTAGAGCTTTCAACTTCTTTCAATATATTTGATGGTAATTTATGATTGTTAAGGGCGAGTAAGTTGATATATTCGTGACACATTTTTAAGGCACATACCCCAAATTTAGATATAGCCCCGTTATCACCTGGAAACAATGCATCATGGAAGTGTTCATAGAAATCCTCATCATGATAATGGGAGTCCGAATCTTCGTCATAGTGACAATACTCATGCGCAATAATCCCGCATATTTGGGAAAATCCACCTATGCCGTGGTCTGCCAATTTTAATAGCTTACGATCCAAAGCAATATATGTCGCTCCATCTGTCCATCCCATTGATTTGTCTGATTCTCCTATTACGAGTCTTCTTGAATACTCATCTATGTCAGACACTTTAATAACTATGGAATTAATCAATTTTTGGTACTTACGAAGACTTCTGAGAACAAGCATTTCCTTGAATGTTAAATCATCATCTTTTAATAATTTTGAATAACCTTGGTATTCGTCTTCAAAGTGAAAAAATTCAAGGAAATTTAATCCTATAAATGGGACTAAAGAACCAATAAGATTGATAAATTCATCTGGCCCATTAGCCTGGAACCTTTCTAGGTTTTTTCTGGAAAAAACGAATACTTCACAATTTTTATGCACATGCTCTGCTGCACTAACGTGAGTATCCTCATCTGGCATTGTGAAAATATTATAGCCAGCTATCATGTCCTTAAAAGATACATGCCGATTTTGTATATCTGTAAATACTCTTAGACTCATCGCCTCTTCTAGAGGTATCTTGTTGTCAATTATTCTGCGTGCAATAAAACTTCTTTGCTGCTCATTTTTTATTAGTTTTTTTGGCATAGAGTCGTTAATAAACTGCTCCACTTTAGCCATGATTCGTTGGTAAACTCTACATTCCTCTTGTAGTATTGAATTTCTGGCAAAATTAACCTTAAGGGCTTTTTTTGACAATATCAGCCCACTGCAACCACTTCTCCATGATGGGATTGAGCAGACATAAACACCCATGTTATAAATTTCAAGGTCGCTAGATTCCGTGTTAGTCATCGATAACTTCATGTAGCCATCATTAGTTTCGATAGTCCAACTCTGTGCGGCTACAGATCTATTCAGTTGTACATCATTCACGTAAACAGGAACTTCTACATACTGGATCATTTTAGCTATAGCTGTTTTAAGCCTCGTTAGCGATGAATTGATTGCACTAGCTCTAACATTAGGACCTGTCGGAAGATTTCTTTCTTCGGTAATACCGTAAGTCTGCATTTTATTGATTGGGGTATAGAAAATACCTTCAATTAAGCACCCGGTCACCGGCGTTTCAACTTCATGTAAGTCATAGTCAAGACCGCGCTTCAAAATGTCTACGTCCATTCTGAATTTACCTGAATGCCATACGGTTGAGGCGAAGCTTAATGCTTGACCACGACCCATTCTAAACCTTCCATACTTAGCATCACCTTCTGTATGTTTTGTCCCAAATTTTTCAAACCAGTTTAAGATAGCTTCTTTAGACTGGAATCCTTTGCCGTCATCTTTAATCCGGAATGAAGTATTGTCTAAAGTAATATCTATCCGTGTGGCACCAGCATCAATACTATTCATGACTAACTCAGCAATAGCCTTATCAAGTGTGCCCGCTTGTGATTTGATTACATCGAAAATGATGTGTGGATCAATAGTAAGGGTACGGCCTTCTTTTTTGACTGAATTCGTCATAGTTATTTCCTATTTCACCTTGTAGTCTTTAAGGGACGCGGCCTACGTTCTGCTAGATTAGCCCTGACTTTCACTTCACCGTTGTTACAACCTGAATGCCAGAATCCTTAGCGAACTGGGTAATTTCATCACAGTATTTCTTTTCACCATTGTAGTAAAGTTTGGTCGCTGATGTCTGACCTTTCATTTCTTTTATGCTAGCTTCGATCGTGGCCACTACTAACGGTTGATTTTCACCCCACACCATCAAATTGACCTGCTTATTCGCCTTCAGGAGATTGACGATCGCTTCGATTGTATTTGAACCGGAACCGCCTTTGATAGAGGCCAGCATAATGGCGTTTTGAATGAATCCTGAGCTTGGTACCGTCACCATATACATCTCAGTTTGTTTGGCACTCTCAACCGTAGATTGTGCTGCAGGAGCTTCTGTAGTGATCGCTTCATTCTCATCAGCGTAAGCCGGCAGAGCTACGCTCACTGAAAGAGCTAACAAAGCCAAAGTAATTGAATTTTTAAACTGCATATTTTTCCCTCATAATGGTAATTCTACTTCTGTGAATTTTTGATAGAACTCAGTTTCTTCGCGCACGCTGATTTCATCAGGTTTCGCCACTGGGCTATAAATAATTACTGGTGTCCCGTCACGACTATTAGTGCGGTCAATGGCTTTACCTTGAACAAGGTAGACGTTGCCGTTCTTATTGTTGCGGTATTGCTTCTTCTCAGCCAATTCCGTCATCCTTCAATAGTCTGCTACCAACCCGCCAAGGTCTTTCCAACGATTGCGAACAGCTTCGTATTGATTTGATTCGCTAGAGCGAAGCAGACAAGTTTGAACGCTAACAGAATGATTTGCTATTGTTGGCAAAGTGCTTTCCAGCAAGGCTTCCATGTTGATAGCCATCATCGATGTAAGTGGTTTACCTTGTGGCCAATGAATAACGATATAGTCGTTATTGGTTGATAACCATGAATCTATATCGTCCGTTAGGGACTTTTTGATTTCTGTTGTTCTTTTGGCCGCTTCGAGCGATTCTGGTGAACGGTCAAAAATCAACAGCATTTCAGTAGCTCTATCAGCTGCAGCTTTTGCGATCGATTCCTGCCTCAAATATTCTTCTTTGCTTGAAACGATATGTTTACCCATATCTTCAATCAAATTCATCAAGTCTTCAGGATGGGCTTTTTGCTCTGATTCTAGATTTTTTTCAATATCTTTGAATTGTTGATTAGTGAGCTCACGCCATTTACCCGCAGGCACCTCTATTATCTTGGGAATCTTATCCTTGATAGTCACACGAATGACTAAACGGCCGTCATCCTGAGCATCTGCAATCAACGGGAAGCTTGCCTGGTCGAATTTCTTGTTTTTTGCGGTATACATAGTGACAGCTTCAGTCATGGCTTTTGTGATATGACCGAAAGCTACCGCATCTAAAATTTGAACCATATCCATATTGATTTCACGACCGGTTCTTGCTGTCGCGAGATCCAATAATCCTTTTGCTTGCGCCTGTCTATCTTCGAGCGTTCCGCGCATTTTTGCCTGTCCCATATTTCAAATATCCTTAAATTGATTTATTAAATTGAATATGCTTTTATCATTGCACAGAACATCAATCGCGCCACTTTTGGTACTTTTATCATGGCAATATTAATGTGAATACCGTTTTTGCTATGACAACACTTAAATATGCTGGCTTATGAAGCAACCATGCCCCGTGATAACCACTTTGACAGGCGGTGGTTAGTAGCACCATCACTAAAATCATCATCGTTTTGATTAAGCTGCTTTTATCTAATTTCATTAATCTAGGCTCCTGTTTCAATATTCAGTATGTATCGTTACTATTTTCTGCAGCCGCAGGAAATAGAGAATCCCTATACTTCTTGTCCCGTACGGACATTAATTTCTTATCTATCGCTAATGCAGCCTTCACAAGCCCCAATCTTGCAGCGATGATGGAAAGATGGGCTAATTGCTTGGCTTCGGTATCGGGAGAATCGATTATGTCTTTTTCATCTAGCTGCTTCAGGAAATTATATAATCCCTCTTTACCATTGATGAATACATGCCCTGATGTGTCCTCTTCAATTGGCCATAAAACATTAACCTTATCCGTCAACTTGTAATAGTTTTTGCCAGGCGCTAAATAAAATCCTGCATCCTCTGAGGTATTGAGCATCATGTCGAAAAGAATTTGACTGAAAGCGGAACGGGGCAATCTATTATCCCTATGCCATTGCTTTGAATTACCAGACCTAGCGAGCGATAGAATCTTCCCCGGAACGGTGTTTTCAGAATGCGCCCTACCGTGGGACTTATTGCTTTGATTAAATGATGCCGCGGACCAGTAAGCCGTAGAAATGAAGTAGAAACATTCCGAAACACTGTGCTCATGCAGCAGCTCCCGCACGATCTCCCTAATCTTTACTTCTGACCTGAAGTTGAAATTGTATTCTTCAGCTTTTAATTTTGCATATTCGATACATTCGGATACGCCCAAGTCTAGCCATACGGATAGCAGCTGGTCGTTCCATGCGCTATACCAGTAACCGTCAGAAAACTTCCTAGCTAGAAATTCGTATGTTTCCTTGATATTGAGAGCTTTGCCAGCGGCGTTTTTGAAATTGGGCAAATAACAGCATTGGTATGTATAAAACGTGAAGGAATTGTCATCCTCTTCCATGATGTTATCCATGGACGTGTTATTGAAATCGAGGATCAATAACTTATTGCCATAGGCTTTTCCCAAAAGGTTAGGCTCACCTTCACCCATATCAGGTAGAACGCCTTTTATACTCTCGATCGGTGATATATAGCCCGATGTGCTATTTTCTACACCTTGGCCATCCCACCGGGCAAACATGATTGCCATAAGGGTTACAACATCTGCTAATTTATATTCTTCAGTGTCCTGTGAGAATGGGATGAATCTTCTGATGTCATTTTGATTTTTTATTAATTTCTGACGTTTCTGTTCCGTTTTTTCGCTATCACTGAGTACCTTATCCTGCATCGCTAGCAATACTTCTCGTGCTTTTTTAGTATTTACTAGAAGACACCCTGCACATTCGCATTTACTATTGTTCTCAATAACCTCATTAGTGACAAAATTCAGTTTTACTTGATGGCCGCATGATTCGCACGATGCGCTTGTTTCTGGATCGTCATTTATTACTTGGGATTTTCTTGGAAGTTTTGATTTATAGGCTTCACTTTCACAAAACTCACATTTAACCGGCCTGGACACCAAAGGAAGCAACAAATGAATTTTCGTTTTTAGACTTTGATGCAAATGATATTCGGTTAATAACGCTGTTGCGTTTTCATTGATATATCGCTGGTAGAACTTTAACTTATCATCATGCGAAAGGTGATCAAGGTTGGAATACAGTGTAGTCATCTAGTTTTAGCCCTTATATACAGTCCCAGTTGATCATTCATGACCATTAATCTGTTATTTATTTGCCCGCTAAACTAAGGTTGTTTTTGAGAAGCACCTCTTTAATTTCACTAATGCCTCTTTTGTTTAGGTTAATGAATCTCGTTAACATAGCCGGTGTATTTTCAAGAAGCTCATGGATAGTATTTACATTGTTGATTTTCAAAATATTAATCAACCTGTCACTCAGCTCCAAATCTTCTAGTGCGATAAGCTGTTTAGCTGCAGGAGTATCTTGTGAGGTTTCAATATTAGCTATACGCTGCTCTTCCTCTATCTTGTACTTAATATGAGAAATGCTATGGGTCGATTTATTAAAAATTAATGCAATTTTTCGAATATCCATGTCTATGGATAATAACTTTTGAATCTCATGAGCGCGTAATGCGTCCCCTTGATTCAACCTTGCCCTAGTACCCACTGGAGATAAAAATTCCCCAGGGCTTTCGCATTCGACGCTGTATTTTTGCCGCAGGTCTTCTGCAACTTTTTCACTAATATTAAAAATTAACGATATTTCATCGTCATGGTACGACTTGAATATCTCTAATAAAGCATCGGAAGTCAGGTATTTCTCAAGATGGCAGTCGTCCGGACTCAATTCGTACTGTTCGATATTCAATGATATGCGTTTCTTCCTAACATTGTGTTCTTCAATATCGAATATCAAAGATAGTTCTATATCCGTTATTTTTCCTAATTGTTTAATACAATCATCGGTCCATATAATGGACGCTCTACTAGGTCTCAAAACTTCAGTGAAGTTGTTAGCTTTTCTGAGTCTATCGATTTGATGAATTGAACAGTTGAATTTCTTTGCTAGCTTTTTAAAAGACATAGAGCCAAATGCTGCAACAATTTGTTTTTCTACCTCTTCTTTTTCTTCTATGGATAGCTCGGAGAATTGTTTATCTAATTTATTATAGCCGGGTGCGCACGAAACGTTATGAGCATTTATCATCTGTAATTCATTGTCCGTAACTGACAGGCCTTGCTGTTCCGCTATATGAATTAACTTAGGTATGTCTATTTCACTCTGTAGTAATTTTGCTGCGTGTTCCAGTGATTCAGGAATGCTATCGTGCATGATATTGAGCAATAATATATTAATGATTGGTCTATAAGCATTATTCTCAGTATCTTCATCTTCATCTTCAAGCTCCAGTTCCATGGCTTCATCATCAACATCTAAACTGCTAACAATACGTTTTAACCAAACCTCTGGATAAAACTGACACAGTACTTCGTTAAGTGTTTGGCCACCTATCACTTTATCGGATGTTTTTAATAGAATTCCTTTTTTTGATAGGAATTTTCGTGCATCTACTGGTAAACAATCTCCAATTCTAAGGTTGTCTATCTTGATGCATTTGAATAACTGCAGGAGTTGATAGAAACGTCTGATTAAAACGTGATTTAGTTGATTCTCTTCCTTCTTACCTGCTATATAGTTTTTTTCTAAAAAACGGTCGACAGGTGCGTACCTATAAATATCCTGATAACTACGATGAGCTTGCGTGATTCGTGTGCCATGTTGATAGCACCAATCTACACCAGGTATCTGATGGGTATTTCGCCAATATGCTTGTTGATGTCGTGCCAAATCCTCTTTTATACATTTCTCACAAAAATAGGAATATTTCTTTCTAATTGGTGAATATAGGAATGAACTGTTTTTACTTGATACACGAGTACTTTGATCTAAATTTTCCCTTCCTGAAGTAACAAACCGCTTCAGAGATAAATTCGTATGATTCGATAAAAGGTCTTGTAAATCCATCCCTAACTCATTAGCGATCAATATTACAAGGTGATTGTTGTCTGTGCCTTGTCTCAACTGTAAAGTGCTTCTTAAGTCTTCAACATTCACAAGTCCATTTACAGAGAGCAACCTACTAATATATCCATACAAGGATTCATCCGGGAATATTGCTAATGAATTGAAGTCAGATTCCACCTCTAGTGATTTATATACATCTTTATATTTGATTTTTATTTTTTTATCACTTAGCAAATGTAATAGCTGCCATGCCCTCACAGTCATATCAGTCTGATTAGCTCTGCCTTCCTCTCTCAAAATGTTATAAATATAACCGTAAGAGAATCCAATTAACTTCGAGGCTTTTCCGTAGGTTAAGCCTAATTCATCTATTTTTTGTTTAAGTTCTTCTTTCGTTGGAGAAACTTGTAAATGGTTATATTGTTTGTATCCGGAAAGCCTTATCAACAATAAATGCCACGCAGAGGCATCTATACTATGTGGCCAGGTTGGTGCTTCCCATCTAGACCAATTGAGTGCTGTCATGCCTACCAGGTCGCTACATTGAGAGATGGTCAATTTGTGAGCTAATCTAATAGCTTTCAATTCCTGTTTATTGGGAATTCTTAACATTGTGTGATCATTCCAAACAGCTGCTTTCTTCAGTAAATAATTTCAGGCCTATTTTCTCATGCTGGCAAATTCTATTGATTAACAAAAGCATGGTTATTCATAGCCTAATTTTTGCTAGGTGATAAAATCACCATCAATGGTGCATCCTAGTTTATTAATTTGCTTAGGTTGGATGTAACAATTAATCCCTTACGTGGAGCACTAGGAAACATTGCTTCGAAGATTTTCCTGCATTCCTCTTTTATGGACGGGTAGTCTTCCAGAAAATGTCCCACTTCTTTCATTGCTACTTCATATCTCTGATAACAATGCTCAAATGGTTGATCATCATCATGCGGTCTCTTAGCCATGAATATTTGAAATTGACCTGCCGCAGCTTTCACATATTCTTCTTTTATTGCTTCTATAAAATCACCATAGATATCCATCAACAAAAACGGCTGCTCTTTCTTTAGGAATTCAGGTGGTGTGAATTCACCCTCGCCATATTCCATATCTGCTTTGAATCCATTAATTTGTTTAACTGCCATCACCGCCCCTAATATCTATTTACATTCCAGATTATCAAATTATTGCTTTTGCGCAACTTTAGCTAATCGGTTGCTACAGCGTCTTTAACAGACTTCGACTGTTTGAATGAGCCTGAATAAGCTGTGGTAATACTCAACCTCGCGTGACCTGCTTCCTGAGTCATGCGATGACGCGCTATCATCTCCAACTCTGGATCTATGTTCTCAAGTTTCCCACCACGGATTGCACATGGCTCACCTGTGACTTCAAGATGGATGTCATGCATCCTTTCGTGACGTAGACCGTGTAAGGTCACACCAAGACTTTTCTTCGTGATGCCGAATTTGGACATGATGTTGGTCATACGCTTTACGGCTTGCTCTAGTGTTCGGTCAGCCCAACCAATATGCCCTTCTGCTGTCTTGGCCACTTTGCATGCATAGGCTAACGCTTCACGCTTTTCGTCGTTATCAACCGGTAGGTGACGCTTCAACCCATTCTTAGTGCCTTTTTCAATAAATACGGTGTTGGTGTCCTGACCTAATCTCATTGCCCGGATAGGTTGAAAGCAAACAGCTTCTTCTTTCCGTAAGCCGAATGCCTTGATGATACGCATCTGTGCGCCAGCCCGCTCATCATAGGAATCTATCTGTTGCAGGATGTCTTGAAAGGACACTTCGTTACCTGACCATGACTTATCCACCTGGGCGACTTGCTTCCGCCTGATGATGGTTTTGTCTTTTATATATTCTTGTAATGGCTTGACCATATTAGGCCGACCAATCCATGTGCAGAATGTCCTGATAACACTCGTACGGTTCTGTAACGTAGAACTTGATAGTCCTTGCGCGACCCAGTAATCAAGAACAGCTTCAAAATGCTTTTCACGAAGGTTATGCGGATTGTCGAGCTTAAATGGTGTCTGCTGCCGCAAGTCCGTAAAGAACATGAATAGGATTTCATGTCGTGTTTTCTTGGTAGCGGTGCTGACTGTTTTATCCTTGATCGCATGTTTGGTTTTGTTAGCGTCAATGATTGCCCGAAGCTCTACTTTCCAGAGCATCTTTCCAGTGGGCGTCTTGCTAATACTTTGAGTATTTTTTTTACTTATCATCATGGTCCTTTCGGAGATTCATCTTGTCATTGACCACCAGTAAACAGGGTAAAACGATAGTCATCCCAAATCCTATGAGTACTAGGCTTTCGTTATCGCCTGATAACCAGGCTGTAAGGACGAAAAGTATCGCGCCTACTGTCAATATGATCGATATCACAATGAATAGCGTGCGGGTACTCAAATAGGTGTTACTGGTAATGCTTGTTTCTTCTTTATGTTTCATCTTAGGTCTTTATATAAATTAATAACCTGTGTTGCTGTGTTCGGTATTACTGTGTCCCTGTCTTAAGGGGACGTATTGGTATATCTATGGATTAGCAGTCGTCTTAAATAACGTGAGTTTCCATCAGTGCTCAATATTTCTATCTGCAGTGATTCCATCGTTGCGATGGCTGACCGGTCTTAGTATTAACAAAGAGGGATCAGGATTATGTTTGGTCTACCAACGAATTAACTCTCCATACCCGTGCTGCTACCACACGGGGAGTTAAATTGCCTTTCATTGCACCTTCGCTGTCATGGCTTGACCTATGACAGTTTGACACCCAACTAGGAGTGGAACAGTGTAATTGCGCGTTGAATGCGCTTCGCTATCGTTGTGAGGGTTCTACTACGTGCAGATACCTATAAGACACTGAAGCATAACTAGCTTGCAGTCCCGTTGCCTGTCATTCCATTCCTGTGATTCATCATCACAGCATGACGTACCCAGTATTCGTTCTCTCGCTACCAACAGACGTACCAATGGAGTCAACCATCAACACGGGGTATTGAAATACTAAAGCTACGGGTACAGCTAAGACTGTTAAGTTAGGGATACTTCCAGTCTCTTGGGTAGGTATTGCGATTTATTGGGCTTTTAACCCTGTTAGGCACGAAGCCTAGAGATTACTACTTGGTAGGACATAGCCATAAGTTGTACGGCTGATGAGTGTCTTATTGTGACGCCAAATGCACTCGCATTGAGTACTAGAGGGTGTCGCGTTAAGACTTTTACTTTAAATGCTAGGTACTTCTTAATCGCAGCAGCTCTGCGATACCTTTCGGTGAACTACGGGTGCATCATAACCGCAAATATTTTTCAGTGTCAAGCTTAGACTTTTTGTTCACCGCTTAAAATCTTTCTAGAATACTGATGGGACTCGCGTGTATTGTCGGGTTTGGCTTTCCTCTCTGTCTAAACTTTCACTTTTCTATACAGAAAATACTTGTTTTTTTTATTGAATAAGCGCATATTATTCATACAAACCAATTACTTATTTTCTAGTAATTTATTGAGGTGACTTCAAATGAAGTCACCTTCGACACATTTCTTATTCCCTTCTGTAATTTTCAGACACTTATTAATTTAGGTGACTTCAAAACGACTTCAAAACGACTGATTAAATAAAGATAGCAATTTTATATGTCATATTTAATTAGCTCAGGTACGCGGAAACCATACAATTCGTGATGTAATTTATTCACTAAAAGGATGGCAAATGTTAAGCGACTTCGTTATACGTGCATTAGATGTTGGTTATGGGAATGTTAAATTTGTGACAGCTCACAAATCTATTGAAGAAGCAGTTATCTGCGATATGTTTCCTTCGAGAGCACCGGCCGCTTCTGAAAGCGGAATGGGTGAAGGTACTTTGAAAGTTAGGGATACAGTCATAGTGAATGTAAATGGTGCCAGCTATGAAGTAGGACATCATGTGGCCCAAGCTCAAGATGCTAACGATATATCAGCTACCTTGGATGATAAATTTGTACGAAGTGACGCGTACATGGCTCGTGTTCTCGGCGCATTTCATTATATGTTTAAAGATATTGAACAAGACTACATTGATGTTTTGGTTGTTGGTTTACCTGTAGTTAATATGAAGAAACAAAAAGACTTCTTAATTAAACTACTGAAACGTGACCACACATTACCTAATGGCAGACTAGTAACAATCAAAGATGTAAAGGTATTTGAGCAGCCATTAGGAGCGTTTTTCAATTTTATGTACGCACCGAATGAGCCTAAGCGTCCAGAACTTGCCAATGCATTAAAAGCTACAAACCTTATTATTGATCCTGGAATGTTTACGTTTGATTGGATGGTTGTTGATAAGCTAATGGCTAATGAGCGAAGTGGTGGTACTGATAGAGCTATGTCTGATGTACTAAAAGCTATTGCGAAAGTTATTGCTAAAGAAGTTGATTCAACTCCAAATAAAGTTTTCAAAATGCTTGATGATGCTATTCGTGAAAACCGCAATCCAAGGTTTAGTGGCGAAGAGTTGGAAATAGATAATTATTTAAGTTATGCAAAAACCGTAATCAATCAATCAGTGGATGCGCTTTATAACAAAGTAGGCGATGGTGTAGATATTGATAACATTATGCTTGTGGGTGGTGGTGCAAGATTCTTCTTAGATGCAATTCAAGAAAAATACCCAAAACATAAAATTATTACGACCAGTAATTCTGTATATGCGAATGTGATTGGCTTCCAAATGTTTGGTGAAAAAGCATTTCTAAGTGAACAAGTGAAAGCGCGTAAAACTTCAATCCAGGCTCAAGCGGCAGAGGCATAATCAATGAAGTCAGCTGAGAGCATCAGAATAAATCTGTTTGTTCACAAGGAAAAAGACCCTGCCCTATTCCAAGAATTAATTGATATTAATGAGAAGTCTAGGGCAAGACGATTATTAGGTATTGCGAATGTAGGTTTGTTGTTTGAGAAAACTGCTTCAACAGTATCTATGAATCAAAGTCTCATGAATGGTGAACACATTCAAGAAAAGACGCTTCCTCATAATAAAGTGGTTGATGCACTTACTGAGGTAAAAGACATACTGAATAATAATCCACTGGAAATCATTGAAGATGATGATGACATAGGGAGATTAGGAGAACTGTTTAAAGGTTAGTTTGTTATTTTTTTCGTAAATTTGACAGAGCAAAAAACTGTTATATATTGAACTTAGGTGTCCGCCTTTAGGAGTTCAAAATGAACAAAAACTTACAAATGGTGGATTTTGCAGTAAACGATCGTCGTAGTGTAGCAGCGATGCTAAAAGGTAAAGGAGATGACCGCGAGAAAGTGTGGTTGAAGTTTGAAGGGAAACACGAAGCCCTAATGACTCAAGAGCAACTTCAAGCGGCCTTTACTAAAGCAGCACGTTACGGCAAGGTTGGCGGTCGTGAAGAGTTGGTAGCTAAAATTAAAAAATTTACGTTACTAACATTAGGGATTCTAGTTATCGTTTCTTAGTAACTGTAGCCCCAATAAAAAAGAGCTGAGATTTCTTCAGCTCTTTTTTTACGCCTATTAAATATTAACCAGTGGCCACTATTTTATCCGGTGCGCTACTGATTCCACAGAAACTAAGATCGCTGAAATCGAAAACCTCAAACAACAGTTTATTTGACGCAGCATTATATTGTTTTGCATCTAAATTAGACGACGTAGGAACGATTAGGAGCTGTTTAAATTGATATCTTGATACCCATTCATAGATAGGTTCAGTTAAAGGCTTCCACTGCACCCAGGCATCTTCGTATTTACCGTAAATGCTATTAAATAGAATTTCATGAAAGGTGCTGCTGGACCCTAATATGAAAGCTCTAATTTTTATGGATGGGTTGTTACTCATATATGAAGTTTGATGAGCACTCATAAACTCATCGATACCAGTAGCCAAAGCTTTAGTAAGTAATGGTAATGAACCTTCAGCCGGTGTTAGATGAGTAAAGTAGCTCACCATATTCAAAGCTGCTTTTCTCAACGATGGGTATTCTGTACAGATCTGCTCAAAAGCAGACTTGCGCCTAATCGAACCTAAAACAGAATTTAGAATAGAATTCAATGCGTCAGGCCTGACGTATAAAGTTGAGGTATCTTTAACAATGCCAGAATCTTCAGTAAGGTAACGTTTTTCTTTCTCGCTTACCTTATCCGCAAGAAATGAAATGGGTGCAAGAGGTAATCTATCAGCTACTATGTTATTCATCATTACTCTCCCGCTACAATGATCGGCAACTTGCCTTGAACTAAACGTCCACCTGCAATATTCCCAATGTAATTAAAGTTCGGTAATCTACCGATCAAATCTTTCGGTATTTTTTTCTCGATTTTCTCGCTCATACTTTTACCTAATCGACCATCACCAAAACTAGTCATGTCCTCAGAGTCACCAATAGCGATATTGCTACCGATAGACTCAATCAAAGTATCACCGAATTCTTCAGTAATATATTCTTGGGTATCACCATCCTTAGTTCTGAGCGCAATCATATTATTGCAGTTGCCCAGTAGCATTTTTGCTGACGCTAAATTACCTAATTTGACTACAAAGTCTTGAAGTGTCTGTGCGAATAACCAGCAAATATAGTTAGCTCCCCTACCCTTGTTTAGAACTTGTACGAATGATTGGTTAACGATGTTGCTACCCTCATCAACAAGGATTTCAATCTTAACGTCCGGGTCCATGCCAAAGTTATATCTAGAACCTGCTACAGAAACTAGTTCAGCCATCAAAAGTGAACCAACCGCATTACAAATAGTAGTATCCGACAATGCATCTAAACCGATATAAACAACAGCCTTGGAAGCAATAGCTTTTTGAAAATCCCATATTGGTCTATTGTCTGTTTTATCATCATATTTGGGTGATAACAACGGCCCTAACTCGCCTGCAGTTAACATCCTAAGTACTGGGATCAGACCAGCCAACATCTTTCCAACCCATTGCTTATCGTTTTGCACAATCTCGATAAGATTTGAAACATCTGCAGATTCGATATCGTTCCGTACGAAGTCTTGTTTGTAATACTCTACATACCCTGCAAGACGTTCTTCTTGGCTAGGGTGACCACTAGGGTTTTTCATTTTTTGGGTTACATAGCGTTTAGCCATTACATCCCAACTTTTATCATGTTCTTCGAAAAATACTTTTAGTACACGTTCTAATAGGTCACCTACCCCAACTTGAATATATTTCAGAATGTTCTGTAAAGATGGTTTTTCTTGAACCATAACCATGCCGGCACAGATTGCATCTGGAATCAACCAAGAGTAAGCCGAAAAGCTATCATTGGTTTCACTACCAATAACGGCACTGGTTCGACTTGCAAATTCAGTAACTCGATTAAAATTCTTTAATGCATCAAATCGCACGCTGCGTTGAGGGAAAGCTAGATGGAAATATACGAATGGAACCCCATTTGCTTCTGCTTCTCTTTCTAAGGTCTTAGCCAATGCATTATCGCCTTTCGGGTCAAATACCATGACTACAGACCCTCTAGCGGCTGCTTGGCATGCAATCAGCTCTAAAGCTCTTGTTTTGCCAGAGCCAGGCGCGCCAAAAATAGCGGTATGTCCTTCAAAAACGTCGATGTTAGATTCAATACTTATTTTCTTAGTCTCTAACCCGCTAATCCAAGCTGAACCAATTACTTCAGGTTTAATATCTACATTGGAAAGTTTCCCTACCGTTTTAGCAAACCATAACGGCGGCATAAAGCTTTTTAAATTGATACGTCTAAGATCGTACAATCTCTGGGTATGCTTTTGCTCCCAATCAAAACCAGTACCAAGCCAAACAGCGCTTACATTTTTTTTAATGTGCTCTCTTAATTTTTTAGCAGGAAGTAAGTCCGGAGCCTTATTGAATAAGCCTAACTTCATTTCCCAATTTTGCCATGCTTGTTGGAACCTAATATAAGCTGCTCCTAGCGCAAAGAAACAAACAAATATTTTCGTACCTATCCCAGAGGATTCAGGAGCGACTATCAAATAAAAAGGGATGACAGCGAACCATGTAACACCCGCTATCCATTCATAAGCTGGTCGCCAAGATTGATCGAATGTTCTTAACATAGTTATTCCTTAAATCCGATTGCCAAAGCGATATCCTGTCTCAATACATAGGCATTGATTTTGGCGCCATTTCTTTCTGTTTTATATAACACCCTATTATTGTTAGATTCATCTCTAACAATCCAATTGTTGTCGATCAGGGCATCCAAAACTTTGATGGTTGATATTCCATGGCTTTCAAACTCTTCACGTGAAATCACAATACCTTTTGCGCTCATCCATACAGGATGCTCATTTTCAGATCTGTTGTAATCGTATTTAATTGCGTTGAGTAAATTCTGCGTTTCTAAAGGCATTTTATCGAGGATGCTTGGTTTAGAAGCAGCAGGTTCAGTTGGTATTGATGGTTCTACTATCTCTGGTTTTACGATAGGCGCTTCGATAATTTTGGCATCATTTTTAGCCTCAGCAATTGTGGTACGTTCAACACCAGGTTTAGCTATTTTTTCTTGTGAGTTTGGTTTTACCGATTCGGCTGACTTTTCTACTTTTTCAGCAGGTTGTTCTTTAGCAGGGCTACTTTTGGCAGCTGGTTTGTCTTGTTCAATATCCGCTTTTTTCTCAATAACTGTGGTGGTATTTGAGGTGTCTGACTTAGTTTCTGTATTTGGTTTTTCTTCAACAACAGGATTGAGCAATGAAACTCCTGTAAGAATGTCATCCTTCTCAGATAGGTATAGCACTTTCGGATCTGCAAGTTTGACCGTTTCTACAATTTTTGGAGTGTTAGGAATAGTTATGTCCCAATAAGGCCGACCATTCACTTGAGGTTCAAAAATACCTGAATTTGTCAGCATATCGGCTAAAGTGTCTTTAGATGAAGGTACACCTTGATTTTTTCTTTCTGTAAGCTCTTTAACTATTTCATTAAAGGCTGCAGTCCAAACAATAAAACAACCTTCTTTGGTGTACCAAATACGAGCTTGTTTACAGTTGATTGTCCAAATCTCTTTCTTGATAAGGTCACGCATGATATCGGTAATGACTGGCTCTAAATGAGAACCAAGCGTTAGTTTTCCATAGAAAGCTGGATTTGACTTCATATCAAAATCGATTACATAGTCTTTAGCATTTCTAACCAGTTCTCCAATGAAATTACCATCCCCATGCTTTGAAGCCCCGTTGATAGAGTTATTCATGTAAGGGATTATTTGTGAATTATCATCATTGATATATTGAGAGCATTGAGAATCGATAATCATATACATAACGCTACTAGTAGCAGAGTGCGTAATAGGAGTGTTCGATGTGTCTTCTGACCAATGTATGTAATATCGATCAGCATTACGACTATGCGCCCAGGTATAAAGTGGAACGGTATACTGTGGCCATGTTTCCCCGTCCGGAGTAGTCACAGTCATAGTGGTTAATGCCCTATAAATCTCTGAGCTTAACCCGGCGGTAAAAGCAGCGCACATCCATCTAGGATGTAGATTTCTGCGTCGTTCAGCACTTTCTTTATTAGAGAATATTTTGCCATCTGCTGTTTGAAGTGCATAAAAACCAACTTCTAAACCCAATCTAAATAATCCACCACCACTATTATGATTTTCATTCTTTGTTGCCGGTAATAAGTGAACGTATGCTGCATAGTTCTTGATGGTGGACATCACCAGTTCATTGAAATTACTCTCTGTTAATCCGAAAGCTATTTTGATTCGACCAATGAGCTCTTTCTGAGTATCAAGCATTTCTTCAATGCTCATCATCGGTACACCATTGTCATACGGTGGATATTGCGGTCTAAGATTTAATTCATTTGTTGCGCGCTTAATGTCAGGCGGGGGCAAGGTTTTCTGAACTTTAGGTTGTTCAGCCTTGAAAAAGAGTTTGGTTATTTTGTTTAGCATCGTAAGACATATTGTGTTGTTTTACGACTTCACCATCAATCAAATATAAACTATGATTTTGCTGTCTATGCCACTTTTCTTTGAGTTTGGTGGTGGTGAGTTGTTTTAAGCACTTCTTGTTTGTCCGTGCAGAAAGGACAGATAAGTGGAAGTTCATATTTGTAATAGAAATATGTGGTTTTACAGCCATCACATTCATTCAAATCAAAATCGATTTTCTTGTTTGTTTCTTGAATCAGGAAGAATGCATGATCTATATCAATATAACTACGGGCATCTGAAAATATTCCTAGTGTTTTCTGATATAGCAAATATGCCTGAATTAAAGATTCAACATGATTGATGCCCAAATGGATACTGCTACGATAATTGCGTATAAGGAAAGAAATGTGTCGTCTATGTTTTTTACTCTTTACATAGGTTTCTAAATTCTCAACTCCCCTACCTTTCGGTGGAATTCTGCTAGAGATAGCAGCAATGATTTGACGAGCTTTATTGTGGTTCAGTCCCGTTAATGCGCAAATCGTACTAGGCCTGGCACTTAACTCGGCCAGCCTAACGGCTTGTACATTGCCATAAATTTCCCTAATTACTTGGGAATCTGTAGCTAATCGTGAGAGCTGCGAGGGCGTCATCGTTAAGGTTTTCTAAGCTATTCCAAGTTTCAAATGGAATCATAGGTGGATAGAGAACTACATTACTGTTAGTACAAATTACTTTGAGAGTGTCGGTTGATAGTTTGGCTATTGCTTCCGCTGTGTTAATGTTTACACTGTAGCAAATGCAGGCTTTGGAGATGTCCATCTGGCATGCTTTGTGCAAACCTAATAATAACAACTCATTTAATTTTTTAATGTCTGAACTAATCAATTTGTTTTATATTTTTTGGAACTAGCAGTTTATTTAAGAACTCACAGTTAATGAAATCTAAATTACCAATAATTAAAATCTTTGTCAAGCGACTTGATGCAATCATGTCTGCCCACAATATCCCATCAGGGTTTCCAAGCAGATCAAAGGTGCTGAGTGAGACGACAGATATGACGCCACAAGCCTGTAGAAAGTGGTTAAAGGGAGAATCTATTCCTGAATATGAGAATATGATGAAAATTGCGGCCCGATTTTCTGTAACTACCAGTTACTTAATCGGTGAGGTTAATCTCAAAACATTCGGCAGAAGTGATGAACACCCTATTTTGAAAAATAGCGTTAAGAGCGGAGTGATATCGATAGATATATATGAGAATTTGTTTAATGGATTATTGCAAAACGGAGATACAGTTCTCTGTGAACCGACCAATTCAGTGGATATCGATGGTGAGATTTACTTAATGCAGAGCGCGCAGAAGCGCTTTTTCCGCGTACTTAGATATGACGATAACAAGAAGTTGGTAATTACTAATGATGATGCAGGAAAATTAGTAGACTCCATATATGAGGACCAGGCAGTTATTGATTTATTCTTATCCTCTTTGGTCGGCAGAGTGCAGGCTGTAATACGGAAAGTTAAGTCAGTCGAATTAATTACGTCAAATAAATGACAATTGTGTTGATATACGGACAAGTCATGACAACCTAAAATGTCTAGTTGCTTGTAATTCCTAGATTCTTAAAAAGGCATATTATTTGCCTTACAAATACGTCACATTTTCAATTAAAAAATTTATAAAAAATGAAAAACGTATTATTAGTAGATGGGCATTACACTATGCGGCTGTTGTTGAAACAAGTTGTAGAAAGTATTGATTTGGACAATAAAGTGGTAAGAAGCTTTGAGTCTGAATGTACCAATACCGGTTATGAGTGGGTACAGAAAAATAAATGTGATTTGATCGTTATTGATTGTGTTCCTACTAGACTTTCAGCAAGCCTAGAATTCCTAAGAAAAGTTAAGTCTAATAGCTTCACGAAGCACATACCTGTAGTAGCTGTATCGTCCGAGATGGATATCAGTTTTAAATATCAAATGTTGGAAGACGGAGCAATCGACTTTATATCGAAACCTTTAGATTTCACTGAGTGTGTATTTAGATTTATGAACTTCTTGAGACTAGAAGTCGTTGCAGACCTTAGTGCATTGCAAACCACAGATTATCTACCTGTGTGTTTATTACCAGTAATTGCAGCTTAGATGATATGAGCGTACCTATGTACGCTCGCATCACTTTTAGATAGTAAAGCTATTTAAATCAGTGCAGAAATCAACGTGGTTCTCTAACACTACATTTGATGATTTCCCCGTCATCGCCATCACTTGAGTATGGCCATTGTTATCAATACCCAAGCCCCTTGTACCCGCGTACAAAACGCTATTATCTTTACTCAGTTTAAGTGCGCATGACTCATATACATCATTGTACTTTTTGACTGTTTTCGTTTGAACGTCATATACAGCAATGTTGTTAGCTCTAGTACAAGAGAGATAAAACTGGCCGTTCGCAAATGCTATGTCACCAGCATATCCCAAGTAAGCTTCATCAAAATGAATTGGCTCTATTTTGTCATCATGAAGAATGGCTAATACAGGTTGCTTCTCACGTTCTTTAAGCGTGGGATGTGCCGCTTTGATTGATGCACCTAAAACTGTTTTACCATTCATCTGGCCCCATGCCAAATGACGCATGCTTAAATTATTATCCTTAATACGCCATTCTTTAATTAACTCGCCAGTTTTTGCGTTTGTATGTGTTATTGCAGATTCGACAGGATAGATTGAAGTGTTCTGTAATTCAGGGTCTATATGCTTAGGAATTCCACCATTCGCAACCCAGATATCACCATTTCTATCTAAAACAAACCCATGTGGATCTGTTCTGCCGGTTCTAAATTCTTTGAGTTTTTGTAAAGTTTTTGCGTCCCGGACACCAATGATTGTTTGGCCAGTAGCTATTTCATATTCGGAAGTATATAAAATTTTGTTATCTGGACTTTTTTGCATGTGACCCGCAAATCGAATGCTGTTGCTTTCGATTTTGACCATTTGCAATACACCTTTAGTTGAGTATCTCGCTAACCAATCACCAGGTATCCTATCAACTATTAACCAGTTGCCATTCGCCTCGTAAATCACGTCATGAGCGCGGGACGGTATGTCCGCAGATGTAAGGATTGAAACCTGACCGTTCTCGATATTCATCAATCCTGTTTTGTAGGTATCACCATCTTTCCAAGAGGTAACGATCGGATAACTTTTACCTGTGGACCCAATGCTAGCAAAACTAGTTTGTTGTAGTGCTAGCGAGGCTAATGGAGCTGTAATACCTGCCAGAGCAATGGCTTTGAGAAAGTTTCTTCTGTTCATTTTAATAATTCCACTAGTTTGGATATGCTTGCCAGTTATAGTCTTGATAAGACGGTTGGGAAAGGGAGAAAGTATGTGAAGCACCAGTAACGTTATAAACCACAGCGTGAAGGGTATTTTGGTCACAACCCTCTGTATCACCACCAGCAGCACCATAGCCTTTGATCAGTACACCATCTAAATAAAGATATGTAGCAACGTCTACGCAGCTAAAGTATGTGGCATCAACTTGTACCGTGTAAGTCGTGCCGGCAGGGAGAACCATGACTTGCGAGTTACCAATCAAAGGTGCGCCAGATTGTGCTTTCTTCCATGTGCCAGATTGACAGGAAAGTAATAAACCCACCGTATTTTTTGCAATAAGTCCATTAGGTGTACATGCAGCAAACTCTGTAACTGTATCTGTGACACGAAGCTTGCCTGCTGTTGCCGTACCTAACATTGTGATGCTTCCGGAGTTATCAACACCCAATGCAACCCATGTACCTGCGCCATTACAACTATAAGCTCTTTGTCCAGTACCTACAGTTGGTGTTTGTACGATCCTTGTTTGATTGACTGATGCAGCATTACATACAGGTAAAGTAGCAAATGTAGCTACTGGGTCTTTCCAATACGCACTACCCTGCTGTTGATATTGACCAGCTTGGCAAGTTAACACCACACCATCTACCGCTGTAGTCAATGTACCAGTAGTAGTACAGGGATCGCCTACGGCCTTAACAGAATTGATGATAAGAGGTGTAGTCATAGTATTGGCTTCTGGATGGCCTGGGACCGCACTTCTATACAGATAATCGTTTAGTACGTTTGAGCCATCTAGGAATAATGCTCCTGCTAAGTGATTTTTCTTAGCTTGTGTACCTGAACAATTATCGGTTAGGAATGTACTAATATTCCGACTCCAACCACCAAATGAGCCTTGGGCTGTTACGTTGTCTGTTTGAATAAAACCACCATCAGCACCAATTAGATTGGCAATAGTGGGAATACGGCCTTGTGGGATATCCACACCGCCTTCTGTAACTACTACAGTTTCTAACTTATTTACACTTGGTTGCAATGTCAAAATACAGGTTGTCTGGTTATATGGATTCGTAGCTGTAAAACCTGTTGGCAAATACTTAGCGGCAACAAGAGTGGGGACAGTCAATTTATATGGAACAGTAGCGGTTGCAGCTGCTTGGGCAGTTACATAGTTATCCTTTAGCCATGAAGCTGCAGCTGTCATAACTCTTTTTTGGTATTGGGCTGTATTTTGGTCTTTTATATTCTTTTGGGTATCGTTTGATACGTTCGCTAAAATAACTGCCATGATGCTTGCCAAACTAATCGCAACTAGCATTTCAAGCATCGTTAAACCGCTTTGATATTTATTATTCATGGTGATCTACTTTGTAGTCAGGATGTAAACAGGAGCATTATTGGGAACAGCGACAGGTATAGTTATCGATGCATTGATACCGGAGATAGGATTGAAAAACTGACCTGAGCGATTCAATCCTACCAACTGGCTTCCAGAACTTTGAGTTATTAACTGTGAACTTATCTCCGTATTCTTACCGAGAATAGTTAACGAAGTCGGATATACAGTTATTACCCCTGCAGCTGTCACTTCGTTTGTCCATCCAAGATTATTAAACCAAGCGGGTAAATTTAAAGACGCTTGAGCTACGGTACCCGTTGTGCCTGGGTTTGCCGTTACATATTGCTTAACAGCACTGGCGTAAAACAATTCATTCGTTGCCAGTGCATTTGCCCTAGCGTTGTCAAGATTAGGTTCGCTATTGAATTTATCAATGTTAGCGAACCCAATGATTGAACTAAAAAAAATGACTATAAATAATGGGTACATTTTATTTACGCACAGCACCCGTGATAAGTTGGTTTTTTTGAGCTTGGATCTCACTTACCAATTGCGCAGTTCTATCCTCAGAAATCAGCTTCCTAATTTGCATTCTATTGTTATCATTTACGAATAAGTGCTCATTTATGATTAACAACTTACCGTCATTATTTGTAATCAACTTTTGATTAATTACACCATACAGACCAGCGGCCAATAGTGAGTTGGCATTAGTTGAGTCCATATTCTTCGCTAAGGAAGTGATTCTGCTTAGTGTAGAGACAACATCATCAGCATGCACTGTACTGACTACTAATCGTCCAGAAATACTGGCTTTCAAAGCTTCAGCTGCTACATCTTTATCACGGATTTCACCATAAAGAATTAAGTCCGGGTTCCAACGAACAAGAAGTTTAGCTAGCTCCGTATAACCGCCAGCTTCATCGTCAGCGATAGTCTGGTAACAGATACCTTTCTCGTGTTCACCTTCCAGTGGCATTTCAGGCGGGTCTTCACCAGTAATGGCTACACCACCGTATTGCATTAAACGAGATTTGATAATTGCTGATGCGGTTGTGGTTTTACCTTGACTTGGTGCACCGCTAATCAATATCAGGCCCGTTGCATCTGGCGCGGTTAAAGCCTTCACTATTTGATGATTAATACCCAACTCTTGTAAATGTGGGACAGTGCTTGCCAGCTTACGCAATACAAAAACATCTCCACTTAGGGATGGCATTACCGATGCTCTATAAGAAATACCGTCATGGGCCATGCCGAAGTCTTTTTTATTGAGTTTTGCATGCTCTTTTCTGAAAGATTCATACATTTCACGTAATTCATGGTGTAACTCTTCTGAGGCTGGCTCAGGATTACGCTTGCCTGGTATACCTTTAAACCAATAATATTTACTACCTAAGTACAAGTCTGAAAACCCCGCGTCTTTAACCTTAGTAACAGGTGTTACAGAAGACGCAATTTGTGGACTATTTACCATTATGCGAGGTTGAACAGCTTCGATTAATTCACTCATTTTTTTACCTAAGATGATTTTCTAATATAGCCAGCTCTCTCGAGCTGGCTATATGGCTTTTTTAAGAAGCTGTGTAAACGATCGTGTTAGTTGCTGTTGAACACTGTGTTGCTGCTGTAGCCAGTGAAACAGGTGGTGTGATAGCTGCTGCACCGTTTACTGCGATAGAAAGGACACCTGGGTCGCTACTTGTAAGTTTCTTAGTGCATACATCTTGAGGAATTGATGTTTCTGTAACTGTGAAATTCGCAGTCGCACCTGTAACTGTAACGGTACCGCCGAAGCTATTTGAGATCGTTGAACCTGATACAGTCAGTGTGTTAGGTACTAAGCCTGCTGCAATCAAACCAGCATTCAATGAAACAGTACCGTAATTTGAGTTACCGCCTGTTGCTGAACGTGTGCCGGCAATCAAAGCTTTAGTTTCATTACCTGATTTAAGAGTATTCGAACCTGAGAATGCACCTTTAACGAGGGATGTAGCAAAACCAGCAACAATCAGTGCAATTGCCATCCATAACAATGCTTCCAATAAACTGGCACCGGATTGTTTAAATGACTTCTTGATTGTTGGTTTTTTTGTATCTACTGCAACTGAGTTTTGGTCTTTCATGATATTTCCTTTTTAAAAATTAACGTGCTTGTTGGTGAACGGAATCTGTTTGGGTAGAAATCATTTGTTGTAAAGCGAACATGCCACTAACAAGCCAAGCTGTTGTGCCACCCAACATGATAAAAATAACTACTGTTAAAATTGCTACTTGCTTTTGAATTGAAACAACGCCCTCTTCAATCCATTCTTTAGCGATGATGCCAATAGACTTGTTCATGTCAGAGAGTTTTTCATAAATCACCAAGTCGTCGATGATGTCTTGACTTGGAAATTGATGACCGGATTTTTCCATAGCGCTACCTAATTTGAAGCCATTGGAAACGTTATAGAAAATGCTATCGATGCGTTCCTTTAACCAAGGATTTGCATTTACTTTAAGCTTTTTTAAGATGTCTTCTAACCTTGCGCCAGCAGTCAATAAAGTATTAAGTGATGTTAAGAAGTCACCACCCTTTATCATTCGATAGATAGACCAGGGTGGAATCTTGTCAAAAAATGTTCTGGTGGGGCCCGTCCAAATGGAGAGTGTAAAAAGGACGGTGAATATGATTCCTATGATTGCTGCGGCTACAAAAATGCCATAGTGAATAACGATTTGGGACATCACGTATAGTGAATAGCCTAAGCCAACCCAATTTTCTGGACTTACAATCTGAGCAAATTGCGGAACAATTAAAACACCGAACATTACTAAGAAGGCGCAAACCATCAGTAACAGAAAGAATGGATAAGTAAGGCCGAAAAGCGCACCTACCATTGCACCTTTCTTTTCGAGGTTATTGGAGACAAGCAAAAGCATCTTATGTAGATCGCCAGCATCCTCACCTGCCATAATCATCATTGCTTCGCCTTCTGAAACCCACTCAGATAGCGCTGAACCTACTTTTTCACCGTTATCTAGCTTGGCAATGACTTCAGTAAATATAACCGCAATGCCTTCGTTGGGTTTTTTCCCGTTTTGTGAAGCTTGCTTATATAGCAGTCCAAACGCTTCATTTAACGTAACGTTGTTGTTAAGCATCGAAGAAAGCTTACGATAAACACCAATCCGCTTTTTTGTTGTGAATTGGAGCTTGGCAAACTTGCGGTTAAGATCTTGCAGCACTGGCGACCTCCTCAGGGCTGAAGCTAAAATCTCTTGATATGATGTCGAAGTTTAATGGTCCAACAACTTCTTCAGCCAACATAGGATCAACCAGACCTGCATCCATTTTTTCGATGGCATGCTGAATCATTGTTTGGCCTTGTAACTGATCACGCCAGTAGGAAATTGCAGCCTGTTTATTTTGCTTGAGATAATGGTCCATGAAAGTCTGATCAGGAACTAATATCTCTACTACTGCAGTCCTTCCTGATACACCAGTATTCTTGCAGGCAGGGCAACCATCGCCTCTGATGTGAACATTTTCAATATTTTTTGAAACTGATTCGACCCTTGCGCGAATTCCATCGGAAATTAAGTTTTTCCCTAATGCCTCTGTGTAACTTACTTTGCAGCCCTTACATAAGACTTTGACTAAATTTTGAGAAATTAGGCCAGTAAGATTGTTTGGGTCAGCTATCAAGTACCGATCTAAACCCATACTAATTAAGCGGTCTAAAATACCAATAGGGTTGTTAGCATGTAGTGTTGCCCAAACCTGGTGGCCAGTAAGCGCAGCATGGAACGCCAATTCAGCAGAAGATAAGTCACGTAGCTCACCAATCATGATTACGTCAGGGTCAAGACGTAATGAAGCACGAATAGCGTCTTCAAATTTTCTTTTACGCTCTTCACTTGTTGATGCATTAGTAACACTAGTCTGCACAGCACCCGGGATAGGATACTCAACGGGATCTTCTACAGTCATTACATGAATACGACCTTCGTTTTCATCAATCTTGTCACGTAATGTACGTTGTAAAGTTGTACTTTTTCCTGAACCTGTTGGACCACAGATGATATTCATCCCGAATGGTCTGGATTTCATAAAATTCAGATTTGAAACATGTTTTCTATTCCATCCCAATGCTTCCAGCGTAGGGGCGTTATTATCGGTAAGCAAACGCATTACCATTAGTGAACCTGAGTCGGTAGGTGTTGTTGCAATACGAACACCATTTATACCTGATGGTAATTTGTCTTTATCCGCAATACGCGCATCCTGACGCTCTTTAATTTTAAAGTTGGTATCGGATGTATCAGATAGAGCTTGATATAAGGTCGTACAAAGCTTTTCACCGTATTCCGCTACATCTTCACGCTGATAGATCAAGTCACCATTAATACGGTAGAGAATTTCAGTTCGTTTTTTATTAACACGAATATGTACGTCTGAAGCACCGCTATCTGCTGCATGTTTGATTAAGTCTAAACCTTCAGTTTTAAACTCTGTGTCCCGTACAGCCAAAGCTCGGTCTGCTGTGTTGCCGGTTTTATAAAGATGTTCAATTACCTCTAAAGTTGTAACAACACGCTCGACTTTTTGATTTAATGAATGTAGTTTCGCTGCATATTCAAATGTGTATTGATTCGTAACATGGCTTGATGTAACAAATAAACGACCATCGCTCAGATAAGCAATATAACGACGTTGTTCTAAAGGAATCTCAAATTTACCGCCACCTGGCCCTGACAATATAGTCGCATCACCAATGTGTTCGCCTTTGATTTCCATAACATTGTTTTCTTTTGCTTGGGACATTAAAGTCTTTTGCGGTAATGAAGAAACATTAGATTCAGGTGTGTTGAGTGAGAGCATATTTAGTATCTTGGGATATTAGGAACGCCAGAATTAGCGCCATTTGATGAACTTCCATCAGAAGGCACTTGCGAAGGGTTGATAAAGCCTAACCTGTAGTCAGACGCACCTGATCTAACACGAACATCACCAGGTGCAACGCGAGTAACTTTCATTCCGTTTGGTAATGTGTCGCCAACAGCAGATTCATACTCAACGCCATTTCCAAAAATAATTAAAGCCGTGTATTTTTTGTCAATTCCTTCTACAGCTTTAACGTAAGGGATACCGTAAGCGGCACTATTAATACCAGGAGCTAGCTTTGCAATTTCATTACGTTTGGTAAGGATTTGAGCTTGCTTCTCTAACCTTTTTATTTCTCCATCCATCCTTACTTCTTCAGCAAATGAATTGTCTGTTTGCTGAATAAATTCAGATTTTGGAACTTGCTTACCCTCTTCCGCATGCACGTTAAGAGCTAATAAAAGTGATAAAAATATTGTTTTTTGTTTCATATAAATAACCTTAATTGATGGTTTATTAAATCACTTTATCGCAGCTCAAATGAGTGAATATAAAGGGCAAAATTAGTGTCTATATTTATTGAGTTGAATAAAGCAACCCACTAATAGTCCATTGTTGTTTTGCATCTTTGCCACTAGTTAAAGAAAGGTCCACCCTTGTAACTCTCGTGACAGAGTAAGAAAGGACATCTTTAAAGTTGTTAGGGCTATAAGGTGACTGAATTTCAAAATTAAATGTCTTCCAATCCCGAACTGGAACGGGCTCATTGCTCCCAGCTGCAGGTGGTGGTGGCGGTGCTTCTTCAGTAATCTTTACGGAAAGGCCTTTTGCTTGGAAGTAGGATAAGAAATTTGAACGTGCCGCCAGTGCACTAACAGTTTGCTCATCCTTATTGGTACCAGTCATGGTCAATGGTGAAATCAGATTGGCTTTATCTGCACTCTGATCAACCACGGCCGTAGGTATTGCAGCTAACAAATGGTTTATTGTTGAGCTATTCCTATCCCATGAATACTCAATGGAATTTGGATTACAACTGACCCTATTTAATGTCCAGCCTGCAGGTGATATATAGTCATTTCTGATAGCGGATAAACATTGATCTACAAACTCAACAGAGGTAATTTGTGTTGCCCACGGATGAGCTAAGTGCTCGTTAGATTGTAGTTGCTGATTAGCAAACATCTTCCTGGCAATTTCAATTTTTCGAGCCTGTTCTTCAGCTTCCTTTTTCATCTCATATTGGTTGTAGAAGTAAAACCCGCCTACTGAAACACTCGCCAATAAAAGTACGCTAGCCATCTTCGCAATCGGTAAAGAAGGCTTCACCGGCTCTAAAGCCCACCATTTATGAGTTTTGGTCTTACCTTTTACCGTTGGTAGAAACTCTTCTAAAGGCTTTGTAATTCCTGCGCCAACGATAGGGATAAACTCTGGTGGAAGAATTATGTGAGTCCACTGCAGACCTAAGCTAAATGCCTTCGTAAGCTTGTCTCTTACTTCGTCGGCATTACCACCAAAGTCACCATCAGGAAGGAACATACCTTCATTTGTAGCGATAAAAGCATAGCTATCATCTGGTAACTTAAATACGCCTAACCAAGTGCCAGTGATACCGATTTCAGTTGCGCCTTTACTGATTGCAGCCGCAAGCGAGAAAGTGCCCTCTTTAACCCCATCAGAACGGGAGCAGTACCCTGCTTGAAGGTTCTCACCACTTCGGATAATAAGCAGGTCTTTATTAAGCGTTTCGCCTATTTTTCGAGCTTCTTTTTTATTATCCTTTCCAGGAGTAACAGATTGCCAAAGAAGCCCTAAGACGTAATTGTTACCATGGATTTTGGTGATGTGTAGTGACACTTAAATCCCCTCAGTAGAAATCGGAGTGATAACAACTACGATCATTGATTTAGTAGCGTTCGCATTCAGAGTGCCGCCTAATGGTGTTAGCTTAGGTTCTGCAACTCCACTTCTATCTAAGTTATCCGCAGCTTGCTCAAACCCTGACAAAACAAGTGTCTGACCTGATTTCATACCAATACGTGATAGGAAGTTACGAGTATCAATTTCCGGTGTTTGAATACTGCTACCGTTGCTTGTAACTGTATTAATTCTTGATAGAGACGAAATATCGATTGCGTATTGAAGCAGTAATTTATCGCCTTCAAGAATATGTGGCAGTACATTCATTGAGAACCCTGTATTAATCACACCAGGAATCAACGAAGTAGTTGAACCAACGTTAGGCGTTTGAGTTGTTGAAGATGACTGTAGATAACTAATCTGCCTACCTACTTGAATAGGAGTTGGCTGGTTGTTGAGAGCGGTTACAGTTGCAGATGTGACAATCGCCACTTTGCCTTGACTAGATAACGCACTTAACATCGCATCCGAACCCGCAAATTGACTAACATTGCCTGTCGATGTAGATAGAATTTGTGCAGTTAATGTTGTAGCACCTGCTACGCTTGGGAAGTTATTAACAAGGCTCAAACCGAATTGTTTACTCAAATTATTAAATACAGCATTCCAGTTCAATGAGTAATTGTCGGTTTCACTCAGTGCCACACTAAAGATTTTCACATTTACAAAAACCTGTTTTGATAGGTTTTTATTCTGTCCATCTATGTATGAAGCTACACGCTCTAAGATTTCAGGCTTATCGGTTACTGTAATAGTGCCAGTAGATTGTGAGGTAATGACTTTCCCACGTGCAGATAGCATTGATAGCACTGTGTCATTAATATTCGTCCACACAGACAAGGTTGAGTTAACGCTTGTCATTTGGCTTGATGATGCGTTTGAATTGCCGCCACCTCCACCTGTAGAGCCTGTACCTGTAATGCCTGAACCACCAGAACTGGCACTAGAAGAACCACCTGAAGATGAAACATTTGAGCCTACCGCATTAGCTAAAGCACTATCACCAGGAATTGCGTGAAGTACGAAAGTGCGGGTTTCTAGAGTAAAGAAACGGATTTGGTTATTTTCGTATTTCCAGTTGAATCCCATGCGCGCAGAAATAGTATCGAGCAAGCCATAAACTGTTCCGGTGTAACGAATATTAAATATTTGGTTACTATTATTTGAATTTGAGCTTGTTGACGATGTAGAAGGCGCTGTAGTAGTAGCTACCGGTGATGATGCGCCTTGACTAGTATTATTAATCAATGAGCTATCAACCTGCACTGGAATGCCAGTTTTGATCGTTATACGTTCAGCTGCTTCCTGAATAGTCATATAACGCTCAAGCGTAATTGGACGGCTAAAGCTATCTGGAATATTCAAAGCTTGTTTTTTACTGATGACAGCTTTACCAGCAAACCATGCTTGATTTGAATGCTCTACGACAGGTTTTGGGTCAATAATTTTCGCATTAGCGTCTTTGAGTAACTTTGTGGCTTCTGTATTTGTTTTATCAGCTTTCGATTCAACGCGTTCTGATAACTTTGTGCTTGCACACCCTATTAATAAAGAGCCAAGCAAGATTGAGATTAAAAGCCTTTTCATTATTTAGCTCCAGTTAGGGAAGTGATGCGAATTACTTTATTGCTGTAGTACTTCGCTTTGATTGGGAAATCGGTATTTCGTAAAGTCTGCATTACGCTATCGATAGCTTCTTCAAAAGAACCTTCAAAGCGTACGGACGAATTTATTGGTAACTCTTCAGCTATGTCCCATACAATCGGTTGATAACCGGCTTTAGCAGCCCAACGATTCAATGCGGCTTCTAAAGTATGGTCAGCTAAAGTTAAATCCCAATATTGTTTTTTTGGCGCTGCTTTTTCGTTGTTTGAAGCCACCTGATCACCAGCTAGAAGAATCAGCTCAGACACATAAAAACCATCGTTTTTACCGCTTTTAATGTCAGCACTGTGGCTTAGCTCGATGTTGTTTTCATCGATACCCATATCTAACAGATAATTTTTAATAGCCAAAGCTCGACTCTTAGCTAATGAAACGTCACCCTTGACACTTGGGCGGCCTCGCACTACTACTCTTGTTGACGCAGTGATTTCTTCATTACGCTGGAGTAGATCGTTTTTTGCTTTTTTACTTAGCGTTACGCTATTTTCAAAGAATGGGATGTTGAGCAATGTGCCTGTTACCAAGCCTGTTGTTTGGGCATTATCATCATTACCATTAGAGGAATCTTCTGATTTGACGACAACTTTCTTTGAACTGGATTTTTTGATTGCCTGGCGAGGCTGCTCATCAACTTGCACAGTTTTTTCTGCTGGCTTCTCAACTACTTTTTGAGAAGCAATAACTGTCGATTGCTCTACAGGTTTAGGTAAATCAGCGATTCGATTGCCGTTATAACTAACGTAAATTGCAGTTTTGCCTTTGTTTGCAGAAAGCTTATATTTACTGGCCACGCCATTAACTATCAAATACGGCGGACGCGCTTCAGGCGAAATTTCTACAGATTTACCGTTTTTGATCTCTTCAATTTTTGGAAACACATCTGCTTGTGTAAATTGAAAGTAAGTTCTATCACCATCGTCGAATACTTGCGTTAACCCGATGGATTTATTCAAATCTACGGAATAATTAAAGTCATATCCCGTCAGGTTTGCTGGTTGTGGAGCTGCAAAGGCAGAAGAACTAAATACTAATGCCAATGCTAATAAGGTACTTTTGAATTTCATATTTAGCCTCGAGCTGCTTGTGGTGTATGGTTAATTGGATGGATGTCTGAAACCGAAAGAGAAGAATGCAAACTAATAACGGAATCTGTCACCGTTTCAGGCTTTGAATCTGCCTCGTTTTCATTTTTCAAACGTTTATCATTACGGATGACGTAGTTAATCAACTCACTGAGAGTTACGTCATGGTCAAGTGCCGCCATGCGTAATAAATCAATGTCTTCATTGATGTAAGTTCCGTTAAGTACTAAATCAAAATAGTTCGGGCGCAGAACACGCAAAGAGATCAAGTCGTAGTAATACTTTGGAACTGATGTCAGCTTATGATTTCCTGCGAACGCTCCAGGGTTTAATCCTAGGTCTGCAACATTCACGTTCATAAAACGAGGACCATGAACGAAAATAACGATCCTCACATCACCTGCCTTCATCAGAATAGGTGTCGTGTTATTTTTCTTCGTTAGCGCCATAGCTGAATGCTCGCCAAGATGCTTCATCATGTTATTCAATGGAAGCAAGTTATCCTTATTACGAGCACGCTTCATTTTTACGTGCCAGAAATGTACGCGTGACGTAACCAATGAGCCGTTTACATCCATACCTAAAGAACGGAATACTTCATGGAAGCTAGGATCGGAAAGTGAAGCTGTTACACCGGATAAGAAAGCTTCAATGTTTTCTTGAGGTATAAAGCTGCGCATCGATACATCTGCAACAGTTAAGCCATGAAGCCCCATTAGAGCTCTTAGCATTTGTACTTGTGATTTTTCTTTGTCGTTTAAATCTGCAATGACCATGGCCATGTTGTTCCCCTATTGAATGACGATAATTTCTTCGCGAGTTACACCCTCTTCAATAGGGATTGCTTGCGTTGGAGTTTCTTCTGATGCATTTGCTGCTTTTGCCTTTTGAACTGCGACTTTCTTTTTAGGTGATCTCTTAATTACCTTTTTTTCAATTGGCGTATTTACTACTACTTCACTGGATAAAAGAGCTTGTTCGGCTACTGCAGTTGTTACTGGGTTTTGAGTAGGTTTTGTAATAGGTGTAGCTGCATTCATAGCTAACTGATTTGCTTGAGGTGCATTTGTAACCGGTACGTTTGTAGTTTGCGCTGGCAAGGTATTAACAGGTGCTATCGGATTAGCAGGAGCAGCTGCGACCGGAGCAGGCAAATTTGCGCTTGGCACTGTCACTGGGTTAGGAATGGGACTTACTGCGGGTGCAGGTTGAACTGGATTATTTGTACTTACTTGACCGAATGTAGCATCGGATGTCGAAGCATTAGGTTCTGGTTCAATTGCTGGCTTAATAGGTTGTACAGGAGCAGCTGCGATAGGAAGTGGCGCACCCAAATCAAGTTTTGGCTGGATTACTTCAGCTTGATTTTTCATATAAAACGCGTATGACATCGAGCCAGCAATCAGCAATACTATTACTGTAAAAGCAATTTTTAGTAAGCTTGGTTTCTTCTTAATGCCTAATGTATCGTTCGATACAATCTCGTTAATTAGTTCTTCACTCATGACTATTCTCGTTTATTCGATGGCTCTATTCTGCCCAAAAAAACGGTGGTCTATGATGAAATATAAACGGTAAAATTAGCCTCTAAAATTTACTAGTTGGCTTATTATTGGGAGATTGCGAGGATGCTGTTTCCGTTTGAAGGCAGAGATGAATCATCATTTTCAACATGAGAAAATGCAATGATGGGTGAGTAGTAAGGTCTATATGTATATTGTGATTGCTGTCTTTGTTTAGACTGCGAACTGGGGCCTGATTGTTTCCAAGCAACCTTAGATATACTCGCTTTTGAACCAGCTGCAGACAAAATTCTACCTACATAGTCAGGGCCTCTATAAAAGCTTCCTGTGTTGTAAGCCGAAAGCGCATGAAATAAAGAAACTTCCCCTACCCCATATTTTTCTACCGATTTGAGATAGAAATTAGAAAGAATAGTTGAGCCTACCTTTAAGTTAGTGCAAGGTTCAAAAACATCTTCAACAGATACACCATGAGCTTTAAGGTTTTTGCTGTTTATTTGTGCAAGCCCAAGATCTAAGCTATGCCCAAGCCTCAATAATTCCAATGCGACCCTAGCAGCTTCGTGTGCTGATTTAGGCGAAGGTGTGACGCGAGAACGTGCTGTATTATCTCCAATCGCGTAAGGGTTGCCACCAGACTCTACTTTGACTATTGCAGCCATAGTAGAAGGTGCTACACCTACTGCACATTGTTGAATTAATTGATCTAAGGCAATAGCATCCATTACATGTACGGAGCTATAGCAATATCACGATTTACATTGATATTGAATTTTTCGCCCTGCTTGAGAACTACTATTGGCTGAATTTGTGATGCACGATTTTGCTCATTTTGTGCAATTTGCGTAAGTATCGTTCCTGCTGCAGTCGATACACCATTACCACCATTGCCAGTATTAATTACTGTAGTGCTTCCAGATGATTGTCTATCAGCTATCCCGCCAAGAACTGCGGTAAGGAATGAGAAGCCGTACCTTTGAAAATAACGGTTATTCACATCCCCTTCAATACCATGTTGACCAATTTTGTCAGCCCCGGGCATACCCAATAGTGAAACGGTACGACCGTTAGGTAATTTCAGTCTACTGAAGGTTACGATTAACCGGCTTTGTCCCTGAACAACATTATTACTATAGGTGCCAAAAACGGTAGAGCCTTTTGGAATAATTAAATGTGACCCAGTAACATCGTCATACACATCCTGTGAGACTAAGCCTGTAATTTGACCAGGTAATTGACTATTCACCTGTGTCATTAAAACTGCAGGAATAACGGAACCCTCGAAAATTGTGTATGGGGAATTCGCAATATCTTCAACAATGGCCGTAGTTTTCGCACGTTTTGACTGCTTTTCCAAGAAAGCTTCGTCTTGCTCTTGCTTAGTCAACACTTTGGGTGCTTGCGGTTGTTGAGCTTCTAGCAATGGACCAGCTAATGCTTGGCGCATATCATCACGATTAATTTTATAATCGGCTTCATTTTGAGTAGGCTGTTGTTGAAACGCAGGTGGAATGTTACCAAGCGATAAAGAATCGCTTGATATTGCAAGTATTGCACTACCAGCTTGTTGAGCTTCACTTCGAGCAGTTTCTACCGCTTGAATTTCTTTATCGTTAAGGACAGCAGTTTCCTTAGCATCTTTTCCTACACCATCTGTAACCACCCCAGGAATACCGACAACAGGTGGATTTGGGTCAGGAACTTCAGCTTTTTGCTTATCTAGGACACCTTTAATATTGTCCTTAACCACCACCTGCTCACTTTGTTTTACAGGTTCTTTAGCTTTGTCTGCTTTTCGTTTTTTGGAGCTGGCATCCTGCATAAAAATAGCCACAACTACAACAATCGATACTAGACCAATGATGAAGATATGAATATTTTTCTTAACCGTGCCTTTGCCATCTATTAAGGATGCTGCATCTGCCATGGTAGCACTCCGTAAACAGTATTATTTGTAGGTTTAGATAATGGATATGCATTGTTGATAATCACAACTTCTTTTGATTTAAGCTTCAATACACATTTCTTAAATAATCGTGTTACTTTTATGTACATACCATCGCGTAAAGGGTTGATTACTTCGGTAGTACCTGTTTCATCCAAAATGAATGTAGCTGGCCATTCTTGAATATTTGTATTCATTTTTAACCATGTCATTTTACCGTTATCAAATACCTGAACTGGTTTGAATTCAGCATCACCAGTAACCGAATATTCGAAATTTAAGTTTTCTACAGGATTGCCTGTAGGGTTGCCCGGTGCCTTACTGATCGAAGTAGAAATGATGTCTGCCTGTCTTTTCTTTTCTTCTGCTTTAATGGCTTCTGCGGCTACTAATTGAGCTTTTGCAAGAGCTTCTTGTTCAGTTTGTTTCATTACGATTAGTTCTGGATATTGCCAGCTGACACGCTGATACCATTTGCCACCGTCAGGCGATGCACGCAAAGTTAGTTGGTATGTTCTTTGATCGGTAACTAATGTTGCAGATGTATAAATATTCGTTTTCGTTGGCTTAATGAAAATATGCCCATCAGCTTTGGCTGTAATCCACTGAACGGAATCACCCAATGCAAATGCAGTAACTTTCTCACCTTCATTAAGTTGGATATCAGTGATGTTGCCGGGCAAGGTCAATATAGTGAAAGTATTATTCTGGTCATAATTAAAAACGACCAGTTTCACATCACCAGGCATGGCGATAGATTGCGACTCTGCATAACCTAATGCCGGAGCTAATCCAGATATTGAAAGAGCTAGCGCAAGAAATGCGCCTTTTGAATATTTAAACATTAGTTTATGTCCTCGCTTACAGCAAAATGCGTAATGTACAAACCGATCGGATTTGCATATATCTCTTGCTCTGTTTTTGGTGGGATAACGGAAAAATGTACTGTCACTAACTTATCAGCTACTTTTAGGCCTTGCCCGTTTCGTGTTTCAACTCGAATACGAATCAAGGCTGCGGAATCTTGAATAAATGAAACAGAACGGATAATTACTGACTGAACTAAGGTTGGGTCAGAGCGTAGCGCCACAATTGGTTTGTTTGCATCGATGTATTGCCTAAATTCATCTGTACCCTGATCTCGTACAAGATTGTATGCATCAATTAAATATTTCTCAGTAAAGTATCTATCGAGGGTAAATACCTTTGTGACCCACTCTTTCAAAAAATAACGCTTCGAATTTTCGCTTGGTTCAAATTTGATTGTTTCTAATGGTGTTCCCTCGACTTTTCCAGTGTCTTTCACTGTAACCATCCACGGCGCAACGGTTTTTAATGGCAGCATGGTAATAATTGCGTAAAGCAGAACTAAGCAAACAACACACATGAAGGAAAAGCCCAGAAACCATCTGTTACTTTCCACAACAGAGCCGCCAAACCTTTCAAAGAAACCTTTTCCAGTCATTTTGGCCGAGACAGGTGTTTTTTTAATGATGTTTTCTGACATAAAAAATATCCAAATTTGTTACCGAAATTTAACCACGATTGAGCTTCATGAGAAGTCAAATATAAAGCAGTAAATTAGGGTCTATATTTCACTATCTGATGAAAGACATGAGAAAGCTTGCTAAAAAAAGCCCAACTGCCAATATGAAACAGAGAGCAAAGAATAGGCTTTGAGTAGGGTTATCTTGAAATTTGCAACCCAAAACAACATAGAATGCGTCAGCTGCAGAATTTGTATCGGGTAACTTTTCACCTCGGTCATTGATATGTTTTTTTAGGCGCGCAGACATTTCTGCTTTTGTTTTTTTCGATGAGATCATTTCAATAAAGTAACTATTAACCGAATCGGTTATCTTGCTCATGTGACTCTCCTGCCTTTAGGAATTAACATGCTCAAAGATACCTTTTTTACTCCCGACAAGTGATGAAATATAAAGGCGTAATTTGATAGCTATGCATTATTTTTGCTACAAAAGTACAATAATTCACAATTCGTTATCGTAAATTTGCCAAAGCAAAATTATTTGATAAGCTTCAATTAAGAACTTAAAGAAAGAATTAAAAAATGAACAAGGTAGGATTATCAAATACATCAGGGAAGCTCTTTTGGGGATCGTTGCTAGGTTATAGCTTAGCCTTCGGTGGGTTCTATTTGACAACTCAACATACGCTAGACCAAATCAATTACGAAGAGAAGCAAGGCGCATTCTTGAATTTCAAGGACTCTATGTGTGGCAATGGCTCAGCATGTGCTGACATTAGTTTTGAAAACAATTTTGTCACTAGTGAAAAGAAGTATGAAACCCAAGTTTCGGTGACAGGCAAAACGGTGAACCCTAGCCAGTTACAAAGCAACTACGAATCATTTGCGAAACTATTACCTTGGTATGTGCGCATGCAATTTAACAAAGAACTTGTGATTACCAAAATTAACGGTAAACAGTTTAAGGCTAATTAATAATGAATAAATTTTCCGCTAAAAGCATCTTATACATTCCTTTGATGGCTCTGGCTATTGGGATTATTCCAGTATTGCTGTTACCCCCAGGTCAGCTCTTTGAGGACATCCACAGCCCCTTGAAGGCAATCCAAGCATCTGCTAATGCTCGGTTTCCATTTGGATTCAGTTCATACTCGTTAGCATGGATTGAATTTGTCATGTTATTACCGGTGCTTTGGATGTTGTACGCACTTGTGACAGACAAAAAGACTTATCACGGTATTTATGCTTTATTTTTAGTTTTAGGGTTCATGGTTAAAGCCCAAGCTTTAGATACCTATAGCTATGCCCTTTTGGTTTTCATGGGCATTATGGCCGCAATTAATATCATGGCTTACTTATACGCTACAGGTGACACCTTTGATGACTGGTTAGCATATTACTTTGCCAAAACTAAAGTTAAACAAGCTGTAGGTGGCAGTACACAAACGTCTACTAACGCCATTACTTATGTTGCCCGTAAGCCAACTAAAACGTTCGCAGATATCGCTGGCATGGATGAATTAAAAGCTAAACTTGGTAAGGCAGGTCAAGAAATCATTACAAATACTGGTGGACGGAACGGTATCCTTCTAACTGGTGAGCCTGGTAATGGTAAAACATCAATTGCTGAAGCTTTGGCTGGCGAATTGAAGTTGCCTATCATTGACGTATCCATCGGTAACTTTCAAAGCCAATGGGTAGGCGAAACCACTCAAAATGTCATGAAGGTATTTGATGATGCTGAAAAGCAAGCTCCGTGTGCATTGTTCCTTGATGAAGTAGAAGCTATCTTAGTGAATCGTGCAAATGCTCGAAGCTCTGACCAAGAAGCGACTAAGACCGTTGCAGCGATGTTAAAACGTATTGTCGATTTACGTGGCAAAAAAGTAGTGTTGATTGCTGCTACTAACTTCTTGTCACAAATTGATCCTGCGTCTATCCGTGAAGGTCGCTTTGACTACAAAATCGAAGTATTACCACCGGACTTTGAAGCACGTAAGTTCTTATTAAAAAATGGCTTGAAATCAGTATCTAATCTTATTGATGATTCAGGACTTGAACGTGCTGCTAAACGATGGGAAGGTTTTTCTGTTTCAAGGATTCGTGCGGTAGTGACTGAAACGCTCGACCAACTTAAAGAACATAAGATTGATAAGATTGGTTTTGATGAACTAGCATTCGCTTTGCGTACTTTGGGTGCAACTCACGGTGACATTATCTCAGAAGATGCGTTATCTATTGAGCAGTTAATTCTTGCCCCTGAAATGCGTACACGTATGACTAAATTGGCTAATCGTATGGTAAACATCGATTCAATCGAAGAAATGGGCGGAAGCGTACCATCAGGTGTTTTATTCTTCGGCCCACCAGGTACAGGTAAAACTGTAGCGGCAGTTGCTTTAGCAAAGGCTTCAAAATGGCCAATTATCAAAACGAGTGGTCATGACTTGTTACACGACCCGAAAAAGATTGAAGATATCATGTCGCGTGCTAAAGATATTCGTCCATGCATCATTTTCATTGACGAAGCAGATGACGTACTAGCGGACCGCAGAACATCTATGATTTCAAAAGATGTGACGAACAAACTTTTAACTATCATGGATGGTGCTGGCGGTAAAACTAAAGACATTCTGTTTATTGCGGCAACGAACGCTCCTGATACTATTGATGAAGCGATGTTACGCGGTGGCCGGTTCTCTGAAAAAGTTGTTTTCGATGTTCCAGATGATGAATCATTGACTGAGTTTGTTGCGAAATGGATTGCAAAAACGAAAGCACCATTAGCGGAAGATTTTACAGCTGAGAATGTTGTTATCGCTTTAAGTGGAGAGTCGTTAGCTAATGTAGGTGAAGTTCTACAGTCTGCTGTAAATGAAGCTATCTCTACAGGTATGAATACCGATTTCAAAGTAGAGCTTAAACACTTACATGCTGCTATTAAATTAATTAGAGGTTATTAATATGCTTGGTTACGGTTTGGAGTTCTTTGCAATAAGTGCTTTTAGCATGGCAACCTTTGGGTTGAGTGCTAATGCAAAGATTGCTGTTATTATTTATTACCTACGGAAACTGATCCTTTTCGTAGTGAAAAATAAATTAGTTTAGGAAAGCTTATGACAATGTTCAAAAACTATAAATGTCCGAATGGCCTACCGCCTGAAGAATGTAAACACATTCCTCAGTTAATTAATAATTTGTCTAGTTACTTTGCAAAAAGGAATGAGGCGAAACGCGCTATTGAAATAACTACAGAACGTAAAGTGAATGTTAGCAATGCTAATCATGTAGATAAAAGTCGTATAAGGACGCGTTAAAAGAGAAAGGCTACCATAAGGTAGCCTTTTTTTTGTCTTAACTTATTCCTTCGGCGGTATGGCTTTGCGTGATAAGTCCCTGATGCTACCGCCCGAATTGGCTCCACGTAGTCTTTCCGCTAGATTTGAAACTGCCCCACCTGCTCTGGATCTGTTCTGAATCATGTTACCTGCCCCGTGAGAAGCTTGTACGCTCGCACTCCTACCCATTTTACTTGCAACTGAGTGCATCCTACCTGCAAAACCATCACCAGAGATTGAGCCACCACTAGTAATCTGACCTGCTATGCCCGGAGCAGCCAACATTAAGGTTCCAATAACTCCAGAAATTGATAAAGCAGCTAATAAAGTGCCTGCCATTGAGTTTGTTGCCCCACCTGAGAAATTGTGTCCCAATGCATCGAAAGCAGCTACGCCAATACCTAATAGAATGGCTACAACGACCTTAGTTAAGCAAGCGTTAATTGTGAATTTGAGCCATCCATCAAATAAGAAAGAAAATCTTTCACTTACTAAGAACGGAATGAATATAGGACCTAGAGCTAGAGCAATAGCTGTCATAACTAAAGCCGTTAATACTGCAATCATGCCCAATAAAGACATTAAAAGTAATGCTAAAAACATGAATATTACGAGTAATAATGTAAAACCAGCTTTCGTAAACCAATCAATTAATGTGTAATCTTTCAATGTACTAATCACATTACCAATAATTTGAAACTCGCTTTGCATGAAGTTTGAAAATCCATTGGATAGATCGCCATTACCAGGTAGAGCGTATGAAGCAATTTGTTTCATACTTCCATCGATACCTTTCACAAACATCAATTCATAACCGCTATCGGTAATCAAATAAGAAGCGATACCTATTGTGAATATAGTAGTAATCATTTGAGACATTGGCTCTGACAGGCTTCCTGAAGTTAAAGCCAATTTGAAACCAGCAATCGAAATTGTGATCAGTGACAACAAGCCAAGCAGTCTTACTCCATCAGGTGTTACCTTCGCTTTAAAGCTCTTTTGAAATTCATCAATTGCACCTGTAAGACCGTTAATAGCTTTCTTAATATCTTGTTCAAACGTAGCGCCATTACCGAAACCCAACAATTCGCTGGTATCACCACCACTACTAGGAGCAGGCGTAGTGGTTTCACCTGCCGCATATACAGATGAACTGATGCTAATAAAAACAAACAGAAGGAAAATATTAATAAACCTTATTAAATTGAATTTCATATTATGCATTCCTTCTGTTTTCTTGATTATTGCTGTGGTTTACTTGAGAAATATCCGCCGGCTTTTGATTCCGTTCTTGCACCATCAACCTTTGCCCGTGCATCCAGCTCTGCTTTTAATTCTTGGTCTTTGCTGTTTTGTACTAACTTAGCAGCTGTAATGGAATTCACTTGAATCAAATGGCTAAGTTGGTCTTGAACTACCGTATTTTGCGTACCGATAGTTTGAAGCAATTCGACAGTACCGCTTTGCGCAGGAATAGCTGCAGCAAGTTCATCTGTACGCTTTTGATGTTGTGCAATCTGACCGTTTAAGTTTTTAAGGGCAACGTAATAATTGTTATCTTGATTTTGACCTTGTTGAGCACGTTGGAAATCGTATTGCAAAATTTTGTCTGGTGCTACATTAGCTTTAGCAGATGTTCGATCTAGGTCTTTCATAACAGTATTAATACCGTTATAACTAGTATCGTAATCATTCATGTTATTACCAATGCTCTCGTAGACGCCATAAACGCCTTTGGCCGCGTTAGCAACTTGTGCTGGAGTAGAATATTGCCCTGGTGGGATAATTCCACGATTAACACCTCGTTGGATTACGCTAGGATCTAATCTTTTTAAATCCTGAACCATTAACATATATTGCTTAACTTCTTGGGCTTTGATTGCAATTTGAACAGCAGTTTGTTGAACTTGCTGACCTGCAGTAATAGTGTTTTTAACAAAATTAGATGGGTCAAAAACTACTTGGCTAAATGCGGTCGATTGAGCGATTAAGCCCAAGCTTAAGACCGTACCCGTAATGATTTTTCTTAATTTACTCTTGTCCATGTACTAACTCCTTAATGTAAGATTGCTTCCAGTTTGGGTTATCTTCCCGCCGTTCGTAATACTTGGTGAATACCTTCTGTGCCCTTGAATCTGAGCGCAAGCAAGCTAACACCTCTGGTGGACATCTAAAACGTGCCATACGACTCATCACCGGTGTATTGATGTAGTAGTTGAGTTTGGGCACGGCATTACGAATTCTTCCTAGCTGCTCTAGATTGAGACTGAATTTTTTTGTATACAAATCTATATGCGCCATTGCATTTGGATTTGGTAAGAAAATTCGATTCGGAATGTTATCAATGATAGATGCAAAGATATCCGAGGTCGCTAATTCGTCTAGAGATTGAGTTGCCATGATGAGGAAAGCATTTTTCTTAGCTAATGTTTTCAACCAATCATTGATTCTTCGAGTGAACTTGTCATCTGATAACATCAACCAAGCTTCTTCCAGTTCGATAAGAGTCGGTCTTCCATCAAGATCAATCTTTATTCTGTAAAAAGCATATTCAAGAAACAGGCTTGATAGTCTTGGATTGTTGAAAAGTGTTCCCACTTCAATGCACGTGAAATCCCCTAGGTCAAACTCATCCACCTCATTGTCGAAATATTTAGCATTTGGACCATCATTGATCCAAGGCATAAGTTCTGCAATAAGTGCATTTGAGGACATGACACCGTATAAAGAACGTAGGCGCCACTGACTCTTAGGCAGCACCGACATTTTTTCCAATGCTTTCCATACGGTTTGTTCATCTTCTGACTTGAACTGATACCCACGGCTTGTGAGCAAGTTTTCTAACCATTGGACTAGAAATTGGTAATGGTCTTTATCCCCCAACAAGCTCATAGGATTAAGTTTTACAGGGTCATCACCAGACATATCAATATGCTGGCCGTTTTGTAGTAGCGTAGGTATTTTGCAAGAGTAATCTTTATCAAAAATAACTCGTTTACATGGTGTGTACTTACCAAATTGTGAAACTAGGAAATTTAGGAAAACAGACTTACCAGTACGGGACGGACCTATAACCATAGTGTGAGCTAAGTCACCGTTATGGAAATTGAAGTAAAACGGAGTTGCATATTCAGTAGACAAAGTAGTGAGTGCTGAACAAGGTTTACCAGTTTGCTCTGTTAAATATGCGTTATCGAAGGCACCTGTCTGCCTTGACCAAATGGGACTTAAATCTGCCATATTTCCTGTATGGACAAAAAAGGTTCTTACCAATTGTCCCCATTGACCAGGCAATGTCGCTGACCATGCAGATAATAAGTGCAACGTTTCGCGCACAATCAAGAAACCTTTTTGACGAAGATTACTTGTGACTGCCTTCATGGTTTCGTCAGTTTCTTTGGGTGTTTCACCATAGGCAATAATTGACAAATTGTAATAGCCATACTGACGATTATTGATCGTCATGTTATTCATAGCTTCTACGGCATCTTGAGCTTTGTGTAATTTTGATTCGTCGACTTTTTCAGATTCTTTATTAGTAAAAGTCTCTTTCAGATAAGTCATTATCGACTTCTGAGTATTCAGATTATGTTTACGGATGTTGTCGATATACTTCTTCGCTTCATCTTGGTCTACATACATGAAACACTGGCTAATAGTAATTTCACCTGCTACAGATAGCATCGTATCTAACATGCCCGGAGTTGAAATTTCTGGCCAGTCTTTTACCGATACAGCTGACGCATAACGATGTTCGTCGTTTTCAAATAAAAGAGTGTCATGACCGACATACAAGGTATTGTCAGGTAGGTAAGCATCGAGATAGCCTGCAAGCCTTTGCTTTCTGATGACTTTTTGATTGTTAGCAGGATTTGCTCGTTTGTGAAGATAGGCTAATAAATCATCATCATGGAGCCTACGCAAACCCGCATCTCTGATAGTCTCATCAAATGCAGCCATGAGATCATCAAAACGTTCCATATCAACCGTTATTTTCTCTGCATCAAATGCGAAAGCATTATGTTTGGAAAGAGCAGCCATTGAAGCTTTGTAAATGGATTTAACAAGGCTATAGTTTTTACGTGTCGAGAAATAAGCCACTTTCTCCATGAAACCGGTAGCGCCAGATTCAGGGCTATACAAGATGGACAGATAATGTTTATTCTCGTATTGGTCCCCACTGATGAATTCATTTTTCCAAGTTTCATTAATGAATTCACTAATATCATCAGGCATTTCGCCCTCTGTATATTGGGTAGTCTTCCTTCTATCTACCGTCCACCAAACTGTCACACGCTCGTTAAAGACGCGCATGCCATGTTCGATTAGTTCGGCATATCGATCCTTATCGGATTCTTGAAGGTTTTCAACATCAATACCAGGCATGCTGTAACAAACAAGCAAAGCCCCATCCTTATTCAATATCATGTCAGGACGAATTTGCTCCATCCACGGTAACAAATCTTGCATTGGATGAGCTTTGCTCTCGTATTCAGCCCGTTGTTGAGTGAGATTTAACATAAATTACCTTGATCAAAACCTTCAGGTCTGGAATTAGCAGTAACTACTGCGTGAGGCCACGGGTCATATCGGGAATGTTGTCTAGAATATTTGAAATAAATCTTTCTCATTTTTGGATCTAAGTTATGCATCCATACTAGAAAGAAATGAATCAATATTGCTACAGCAGCCCAATACAACGTCATCGATGCGAAACACACACAAACTGCTATTGTTGTGTTTGCAACGACTAAGCCCTTCTCACCGCCAGCCATAGTCTTTTCTTCATTTAAAGATTTATGGATGACGGTTGTTCTTATTTCATAGGTCATAGAATTAACCGCAAGCTACGCTACTTGCACTTCCGATAAGACCCAAAATTGAAGGTGAAAGAATTGCGATTGAGATACCGATCATTACCATCATGATGGTATGAATCCAGCCTTTAACTTCGCCCAATGCAATTGCAATACCTGCAATAGCAAATGCCAGTACACCGACAGCGCGAGCTGTAGGGCCGCATAAAGATTGTGCGAATAGTTCTAGGCCAGTTTCCCACGGAAGACCTGCATACGCTGATTCTGCCGATAAGAACAAAAACAATAGGCATGTAGCCTTGATAAAATGCTTGTTAAAAAATACCTTACGGAGTTTTTCCATACCTTCATCCTTAAGTTGTTTAATTTTTGATAATGCTTTCTGTGTCATACGTCTTCCTTTCACGGTCATAATGGTTTACTTTCAAAATTTCACTGAGGCGTCTAACGCCCTTTTCCCGAACTAATTGCAGTACGAAATGGAATGTGTCCCCGATTTGGCTTCGAATTGACTCTAGCGGCCAATCAACACCTTCGGTGGTCAAAATTAATGTTTCTAGGGTAGCTAATGCGTGTTTTGCACTGTTGGCATGAAGGGTTCCGAAACCGCCATCGTGTCCTGTGTTTAAAGCCCTCATGAAGTCGAAAGCTTCCGCACCGCGAACTTCACCTACGATGATGCGATCAGGCCTTGAACGTAGCGCATGTTTTACTAACCTTCTAATGGTGATATTTGCTTGTTCGTTAGCCTCAAGAGCAACCCAATTCGGAACGGATACAGATAACTCGCGCGTATCTTCAATGGTGATGATTCGCTCATCTTCTGGTATGTAGCCGATAATTGCATTTAGGAAGGTTGTCTTACCTGAAGAAGTACCGCCTGATACAAGAATATTTTTCCTACCAACAACCTGTTCAATTAAGAATTCTTTAATTTCTTCAGTGATCGTTCCTCTTTCAACGTAATCGTCTAATGTCCATACTCGAGGTGAGTGTTTTCGTATGCAAATCATCGAACCTAAAGTAGAAACTCCAGCTACAGCTGCAGCAATTCGGAAACCGGGCATTCGAGCATCAACAACTGATGTTTCTTGACCTTCTTTAACTTCTTTATCAGATAAACGAGCCAACGTATCAATGGCGCCGCGGATTTGAGCTTCGGATATTTTTATATCTGCCAGCTGCTTCATTTGGCCAGCACTTTCTACCCACACATTATCTGGTCCATTAATCATGACCTCTTGTGTGAGAGGGTCATCAAGATGTGGGAGTATTGAAGAAAGCTGATTTCGGAGCATTTCTTCAACGTATGTGTTGAGAGATTCTTTGCTATTCATGTTGTAATTTGTTTCATATTTGAAGCAGTGAATCGGATGCAGATAACAGCAATCACTGTGGCAATTGGCCACCATAAGATTGGAGTATTAACAGGTAAGTAAAATAGCAATACAGACATTCCAGTTAACACCACGGTCAAATGCGCCATACGCGCTTGAACACCTGGTGAAGTAAATCCATAGCCTTCTATTTTGATTTTTCTGGAAACTAAGCCATCTACAAATGCTGCAAATCCTAAAACCGCTAAAACAGGCAACCATCGAGCGGCTATACTCGCCCTTAAAAATAAAGCGTAAATTTGCAACTTGAATGTTTTTAAAATTCGATTGCTTTGTACTGCTGCCTTTTGTTCCGTACCAAAGAAGGCGGCTCCCTTAGTTGGCTCGTTATGCATAGTCGCTACAGTTTTGCTAGCGAAAGTATTGGTAAAAATCATTGCATAGGCACTATTAGCATTACTTACGATCTCGGCCCCATCCACATCACCATAAGCTAGATAAACGTTATCAATGTCTTTCTGAGCGGCTTGGTAATATGCCTCTGGTTTAGTTACAACGCTGGCTAGGAAAAAGCTGAAGATTCCTGCTACGAACCAGAATTTAACGTGACCGGGTAAAGTCATGCTGCCTCACCTAAAAGTGTTGGCAGAGAACTAAACCGATCAATCCATTGCAAATCTTTTACGTTAATGATTCTTGATAAAATCATCAGCCTTAAACTATTTTCTTTAACCTCAGAATAAGGGTCGTGATATACAGTTACTAAACCTGAATATGTTTTTTGGAAGGAAGATAATGGTTCGGCAAATGGTTCCCATAGAGTAGGGTCATCGCCATTGTTTCCAATGCAGGTTGAATTGATTTCATGAGCTTGTTTGAGCAAACCCCTGATAAAAGCCACCATTTGAGCAGCTGTGCCATATTCTTCAGCTGTAACTGAACGATAAGCTTCTACGGCATTGCGAAGGCAGACTTCTAGAAGTGGTTTTCCGCATGAGGCAGGTACCAGGTCGCCCATATAATCTACAAGATTCAATGAAATCAAATGTAGATTTGGCCAAATCTGGAAAATATCTTTCAAAGGTTTTTTTAGTTCCGCCTTTGCTGATACCTGATCTAAAATTTCCTTGTTATTGTGTAATCGCATAAGAACCTGCTTGTTTAATATTAGGTCTATTATCTGTCATCTAAAAAGGTCAACTGATAACCAATAACAAGGGTTTTTAGGGTCTATATTTATGCGGCTATCTTTTGCTCTTGTGATTCCAACTTCTGATAGGCCTCTGGCTTGAGGCTTGATGTGCGAACACACAATGGGCATTCGTATCGAGCATGTAATTTACCCACTGGAACGACGTATTGACCCTTACAGTGCGTGCACGGGCATGTAGTGAGTGAGTTAATTCTGATTTGTTGGATTAAGTGCCAAGCTCTTACAATTGTTAATAGAGGTTGTGCTTGTATTGCGATGCAGTGTTGATTGTATAAATCGTATGTTGCTACGATGATTTCGGCTTCTAGTGCGTCTTTTGAAGACTTACGGAGACTGCGATATATATTTAGTAAAATGGATGACTGAACCATGCGCATTGGGTATGTTGTGCTTGAATACCATGTATGGTCACTTGGAAGTGGGCCGGTTTTAGGATTCTCACCAGTTACTTCCAGAAATAGCTTCATAAGACGTTCGCGCTTGATTGGCATCAATGCATTTACTACAGGTACTCTAGCGCCACGTAAAAATAAATCCGTAGCCACTTTAATCATTCTGACTTCCTGAAGAACAGGTAAATCGTCTTTTTTATACTTCCTGGGTTCTAGACTACTCATTGCCCTGCTCCGCTAGCCAAAAGAGCTTGAGTGATTGCTAGATTGTCACCAGATATATAATTAGTTAGGTGCTTGATACTAGATTGAGGAAATCTAAATTGAATAGTTGAAATGCCACTCTGAGCCAATTTCAAAATATCAGCCGTAGACATTGCCTCAAGAAATTCTGCAGTCGCATCATCAATACCTAATTGGTGTTTTGCTGCGATTGGATTTTGAATCAATTGTTTTTGTGCAGTTACTAAAAACTGCATATTTAAATTTGTAATTTCTTGATTCGGTAAATGTGCTAATTCTGCTGACATAACAATTTCTCTCCCAATAAAAGTGTTACAAGACGTAGCGAAGTTTATTGAGTTTGCTCAAAATGGATAATCAAGAATGACGCAATAATTATGTGGTCATTCTCTATTGACGGTATTTTTTATGTGTGTTAACGCACATACAGAAATCATGTTTTGTTGCAGATATGAGGACAAAAAAATAGCCCTTTTTCAAGGGCTATTTCTTATGCTGCTAATTTGATCGTCATGCCATTTTGTAGCATTCTGAACATCTCGGTAGGTAGGTCCTGGATAGAATCAATTGTGCACCAAGTTTTAAACAAGTTGTCCAATTTTACTCCAATACCAACCCCCATTACTTCTACACCGGCTCTAGTAGCTGCCTCGATGACAGTTTTCGATTGGTCGTTGTGATTAGGATCGCCATCTGTAACCACAAGTAATATTTTCCTTGCTTGAGGCTGCTGTAAAAGGTCAATTGAAACCCTAGACATTGCATCAGACAAAGGCGTATTACCATTAGTACTCAATGTAGCGAAGTTTTGTGCGTTCACTACTGGCTTTGCACCAAATGGGCTGATGTAATCAACACCTGTTGGCGTAGGGAAAACTGCTACTGCTGAACGGACACCATGCACCGAAGCTAAAGCTTCCGCTGTGGCGTATCCTGCGAGTGTAGCGAGTTTAATTCTGTTATCGTGATTCATACTTACAGAAATATCAATCAATAGCGCAGCTGCGATATCAATATCAATCCCTTCTGTACGTTTTACGAAAACTTTCCCACCAGTTTTAATTTCATGAAGATGTCTTGAGGTAAAGCGCGAACCAGAATGGCTTCGTGTAACGCTTCCCATAGTCATAGCCTGAAGTGTAACGTGCAGTTTTTGCTTTAACGCATTAACAGCCCGTCTTGCCTCAAAATCATAAGCATGGTTACGCCCTTTGCTATCTTGCTTTTTAGCATTGAAAACACGTAATGGGCCACCATCATTGCCCTCTGCACCAGAATTACTAGCTGCCTTTACTTTGATTTGGTTAATTTCTTTTGCAAGAACATCACCTACATCTTCGTATTGATCGCCATGCCCTGCCCCCAAAATATCTTTGAGTACGTCTGACATTTTTTTATCCTGTTCAGAAGAACCATTACCAACATTACTATCGGCTTGGCCATCTGCATCACTACCTGAATCATCACCATCACTTGATTTATCATCAGCACTAGAATTACCACTACTATCACCATCATCATCTTGAGTGTCACCACTTTGAGATGAATCAGAATCACCGTCTTGGTCGGACTTGGAATCTTGTTGAGCTTGCTGGTCCTGCTTGGCTTGCTCAGCCTTATCCTCTTCCTCTTTTTCCTTTGCTGCTTCTTCTTCAAGCATTTTCATAATCTGCTTAGTCAGGTTGAATACATCTCGCGTAGATTCGGCATTAACCACATCAAACGCTAATCCTTCTAAACGAATTTGAGTATTTTTAGGAATGATTTTCTTGAAAACTTCATCCGTTTGTCGGTCGATTTCTTCAAATACAGTTTGGTTTAGAACTTCAAAACGTAACTTATTCCGCATCCAATTCTGCATGATTTTGTTTGGGTGTTCAGTCTCTTCCGAGGCTCCGTAGTTACCCTCATCGATCAATATTTTAAACAGCTTATCCAGATTGTCAGAAACCCCAGGGAAACGTCTCTTTTGGAGAATTTCAATGCGGATATCTTCTAATAAGTTTTGAATACCAAAAAAAGTATCCATATTTGGCTGCTGCTTAATTTCATGAGCGAATGATGTGTCAGTGAACGCAATATGTGCCGTTTCGTGACCAACAAAACCTAAAGCTTTGACTGTGACATTTGGATCGCCTTCCGGTAAAGGTGGCAACCAAATTGTTTCCTTGCAATCGGTTTTAGCCCAATCACCTTGTAATACTTTTACACCTTGTTTACCTGCCAGAGCACTTGCGAGAAGTGGTAGCGAGAATTTGAGGTTCTTAAGCATATTTTTTTCCTTTATTGAAATGAAGGGTGCCGAAGCACCCCTCTGGTTTAAAAGAACGCTGCAACTTGTTTAACTTGGGCGGGTGGCTGAGTCTTAGTAACTTCAGTGACTAGAGGTAATGGTTTATCATTACTTTCATCGTCATCATTACCAGCATCAACAATATCCTCGACCAAACTCAGCTGCGGTTGAACAACTTTTGGTTGTTTAACTTTTTTCACTGTTTTTGTTGTCTCGGCTACTGCTACCACTTCCATTACTGGTACAGCTTCAATAACTTCCTGTTCGGGAGCCATTTCAACTATCTCAGGAGTCTGAATATCAACTGGTGTGTCATCATCAGAAATGATGGCATCAGCTAATAAATCATCCACTACAGGTTGTGTTTGAGTTACGGTTGAATCGTAACCTTTTTGGATTTTTTGAGCATGCTCTAACATATCTTCAGGCTCGCATAGCATTAGGACAAGACCGATAAGCGCAGAAAAATTCACGCCTTCAATCCAACCGTCAGCCGGCATCTTCTCCAGCACATTGTCAATTGAATTAACAAGTGGCTGAATATTTTCACCATCCAACATTTCTAGACCTGCCATTTTGTTGCGCAACATTACGATTTGATTCAGAGCTCGCTGGCCAACACGAGGTTTGCCTTGAAAACTCTTTTCGTATGCTTCACGGGCTGCAGTAGAAACTTCATGAAATAATTTGTTAGCAAGATTGCTAACTAAGCCTTCGCCATCGCCCTTACTCGGAACAATTTTGAACACATCTGATGTAAACCGAAAGCGTCTAGCTGCTTCAATCTTATCAAGTGTGGAACGCTCTACAATTTCACGTACTACTGGATCAGTGATGCTATTGAGATGAGACTCAAGTTTTGCATCATAATCATTCACAAAATCATCCAGCAAATTGCTGAATTTAGTTTTACTCTCGGCAATGAAATCTTGGATTTCATCAACTTGAGAATTTGGAATAACCCGTGCTGACCCACCTAATGCTGAAACGCCAACGGACATCAATTTCCGACTAATTTCCTTTTTCAAGGTATTAAACGGGGTAAATGATTCGGTAGGATAAATCTTCTTACCGCCTTTGGTGATAATTCCGCCACCTGGAAGGTTTGCTTTCATTTTTAATAGATCACCATCAGTCGTGCGTTTATAGCCTGACCAGATTGCGTTATCTATATTGACCAAGACAATTTGTGAAAAAATATCTTGTTTTTGGTTCGATTTACTCATTTATGCTCTCCTATAAAAAATGAAGAGCACAGCCCCAAATGGGGTTATGCCCCTCTGGGTTTTGAAACTAAATCTACTTTTTGAAATGCGTACTTTCGTACACTATCTGCCTTTCGGCAAGAATCTTACAAGCGTCTTTCATCGAGATTAATTGCTCAATGTCGGTGAAAGACGCCTGCGTGAGCAGGCGTAAAACCATTAAGGTTTAGTTACTTAGACGATGTACGTCTGATTGGTATAACCTCATACTCAATGCCCTGTTTGTCTAAACTCTGACAATGTTCACTGACTACTGGGTCCTTCATTAACTTTTGAACGAGTTGTTTATCATCATCGTTTGAGGTTTTATTTGAAACAAGTTTTAATTTTGTCTTCATTTTATTCCCCTATCCGCAAGAACCGGTATGACCGCACTCAGTGCAATAGTCACAACCATCTTTTGCAATAACAGCATGCTGATTACATTCTTCGCATTTTTTCCCTGCAATCACTCTTGTTGAATAAACAACTGAGGCATTTGCTTGCTGAGTTAAAATTCCTAATGTCTCTACCGGATCGCCATCGTTGGTCAGAAGACCAAGCATTGCGTAACGGTGGATAATTAAGCGAGCGATATAAGCTACCGTACTTGGATAATTACGTGATTTTTCTGAACCCGGTTCCTTAGCCATGAAATCACCTCGCGGTTCTGCGAAATTCAACAGTTTGCGAAGTTTCATACCGACCCATGCTAGATCCATCACCCTCATATCAAGAGAAAGGATTTTGCATAAGCCATCTAGTGCTTTTGGATATTCACCAGATAACCAAATTGAGTAAGGACGACGTTGGCCATTCGGCATAATCAATTCTTTGACCCCTAGAACGAAATCATCGTTCGTTGCGGCGTTTAGAATGTCAACAGTCCAGCTCATCGTGCCGTCTGTACCAGACTTCGGCTCTTTTAAAGTCATTAATGCATCCATTACAGGACTTGGCTCATCCTTTTCAGGAGTCAAAGCACCAAGTTCTTCACAACGGTAACGCACTAACTTAGCAAACCCTGCTACCAAGCTTTTTACATGGATAATTTCGCCATCGGGCGGATTACTCATTTTGAAGCCATCGTCACCAGAAGATTTCTCTAGCACCGCAAGTTTTGCATTAAGCCAATTCTTGTCATTGACACGCATGTCCATTGATAAAGTTTTAGCAACAGCCCCTAAACAACGAGGTTGTTCAGCACCCATAACCCAAGTTTCAAATGGTTTTTTATTACCATCATTCAAATGAGATACAAATACTGCGAAATCACCCAACGGATGCTCAATCATGCCCGACACCCAACCTTCACTGCCTTTCGGTAGATTAGGACGACCTGGCCAAAGTAAACTGGACAGGACTGGATTAGGAACAGAATCAAGCTGAATGCGACGATCAACCATTGAAGGAAGTGCCACATCGTTTGGAATCTCAGCTGCTTTTTGTGAAGCGGCCGTTTCTAGCACTGCACCCGATGTCTTATTAGGACGGTAGGTAGTAATGCCTTTCAAGCCACGTTTATGTGCTTCTAAATAGATATCCTTAAATTCTTCATAAGGATAATCCGCTGGTACGTTGATTGTTTTGCTAATCGCGCTATCTACATACGGTAAAACTGCTTCAACCATATATAAATGATCCATTGCAGACATAGCTTGAGCTGATACGAAATAGTCAGGCAAGTTTTCAACCTCGGTTTCACCGTATATATGTTTATATAAACGATAAGCGTGATCTTCAACCTTTAACTTTTCTGTCGTACCATCATTCATTCGACGGTTTCTGTAATACCACCAATCGAATGCCGGTTCGATGCCATTGCTAGCATTATCCGCGAAGCCTAAAGCAATCGTCCCTGTTGGAGCGATACTTATTAGATGGCTGTGACGGATACCATGTTTACGAATCTTGCGTTTAATGTCTTCAGGTAATCTTGAAGCAAAACTTGGTGCAGCTAAATACTTATCTGCATCAAACAACGGGAACGCACCTTTTTCTTTTGCCAGTTCTACTGACGCTAGATAAGCTGAATTACGTTGAATCTCGGATATTTTTCGAGCTAGCTCTATACCTTCAGGGCTATTGTATTTAATCTTCATCATCACTAACGCATCACCTAAGCCCAGGAAACCTAGACCAATACGGCGTTTGTTAGCAGCTTCAATACGTTGTTGCTCCAATGGCCAAAACGAAGCATCCAGTACGTTATCTAACATACGAACACCTGTCTTAACTACATCTGCATACGCATCAAAGTTAAATCGTGGTTTGTCACCGAAAGGATTAACTACAAACTTGGTTAAGTTCACACTTCCCAAGCAGCAGCATCCATAAGGCGGTAATGGCTGTTCACCACCATTCTGTTACTTAAAGACCTTACACATACGATTATTTGTATTTACTGTAAGGCGGGCAAACCTCTTCGGATTCACCTCTCCCCCTTCTTTTGTTATAGGGGAGTTCTGACTGTCGCATCATCTAATAAAAGACGCCAATCCACTCAGTCGATCACGCTGCAATTACGCTTGCGCCCTGTCACCCACTACTGGGTTTCCAAGTCAATCAGGATTAGTTTTCCTACCCATCAGGTAGGCCGCATGATACATACGGGTTGGTAGCCTCAATAACCTCAACATACGAAAGATTATTGTCACGATTCATGTTATCTAAATACAAGACACCCGGGTCTGCAAAATCATAGGTTGAACCCATGATTGTTTCCCAAAGATCTTTAGCATTCACTTTACTGTACACCCAAAGCCCATCGGCGCGCTTGTAAGCGCCTTCCACTTCCGAAGAAGGTTCAGCTATATGTACTAAATCCCAACTTCCTTCAGCTGCCAGGCATTCCATAAAGAAATCCGTTACACCGACTGAAATATTGAAATTAGTTAAGTTACCTGCTGTACGTTTTGCTGATATAAATTCTATGATGTCAGGATGATCAATTCGCAGAACACCCATTTGGGCGCCACGTCTTGCACCTGCCGACTCAACTGTTTGACAGCTTTTATCGAAAACATGCATATAACTTATTGGACCAGAAGCTCGCGAAGCGGTAGTACTTACTTTTGCATTTTTAGGACGGATTTTAGAAAAATCGTAGCCTACACCGCCACCTCGACGCATGGTCTCGGCCGCTAATGCAAGCGCATCATAAATGCCAGGCTGTTGTTGATCACCGGTAGTAATTGCATCATAGACAGGTTGCACGAAGCAATTCATCAATGTTGCTTTAATTCCAGTGCCGGCTGCAGAGTTAACGCGGCCAGCTGCGATAAAGCCATTTTGTTGCGCTTTAAGAAATTCTTTTTCAATCGTTTCTTGAGCGTTAGGGTTTTCGACAGATGCAAGTGCTTTGGCAACACGCGCTTGGATTTCTCCGACCGTAGTTTCGCCATTCTTGCTGTACTTCTCATTCCTAATATCTTCAAGAACCGCTTGGGGCGGGAGAAGTGCTGATAGGTTGTCAATTTTCATCTTTATTACTCCTTCTAGTTGGCCCCCGAACGAGGCACACCATAGAGCCTTTGCGGGGCTCTTTGGTGTGCCCCGTGTCGAGGTTGGTAAAACACCCTCAAGAAAGAATCATCCCATGACGGGTAGAAACTTCCCGTTGGGATTAAAGAAAAGCGGAATTAACCGCGGCTATAAATAGCTTTTGAAATGTGGGAACGAGTCCCGACTATTTTGAGATTGCTCTCAAAAATCTTTAAATTGATATGAATATTGAAGCTTAATGAAAGCTGCATTAGTCATATAACTTGCTAAACAATCCACCAAGTATTACCTGGTGGGTTGCTCACATTTTTAATATTTACATTGATTCTTACTCGCCAAGTCAATGGCAGAGGCAAAGTTCAGATTAGGATTACCAGTACAATCGATACCGATAGTCATGGTGCCAATCAAAGCAAGTAAAACTAAAATTGAAGCTAGGCTTAAAATTAAAGGTAAATTTTTTGATGCTTGATTCATGTTATTTCTCCTAAATTGAAAATTCAGGTGCCATGAATCCCAACGGGAATTATGGTACCCGAGAGGTTTACTAAAAAAAATGAAAGTAAAAAGCTTATACAACTATCTATGAAGATTATTGTAAGTTTTAAAATGAATAGCACGATAGGCTAAACGATCTGTGTTTTCACACGAGAAATCTATCGACTGATTACACTCGATAGGATTCTCAAGGAGAGATTGGAATTACTAGGGATTTTGAATGCTTAATTTTTAACGTGTCTTTAAGCTCACACACACTACCCTTAAAGCATATTCTTAATGAATTGAGAAGTCAACACTTGAGGAACCAGCCCGATGAGCAATTAAGCTCATCGGTTAGTTCGTTATTTACCTGATGTGTTAAATCGATTGTTAATCCAGATAAAGCTAGGAATTAGAATCAGCATTACTAGTGCTATTAAAGCTACTACTAATTCAGTCTTTTCCATACTTAGTCCTTTCTTACTACAGAGTCGCTTAATGACAGATATCCCAATACGCTTAGGATAACATACACAATAAGTGACACAACTAGTTCATACATGCTAGTAGGTAGCTTTTGTGAAACAACCACATTATCTAACGCAGGTGTACCAAGCCATACAAACTGTGCAACTGCAATAGATTGCAGTATAGCAGCAATGTAGACAGCTTGGTTTTGATTAGGTTTCTTAATCATTTTCGCCTTCTTCCTGTTAAAAAAAGAAGGGAATGGCCCCGAAGGGAGCTCACTCCCTTCGAGGTTGATTTTTATTACTTTTACATCAGTTTTACTAAACGCACTTTTCCACCATTCAAGATACGAACTTCATCGTTAACCAGAATGTTGTTATTGCTTTCGTAAGACTGCGTTACTGCTACTGTACGACCGTCATCAAGCCTAATGATGTACTCATAAGCTTGCTCACGTGCGATGGCTTGTGCTGCATAATTTCCACCAATTGCACCTACAGCTCCCAATGCTACGGTTGCTGCAGAACGTGTCGCTCCATTTTTGCCCATCGTGCTACCCAAGATACCGCCTAAAACTGCACCAAGACCAGCGCCGGTGTATTGGCCAACTTGTGTTGTTGCATCAACGGACACCTCACGCATTGCAATAACGCGACCTAAAGTCACATTTTGCATTGTTTGAGCTGTATTGCCGTTGTATTTATAGCCTGAATAATCCTGGGCACTCGCTTCGCTTACGCTTGTGAGTGCTACAGTTAAAGCAAGAATAGAAGTTAAAAGTAAAGATTTAGTAATTTGCATGGTTTTTTTTCCTTAAAAATTTACGGATTCCATGTCCCCAATGGACGATGGTTAATCCATTGGTTAATTACTTCTTGTATGCAGACCAATAAAAAGCATTGGTATGTTTACAAGTCATTTTTTCGTACACATAAATCCCTAGATCACCCAACGTAAATAAGCTGATGAGACCTAACAGAAATACATATAACAAAAAATAGTTTTCCATCATTAAATGATGAGTACCCATAGTGACGCTCCTTCAGTAAAGCCCGTTCGGGGGCAGGTTATGACAACCTGGAGAGGGAGTATCACCAAAAAGGCGATATCCGCCCTTTAGGTCGTTTTGAGATGATGAGGTTTGTAGCCTCAACGTTTTGGCGATTACTCGCACAAAAGCTATGTTTCTTTAATATCCTGTTAAGACACTAAAGAAACATCACTCATGTTGAGTGATGTTAATTGGTAATGAAATAATCAAAAAAAAGCTGTTGTGTAACCAGCAATTTGGCGATCATGGTCAGCGACATTCAATTTTGGTGATTTACCAAAATCTTGCCCAAACTCATTAAGATAAATTTCTTTATCCGTTAATAGCTTCATTACACCAGTGAATAAGTCTTCACTATTTTTTGCGAATCGATTTTGGCCACCGCTAAAGTCTTTCAAGTTACGAGCGCAGCGGTACAAATAACCTAGATTCACATTATTTTCCGTACTTATATAAACGATTAGATTGGTTTGGGTATGGCGAATAAATCCGCTACAACCCATCAAATTACCGTTTACTCTAATACTGGACATGTGAACTTCCACAGACTCATTTTTGAATAACTTTTTGACTGCACTTAGAATCAACATTTATTTGCTCCGGATTACTCCGAGCAACCATTCGGTTGCCCGAATGGGTTGATAAGACGACAAGTTAGGCTAATGCCCAAACTCCACGATCTACCGCGTTAAACTTCGGTGAGATTTGTAGAATTTGACGTACCTTTGCTTGCCAGTTTTCATTTGCTTTTAGTCTTTCGGGCGCCGCTTCAGAAATCTTTTTGTAAAGATCATTAAGCGAGGCCTTTCCACCAAGTGCAATCATTGCGTGAGCCACAATTGTTCGCCATACACCCTGTAGCCTTTTTGCTTGCTGTTGTGCCATTTCTGACAAATCAATAAGTAAAGACAGAGGTGCTTTAGGTTTTTGCCACAAGATTAAATATTCATGTGCAATAGAAAAATGCTTCATATTGCTATAAGTATTTCGTCCTGAAACAGTATTGTGTTGAGCTTTGATCGCTACGCTGACTAACTCATTAGCAGGCATTCTTGAAATAGCTTCGGCTTGATAGGAAACATACCGCCCATCTTTGCGCAAATCGCCAATCAATATACCGTAGTGGCCACCAGCTTTTGTAGCTTCTCTTTGATTCATTATCACAAGATGTAATTTCTCATGAAAGTCATCATCATCAATGCATTCACTAAGGTCATCAGGGTGTGCTTTACCATTACCCCATACATCTTTGCTATAGCGGATCATCGGTCCGTACGCTGGATGGCTATGGCATAGGTCTACTTCTTGACCGATCGTATCTCGAATCGAATGCTTTAATGCATTAAACCCTTGATGCAAGTCCAAACCAAATGCCTTGATATTCATCTCTTCTGCTACCTGAATTGAGGTCCCAGAACCCATAAATGGGTCACAGAATGATTTAGGTTTATATTGGTTGAACAATGCCTGATAGATAAATCCAGAACAATTACCCCTATAACTAGATTTTCCCCATTTACCACGTTCGGGAAAGCTAAGTATGCTTGAGCTCATTTTTTTCTCCTTCGGTTTGTGCGGAATTCCGCGTTTTAGTTAGAAAAAGACTGCTGCACCTGGAAACGTTTTACTGATGTGCATAGCCGCAAATGCAGCTCGCTTAACATCAACTTTTGTTTTAGGTCGTGTGTTTATTGGTTTACCCAACTCACCCACTAGGTCTGATTCACTGATTTTTTTAGTGGCAAAATTGCCTTTAATATCTGAGTTAAGGAATGACCCTAAACTCGAAGCACTCATGAATTGCTTATATACGAATTCCGGTACTGCTAGGTAAACGTATAACTCGCCAGACGTGAATCGCACCACTAATTTTTCTGCCCTTTCGTTATATCCAACTTCTTTGATATTTGACGATGTAACAGATTTCATTTTTGACATATAGCTTCCTTTCAATATCAAGGTATCACTACGGGAAGTAATCGGTAGATTGATTACATTTTGAGATGCACGAATCAAGTTCGTACTAGGTTTTGTCTTACGACAAAATTTTGAAGTTTCTTTCTGAAAATCACTGTCACTGAATTTTAGAAAGAAACCCAAATTAATGGGTTTCTGGTTTTACTAAATCACGTATATTGCACGTTTGCTAATACTGGCGAACGGAATATCGTCAGAAAAGGGATCGTAGTTTGTACCACCAGCTGTATTCACTGCCGGGGCAGGTGTTTGAGCTGGAGTGGGACTTGCTTGGGATGACTGTTGATTATTCTGACTGTCGTTTTGATTGTCATATTGCTGACCATCATAACCACCGCCTGAATCACCTGAACTGCCTTGACCACCTTGACCTCCTAACATTTGCATTTGATCTGCAATGATTTCGGTAGTGTAGCGATCCTGACCTTCTTTGGTTTGCCATTTGCGTGTCTGCAAACGACCCTCAACATACACGGGACGACCTTTTTTGAGGTATTCCCCTGCAATCTCAGCGAGTTTTCGATACATGACTATGTTATGCCATTCAGTACGTTCTTGTTTGGCACCAGATTTGTCTTTCCACGAATCTGTTGTTGCAATACTAAAGTTAGCTACTGCTTCACCATTAGGCATATACCGAACTTCTGGATCTTTACCTAAGTTACCTATAAGGATTACTTTGTTTAAGCTGGCCACGAATTGTTTCTCCTATTTTTGTTACCAGTGTCCTTGGTTTAGGCTAGGACTCTGATGGGTTATTGATAGCCTATAAATACAGGCTATCATTGATTTTTAATTACGCAAGTTTAGAAATTTCATAGAGATTTTTCCAAGAACTTCCGAATTGACGCTTACCAGTTTTTTTGACTTCGATTTTGTCCTTGAGCTCGATTTTGTCGTCTTTAATAGCCCGTGCCAAATCTTGACCCCAAATACTTTCTTCGATGCCATCTTCACTGCGTATTACTAATCTGAACTGCTCGATTTCCTTGTTGCCTTCAGACTCTCCTGAATTACTAGAAGAACCTGGCATAGCACGAATGGCATTACCGTAACTGATTAAATAACCTTTGTAACTTTCCAACGCTTTGCCTTTCTTGACTTGTGGTATTTCAGTCATGACAGGACTTGCAACTGGTGCTTCAATTACAGGTTCTTCAGTTTCAATTGCGACTACCTTTGGTGCTACTACTTTAGGCGACTCGATCTTGCTTACACCTGAATCAACCATTTTTTGAACTTCATCAATAGTAGAACTCATAATGCGTGCTAAATCATCAGTCAGGTAAATGCTTTTAATTTCATCAGGAAGAAAAACTCCGGACACAATAGGAAGCTTAATACGTTTACCAATTCGTTTTTGGATGGCTGAGTTTTCAACGACCAGACATCGCTCTAAGTGTTTGGAATAACCCCTGTATAAGACATAACCAACCTTTTTGATTGATTGTGACTTTACCCATTTAGCTATTTCATAACTCGGTGTGGCTACTGCATCTAGTAATACGGCGCCAGGGTGAACTTCGCCATCAGGTTCGATAACGGGTTCTACATCACTCTTGATAACTTTATTACCAATGGTGATGCCTAACTTGAACGTACTGTTTAATGATTTAACAAACAACTTACAACTTTTGAATATGGATCTTACGATTGGACCTAAAAACCAGACCCAACAAAAGCCAAATACCAAAAATGTAAAGAAAATGCCTAAAAGAAACGACATTGCATGTTGTAGCATATTTTTTACTCCATAATTTGAGCTATAAAGCTCGTTTTGAAATGCTTACCTTTCGGTAAACCCCATATCGCCTCGCGGCAAATAATCTGTTCAATAATTTCTGTCACAAAGTATTGAGCAGACGCCCCTTACGGGGCTATCTGGGTTAAAAGAATAATGCTGAACCGCTCATCTCACGTTGTTTGTCAGATAAAGCAAGTCCTACCAATACTCCCAATTCATCAAGCTTATCTAAAGGAACAGTTAAGTCTTTGAAAAAAGGGTTATCAGGATTGCAAGATATTCTTGGGGTTTTGCTATCTTCGTCCGCCATGTTGAACGGTGCCACCTTCGACAACGCCATCAAAAATAAGAGAAACACATAAGTGTCATCCCCCATTCGTTTTAGCGTGCCTCTAGTTTTACCGATCGCACTGACATTGAATTTAAGCTTTGAGTCCGTCGTCTTTGAAGTGATATGCAAGTCACCGAAAAGCCCGACACCATTGAATGTGTAACTTAAATAATCATTCAATTTTGTATCGAGCAAGTCTTTAGCTTTTGCTAACCAATCATCGTTCACCGTACCCTGCCAAGTTGCTACTATGACTGGTAATACGTTATCGCTACTCATAACCGACCTACTGAATAACTTCGGCAGTTTTTTCCACACCAAATACTGAGTGGACAATGGAATGAATAACTTCCTTAGTGGTTGGAGTACAACCATTAGTCAAAGAACGTTCTAACGCATAATGCAATGGCGACAAATCGTATTTTGTTGAAGCGCGGAAAGTAATGCATTGCTGCGCCCAACGTAAAAGCGTACTTGTAGACATAGTACGTTCCAGACCACTGCCGGCTACATTACCGCCATCAATACTCTGGTCACGAATCATTTTTGCGACTGTTAATAAGCCGTTAATAAATGACTTGCGATCTACAAATTCACCTTCGAGAAGTGTCGATGCATCATGTTTTTGGACCTTGAGCTTTTCTTCTGAGAACCAAAGTTTTAGTTCATCATCAGTAATAGGCTCAAATATTTTCTCAAGAAGCGTTTCTTCTTCTTGTTTAAGTGGATAACCAATTTCTAAAATCATCCCAAAACGTTCCAACACGCTTTTGTCATGAATGTTAGCTGTAACATAGTTACCGCCTTCATCACCTGCCAGGTTACTGTTTGCAGTGCAAACAATCCTGAAGTCAGGATGTATTTGAACAATTTCACCTTGTTTATTGCTTAAAGTGAAGCTATCCATTTCCATCACATCGTTCAGTCCTACCAAGACATCAGGTCTGATTCGGTCAATTTCATTAATCATGAACCAACCGCCCTTTTTAGCTGCAAGGGTTAAAGGACCATCCATCCAATCAAATCCACCATCTTTGTTAAGGACGTATTGACCAAACAGATCTTGTAACTCAAGTTGCTTGTTACCGGTGATTGGCCAAACTGGGATTTGAAGTCGATTTGCAAGTTGATTAAACAAACTCGTTTTACCGCATTGCGTTGGACCATGTAGCAAGATTGGTTCTTGCATGAAGTTATACCAAGCGAGTAGATCACGCATTAGTGTGCGACGAAAGATATAGCCAGTTTTTTCCTTTGGGATATTCTGTGCTAAAGGATCATCAGCTGAAACTTCATAAGCTTTCGTTTGAATACTTAGGTCTAACGGTAATCCAAACAAGGTTTTGATTGGTTTTTGGACTAATTTCATCATTTTTTATTGCTCCTAATAAAAGTGGAGCATGCCCTTTCGGGAACATGCCCCGATTGGGTTTAAGTTAAGCGGCCATCTTGTATTTGATAAGCTGCTTATATTCAGGTGTTAATTTTGCATAAACATAGTCTTGTAAAATGGTGTAATCCATCTGACACAACATACAACAAGCTTGGAAGCTAAATGGTATTTCTACCGCTTTCACACGCCTGTTATGCCAAATAAGAATATCTTCGGCAAATATCCATGCAATAACATCTTTTTTATCATCTGGCACACCTTCGTATGTCAGCACCATCATTGATTCATGCAATAACTCTGAATGCATGATAAGTATGTCGTTATCCGTCCAGTTTTGATTAAACGTTGAGCGCCTGAGCGTTTCACGTTCTATCGTATTATCAATCCCATCACTTAGCTTGAAAGCGCGGTGTTGAGTTATCAAATCAGGCAAACTCTTGTTAAAGATTTCGTCTGGTAATACTGGAAGTAACTTTTGCTTACCTACAACTGAGTTAACAACGGTGATAACCGGCAACAGCATTTGATTTTCGTAAAAGTTTCGGACTAATTTCTTAGCCTGAAGACTTTTTTCGTATTTCTCTTGCGTTGTGGCTTTTGGCTTAACTTTCTTCTTTGGTTTTGCTCGACGTTCGGGCATACCATTGAATAAATTAACCTGTCGTAAAGACCTTAATGAGCTGTTAATCATAATTGGCCCCTACGCTGCTTTTGCATGAACTTGGTCTAAACCAAGGTTCATTTGCAGTAAAGGAAGAATCTCTGTACGTTTGCTACTCAGCAATTTATAACCAGCTTTTGAAGCCTGATCAATAAGTGCATTTAACGAACTACTTGATGATTCCCATCCAAAGAAGGTTGATAGACCAGGACTGGTCATTTCACCGTTTTTGAAAGTACATTTTGGATGATTTAGGTTCTGTTTGATTACTACACATTCACCGTCTTGAAATTCCAAGAGGCGAAGCTTCATACCCAAGCTATTACCTAATTGTGCTGATGCGATTGGTGTTCTACCGCGTAGATGTACAGCAACAGCCATGATGACGCGACCATAACCGGTCTTTTGTGAGTTTGTCATGTTTTGCTCCTAGTTACGCAGAGCAGATATGACTATGCCCCATAGGGCGGTCGTCATAACCACCCCATCGGGTTTATAAAATGCGTACTTTTGATGTACGCCCACTTTTATCTTTCGATAAAAATCTCTATTAAAAATTAACTCTCAAGTGAAAGCCTATTTTTAATAAAGATAAGCCTGACCGGTCAAGGCCAGGCTTCCTTTAATGAGTTGCATTGTAATTATTTCTAATACTATGCAAAACAACACGAACAGCTTTCCGTGTTTTACGATTACTGTTGCTGTTACGCATGAATGCATGAAATTTCACTGCAAGTTCAATCGCAATGCCAGAGTCACGCATTTTCTCAATAATCAGAGAACTTGGATTAGTTGTAATTGTGCTCATGATGATACCTTTCTCGTAGTTAACGGGGACTCCCCCTAAACACACGCCCTACATGCATTTAGGTGGGAGACCCCGCTTACGCGGAGTCAGTACCATACTAGGATTACCTAGTGTTATCGGATTAATAGTTGCTAGCTTGTTCAATAGCAGCTGCGCGAGCAGAAGCAATATTGTGTACGCCATCACGAAGATGACTAACACCACTAACACCTGAATAAACACCCCATACAAGACCAATTACAGCGATTGCTTTAAACATGATTATTTCTCCATAGATGCGTAGGTGCTGTGAGCAACCCGATATAAATAAATACACCACGGTTCACAGACCCATGGCAAAAAGAAAAAACCATGAGGTCATCCCAAGAGGGATAAACCCTCATGGGAAAAAAGCTAGCCTAAATCAATAGTCTAACTTTGGAGATATGGGGCGAGCGCCGAAGCGCCGCCGAGCTGATGAGTCTTCTAAAAGAGTCAAAAGCGAGATTTAACCATTACGCAGGATCACGCCACACTAAGCCTATTAGGTCTAAACAGGGTGGATTTTTACAATTGTCGGATTTTTAAGCTAGAAGCTATAAGCAGAAAGGCTTGGGAGTCCACTGCTGTATTTTGAAAGGCATAGCACGGAAGGCTATACGTTCTGTGTTTTCACACGAGAAATCTATCGACTGTATTCACTCGATAGCATTCTGCACCACAGAAGTTTTTTGGGAATGTTACTTTAAAAATGCTTAATTTTTTTGAAGTGTCTGGAAGCTCACACTTTTGTTACGGCTCTATCTTAATCTCTGCAATTTCTTTGTGTCAATAAATATTTAATTTTTAGCTATTTAAATTTATTAGATAGCAAATTTGCCCTTTATTCGTAATCACTCGACTGTGAATTAAATGGAAAAATAACTGTGCATTCATCCCATATTGCAACGTAAATAATTATTCAACGAAAAAAGGAAATTATCATGGCAGAACAAACTAACGAGGACTTAGCCAAAACTATCGCAAGTACTCCCGATACCGAATCAATCAAAAAAGCGATCACCCGAAGAGTTTCGGTAACAGATATTTTAGAAAACGAGCGTGATGGTTGGCATGAACGCCATCGTGGTGTGATGGTTAAGCACCAAAAACATCTTGGTCACCCGTTAGTACACCGTACATTCGACCGTTATTTTGAAAAAATGTCACAGTACATGTATTTCATTCCGGTGATGGGTCGTATTTTGATCGAAGGCAAAAACCATAAAGACGTCATGCTGATTGAAAAAGCTATTACTAAAGTAATGCAAGACTCAATCGCAAAACTAGACGCTCTGAACGGCCAATATAAGGCTGTAATCGAAGCGCATGACATTGCTGTAGGCGGATATAACAAAACTCACGCAGTAGAAGTTAGTTTTGCTTCTCCACTAGATAAAATGTACTTTACGGTCCTCGAAAAAGCTGACCAATGCTTAATGTTGAATTACAACCTTTGGGTTGAACAGGCATTGCATCCAGACTATGACAAAAATGAAACCCACCGTACTGAAAATGAGTGGGAAGTAAAAGTAATTATGCGTGAAGTCATTCGCGTTACTGTGTCTAACTTCCGCAGGTTATTGAATAACATTAATCGCCAACAACGTAGCGGTAAGGCTGTTGATGCTGCGGATACCAAAGCACCTACTGATGCAGTAAAAAATGCTAAACCTAAAGCGGTTAAAAAAGCCCCTGAAGCCCCAGTAGTTGCTGCTGAGAAAATAACTAAGGCTAAACCAGTGGACTTGGCACCTGCCACCGCCGCTATTGCATGAGTTTAAATCCTAAGCAAAAAGCTGCTGTAGCATGTGAGGGTCATTGTTTAGTTGTAGCATGTCCGGGTTCTGGTAAGTCGAAAGTCGTGGTTTCTAAAGTAGAAGAAATCATCAAGTCCCATCCAGAACCCAAAATTGTCGTAACTACATTCTCAAAAGAAGGCGCTAACGAATTACGTGAGCGCCTTTCTCATGTCTTATCGGCAGAACAAATGCAGGCGGTTTATACGTCTACGTTCCATTCGCTTGCTTTCGCTCACTTAAAGCGAGAAGGCATACCGATTCGTATCGCAAAAGATACCAATGAATTTCTGATGAGAGCTATTGAAATCACTGGCTCTGATATTTCTCTTGAAGAAGCCCAACAGTTATTACAAAACTGTAAGACAACACCTAATTTCAAACCTGGTAGCGATTTAGCGTCAATAATCTACAACGAATATCAGAAAATTTGTAAGAACAATAACGTCATGGATTTTTATGATGTTATGAGCTTGTCATTATCCAAAATGCAAGATGGCTCCCTACCCGTCTTAAATGCTACCCACATGTTAGTAGACGAATTTCAAGATTGTGATGAAATTCAATATCAATACATGATGGCGCATGTAAAAACTGGAAAAGTCACCGTAACTGCGGTTGGTGATGACGATCAAGCTATTTATGCATTCCGTAATTCGCTTGGATATAGCGGTATGGAGCGTTTCGAGCGCGAAGCAAGGGCTCAACGTGTTATTTTGGATACCAACTACAGGTGTAAGCGAGAAATCCTCTCAGCAGCCGGGAAAATGATTTCTTTCAATACCAGTAGAATGGATAAAAGGCTATTTGCCCATCGAGGACCTGGCGGAAGTATCCACGTTACTCGTTATCCTGAAAGAATTCACGAATCCGAGGCCGTAGTAAGCCAAGTTATTCGAAATATCTATGATGTTGATGCTGATACTTACATCAATGAAAGACAACGCTTTCAACAAGGTATTGAGGCAAAGAAATGGGTTGTATTAGCCCGAAACAATATATTGCTTGAGGGAGTAGATGCTGAATTCAAAAAATTCGGTATCCCAACAATCAAAACGTTCAAGCCAATTTGGGAAAAGCCCCCTGTTTCCCACATGCTAAATCTCATGAAGTCTTTTGACTCCAAAGATAAGACAAATATCGAGCATCTATTGTATTGGGTTGGATTTGATCAAACTGACTTAAAGCTTTTGGGTAATATTTTTAAAGATGATTTTTCTAAGTTATTTGATAAGAAAGTCACGGAAAAGCTTAATACGGAGAAATTGTCCGTCATAGGTTCCAAAAAAATCAAATCATTCATTAAAGATTTAAACGGTTGGTCAAAAGGCAATTCGAAATCTGATCCAGAACGTACTCATACTGTAATAAGCTCTATTGGAAGCTGGATGATTGGTAATTGCAAAAAGAAACGGGACAAATCCCGATTGCACATCGCTTTATCTGTTCTGCTTAAAGTTAATGGAAGTATGTTGGAAAGAGTTGCTTTCGTTACTAAGAAATCGGATGATAAAGATGGCAATGGTGTTCATCTCATGACAATGCATGGTTCAAAAGGTCTGGAGTTTGAGAACGTTTGGATTATTGCAGCTGAAACAGACATTATCCCTTCTAGCGCCAACCTCGTTATCACTGAACGTATTATTGAAGAAGAACGCAGACTCATGTATGTAGCTATGACAAGAGCTAAAGACAAGCTGTACATATCTTCTACAGCAGACAATCCTGTATCTGTATTCCTCAGAGAATCTAATCTAGCGTAATATTCAAATAGAGGGCGCCCTGCCCTCTTCTTACATTTTCTAACATACTAAAAGAATTCTTTTAGTATTCCATTTGAATACATTTAGTATTAGTAATGTTTTATTAATGCTTCATTAATTCATAACTAATGCTTTCTTAATACTTGCATAATGTTTTAATAATGGTTTATTATTGCTTTAATCATGTATTCTTATTGCTTTAATATTGCTTTATTAATACATTAATTATGTTTTAAACATGCTTACTTAATGTTTGCATCATGTATTTTTAATGATTTAATAATGTTTACCGATAAATAATCGGGGTTAATTAGGAGTAATTAAGAATGCCAACCATAGTATTTATCTCCCCGAAGGGCGGGGCAGGCAAGACAACATCAGCACTAGTATTGGCCACACAATTGGCTAAGAAAGCTCAAATAACAGTAATTGATGCAGACCCAAATCATCCGATTGAAACCTGGGCAAAAGGCGGATTCAAACCAGACAACATGACAGTCATATCTGACGCAGATGAAGAGAGCATTACGGACGTTATTGATGAGGCCGCAATGAAGACTCCATTTGTGATCGTAGATTTAGAAGGTACAGCCTCTAAAATTGTTGTTATGGCGGTGACAAGGGCTGATTTCGTTATCGTCCCAACACAAGGCTCAGAACTAGATGCTGAACAAGCGGGTAAAGCATTGAACGTCATTAAACAACATGAAAAATCTATGCGTAGAGTAAAGCCAGAATATAAGCTCCCATACAAAGTTCTCCTAACTAGAACGAACGCTGCAATTAGGGCGCGTACGTTATCTCATATTCAAAATTCTATGTTGAATGCAGGTATTCCTCTGTTCAACGCGGAAATGAACGAGCGAGAGGCTTTCAGAGCAATGTTTAGTTTTAGGAAGCCATTGGAATTGCTGGATAAATCAGCAGTTTCAAATATCGAAAAAGCTATTGCTAACGCAGAAGACTTTGCAAAAGAAGTTGTGCAAGAACTTACTGCCATTGAAGGGAGTTAATCATGGTTCAGAAAAGCGATCGCGTTAATTCATTCGCCAATACCGATGCGGATACAGAGAAAAATACTGAATTGCCTGAGCTAACGAATTTCAAACCTAAAACGGATAGGCCACTGGTACCGCCAAAAGCCGAAATAGATGAGCTTGCTGAAACTACCGGTTTTCATAGCAGAAAGGCACATGTTGCTGAAGCCGAACCAGTGGTATCAACCCAAAGAAAAATGGGCCCCAGAAGGCGTACGAACAAGACAGAGCCATTGAGTATTAAGGTGTCAAAAGTAGCTATGGATGAATTTTATATTCTAGCTGATGAAACCGGAGAGACTTTAGGCGACACCTTTGAGGCAGCTGTGAATGCGCTTAAAGAACTGCGTAAGAAATCCAAGAAATAATCGTTACTTGAAAAGTTGCATGTAATAAAAAAAGTGTTATTTATATATCACCTAGATTTGAAAAGTAGAGAACTATGAACGCGAGAATCAGTGTCGAAAACTTAGCGGTTTTGAAGGATGTTCATCAAAAGATGGTGGACTTATCTTTGCCTAATTTGAATAACGAAGCTCTAAAGGCTATCGGTAAGGCTGAGGGTATCGAATTCAAGAAAGCTTTGGTAGCTATAAACAACAATGAAGACACTCTAAATCACAATAGAGGGTACATCATTTCGACTACCTGTTTGCTCAGTAGCTCTGTTATTGAGCTTCTGACTTCACTGAAACATAATGTTCCCTACGAAGTCCTTATCAAATTGGGTAAAGATTGCGGTAGAGAATTTAGACAGAAATTGTCTGATTGCGCTAGAAATGATGCGACCGCTATCGAGTGGGTAAAGCAAAAAATTGAAAGCTATACTGGTGTGGCAACTACACAACCACCAGCGCAGGCTTCTGCCTCTCAATCCACACAAAAGCCTGTAAATTCTAATGTGGCTAATAAACCTGCTCCAACGAATCAAGATAATGTTACCAATATCAACAGAAACATGGCTCCAGCGCGAAATAATCAAATGCCTGACCACCAGCCATACCCTGCGCCTAAAAAATCGTCCAAAGAGCTTGCAGATGCATCTTCTGCTGATCGCCAGTTCTTTTGCGTGACTTTTTACGGTAAGTCCTCTGCACTCTGCTTCAATGCTACTGAAAAAGATGGGGAATTCTCCATGACAGTTGATGGCGGCATGAAGAAAGAAGGGCAGGCAGAAGGTGGGAGAGAGATCGATTGGAAAGATAAAATCATTTTTGGGTTCTCTCCTGAAGAAATGATTGAGCTGGCTTGGGTTTTATTGGGTGTACAACCAAGCTGTAAATTTAGCGGCCATGGGGTAGGGCATGACAAGAGTTTTGAGTTTAAGCGTCAAGAGGGTGGTTATTTCGGTTCTGTAACCGCTAAAGGTAAAGTTGCGCGTGCCGTTCCTTTGGGAAAAGCATCAGGTTTCCGCTTAATGTTATTGATTACTCGTCAGATTCTAAAGAACTTCCCGGACATGACTGTCTATGAAATTATTTTGATGTTACAAAAAATGGGTATGACTGAGCCGAAGAGGGTAGCTTCTGCCTAATGGACGATATTGTTTATGTGAATGAGGAAGAACAAGCTTTTTCAAGATTGGAAAAAATTGGTATTACTTCACATGAGCAATTATTGCTGCATTTGCCAAAAGGTTATATCGATTGCAGTAAATTTTATGAGGTTGTAGAAGAACTATTTGATGCCAGTGAAGCCCGTATTTACAGGGTGAATGTGACTACTAGGCCTGATTTGAAAGGGACTAAGCCACCTCGCGTTGAATTCTACGTTACCGATAGATTACGAAATGAAATAAAAGTTACTAGCTTTGGGTTGCTTGACCCGTGGAAAGCTATTCAGCCAGGTGGAATTATTTACCTTAAAGGGGTTGTAAGCACTTGGCAGGGTAGGTTCGACAAAACTCCAACACTGCAGATCAATTCACCGGCTTTAATCGACCCTGATGATATCGGCAAGATTGTGCCTTTGTATCGTGGTAAGACCAATGTGATTTCGGTTGACTACATTACGAAACAAGTACGCCAGTTCTTACCAAAGATCGCATCTACCGTTGATTATGTCCACCGATACTTTGAAGGCGTAAGTGAGAAGGAAATCTTATCTCGCGCCAAAGTTACCTCGTTTAAAACAATTGCAGAGTTTTTATATGCACTTCATCACCCATCGGACTTGCAACAAGGTTTAGATGCGCTTGATTGTGCGAGAAGAATCGCAGCATTTGAGGTTATTTGGGCTTCACAGAGAAGGGCAATGCAACGTCCAAATCCAAACTCAGTCATTCGAATCGATGATAAAACGGTAAATCAATTGGCCGCTAGGTTAAATTTTACCTTTACTGGGGATCAAAAGAACGCTATCACAATGATTACGGAAGGCCTTCGCAGACCGTATCCATTGAATATGTTACTAAGCGGGGATGTAGGAACAGGTAAAACTGCTGTATTTGCAGTATGCGCAGCTGCAGCGCGAGCAAGAGATGCCCATGTAGCCATTTTAATGCCCAATCTGTTACTAGTCCGCCAGACTGAAGAAAAAATGCGTAAATGGTACCCAAAAATGCCTTTGGTGACGCTTGTAAGTGGGTCTAGTCAGCCTGACTTTACCAAAAATCCAGTAATTATTGGCACTACGGCTATGTTTTCCCGAATCAAAAAAGCAAAATGGCCTGTAGATTTTTTAGTTGTGGATGAACAAAACAAGTTTTCAGTATCGCAACGTGAAGAATTGAGGACCGAGCATACAAACGTGCTAGAAGCTACTGCGACCTGCGTGCCAAGAACGGCTGCATTGGTTATGAATAGCGGTATGGATCTATGTGTATTGCAACAAACTCCATTTGAGAAACGTATCATTTCTCGCGTAGTGGCTAAATCAGATCGAAAAAAACTCTTTGAACATATTGGCAAAGTCATGGAGAGTGGGGCCCAGGTAGCGGTTGTATATCCTAATGTGAAATTAACCCAAAAAAACATCGATGACCAAGCTCTCGCTGCTAAAGAAAATAAGCGTTATTTCGGCGCCAAAACAAAGACAAGTGTTGAAGAGGCTTATAAACAGTGGGATAAAATGTTCCCTGGAAAGCTATGCATGGTTCATGGGAAAATGACCGATGATGAAAAAGTAGATTTAATTGACGACCTAAAAGCTGGTAAATATTCTGGGATTTTGAGTACAACCCTTATTGAAGCAGGTTTGGATTGCGATAAGCTGTTGTCAGTTGTAGTGGTGAATGCTGATCGCTTTGGTATATCGCAGTTACATCAATTAAGAGGCCGTGTGGCTCGTCAAGGTGGCACCGGTTATTTCTTCATGTATACACCTGATGAAGTAGACGACTTAACGATGGAAAGATTGAGAATCGTTGAATCTGAACCTAATGGATTTAAACTTGCGGACCTTGATATGGAAATCCGTGGATTTGGTGATGTATCCGAAGATAGCAACAAACAGAGTGGTAATGTTCGCAGTTCGGTATTCACAAATATCAAAATAAAGCCTTCGGATTTAAGGGAAATGTTGGATTCTAAGTAATCTAGCTTCTTATAGACTGGTTTTGACTTGTTATTGTATTTATATACAAACAACAAAGATTTGTTGTTGTATCTCGAAATATGTATAACCAATTGTCTTATATAACAAATTTATTTAAAGGTTACCGTTTACGGGATCAAAAAACGGTAAAGGTTACTGTTTACGGTAAGGGTATAGACGATAAGGTTACCGTTTACGGGATGGTGGGTTTTTGAAGGTTACCGTTTACGGGACGTAAAGGTTACCGGCTACGGGATGAATTTTTAATAAGGTTACAACGAGCGGGATGGGCAGCTCCAAAGGTTACCATTTACGGGATAAATGCCTTGGATGCTAAGTTCTACGCTGGTTTAACGTAAATTAATTTTATTAAGGTTACCGTTTACGGGACGAGTAAATTTGATAAGGTTACCATTTACGGGATGAGTGTTTTTTTGGTGAATTAAAATACCTTTAGTTTCAGTCACTTATCTTTAAAGGTTACCAATTACGGGATGGCAGTATATCTAAAGGTTACCGTTTACGGGATGGCACTTTGACCTAAAGGTTACCATTTACGGGATGTATTTCTCAAGTTGGTAAATTATTACCTATAATAATCAATATCTTACAATTTTTTACATCGAGAAGTCTTTTAATCAGATGCTCAGTTAGTAAATGCTTACATTCATAAAAAGCATTGATTCTATTGATCTTGCATTAAGGTTACCGTCTACAGGATGCCGAAAGGTTACCACTTACGGGATGTAAAGGTTACTGCTTACGGGATGGCTATATTATAAGTCCATGTAATATATGAATATTTATTTGGGTAACTATCAATTCTTCCAGCTTGTCAGCTCTAGTTTTTTTCCCATATCACACTATCTAGCTTCAAGTGATAAATTATAAACCCCCTTTTTGCTATTGATTTATAACTACTTTTTATTTTGGCTCATCTGCACTTCATCCCGTAAACGGTAACCTTTAGCTACTTTTACACAGTAACCTTTAGCCAATCACATCCTGTAAACGGTAACCTTAACGATTTAGGTAGTCGTTGATAATGGTAAATATTGTAATGAAATCAGATATATATCTTAATTTTATGATTTACAGAGAAAGTTGTCGCCAGATCATAATCAGTATCCCGTAAACGGTAACCTTTAGATTAATCATCCCGTAGACGGTAACCTTTGGACATTAACCTTATAAATTTATGAGCAGCCGATAAATCTTACTTACTTATGCAATTTGCATAAAAATATTTTCATCCCGTAAACGGTAACCTTTAAATCAGCAACTTCAATATGTTCTTTTAGTTTTGCTGCTCTAGAAATATTTAGGGGTAAATGACACTAATTTGACAATATTTGACAATTCTAAATAAAGTGTTCAAGATTGGAAAGGTAACAATTTTTAAACTTATAAAGTAACCTAATCAAAACTAGGACTGTTGATGGCTAAGAAACCTACTGATAAAAATGCTCTTTCTATTGTCCCTTTGGATTTGACTAAGTTCTCCAAATTAGTAGACAAAGATTTAGAAAGCACATTAGGTAATCTTTATTTGCGTAAAGGCCTTGGGGCGGTACAGATTCAGGTCGTATCAGGGAAGAGATCATTACTACAACGGAAAGCCATTAATGCTTTATTGAAAGTTGTTGCAGATCAAGGATTCGATAAACAGTCGTATTTAACTACTAGGATTGAATTCAGTAAATCTAGTGGCTTTAACAGTAATGATATCGACTATCTAAAGGCTACAGCAGAAGCGATTACTGATATGCGAGTAGTTTTCGATGTAATGAATGAAGAAAATGTGAGGCATGTAGGGTCAGTTAATATGTTTTCCGCCATAGTCTTTCGGTCAGATGGGAAAATATATATAGAAATGCCAGAGCTAACGAAAAGAATGCTGGGTGATGATAAAAAGTTCGCTCTTATCAATATGCAGATTCATGGTGATTTTAATAGCTTACATGGATACATTCTTTACGAAAACACAACTTTATATGCTGATGAAGGAACAACGCCAAAATTTAGTTTGGCAGAATTAAAAAAGTTATTAGAAATTGATGAAGAACAGCCCACTTACCAAGAATTCAAATTTTTTAATAACAAAGTAATTAAGCCCGGTACCAAAGAAGTAAATTCAATTAGTGATATCGTCATAGAGCCTATTTATCATAGGACGGGCAGGGTCATCACGCACATAAGCTTTAATGTTGAGCGCAAACCTCAAGCCATGTTCGATTTCTTAATTAAAAATGAGTCTCTTGGCCTAGAGCAAAAAATTGTTGATTTCGGAGTGACTGAAAAAGTAGCGAGGCAGTTGGTCATGGATTACGACCCTGAAAGAATATTAGGCAACATTGACTACACTGTTAAAAAGTTTGAAACAGGGAAAGTTGATGAAGACGGGCTCGCTGGATATCTGATCAAAGCAATCAAAGAAGATTACCGCCCAAAAGAATCCCCTTTAGTTAAAAAGGCAAGAGAACAGCGTGCGGCCGACCAGAAGAAAAAGGAAGAAGCTTCCAAAATCAAAGAAGCCGAGGAAACTAAGAAAAAAACAGAGACTACAGAGAAAAACAATAAAGCTAAAGAATATTTTGAAAATCTAAGTGAAGATGAGAAAACAGATTTATTAGAATATTACAAAGAATACCTAGCCAAAAATAACACTGTGGTATTAGGACAATTCAAGAAAAGCGGTTTAAAGATGGCGAGCGTGCAATCTCAACTATGGTATTACATCAAAGAAAATAGGCTTAATCAGTAATGCCCACTGAATACGCAAAATACAAATCTGTTTTAGCTATACTCATTATCGGATTTTTTAGTATTTATCACTCCTGGTCCATTTACTGCGGGCAACCACAGACTTTGCGAAGGATAGATCTGGCCATTTTCAATTGGCAAGGCACCAATGGTTTATCTTTGATTTGGCTTCTATTTGGATGTACCTGTTTAATATTATCTGTAGTATCGATTTTTAAAAAAAAATAGCATTCAAATGAGCGTATCTATTGTTGGAAGTGATAAGGTAATTTGCAACAAATTAAGAGAGGCTAATTCATTAATAGATAGGTTAAGAGGTTTGTTATTCAGCCCACAACTCGCAGCTGATGAAGCAATATTGATAAGCCATTGCTCACAGGTTCATACCCATTTCATGAAATATCCTATCGATGTTGTTTTCCTTAATAGAAAATACAAAGTGAAGTACGTGGTACGCAATTTGAAACCATGGAATATATCGCGTTATGTCTTAGGAGCGCATTATGCTTTAGAGCTAAATAGCAATGGCGCTAATCAAATTAAGATCGGTGACATTCTACAAATAGCATAGATAGCATAGAGCGATCTACACCTTATATTTTTTCAAATATTCCCTACCTTTACTACTGACTAACCAGCCACCACCAAATTTAACTGCTATAAATCCCCGATTGAGTAAGGTTTTGATAACAGCAGGCAACATTCCTTCATTTTTTTTGTCAGCAATTATTCGTAGACCTGTATCTAATGGCTCAGGTAATCTTTCCATCAATTTCACTTAGGTAGCTTATGACTCAAACTAGAATTCAAATTATAAGTAAATTGACCTTAGATTTGACAGAAGTTCTAGAGCAAATATGTAAACTGCGAGAAAGTATTCAGCAGGAACTTGAAGCAATGGATAAAGGCTTAGTTAGCAGCGAGATCGGGGCCAGGCTACAAAAAACAATCGATGATTTAGATGATTCTGAAATGAATATTCAACAATCCATAGATAAACTTAGCAACGCACAAGACAACTGAGGCAATAAAAAAGGCCGCATATCCGAAGATATGCAGCCTAATTTAAACGATAGCCATTACTTGTTCCAACTCTGTATCAATCACTTGTTTGCGCTCAGGCATAAATACTTCAGGAACAGGTTCAACAGAACGCAGTCTCGAACTATGCACACCAGGTACGCGAATAGTGCTAATCCCAATGGATTCTAAATAATCATAGCTAAGTGATGCGATAGCTTTGATATATTGAACAACTCCAAGGTAAGTAATAGAACCACAAAACCAGTAATCACTTGTATCGCTCACATTAACCGGTACTACGGTCGTAAGGTCTACGCAATTAGATGGCCAGGCAATAATGTCAAGGTTATGCGCAGATACTCTTGCACACTCCATGCAACCAGATGCAGGATCAATGTACTCTATTTGCACTCCCATATCAGCATCATCCTCACGAACGACACCTAGCATGTTAGGCATAAAATACATTTCAGGTCTTCCGCCATAACCACTGTAGGAAGATTGAACCGCAACGATAGGTTGTACTAACGTGCCTTTTTTAAATTTAATTTTTTTCATTTTGAACTCCATAGTTATGGAGCTTCCTCAACCGAGAAAGCCCCGATTGAGGAAAAATGCACAGATTAAATACTTACTTGTTCGCCCCAAAACTTACTGGTAACACCATAAACACTATCAATAGAATAGCCCTTTGTGTTATCAATATATGCAGCAAACTTGTCGTAGCAAGACTCGCCGTACTGTGCCTTGTTGAAATCAATTGTAAGAGGGCGCAAAAGCTCCATTTCAATCACTCCACCTGCACCATTGAACGAATCGAATAAACCACAGCAATTACCTGCAGGAAAGGTGACCTTACCTTGATAATTGTTCAGCTCATTTACATCTAGCTTCCCTACGAAAGTTAATGTATTGCAATTTGAAGTAGTGTTAATCAGCTCTACAGCAAACTTCTCATAATTAACATATTCTTTGCCATCTCGCGATTTGCAGTTTGGCCAGCGTCCGTTACATTTGAAATCAGCCTTTAATAAAACGTGTTTGAGTTTTGATGGATTTAAGTTGAGCACATCAACGATATGCTTAAAATATTCATCGTAACTAATACCATCACGCCATAGAGCATGACCGCTATCTAGGCCTTCATAATTAGAATGCATTTGCACTCTTAGATATTGGCTTCGAGTATTTTTTATTAAGTCATGGACTGGTGTGGAGTCATCTCGATGTGATAATTCGCTCAAAATGAATTCGTCCAATTCAGACATAACATCGCCTACGTCGTACTCAGTGTCCTTTAAGCATTTCTGCATACTGGACTCAATTTCCTGTTTGTACATTCTTACAGCTTCGCTAGAACCATCAACTAGAAAATTGTCAATTTGGTCATAGATGCTATCTACAAAACCATCGTAGGTAATTTCTAAATTTAAAACGTCATTCACTAAACAAATTTGATCTTTATTCAAATTGTCATCATAGGCTACATAATTCAAAGTGACTGACGAAGGGAAAACACTCATTACAGCTGCTTTTAAAGCTTCAGTAGGTAATGTTTGATTCATTTTTTTGCTCCTCATAAATTTGAGAAAGCAATCAACCCATAGGGAAGTTTGCTTCCCCGGGTGGTGGTGGATTTTGAAATGCACATTGCTGTGCTGGTTTTGTCCTTACGGGCAAAATACTTTCCATAACATCCTGTACTGATAGGACGCTATGGAAAGTACACCTTGCGGTGACTTCCCTAGAACTATGCTGCTAATTTGTTAAGAACGATTCTGCAATTCTGATCAAGACTAAGCTCATACTTTTGACCTACAAAAGTTCTGTACTCAGAGAGATTCACAGTGTTCAAAAGCCCTTGAAGTGCGCTAACCTCGTCGCCGCTTCTCAGCATTTGAACAAATAGGTCAAGTGCGGTTTTGTCTTTCTCACACTCATCTTCATCGAAATTATCATTTTCATCTTCATAGCTACAACCTTGGTACACTGCATCGCCGGCATAAGTTAATTTGGCGGGGATGAGCATTTCACAATTTTTTGTGAACAAGGGTTCATTATCGATGAGGACAGACTCAGTTTTACCATCCTTGTCCGTATAAGTGAGTTTGTAACCCTCACATAACACTACTTCACAAGAATGGTTCCAACAATCAAAACCTATGCTGCCAGTTTTTTGGACACCATAAGGCTCAACCGTAACCGTATCGTTATTCAAACTATGCTTGAATTGGTTTACCCAATGTTTTGCAAACTGTTCCGGGTCACGATAGTAATAATCCAAAATGAACATCCCTTTTGCTTTCGCGAATACCCAGGCGGCTCCATTTGGTTCATCATCATAGTCATTTGGTTTTTCAATATCTGCGAATTTAGCTACGCCATTTTTGAGGTCTTCCAAAGAGAACGACAATGCTTCAGTTCCATATTTATCTGCAGTATGGTGACTACTATAACAACTTGGTTGGTCCGCATTAACTTTTCCAAAGAAATGACTGGAAAGCAAAATGTCATCTTTACAGATGAATTCCAAACCACCTTGGAATCCTAATGCATACTCAATTACTTCTTTTTGAGCGAATGCTTTTGGATCTAGCGTGGAGTGTAAGTCAGTAAGTTTTTTAAGATGGATACCATTAATAGCGGCATGCATCAATTCAACCACCTCCTTCTCATTGTGAAGACCAATACGATCTGGAAGACGTGCCGTAAATTTGGCAGGGTCCAGATGGATTACATTTGTACGTTTGCTAAAGTTAAACTCTGGCTTAGTACGTTTGTATTCATCGCATTGAAACACCGGTAAACCCTGAAGGTAAACATTCAGAACCTTAGTGGTGAGTAAAAGCTCCAGATTGTCATAAGAAAGTTTTGGTATGTGAACATGGCCTAAACCTTCAATATGAAGAAACTCTTTGCTAATTGCGAAGCTGTTATCAATTTTCAACCCATTAAAAAATACGTCGATTGGGAAGCCCGATGCAAGTTCTTTTAAGGCTTTTTCTACATCAATTTTCGTTAGCTTAAATTCATCTAACGAGATCACTGTATACGAACCTTTGTTACCATTCTTTTGAGGAATAGGTTTAACTTCAATAGAGTTGCCAGCAATGATGTCTGCAGTTTTACCTTCAATGAAAAATCCATTACTCAAAATAGAAATTTCACTACATGCATATAAGCAACTCAAAAAGCCCATCCCGAAAGGACGTTCATTTTTGGCAATCTCGATGTCCCAACCAGACTTTGCAACACTGAATAAGTTTTGAAAGTCGTCAATACCCTTGCCATCATCTGTTACCAGCAAAGAATTACTATCGTCTAACATCACAAACGCAATGTTACTTGCGCCGGCTCTCCGGGCATTCTGCATGAGCTCACCTAGAACAGTTTTAGAGCTGCTGAAGGAATACTCAAGATTTGCCATGAGGTTGTTTTGGTGGATTTGGATTGCTACAGTTTTTTGTGTCATTTTTTAGTGCTCCTAAATAATGCAGGTGAAGCACCCCTCACGGGATGTTCGCAACCCGCGAGGTTAATAAAACAAATTACAATTTTTTGAATAGTGATTTAGCTCTACCAGGTGTGAACCTGCCAGACCATACAAGACCGCGAGCTGTTACTTGCTGTCTTACCACCATTTTTGAAGTTCTATCAGACGATTCCTTATGCATCTCGCAATGAATTTGCTCAACACCTAAAAGGAAAGAAATATCTCCGATCGCAACATCTAGGTTTTCTTTTAACTTATCTCGATCTGCTATGCGTTTGCCAATGATGGCAGCTGCAGTCGCAGCAATAAGAGCAGCTAAAATATTACCTATAGTTCCAATGGCCGCAGCTTGTACTGCAGGATCAGTCCAAACAATCATTTTTTTACTCCTTATAATTTAACAGGAGTAACCCCGCAATGGGATTGGCTCCCATTGGGTTAATGAAATGTTACTGTTTATTGATGTGCATGACTCTTTTTCTAATAACCTTTGTAAATTCTATCCAAAAGTCATCAGTCATTAGGTCACGCTGTTCTTGATTACCGTCCGAGAAAAAAATTTCATCAGCTTTATTCGAAATGGCTTCGAGTTCTTTTAATGAATTTGCTTTTTGAGCATCGGATACTAGTTGTTGGCATATATTCATGATCTTAATAATAAATCTTAAATGTATGCTTCATAGAATAAAGTCTTTTTAGGTCGCCATAATTACCTAACATTCGTAGTTGCTGTGCTAATTTTGTCAAAGATTGATAAACCCAGTTAGATTTATCACCATAGCAAAGATATCGCACTTCACCCAAAATTCTTTCACCATACATAAAAACAATGGTGGGGACTTTAGGACCGACGAATGCACCTTTATTCTGAATAGCTTCAGGGTGTGAAGTATTGGGATTGGTTTTCAATTTTTTTGCTCCTGAAATTACTCGGAGCAGTCCCGATCGGGATTGTCCCGATGGGTTAATGAAAAGTTTAATGCAGTTTGAAATGCTGTCTCAAGGACGGCTCATGCGTAAAACGCAATGTAATAGATTTATACCTTATTCTAATTTAGGTTGTCAAGTTTGAAACTATTTGGGGATTCTTCCTTTAGAACTAGCGATGCCCCGTCATTACTGGGTTCATCTAGGTCACGTTCAAATAATATTTCCCCTGTAGGCGGATAGTAGTAAATTAATTTTTTGAAATCAAATTCAATGCCAACATCAGTAAAAGAACCTGTAAATGGCTTTTCAATTGTTGGCGTTTGACCTGAACTAATGTTCTTGATTAGTTTTGCAGTCTTAACGTTTCCTACCAAAAGCATTTTGATTTCGGATGTAGTTAATGTCTTAGCTTTTTCAATAGGTACAGGGAAAGAATCGTTAAAAAACTTAGTTTGGGGGTCTATGAAACTATACATTTTAGAGTTTGTAGAAAACAATAGATAAAAATCTTCACTATCAATTTTAGTAATAGTGGTTGAAGCCCCGTAAGAATTAGTTCCTATATATTTTGAGCTGTCTGTACGAATGTTATCAATATGACAAGAAGGCGGTAATTTGCTGCCATGACTACATGGTGCAACAAAGCCAGTCTCATACTTAGCTGTTTCCGGATTATATTTGAACATCATAATCGCTTGAAAAGCATATAAATCATTAGTATTAATTGGGTCCAAAATACTATTTGGATTTGCTGTTCTAGCTTCGTATTCTGCTGTAGTCTCGAATTCACCTTTTTTTAATGCGTCCACTTTCGATACAAAAAGTGTGTAAAACTTTTCTGAATCTATACCTTTATAATTTACGGGTAATTTTCCATTTTTGATTTTAAATGTAGAGGGGGACCAAGCAATCTGTTGTTTTTTGATAGGTCTATTTTTCTTCTTTTCTGCTGCTGCCCATGAAGAGCTAATTAATAAATTAATTATTAACAAGGTTATTGCTAAGCGTTTCAATGGTCATCCTTATATTTTTTAATTATGAATCTGAATTTAAAATATGTTGTACCTGTTAAGGAAAAATATCCCTTAAAAACGGAACGGCATTGTAATGTAAAGTCTACAAACTATGCAGAGCTAAATTTTTATTATTTGCCAACAGTTCTATCTAATATTTTCCATTTCCTGATGCTATAAAAGCACATTAGGCTGTAGAACAGGTATAGAGCTGCCATACCATATAATCCTGCAGATATTGACGCGTATAAAGCTGCTGCATTACATCCTAACCACCAATAAAAACCTTTTGTATTCCGGTGCGCTACCAAAATTTGGCCAGCTATTCCTGTGATTAAAATGAAGCACTGTATGACTTGAGAGATTTCCATAACTTCCTATTTTTGTATTTAGGTATGTTACCAATCCATTAACGTCTGATTGATATTGAATACCAGGCTTTTAGCTATCTATTAAATATAGTTTCTCATTGAAATTTGTTCGCGCAAGTTTTGCAGGTGGATATGAAGCAGACTTGAATCTAAGGACGGAAAGTTGCGTAAAAGTATTTGAATGCTATTTTGTATTCATGAATAAATTAAATAAAAAACCACTCAAACAAAGAACCGTTGACCAAGCTTCTTATGTAGGTTTGCTAGAAACAGGTATACATCCCGTCATGGCGAGGCTTTACGCCTCAAGAAGTATCAAAGCAGAAACATTGTTACCTGACATTGGGGATTTGCCAGCAAAAGATACTTTGGAAGGCTGTATCGATGCTGGAAAGATGCTGGCCGATGCAGTCATGTCAAAAAAACACATTACGATTTTGGGTGATTTTGATTCTGATGGTGCTACTTCGGTAGCAATCTTCGTTAGAGCATTACGATCACTTGAAGCTAAGGTTGATTACCTAATCCCGTGCAGGACGAAAGACGGGTACGGCATATCTGTCGCTTTGGCGCGGCGTGCTAAAGAACGTGGGTCTGAGGTAATCGTTACCGTCGATAATGGCGTGAGTGGGTTCGCAGGTATTCTAGAAGCCAAAAAACTTGGAATGACTACAATCATCATAGACCATCATCTCGCTTCGCCTGATGGTAAATTGCCTGAAGCCGATTGCATAGTAAACCCCAATATTATTGGTAGTAAATTCAAGACGCGGTGTCTTGCAGGGGTAGGAGTTGCTTTCTATGTATTGGGTGCGCTGCGAGAAGAATTAAAAGCTAGAAATTTTCCAAGAACATTCAATATGTCACAGCTGATCGAATTGGTTTCGATAGGAACTGTGGGAGATATGATGTTCCTATGTGAGACAAATAGGGCGTTGGTCAATTTAGGAATAGACCGCATGCGTGAGGGCAAGTCTTTAGCTGGCACAAAAGCCCTGCTATCAATTACCGCAAAAAATCCACTCAAAACTAATGCGGAAACTATTGGGTTTACTCTTGCGCCACGGATTAACGCAGCTGGCCGATTAGAAACAGCCGACATTGCAATTGAAATGTTGATTACGGACGACATCGGAAAGGCTCTGAGTATTGCCAAGACGCTGGATAATATTAACGCAGAAAGAAAAGCCATTCAGTCTGAGATGAATGAGCTTGCTATCGAATCAATAGAAAATTTAGATGTTTCTGGTAAATATAGCCTGGTGGTCTTTGATGAAAATAACAATGAAGGTGTCATCGGTCTCACGGCCAGCGCATTGAAAGAAAAATATAGCTTACCTTCAGGTGCTTTCGCTATTGCGCATGATGGTCGATTGAAGGGTAGTTTCCGAAGTATTGATGGTGTACACGTACGAGATGCGATAGATTTGGTAAGCAAACGTTGCCCTGAGCTGGATTTGCGAGGGGGTGGACATGCAATGGCTTCAGGTTATTCTCTTGCTCGTACAGGCTTCGACAAGTTTCAAAAGGAATTCGATAGGGCAGTGCGCGATATCGCAATCGAGGGCGCATTTAACCCTTGTCTAATGACTGATGGCGAGCTGAAGCACGGTGAGATTACTTTTGACCTTATCACAGCTATCAAAGCGGAAAATTGGGGTCAAGGTTTTCCTGTGCCTTTGTTTGAGGGAACATTTAGAGTTGTCTCGCAGCGCATCCTGAAAAATGCTCATACAAAACTTAGACTCCAAAAAGGTCTGGAAGAATTCGAGGCGATCTTATTCAACCATAACGAACCTTTACCTGAAACTATCAGCGCACTGTATAAAATTGATGTGAATGAGTATCAGGGCGTGAGTACAGTACAGCTCATGATCGAGGCTATCAATGAATAGGCCTTGGTTATCCGAACCTTCCGAAGAAATAAAGGCGCTCATTAAGCGCGGAGCAGTATTCTATATAAATTCATCAGCCGGCAAGGACAGTCAGGCAATGTTTCACTATGTTCATCGCCACGTACCTGCGGAACAAATTCGAGTAATACACGCCCATTTAGCTAAGGTAGAGTGGGGTGGAGTGATAGAACATATTCATGCCACAACATTAGGAGTGCCAGTAATCGTTTGTCAGTCCAGACGGGACTTGCTGCAAATGATTAAAGAAAGAGGGATGTTTCCATCTCCGAAATTCAGGCAATGCACATCTGACTTGAAAAGAGGCCCAATTGAAAAAGCGATTAGGCAATCTGAACACAAACTAATAGTTAACTGTATGGGAATGAGAGCTGAAGAGTCGGCAAAGAGGGCAAAACAAAAAGTATTCAAATTTAATAAAAGAAACAGCAGGGCAGGGCGGGAGTGGTATGACTGGCTACCCATCCATGAGTGGAAGAAAAAAGAAGTATTCGACATGATTAGCGAAGTAGGGCAGAAGCCTCATTGGGCTTATGAAGCTGGAATGAGTAGGCTGAGTTGCGTATTTTGTATTATGGCCAATAAAGAAGATCTGACTACAGCAGCAAGATTGAATCCGGAGTTATACAGAACGTATGTTGAATTAGAACAATCCACTGGCCAGGTGATGATGATGCCATCAAAAAAATATGGAAGATTATCTTTAGTAGATATTACCGGTGTTAAGATTTGATTTAACTTACTAAGGATAAATTTATGCAAATGGTATCGTATTGGAAGAATTGGGAAAAGGTTTACGAAGATGACGGGCTGATTTTGATCATCGGCCACTATGACCATAAAAACCAGAACAACGGCGGTGAAAAGGCTTTAGGCGTACATTGGAATGATGATTACCCTCAGTCTCATGGCGTGTTAAGCCCATGTGTGATTCCTGAAGCTACTAGAAACGCGATTCTTTCCGGATTGTTACATCAAGCGGTTACAAACAATAAATCAGAAATCGTAGAAAGCATTCTCAAAGCTATAAAGTTTTTTCACAAAGCGACATAGAAGGGACTTATTTGTTAGGTAGTATTTGCATTGCTACAATCATTTCTTCAAGGGGAATAAAATGATTAATGTTTATGCTATTTATGAAAGTACAAAGATTGGAAACCTTGCAACATTAAAAGCTGAAGGTGCCGATAGAGAAAACTTGGAAAAATTCAAAAAAGCATTAGTTAAATTGAATATTCTAAAAACTAATGGTTTAGTTGAGATCACTTATGAGCACAGCGAATCACAAGTAAATCGCTATATTGATTATGTAAAATTCAAAAGACTAGAGTAATGAAGCTGTTTGTAATTCTTTGACTCTAGTTGGTTTTGGAGCTGGCTCACTTCGCAAAAATCCATTCGGTGCCAACGTAAGCAGTTCTAACGCTTTACTGTGGTCAGCGTCCAACCAAGACATATAATCTTGATTTTTTAGAATCACTATAGAACGCTTTTCATCTTCTTTTTTATGAAAGTGCTTCATTACTTCGTGACCGTCAGCATTAAGGGTGAGCATAGAGAATGAAGTCACAATCTCACCCGAAGTCTTGTCAGTAAATTCTTCCCAAATGCAGGCAGCTAATGAGGGTTCTCCATCTGCTCTTGATATACGCCACCTTATTGCTTTCCCTGACTCCCAATTAGGCTCAAAGAATGATTCCATGAGTACCAGGCCGAAACGTTTGTTACTCCAAGCTGACCTGAATGTAGGCTTTTCTGTAACAGTTTCCAATCTTGCGTTATATTTCGACAGTCCGAAATTCTTTTTCTCTGCAGCCCAAAAAGGGACTAAACCGAAACGAGCTAACACGCAGCGAGGTTTGCCGTTATCCATATAAATGAAAGGGGATAGGTAGCCCGGATACGTTTCTTCACGCCATCCAATTTCAGGAAGCTCCGTTTGAAAGGTTTGCTTCACCCAAGGCGCACGACTTCTGTAAATTGGCTCGTAATTGCTACACATATTTATTTGCTATTGGTTGATCGCTTCAGAAGCCATCCAAATATCACTATAGAAATACTCACGCCTAAATATGGGGCAAAAATGGTCCATGTAGCCCCATGATTTCCTGAGAGTGGCCAAAGGCTGAAGTAAACACAGAGTAAGACTCCGACGAATACCAATAAATTTCCAATTATTTTTTTGATTGTTATCATTTATGACAATTTATCATAGTTGATAACGAAGGCCTGTATTTGACTGATGGTAGGTTTTTAAGTAACATCGAGACTGTGTTAGCTAAGACACCGTAAATATAAAGCATATCAAGCAAGTCAAAGAGTTTCCTGTCCTGTGCTCTCTCATGTAGAGGACAGACTATTCAAAGTATAAAATCCAAACGAATTAATCCAATTTTGTCGTAACTGGCAAATACTCGTACAGCTTTCTGCTGTGCATCTCAAAACCCATAGGGGATTATCCCTATTGGGATTCTCTCCGTAACCAGGAGAAATAAAATGCGTGTTTTACAAGTAATCGAGCTTGGGCTTGAACATGGTTGGTCTGCCGGCTTACATCGTGAGCGTATGCTGCCAATCGGTTCTGGAGTACCAGCTTTGCGTTTTAATGACGGTCTATTTTGTGTTGTATCTTTTAAATAAGGTCAGCAAACATGGAAAAAACATTAAAACAAATCGAAGCAGAGTATTTCAATAACACAGTCTTAGTTGAAGTTTTAGATAAAGCTGAGATTGAAAAGATGGCCAGTAGTAAAACATCAAGTTGTTGGCATGCAGGGGAAAAGATTGATGAAGGTTGGGTAATATTAGCGACACCATCAACAGTTAGTAAGGATGACAAGCATGTTGTATATGTTTGTCGTGAAGAAAACTATTCAGAACCCTCAATGCAATAATCACTAAAACCGCCTCTTCAGAGTGGCGGTTTTTTTATATCAAAAAGGAGAATCAAATGTTAAATCAACAGGAATTCGTAGCTTCATTAATTGTGTCTATGCAGGATGTAATTGCTAAACACAATTTAGAGCTGATGAAGACTTATCCTAATGACCTTCTTGTGCATGACCGAGCATTTCTTATCGAGATGGCAGTTCCGGGCGCACTAATAGGTTGGGTGGTAGGTGACACACATACCCACATGGTGAATCTTGGTGTTTCACAAGAAGAAAATGAAATGGTGTATTGCCTAACCCGTTTATCTAATCGCGATCGGTTTTACTCAATCAAGATAGAAAGCGGATTTAAAGCTGCATTCAAAGAATATAGCCGTGAGTCATTTGATACGCTAGCGTCAACAAAGATTGATTACTCAATGTCTGTAAGAGACTTTAGTGATTTCTCATTGCTGCGTCATGGCAATCTAATCGGGCATATTTCAGTTGATACGGAAGGTCCATACCAAGACAGAGTAGTAGTAAGTCATGTAATACCCCATGAAGGTATAACTGCAAGAGACAAAACTGCTTTATCACATTGGTCTACCGTAGCATCAAACAAAATCGCAGGCACTTTATTTGGTAAAAGACGCGTTACATGGTCTGAACCTTTGCCAAATAAACAAGCTGCTTAACCACTGGATACCTTCAAGTATTCGGTATAAAAATAGGAGAAATAAAATGCAAAATCAAAACAACACCTGGTCGGTTGGGATGACAATGAAGGTTTCAGATTCATTCGATATGGATGATCACATAACTGAAATTGTTGACTCAGAAGGTGCATTCATAGCGTGTGTTAATAAACCAAATGCACAATATGGAAAACTTTTAGCTGCGGCGCCTGAGTTACTTGAGGCTCTAGAAGCGATGGTTCAATATACTTCCGGACGCGTTGGTGATCGTTTACCGATTACTGGTGCAAAAGCAGTGTTTGATAAAGTAAATGCAGCACTCAGTAAAGCGAGAGGTGCCTAATCATGAATAAATTAGTAGAAGGCAATTTATTTGATGAAAACGGTAGCGTCATTAGCAATGAATTGCCACCGGCAATTTATAACCCGCTCGATGCTTTACTAGCTGAATATGATGTTTTGAAAACTCAAATTGAATTTATATCAGAAACAGCAAAAAAAGAGAGTAGGGCGTTTTCCCACTTCCTGCACGGAAATTCATCGCGTGGTATAGCCAGCTTTAATGTTGAGTCAATTTTCGACAAAGAAGGTGCTTTTCGTAGTCTTGACGCGACATATTGGTCAAATGCTATGGCACTTACCAAAACGATGGATGTGTTCTGCGCTAAAAATCGTAATGAGTGGAACAACAAGATCCATGAGATGAAAACACCGCCATTTGAACGGCAAGCAGTTATTGATACGTTACTCAATTTAATGGTTAATCGTAATCAGTTCTTTGCTCAAAAGGTAGATGGGGTATATCGCAATCTTTCGCGTCACCATAAGACAAACAGCGTATTTGGTTTTTCTGAAAGGATGATTCTTGAGTATTGTATATATCGTTATGGTGGCCTTAATCATGACCAGATGAATTATGTAAGTGATTTACGTGCTTGCATAGCAATCATCCGTGGTATCGAGCCTGTTGCGTCTTATACAACATACTCTGATGTCGATCGCATACTAAGAGAAGATGGTTATGGAAAATGGTATGAGTTTGATGCCGGTGCTTTCAGACTGAGAATTTATAAAAAGGGAACGGTGCATGTCGAGATTCATCCTGACATGAGCTGGAAACTTAATAAAGTTCTTGCTGAATTATATCCTGCAGCAATTCCCAGTGAGTTACGTGAACCGCCCAAGAAGAAATTCAAGGAGTTCGAATTACGTGAGGAAACGGTGGATATGGAAGTCCGATATGTACTTAATGATGTAGTTCGCTATCAATCACGCGGAGAAGCGCATGAAATTTCGAAGAGCGAATTAAGTTACATGCGCGATAAAAAGGAACTTACTAAAAAGGTCGAATCCATCTTGCGCTATTTGGGTGGTGAAGATCAACCATCGAAGTATGTTTGGAGTTTTGGTTATAAAGTACGGCCGGTTATTCAGGAAATCGTTAGGACTGGTGTAATACCTAATAGTGTGGAATATCAGTATTATCCAACTCCTGAAGCTTTGGCCTTAACTGTTCAAGACTTAGCTGAAATAGATGATGAACACACAATATTAGAACCGAGTGCGGGTATGGGCAATTTGCTAGCCAATATTGCGTACAAGGAACGTATAACGTGTATTGATATCTCATCAGCTCATTGTCAAATACTGGGCGCAAAAGAGTTTACTAATGTGATTGAAGGGGATTTTTTATATCTTGATCATTTAGGTGAATTCGACCGCGTGCTAATGAACCCACCATTCAGTAAGGGTAGGGCAGAAGCGCACTTAATCAAAGCATTTGAACATTTAAAAGTTGGCGGGATTTTGGTGGCAATATTACCAGGCTCCATGCATAACAAAGAGATTTTGAAAAATGCAGATTATGAATATTTGAAAGTCGGAGATGCAGGTTTTGAAGGCACGAAAGTCAGTGTCACTGTGTTAAAGGCAACTAAATTGAAATAATCTAGAAAACTGACCACATCCTTACGGGTGTGGTTTTTTTTCGTCTAATGGTTTTACTATTGCAATAATAATAAGGTTATAAATTTTGATATATAAACAGTTAATAACGTATAAATTAAAAAGTGAATTTTTTAATCAAGCCGTTTTAGTACTGTGGATGCTAGGTTTAAGTGCTAAATACACAGACTTTTCCACAGAAATTGTGGAGAGACAAACTTCACACTTATTTCTGGACCATTGCCCAAAAGACATTTGAGCCTTTTTTATATAAGGGAATTTCAATTCTACCAGCTTCTTTTTCACGCTTGAGCAGCGCATCAATAATACGCCTTGGCCAGTTCTCAGGATATTGAATTTCTGGATGCATTCGTTGCATTAAATCTACCGTGCCTTCTCTTAACACTGTGGCAGTAAATAACTTCTTATCAGCGATCCCATATTTCATGAATTCCAGAACCTCTTTTTCTACATCTTCTGGTAATTCAATACCGAATGCTTTTAATCTATTACTATTCATTTACCAACCTCTATTATTAGAAAACCAATAAGCCACGGCTGTATTCATCAGGTCTGCATTGCCCTGCTTAAATTCTGGATTTGTCAGCCAGTTATTCAATTGTAAGCGGGTATGATTAAGGTCTTCTATGCCTTGACCCTCAAAGCCTGAAACCATAAAAATACTACAGCTATCAGGAACAGAATAGTCTGAGTCTGGTGAAGCGATAATTTCTAATTTACCATTGATAGGGGATACCCACCAGTTGTTACCCATAATCTCAGCGAACGTACCAGTTGGATGTGACATTAGTTGATCTGCGACAGCGAAGGCGGATAGTTGCATCGCTTGATAAGCTGCAACTTCTTCAGGACAATCACTACCAGTAAATAGCGTACGGTTTATTTCCATTTTTATTACCTTTTAGTCTTGAATAGCCATGAAGTTTTTGACCAATTTATTTTTGTGCCGGCAATCGTTTACATCGGTACCAAGTCGGTATTGGTTATCGATCAAAAAACCATTTAGAACAGTAACCCAGTGACCAGTGATGTTTACGATATAACGCACATCTTTTTTCAGAATCCGAGATACTAAAGTAGATAGAGTAGTGCGCTCTGTACAAGGCACGAATTCATATTTGATACCTAGCGTATCTAAGCTGGCTTTAAAGTGCGTTAGCGATAACCTAGTTACGCCTTGATTATCTTTCATGCCGCGTACACTATTTATAGCAGAACGTACCTCTGGCAATGGTTTGCCAGTAATTGCTATGATTGCACCAGGTCCGCAGTAAACCCGTATTTCTTTGACTGGATGAAGCTTTAACATCGATACCCTTTTTTAATAACTTGTTAGTTACAAATTATCATTTAAAGAGTTGATGTCAAATTTTAGGATTGATGTTAGCGTTTATTGCAAGAATCAAGCAGCACCGAATACATAGGACTGTTATCGCTATAAGTGTAATTCACATTAACGACCGCCCCTTGATCAACCAGTTTACTTAAAGAACTTCTGCATAAATTTGTCTTACCGATAACGGATTGGACTGCCGTTAAGTTTGCGACCTGGACATTCATTTCTGCAGCATCTTTGGCTATTTGTTCTTTATCGGTTGGATTCCATTGATTGATGGTAATAGTTTTTGCTTCGTAGGTTACCCCAGTAATACACTCATGAATTCCATCACAAGGCTTTTTCATTTCCTGCATTTTTTTTGCAAAACCTTCAACCATTTCGCAGATCCGCATATCTTCAGGTGACGCGCATATTTCTTTAGAAAATAATTGCTCATTGCTTTGCGTTAATTCATTTGGACTTTCAGATGCAGCAATTGAGCTTAGAGGTAAAGTTATTAGGTTAGCAATAATGAAAATTTGGAACAATTTATACATATTTTTTAGTTTTTCTTGTTTTCTTCAGCGTCTTCTAATGCCCACTTAGCTTCCTCTTCTCTGCGCCACTTTTGACGTACAATTTCTTTGGCATCAGAAGCGGCATTTGAGAGTTCCATAAGGTCAGGCCTTGTTTCACATATTTCTTTTCCGGCTTTTAGCAGATCCTCATCTTCACCGATAGAACCATAATGGTTAATCATATCAATCGCCAAAGCTAAACGATCTCTATCAAAGCTACTTAAACACTCGGCTATACTGAAAGAATGTTTTGGATTGTAAATTGATAAAATTAATTTCGATAAACCGTTTGCACTACCTGCACCCGGGTGAGCTTTAATAAACTCCATTGCTTCTGAAAACGGCTTCATTCTTCACTTCCTTATGATATTTTGATTAGTAGCTATTATGGTTTGATAATAATTTCTTTGGTCGATTCACGTTTTAATAACGTCCAAAATTGTTTGCCAAACATTTCAGTTTCTTTTACTAGCCATTTCTCCGAATCGTTAGCATTTGTTGTCCAGTAAGTTTTGCTCTTACCAAAATATAGTACTGCGTTAGTTACGGGTTCTGTGCTCCAGGAAGTGTCATACCAAGGAGTTTTGTAATCGCCCTCAAGCTTACCAACAAAAGATAGCGTGCCCGAAAATAACCAACCTAAAACGAAGCAGGCAAACAATATGCTGAAGGGATTCATCATTAGAATAAATAGGAGTTTCCTTGTATTTGAATTGTTAGTCATAACTTCCCTTATTTTTGATTCCAACTAATTTGATGTTTTTGAGATTCTTTCGAACGTAGTTTTTCCTCATCATGAGTATATAACCCTGTCGTACGAGCATCGGAGTGCCGAGCATCGATTTGTACTAACCTTTGATTAATACCGGCATTAATTTTTTGTGTAATAGAAGTATGTCGAAGCCAATGTGCCGATGCTGATCTAATTTTTTCCGCTTTATCTTCCTGACCGCCTGCAGATAATTCAAAAGCAGCTTTCTCGAAAAACTCTTTCAAAATTTCATTGATTCTGCGCGGTTTAAGTCCTGGCTTATCGAATTGAACTTCATAGTGATAATTGACTGAAGGGATTGCAGCTATTTTCTCATTTCTTTTCGGTAGAGCAGGTAGACCTAAAAATTTACGCCAGCGCATTAATGCGTCTACCATATCCTTAGGCATAGCCACGGTAGCGTATTTATTACCTTTACCTACCACTTGCCAAAACCAACCCCCTACGTTGCTTTGAAAGTCCGGCATAATGCATTTTGAAAGCTCGTTGATTCGAGCTCCAAGTAACGCGAAGAAAGTTAGCATAAAACGAATCCGCTCTTTCTGATATCGTTCTTTATGGCTCTCGATCGGCATAGTTTCCACAACCATGAGTACGGCCGTCCACATATCATCATCCAGAAAACGTTCAACCTTTTTATAAGGGCTTTCTGTAGACGATTTATTTCTTTTATTACGAATTAAGCCTAATGGATTTCCAGAGAGATAACCGGCATTTACCAACCATGACATTAATGAATTGATACAGGCCACTGATGTTTTCACAGCTGCGTCTGAAAGAGGTCCAGTAAAAGGTCGCCAATTGTCAGATGATTTATTAACTTTTTTTCCACACCAGGTAGGCGCTGGTTTGCGCATAAAATCAATGTACGCATTGAAATCATCACGATTCATGCTTGATAAGGGCTTTTTCAAATGCAGCATAGCCCAAATCAAAAGTCTTTCACATTCTTTGGTGTAGAGCCGCTGTGTTGATGGTGAATCTACATACTCCTGTAAAAAAGCTTGAATGGCTTCATGATCAGTATTGCAGCCAACAATATTCTGTTCACTGTTGGCGCGAAAAATTCCTTTACTGCCATTTAAGTCAGAATCATCAAAAGTATGTGAAATATCAAAATCAATTTCTCTTGATATCAGATCATAGTTTTTGTTTTTCATGAGGAATGATTTGGTTCAGTTATCGATGATTTATTATGGCAGAAATCAGCTTTTAAAACCACCGCTGAATATAACTATATTCAGCATTAATAAATTAGATTCGGGAGAAGATTAAAAAAAAGTGATCGATTCTAAAATCGTCACCTCTTGAACAACTTGAAGGTATTGAAAAAAATATTTATAACTTTCCGGAAAGGAAACAAAATATTTTCTTGCAGATAAATATGGTGCTCCTATTCTATTCAAATTACAACTAATCCATCATTTTTCTTTTATTTTTGTTTTATATCCTCTGGAAGCCGCATTTTTACTGGCATCTTCAAATTTAACGTGATTTGAGACGTTTTTATGTGTCGGCCTATATCTCACTATCAACCTTAAATAAAAAACGCCCCATATAAACGCTAGATTTTGTTCTTTTTCTTAAATATTAAAGTTGCTATACCTTGCATGAACGCAAATACCATTCTGGTGAATTCACGAGGTTGCGTGATTAACATCAAGCCAAGTAATACCGTAATAATCCCTATTGGCCATAAAAGTGATTGCCATGTAGATTCCAATAAGCCCATGAAGGAATTCTTCGTTTTCTTCCAGCTGAACCATTCATTATGAACAGTAGGTTTTCTGTATGTCCCATCAGGATTCATGGTGCCAGCAGCTACACGTTCTGCAATAAATGCTTTCTTGTGTGCTTCCATCAAAGGCAGAGCTTCAGGTGGCAAATATTGGACCATATCTTTTCCGCAGGCTGAACCTAGATTGCCTTCCTCAGTAAGCCTAGCTTTGTACTCCGCCAAATAATTCTTGCTTTGCTCCCTATCTGCCTTGTCATTTTTTAATTTGGTTTCTTCATAAATTTGGCAGGCTTTGGATTTACTTTGAGCTTCCTTAACATACTCTTCGTAAGTCTTTCCCCAAGCTGTTGAGCATAGTGTTATTAGTAATAGACCAAATATTGGCTTAGTCATATTCATTTATTTCCCCTTAGTTTTCTTGAATAGTAATTCCACTATTCCCTGTATGATCGAAAAAAACAATTTGGTGAATTCGCGAGGTTTGGTGATTAACATCAAACCTGCACCTATCGTAATAAACGCTATAGGCACAAGGAGTAATGAGCCGATAGAGTTCAACAAGTCCATAAACTCATTTTTCGTTCTATTCCAGTTGAACCAATCATCATAAAACGGACGTTTTTTGAGGGTGCCATCAGGATTCCTCATGCCTTCAGCCACTTGCTCTGCAAGCCTTGCTTTCTTATGAGCTTCCAGCAAGGGCAATGCTTCCGGTGGCAAATATTGGAGCATATCTTTATAGCAAGCTGCGCCTAGGTTGCCTTCCTCAGTTAACCTAGCGTAATAATCTCCGCTTTGCCCCATACTTTTCTTAGAGTTGTTTAATTTGGTTTCTTCATAATTTTGGCAGACTTTTGATTTGCTTCGAGCTTCTTTATCATACTCTTCGTATGTTTTCCCCCAGGCTGTACAGCAAAGGGCTAATAACAATAGTCCTAATATTGGCTTACTCAAATTCATTTATATCTCCCTTAGTTTTTTTATTAACTTCTTAAAGTAAGACGCTAATTCGTTTGGAAAAGCTAAACTGGTAGCATCTTCATCCTTATTGAACTTGCTTGGAATTACAGGCTTTGTTGATTTAATTTTTCTGGTTTTTTTAGTCTTAGTAGCGCAAGACTGCTTCTCACTTGGATTACTAATACCGAGAATCTGCCTACGATGGAAAAAAGCTTTTTTTGGTACCTTATATACTTTTGCAAATTCGATGAAGGATACTTTTGCTAGAAGTAAATCCATAGCAGGTGTCCATTCGATTCCGCTTTTGAGTTGAGTTATTGTCTTAGTAGAAGTTGTTATGTCACCACTATTAGTTTTAACAGTTGTAATAATAGTTTTTACTTTTGTACTAAGCACTGTTTGCACATCTGTTGCTAGATTATGGAGTGGATCACTCCTTAATTTTTGTCTGCGCGTTTGAAAAGCACTTTCGCTAACAAAGTCATATTTCTTATTAAATTCAGCATAAGTATCAATAAATAATGCTTTCTCCATTTCTGGAGTCCAATCTATTTTCTTAACCTTTATTAAACCAAGTAGCCTTTTCCTATCGTAAAACTGGTTATGACTTACAGGATAGATTTCATTGAAAGCTGAATAATTTAATATGGATAATCGTTTATCCATGTCTTTATTCCATTCTAAAGTGTACTTATTATTTTTAATAAAGACGTGTTTCATTTATTTAATCTAAATAAGGTTTGATCAATTTTTCAATTTCATCGAGAGCATCTTCCTGTGCTTTTGAAAGAGTTTGTTTAATTACAATTGCCCCTTCTGGAATTGATGAGCCTTTTTTTAAAACTGTGACATTAGCAAAATTTCTCTTAAATAGGTTTGCCACTACGGAAGAACGACCAATAAGGGTGACTTGCCGCGGCATAGATCTAACCGCTCCACATGCAGCCTCCCATAACGCTTCATCATCGCTGAAGTCTTCTTTGATTATGCAAATATGCATATTAATCTCGATGCCTACTGGCCATAACTAAAGTAATTTCTGTATAAATAGAAAACGATAGCTACATTCATCAAAATAGCGAATGCCATAGAAATAATGAAGCTGCTTTTTTTGGTCTTATGTCGAGCGAAGTGCATCGCTGCCAACCCACCGGGCCAGCCACATAATAAGCTAGCCATTAACAAGGTATTTTCGGGGATACGTTGGGATTGATTTCGTGCAAAACTTTTGTCGATAAAGAAAAGGACGGCAGTGATCAAACTGGCCACCGCATATATTAGGAAAATATTTTTTATCAACATCAATTTATTTTATTCAGTTTGCGCCACATCCACGGCGGAGTAGGGTTATTATCAGCCCAAAGTCCCGACCTCAGTGACTTCGCATTATTTTCTGCCATTGTATAAGCTTTCTTTTCGTCGGCAGTTTGGTTTTTTGAGAAAAATTTATAGTGCCAAGCATGCCCTGCTCTCACCATCTCCAAGTTTACATCTTTGCCTTCAGCCAGCACCGTTCCAACCAAGCGCTTGCCTGACATGCCCTGCCCTAACCTAACGTTAACTTGTTTGTGCAAGGTTAAATCACGTAAATAGAGCTTTGAAGCCGTTGCATCTGGCTGACCACTCTCTACGCAAACTCCGTCCGAAAACCCATGACATTTTGCTTCAGGTGCATCGATAGCAAACAATCTAATAATCAGATCGCCATAGCTGCTACGCACTGTCAAAGTATCTCCATCCGAAACAGCAATAACCTCACCATTGATTGAATCAATAATATCGCCTGGTGCAGCTGCGTGCGCAACGCTAACAGTCTGGTTCGACAGCTCTTTTATAAAGTCACCAACATGATATGCCTCATAGGTGTGACTGAATACTAATGCGCCTATGGAGCCTAATACAACATAAAACATAGATTTAAACATAACGTTTCCTCTACATGCACTAATACATCATTACTTCATTAATGAATTGACCTTGATTTGGAGCCGTAAAAGTTACACGAAAACTT